>Ga0255334_1000014_pt1 | contig 297786 bp, 279 predicted proteins | sample EtOH5_35cm_T3_12_FD_202080 | JGI IMG/M metagenome (GOLD analysis project Ga0255334, IMG submission 202080) | Sandy soil microbial communities from University of British Columbia, Vancouver, Canada - EtOH5_35cm_T3_129 | ecosystem: Engineered > Artificial ecosystem > Sand microcosm >... | reverse complement strand
CAGTAGGTTTTCAGTCCTCGGTTTTGGTAGCGCTTCGACGCCACGGCCGACCTCCCTCGATAATCAGGAGCCCGACATGGTTCGCCTCATGGAAGGAGAACAAGAGTGCAACAACCGAACGCAAACGGCAGGATTAGTCCTAGGGCCAGATAAAAGGACAGGGACCTTTGGGTCCCATGTCATTGATGGTGTTGAGGATTTACAGGAACCTGGCCAAGGGCGCAGGTTCCTGTCCGGACAGATTGTTCAGATTTATCAGAGGTTTGACCGGGACCTTTGGGTCAGAGCAGCCTCATGAAGCGGGAAAACGATTTTCGCCTCCGGATCGGCCGGCCTCGCGATCGGGGCGCCGGAGCTGGAGGAAAGGTTCGAGGCTTCGTCGGCGAGGTCCTGACCGCCGCCCGCCGTTCGGGTCTTGGAACGCTGGACCATGGCGCGCGCGGCCGCGCCGGGCGGTTCGGCCGCGGCTGTGGAGCGCGGGGGCGCCTGGCGTCCCGGCGCGTGATCATCAAGGCCCGCATCGTCCAGCACCAGGGCGCGCGCTATCGCGCGGCGCCGATGAAGATGCACCTGAGCTACCTGCGCCGGCAGGGCGCCACGCGAGACGGCGAGCGCGCGGAGATGTTCGACCGCGACGGCATCGCCGATCATGACGCGTTCGCCAAGCGGTGCGAGGAGGACCGCCATCATTTCCGCTTCATCGTCTCACCCGAGGACGCGGCCCAACTGGAGGACCTGCGGGCCACGACCCGCCAACTGATGGAGCGCGCCGAGCGGGAACTGGGTACGCGCCTGGACTGGATCGCCGTCGATCACTGGAACACCGATCACCCTCACGTCCATGTCCTGGTCCGTGGCGTCGCCGATGACGGACGCGACCTGGTCATCAATCCCGAGTTCATGAAGCATGGCTTTCGGGAATTGGCGGAAGCCCTGGTGTCGCTGGAGCTTGGACCCAGGACGGAAGCGGAGATCGCCGCCAGTCTAAATCGCGAGATGACCGCCGATCGCTGGACCCAACTCGACCGACGGCTTCGTGATCTGGCGGGGGAAGCGGGCGTCGTTGATCTGCGGCCCGACGCCGAAAGCCCGAAAGCGGGCGACCTTCGCTTGGTCGGACGCGTCCAGCATCTCGAACGGCTCGGGTTGGCCGAGGCCCATTCGCCGGGCCAGTGGCGGTTGCCGGAAGATCTGGAGACGCAATTGCGCGCACTGGGTATCCGCGGCGACATCATCAAGACGCTGCACGCCACGATGCGAGGGCAAGATCGCGATCCAAACGTCATTGTCATCGAGGGCCGTGAGCTCGCCGCGCCTGTGGTCGGGAAACTAGCCGACCGGGGCCTTCATGACGAACTGACCGGCCAGGCCTATGTGGTCGTTGATGCGGTCGATGGCCGGATCCACCACTTCCGGTTCGGCGACCTGATCCAGACGGGCGACACCCCGATAGGCGGCCTGGTGGAGGTTCGATCGCGGGCGCTGGACGATGGCTCCGCGCGCTTGGAGTTGATCCACCGATCGGACCTGGATCTGGCCGGCCAGGTCAAGGCATCGGGGGCGACTTGGCTCGATCGGCAGATGGTTGCGCGGGATCCGCAGGTGCTCGCTCAGGCGGGTTTCGGCCTGGAAGCGCGCGCCGCGCTCGATCAACGGCGGGCGCACCTGGAGAAGGTTGGCCTGGCCAACCGGCAGAACGGGACGTTGACGCCGGCGCGCGATCTCATCGGCGCCTTGCGCAGACAGGAGTTGGCGCGAGTGGCGGTCAATATCCGGGCCGAGACGGGCGCCACGTTCGTCGAGACCGGGAAGGGCGACATGGTCTCCGGCCTCTACAGCCGGCGGCTGGATCTGGTCTCGGGCCGCTTCGCGATGATCGAGGACGGTCTAGGGTTTCAGCTCGTGCCGTGGACGCGATCGCTCGACGCCCAGCTTGGACGAGAGGTGAGGGGAATGATGTCGCCCAGCGGCGGCATGGACTGGTCGCTGGGCAAAAAGCGCGGGCTTGGACTCTGAGAGGTGCAAGCAATGAACGGTACGAAAATCCTGTGGGGCCAGATCCTGCTGATCGGCGCTTTGGCGCTCGGCGGGGTTTGGGCCGCCACCCAATGGGTTGCCTGGCAACTGGCCTATCAGCCAGGCCTTGGACCACCCTGGTTTCGACTCGGCGCCTGGCCGCTCTATCCACCCCCGGCCTTCTTCTTCTGGTGGTTCGTCTATGACGCCTACGCGCCGTCGGTGTTCGTGCGCGGCGCGTTCATCGCCGCCTCAGGCGCCATGATCGGCGTTGCCGTGGCGATTGTCATGTCGGTCTGGCGCGCCCGGGAAGCCAAGAAGGTGACGACCTATGGATCGGCTCGATGGGCGGAGACTGCGGACATCAAGGCCGCCGGTCTGCTCGGCGACGACGGCGTCATGCTGGGACGGCACGGCGACCAATACCTCCGCCACAGTGGACCTGAGCACGTCCTATGCTTTGCGCCCACGCGGAGCGGCAAAGGAGTGGGCCTGGTTGTGCCTAGCCTCCTGGTCTGGCCGGGCTCGGCGGTGATCCACGACATCAAAGGCGAGAACTGGACGTTGACCGCCGGAGCGCGCGCCAAGTTCGGCCACGTCCTGCGGTTCGATCCGACGGACGCTTCCAGCAGCGCCTACAACCCCCTGCTGGAGGTGCGGCGCGGGCCGACCGAGGTCCGCGACGTTCAGAATATCGCCGACATATTGGTCGATCCAGAAGGTGCGCTCGAGCGCCGAAATCACTGGGAGAAAACCTCCCACAGCCTGCTCGTCGGCGTGATCCTGCACGTACTCTACGCCGAACCTGACAAGACGCTAGCCGGGGTGGCCAACTTCCTGGCCGATCCGTCCCGGCCGATCGAGACCACCCTGCGGGCGATGATGACGACGCGCCATCTCGGCGACAGCGTTCATCCCGTCGTGGCCAGCGCCGCGCGCGAGCTACTGAACAAGAGCGACAATGAACGCAGCGGCGTGCTTTCGACCGCGATGAGCTTCCTGGGGCTCTACCGTGATCCTGTCGTCGCCGAGGTCACCTCGCGCTGCGACTGGCGCATCGCCGACCTGGTGGAGTCTGACAAGCCGGTCAGCCTCTATCTGGTCGTCCCGCCGTCCGACATCAGCCGCACCAAGCCGCTGATCCGGTTGGTGCTTAACCAGATCGGTCGGCGATTGACCGAGGGGCTAGAGGCCTCGCGCAACCGTCGCCCGCTGCTGCTGATGCTTGACGAGTTTCCCGCGCTGGGCCGGCTGGACTTCTTCGAGGCTGCCTTAGCGTTCATGGCCGGGTACAGGATCAAGGCCTTCCTGATCGCGCAAAGTTTGAACCAGATTGAGCGCGCATACGGGCCCAACCATTCGATCTTGGACAATTGTCACGTCCGCGTGGCGTTCGCGACCAACGACGAGCGCACCGCGCGCCGGATCAGCGACACTTTGGGCACCGCGACGGAGATGCGGGCGATGGCCAACTATGCGGGCCATCGGCTATCTCCCTGGCTTGGACACCTCATGGTCTCGCGCCAGGAAACCGCGCGTCCGCTGCTCACGCCCGGCGAGGTCATGCAGCTGCCGCCGCACGAAGCCGTCGTCCTGGTGGCCGGCGCGCCGCCGATCCGGGCGACCAAGATCCGCTACTACGCCGATCCACGTCTCGCTGGCAGGGTCTGTGTACTGGACACAGTAGCGGGCGTCCCGAGCGTGCCCGTTGCGGCAGATTGGAGTAGCGCCGTCTCGGCGATGGCCACAAGCACCGCCGAGCGCTCGACCGCGCAGGACGACGGCGGACTGAAACGAGAGCCCGACTTGGATGGTCCCCAAGCCCAGCCACCGCAGGACCGCGATGATGACGTCCATCTGAGCGAGGATCAGGAAGGTGACGAAGCCCAGCAGGGGCGAGAATTGCAGCGCCGGTTCACGGGTGTGGCGCGCCAGGCGGCGATGGACCGCGACGATGGCATTCCGCTGGGGGGCGACGCATGAAGATCCCCACCAAGGTGTTCCTGACGAGCGACACTATCCGCGTCCTGGACGACCGCGCCCGCCGGACGAAACGGCAGAAGTCAGAGATCGTCCGTGCGGCAGTCGAGGCCTACCTGTCGCCCGACAGCGTCGAGGCCGGGGAGGCGGCATTGTTTCGTCGGCTCGATCGGATGTCTCGGCAGCTCGATCGACTGGAGCGCGACGTCACGATCGCCAATGAGGCCATCGGGCTCTTCGTGAAGACCTGGCTGAAGGTGACGCCGGCGATGTCGTCCGTCGAGGACAGAGCAGCCAGCGCGAAGGGGCAGGAGCGTTACGCGGCGTTCATCGACCTGCTGTCGCGACGGATCGCAGAGGGACGGCTGCTACGCGGGGAAGTTTTGAACGACGTCGCCGGCGGAGGCGATCAATCATGACTCTTCTCGTGCCTTGGGAATGTCTGCTTGCGGGCAGGTGATCGCATCCTCGACGGGCTGCACACGCCCGTCCACCTTGGCACCTTCTGTAGCCGTGGAAACAGGCTCAGAACCCAGCAGTTCGCGGGATGGCCGTGGCTCCGAAGGAGCCCCTCCCAGGGTTGATTATCCGCTTATTGCCATGCTTCAATCAGGGCTCGCGGATTAGGTACGCCATGTTTTCTAACTTCAAGTACGAGCGGCTCAGGCTGAGCTCTATTACGCTTGACGATCGCAACCCCCGTATCGTCACCCAGGCTCCGCTGACTTCTCAGGATGCAATCGTCAAATACCTGTTCGAGCATGAGGGGCTGGGCGATTTCATCAAGAAGATCATGGCCGAGGGCAAGAACATCGGCGCCGAACGTCCCTACGTCGTCCAATCGGGGCGTGGGTATGTGGTTGTTGAGGGCAACACTCGTATCGCCGCTTATAAGGTCTTGTCCGGCCTCGTCGCAGCGCCCCAAGAGTACAAATCCCGCATCCCGAAAATGTCTGCGGAGTTAAAATCATCGCTGAGATTTGTTGATTGTAGTGTTGCGCCTGACCGAGACGCCTTGTTGTCGATCATGGCCAGTGCGCATTTCGGCACCGGGGACAAGTCGAAGTGGGGATATCTTGGGAGTCGTAAAGCGGTTTACGATGAGAAGGCGCACGGCAAGAGTCTCGACGACATCGCTAGCGCTTTTGATAAAGCTAGAAGCGAAATAATTGACCTTATTCTAGAATACGAGATTTACCTTCAGGCCCTCGCATTAAAATGGAGTGACGAGGAAAAGGCCGCTTTGCTGAGCCCATCTGTTCAGTTTAACCCCCCAATACGTTTTTTGCAGACGAAGGGTCATAAAGCTAAGGTCGGCATTTCGTACGATAAGGTTCGCCTGAAGGTGGTGTTCGCCGACGCTGCGGCCAAGAAAAAGTTCCAGCACCTGATCCGGAAGCTCGTAGTCAGCCCGCAGGCCGGGCTTGGAGCGACTGCCTCTTACGAGAATGTCTTCGTCGATTTTGTCACCACTACCGCATCTCCGGATGACGATCAGGAGGTAAACGACGGTGGCGGCCATTCCAATGACGGCCCGGCCCGCGGCGGGTCGGATGGCACCTCCGGTGGTGGCTCTGCCGACGGGGGCTCTTGGGGCTCCGATGAAGCATCCGCTTCCGGAGATGATGGGTCTGCAGGAGGCGAAGAGGGTGGCGGCGCCGGCGCCTCGGGTGACGCTGCCAATACTCCGCCGGCCGCTAAGCCAGCAAGCGGAGCGCTTTTCGCCTATGAGCCCAAGATTTCTAACGCCCTCGTCCGGCAATTGATGACGGAGGCCCGAACTCTTAACTGCAAGAAGTACCCTGCCGCTGGCACATTCCTGCTCCGGAACATCGTTGAAGCTGTTCTGAAGCACATAATCCATGAAAATGACGCCAATGCCGAGGGTAACTCGCTCGATTTGGAGAGGTCGCTAAATCTTTCTATGAGTCAGAAGGTGAAGCTCTCGATTGATGATAAGAAAATATTGAAAGAATTCAGTAAATCTCATTTATCATATCTAAATCTCGGCGCTCACGGCACGGTAATACCGAACTATGAGAGCGCGAAGTCGGCGCGAGATTGCATAGATCAATTTATAAAGCGGAATATATAATTCAAGAATTGGCGCAATTTCATCTGCTGAATTGGGGGTTGGCTTGGCTCGCGAAGTTTCGTCGCGACTGCTCTATATGGTCTCGATGCTGGACGTTTTGCGCATGTCCGGCGGCAGCCTTCCGTCAGGTCGCATATCCGAATTGATGATCGGCCTAGGCTTGGCGCGGTCCTCGGACGTGGCTATCGTCCAGCCATCCGGCGAGACCCGCTTTGCCAAGGAAATTCGCTTCGCTCGGCTAGAACTCGTTGCGGCCGGGCTCCTGGACTGCCCTGCACCTGGCGCCTGGGCGCTGTCAGACGAGGGGTGGAGTAGGTTGCTTACGGTTGACGACGCTCGCGCACTTGTAACGGCTCGGAGGCATGGTGTGCGAACCGATGGCGGAGGGCCGGGCGCCATTGTGGAGGGGCCGACGACCGGTCCGCCCCCGAGCAGCTACACCGCTGTGATCAGCTACGATGCTGAGGCCCCGTCATTTGTGTACGTCCTACAATTCGGGAGCAGCGACGTATGGAAGGTCGGCCGCGCTAAGGATGTCTCGGTAAGGCTAAGGCAGATAAACAAGCATGTGCCGTTCGAGGTGCTGAATCAGAAATGGCATACCTTCGCAAAAGTGAAATGCTCTAGTTTTCGCAACGCTCATATTATTGAGCAGGATTTGCTCTCGATCTTGGAAGTTTCGCGCACTATCGGTGAGAGGATCCGTTGCTCCCGAGATGAAATGGTCGAGGCCTGGAGGGATTGTCTGACTCATGCGGCGGTGATCCGCGTTGGCTCCGACGATGTCAGGCTGAATGGGCGCGCGGGCTTTGAGGCAGCCCGATCGACAGTCGGCGATGCGAGCTAGGGGCTGGTTGGGCCGTTAGGGCTTGGCTCAGCCTTCCTCCCGGCCTTACGATTGACTCGGAATCTTCCTAAGTCCAAAGGAGCCGGCGACCTGCGAGGGAGCGGCTCGGCCGACACTCTACGTCAACTATGTGCGAGGGCTCCAGATGGCCGATGGTAACCACCCGTTTCCACCTATCGGTCAGGCGGAGAAGGTATCGGTCGAACTCCTCGATTTCGATGTGAACAACCCGCGCTTCACTCCTGACAAGCAGCCTTCTGGGTCCGGCGATAGCGCTGTAATCTCCACACTCGCCTCGTCCGCGGATCTGTCGGAACTCATTCAGTCTATATCGACCAGCGGCTATATCAACATCGAGCCCATAATCGTCATCGAGCGAAACGGGCGGCTTGCAGTCCTTGAAGGCAATCGGCGCCTCGCCGCCGTAAAGGCCCTGCGCGATCCAGAGCTGGCGAAGGAGGCGCGTATTTCGACGCCGCCGATGGAAGCAGCGCAGCGGGCGACGCTGGACGAGATTCTCGCCTATCGCGTGGCCAGCGAAGACGATGCGCGTGACCTCATTGGCTTCAAGCACATCAACGGGCCCCAATCGTGGGACGCTTTCGCCAAGGCGCGGTTTGCCGCCAGGTGGCTGGACGACGAGCACCTGAAGAGGGATGCGGGCCAACCCCATCTTTCGCTTCAGCAGATCGCGTCCAGGATGGGGGATCAGCACATGACCATGCACCGTATGGTAGCGGCGCTGTATGTTCTCGATCAAGCTGAGCGTAATAGCCTGTATGAAATTGCTGATCGCAAGAAGAAGTCCTTCAGCTTCTCACACCTTTACACCGGCCTCGGTTATGAGGAGTTCACCAACTACCTGGGGATGGAGCGGCCCGACCGGGTGACCGATCCCGATCGCGCGCCTGTGCCACAGGAGAAGTTCAGCGAACTGCGCAATCTTCTTACGTGGCTCTACGGGTCTAAAGAGCGGGATCTTGAGCCAGCGGTAAAAAGTCAGAATCCAGACTTGCGGCGCCTGCAGGAAGTCCTTGGCTCGCCTGCAGCCACCAGCATTCTGGCCGAACGTAACAGTTTGGATGAAGCGGTCATCGAGGCCACGCCTGTCGACATCCGTTTCCAGAAGCACTTGATCAACGCCAATGCTGAGCTGGCCCACGCGGTCAAAAATCTCGAGGGATTCGATCCATCAACGCAGCCTGAGCTCCAGAAGATTGCGGAGTCGGCGGTTAAACGGGCCAACCTCGTAAAATTGAACATCGATGCTGCCATGGCCGGCCTGGCGTCTACCTGACCAATGGCAAAGGCAGTCGATCCGCCGACATTGGCGTTGGGCATTGATGATCTTGTTGATTGGCTGGAGCTGACAGCGCTTTTTGATGAGTATGGAGTTGCGCGGATCGACGCGTTGCTCGGCTCCCTCCTAGAGTTGCAGGAGACGGCCGAGGACAATATTGCCGAGCGTGATCGGCAGCGTGAGCAACTGATCGAGCGTCTGGAGAACGAGGTCGAGCTCAGGCAGCGTAGCCTAGAAGACGCCTACCCATTTGAACTCTCGCAGAGCGGCGAAGAGCTCACCATCGACGCCGACTGGAGACGACGTCAGTTCGCATTTTACCTAGTTTGCCTGATTACCTCCCATGTGACGGGTTCGGCTATTTTGCGGACGCCGCCGACGGATGAGCTGTTGGCCCGACTGCGCAACGACATTTTCCAGATTGTCGCCACGCTCGGTCTTGCGGGCTATTCGACGGGACCTGCCTTCAGCGTTGGCTGGCCGCGGCAAACCGGAGAGACGATCGTTGAGCTCCTTTCGAGAGCTGTCGCGGCAGGGGGCGGTTTCGATGTCCGGAATCCGCCAGGTCGGTATGTCTCTCCGCATGAAAAGGATGGTGGCGTTGATGTGATCGCATGGACGGCTGAAGCTGTTCCGCCCCCTTCAGCTTTCTACTTCGGTCAAACGGCTAGTGGGAAGAATTGGCCCTCAAAACCTGTGAGAGATCACGCCAATACGTTTGGGCAGGCCTATATGCAGGATCACATGACGGGGAACCGGCTATACTTCACGCTGATCCCCTTCCGGGTCTTGGACGACGCCTTCTGGCATTCCCAAAACCAGTTCCACATGGGAATTTTGGATCGTCTGCGGCTACCGGCCCGCGCCTTATTGGGTGTGCGCCTTGCTGAGCAGGGAACGCTGGTCGACAATAGTGACCGCCTTGATGACCTTACTCAATGGCTCGATGACTTTGTAGTCTATGCGCAAGCGGCCTGATCGTTAATCAAAACCTCTTGTTCCTTGCGCTTCTTCTGAAGACTGTATGTCACGGCAAGATCGGCGATTGGCCGGTCGCTGTATAGTTCTCGGATTAGCGGGTGGTCATCGTAGGTCAGCACCCAGTGTGGGAGCGCTCCATCCTGAAGAAGGTCACTCAACGCGATATGCTTGGCTTCGTTCATCGCATTTAGATAGAGCCGTCCGCCCGCGGTCACATAAGGCGGGTCCACAAAAAATAGCGTTCTGTTGAGGTCCAGACGTTTGGTCGACTTGGACAGAAATGTAAGCGCGTCTTCCTGAGTCAGCTTGATGCGGTCTTTGACAGAGCCGAGCCAGAGGACCCGCTCGGCCAACGCCTCACGGTTGAAGCGCGCGTCAATCTTCCAGTTGCCCTTCTGATCGTAACCTCCGATCGGACCCGCGCCGATCACGATGCCAGAACGGCTCGTCCGGTTAAGGAAGAATGTCGCAAAACCAAGCTCAAAACTGGGCTCGTTGCTCCCCTCGACGACCTTTTTGTAAGCATGCCAGGTTTCGAGGTCGACAGGCGTGTCGCGGATCGCCTGGGCGAACCTCTCGGTATTTTCAAGGATGGCTTGCCATGCCGAAAACACTTTGGGGTCTGCATCGTTGAGATGGATCTCATCGACAGCATCGAGCTTCAAAAGGATGACCGCCGACCCCGCGCCCCCGCAAAATGGCTCGGCGTAGTATTTGGGTCCTTCGGGCAAAGCACTGACCCGTCCATGGAGGTATTTGTAGAGGAAAGCTTTACCGCCGGGATATCGGAACGGGGAGACCGAGCGCATGTAGGGCAATTTGTCCGTCGGTGCGCTCACTAGCCTTGACCTTTCAACCACCTCGACGCGCTTGATTCGCTCTGGAAGCGTGGGCAGCTAGTTAACATCGCCGGCCGGGCCGCGTCGACAGCCGCGTATCTGGGCTCGGAAAATATCCGCAGGTTTCCATCAAGATACGGAAAACGTTACCAATTTCACAACGTGTCCAGATCCGCAGTTCGTCAATATGGTTTATGGTCTAAGCGGTGCGGCCAGGGCTTCCGCTTCGCGAGTGATCGGACAGGAATTGACGTGTAGGTGCCGTTTTGGCGTAGCAGTGGCTACGGCCGCGACATCCGTCGATCAAAGCGGACCAACCATAGTTTGGCGCTGACCAGGACGAGATGCAGACGGAAGGTGCTGTCTTCTTCGTCCGAAAGGCCCGGATGCGCGCCGGCTGGATGCAAGCGTTTCATCAGGCCGTTGGTGAAGTTTTTGCCGCCGTCGCCCCACTCGCCCAGGTCCTCTTGGAGAAAGCCGGTCTGGGCCAGGCGGTCGCCGCGTACAGATCCGTTTTTCGAGGGACCGCCACCGGGATCGAGACGATCGGCGATCGCTTCGAGCAGGCTTTCAACGAAGCAGCGGATCTGGCCGTTGGCGGCGGCCCATTCACCGCGCGAATGGGTCGAACGGGCCAATTCCAGGTGGCCGCGGGAAAGGCCAAAGCCGTGCTCGACCAGCAAACGGCGAACCTCATCCTGAGCGTCGGATAGCCCAAGTTCTTCAGGCAGGGCCGAGCGCACCACGCCCTCGATCACGACGAAACCATCGAGCGAGAGCTGTCGGGTGAAGGCGGTGAAGGCGTCCTGATACTCGGTCGAGCCGCCGCGCCGCTGCTCAGCCTGGTGGGCGGCGGCCTCGACCACGGCGTCCAGCAAGAAGTCGTTTCGATCGGTGCGGCGCGTCTCATCCTCGTCAAGATATTCAATCAAGGTGTTGTAGCGATCGCGCAGATTACCCTCGTCGCATCGCGTAGCAACCTCGGCTCCAAGTCGCAGCAACAGGGTCTTCAGAGTGGAATACGTCGTCAGGGCCGCCGCCAGGAGATCCACGGCCGCGACCAGCGTGGCGCGCGAGAACCGCGGCGCGGCGATCTCCGAGTCCGGTCCAAACTGTTCCTCGACCAGATGATTGGCGTGACGCTCTAGCCAGGCGCGGGCCTGGCGCTTGGTCAGAGGATAGAGGCCCTCTTGCACGCCGTCGTGATCGGCGACGAGTTCGAAGTAGCTGCCGTTTTCCTTCCTGTAGAGCGCCCAAAAGGCGTCCGAGGAAGGATGGCCATGATCACCTTGCGCGATCTGGGTGGCAGTGGCGGTGTCGTAGACGATGCCGTTGATCGTTCGTCTCATGAGCAAGCCTTGCAGGAGTAGGAGCGGTGCAACCGTCCCAGGGCTGAAGGATAGTGTAGCGAGGACCCAGCGGTGCTTAGCCGCCGAGTTCTCGCGGACGGGCCTAGTCTTCGTCGAGATCGAAATCGGCGAAGGGGTCGGCGTCGTCGTCGTTCTCATCGTCATCCGAGCGCAGGGAGGAAGGGTTTGGGGCCGATCCGTAGGTCTTACGGAAGGTTCGGGTCCAAACCACGACCTCTTCATCGACCTTGCGCAGCAGATCGCGCCATGATTCGCAGAGGCGAAGTTCGACACCGCGGGAGTCGACCAACGGTTGGTCGTCGTCTCCCCGAACATCCGTCAGGGCCGTGAAGCTCTGATCAAGTTCGTGAAAAGCGTTACTCAGCGCCTCAATGGCAGCGTTGTAGCGGTCAGTGGGCGTGTCGCCGGGACGGGCGGCCTTGGCGCGTCCGGGCGGCGGGTACTCATTGCGCAAGAAGACATCGCTGACGGTCTGATCGGACGAACCATCCGCTTGCTTCCGAATGGACCCATCCTCGTCGACCGCACGCAGCGCCCTGTCCTCGCTGTAGTCGCGAAGCGCCTGGCCAAGTTGCAAGACCCCTTGCGGCGAGCGTCTCATGGCCTCAAGGACCTCGCCCGGCGTGCGGCGATCAGGTTGGTTGTTGTTGGACGAGCCCCGGTCGGCGTTGAGTCGCCCCGAGACGACCAGAGGGTAGGAGGCGCGGACCGCCAGTTCGAGCGAGGCGGGTCCAGGCTCTTCCATGCTGCCCGAGTTGATGGCCTGACGAACCTCAGAAAGCGCCTGGCTGACGAGCTGGTCATGCGTCCGGCCGGTCGCGTCCCACGGCTCGCGGTGGGTGTTCTTGCCGAAGGCGTGCCGGAGATAACGGCGGGTTTGGTCGATCTTGCCGCGATCGTCGGCCACAGCGCGCAGGATCAGCGCCGTGGCCAGCTCGTTCATCAACTTGGAAGTCATGCGCTTGCGCGTCGACTGGCTGGTCACGGCCACGCGAATGGCCTCATGCACGCTTTCATCGGTGCTAGTCAGTAGGCGGACGATCTTGGTCGCCCGAAGCACGGGGTCGTCGGGAAGGTGGGCGGCTCGCGCTTCGGCCCGGGTGCAGGATCCCGCGTAATAGTCGCGCTCGGTTTCGGAAATCAGGGCGCGACGGTGCAGTTCGTCGAGGACTTCATCGGCGAGGGATTCATTTTCAGGGCCTTCGCCCCAGGGCTTGGGCGGATCGACATGGCGCAGGGCGACCAGCGATTTGACGGCGGTGGAAAAGCCCGTCGATCCCTCTTCGTGGGGAACGAACCCCAGGAGAATGAGCGCCGGAATTCGCTCGCAACGCAGGGCGACTAGCAGGTCGCGACTGCGCTCGCCCTGGTCGTAGGCCTCATTGAGCTTGCGGACATGGGCGCGCATGCGCGCGTCGTTGTCGTCGTAGGGCACGTCCGCGGAGTGGATCGAAAGAAGCTTGTGCACGGCGGTGTCCCGCGAGGAGCCCTCCACGGTGGTCAGCGTCGTGGCCGGTTCGGAGCCGTCGTCGTGCCGATAGGTGGTGGCGACCAGCCAGACCGCCTCCATCACGCCTTGGGACTCGATCGACACGCGCCAGTCGTTTTCGGCCAGAACGTAGGCGGCCGCCTGCTGGCAGGCCCAGGTAAGGTGGTGGCGGTTTTCGATATCGACAGCGAGTTCGGCGCCGGACGGGCGCGCCGCATCGTAGGCATGAGGCTCGGCCACCGGACGGAACTTGGAGTCTTCGCCGCCCGTCCCAGGCTCGACCGCGAACGGATGACGGCGAGAGGGCAGGGTGCGCGGATTGCGAGGATCAGGCATCGTGCGTCGCGCCCACACGCTCGTCCGGATGCCGAGCAGCGTCCCGCCCGGCACGGGGATGCGTTCGACATCGGGATCGGCGGGATCGCCAATAGCCTTACGCACCTCGCTCGGGTCGACCACGGCGTTGGCGATGGCCGCGGCGGAGGCTTCGGAGAGGCTGAAGGCTTCGATGATCTTCTCAGCCAGGCTTTGGCGAGCCTTGGCGTGAGCATATTCGGGAAGGCGTTCAACGGGGCGAGGCAGGACGTGGTCGTCCGATGGGATCTTGACCATGGGAAAGTTCCTGGCGGGGCCGGGCGTCCGCCCGGCGAAAAATGGGAAAGGCCAGGGCGCCGCGAGGACGCCCTGTTGGTTTTCAGTTGTCGTTGGCCGGCCGCATCTTGCGGCGCAGCAGCGACTTGAGGTTCTTAGCCCCGCGGTAGTCCGACGGCGTGTCGGGGGCGAACACGGCGCCAATCATGTTGGGGTGTTCGATGCGCCAGTGGCCGCCACGGGTCTTGGTCGTCGTGAAACCTTCGCGCTCGAGAGCACGGCGCAGTTCCTTCATCTGGGCACTACCAGACATGTTTCTTCTCCTGGCTGGCGGCCGGCAGCGCGCAGCTATTTCCGACCGCAACACATTGGTTGACGTGTCCGAGGTGCCAGGGAGAGGAAGTCGCTCCTTGCGCATCCTCCTTCCGCTTGCCGGACGAGGTCCGACGTCACCGAAGGCGGCAGCAGCGATTGAAGACAGTTCCAAGACGTACAGGGAGCTCAGTGAAACCGAGGATCCCTGCGTAGCCGCCCTCGTCCGAGCATGGGCGAGGTGAAGCGTCCGCATAGCTGCGTCGCGGTAATCTCAGAATACATGGTTATCGCTAAAGTTCCAGGGGGCAGCGCACCGCTCTGGTGGCCGGGCGTCCAGTTCCTGGAGGTGCGTCAACGTCGGCTGTTGGCGCGGTCGGGTGTCTGGTCCCCTCCGAGCGCGGGGTCGCTATTTGGCTGCCGCGATCTGCAAATCTAGTATTGCGATGCGGCTACGTAGAGAATTCGCCCAGACACTCTGAGCTTGTTTGAGTTGACGGAAAGCGGCCTCTGCGTCGCTGACCCGTTCGGGGGCTTCCAATTTCGCGGCCGCGCAACGCGCTAGAATGCTGGCCCACTCGGCGTCCGGAATGTCGCGGTCATCGTCGATCTGTTCGTTGTGGTCGGCCCAATGGGCGTCACTAAGTGTCGTCATGAGCGCGGAAAGAGTCGCGTTGAAAGTTGCTTTCCGAGCTTCAATGTCTGGGTGCTCGGTATTGGCCAAAACCACGAAATACCAGTCCAACACACCGGTCAGGCTCTGCTCAATGCCATGAGCGTCCTCGGCTTGGATCGCGGTGGGTTCGCCTGCCGGGTCATGTGTCACCTCGGACGCCATCGACAGTGGCTTAGCAATCGAATGTTCGACTCTTTCAAATCGCGTCAGCGCATCGCGCAGCAGCGCGGCCAAGGTTTCACGATGAGAGATGCGAGCTTGCAGGTTGCTGTCTTTGAGCTGCCGCCAAACAGGAATACCTGCCACAATCGCCACTGCAATCGCCAAGATGCCGGTTAGAAGCGTCTGAAAGTCGTAGACAAAACAGTAGAGCTTCATCAGGCCGCAATGGCTGGCTTGGCTACATAATGTCTCCATGCCCTGTTAACTCCGGCCCATTGTGAAATTCATGCGATCGCGATCCTTCATGTCGGAGCTGAAGCTCGCTGTCGCCCCTGGGCCTCGATTGTCTAACGCGAAGGTTGCGAAGCTGAAAGAAATTGCGCACCGATGACGTGCTTCGTTCCCGACCGAACGAGAGCGAGGGGGGGGCATGAACGAGATCGAGGTGCGCGATGGCGTGGTCGCTGGCGTCGCGTTGGCGCTCAAGCGTGCCAAGAAATGGAGTAACGGGCGAGCTTGGCCTGGCGACACGGGCGCAGAGAATCTCCTTCAGGTGTCGATCGCCGAGAAGGTGTTCGGGGCCGCCGAGACGATCCCTCCGGTCATTGAACTAGAGGCAACCCTGAGCCGGCTAGGAATCGAGAGCGACCGTCGCCGCGTCGACATCGCCCTGATGCGGCACGCCGACCATGTCGAGCGACCGCACCCGTTCTGTGTCATCGAGGTTGACGTGATGGTGTGGACGACCTCCACCCACCCGGGTTTTCTGATGTGTCGTCGATAGGGACGTCATGTGTGGACGACCTCCAAGACGCAAGGGTGAAATGGACGTTCGGCGCTCGGTCGAGTGCGGTCATGTGTTCGGCCTGTTGCTGCAGCGGTCGGCTGCTGGCCTTGATGAAGTCCGCGGACGGGCTCCCTAATCACGTCAACGCGCTCGAAGCGCTCTGACCCCCTGGGTTTCGCCCGTCCCCGGCTGCGGCCGGTTCGTCATCACGTCTCACCACTCTGGCGTCTACGGCTCCGATCCTGTGCGGGACCCTTGCCGATCTCTATGCAGCCGCTGGCGTGTAGGCCTCTTCGCGCGCCATCAACACCCAGGCGATCCGCGCTGTCTTGTTGGCCAGCGCCACGGCGGCAGCCTTCGGCTTTTTACGATCGAGTAAGCCTCGGACCCAGGGGCCGCCAGTGCCGCGTTGACGAGCCATGCGGAGCACGGCCGTGGCTCCGACCACGAGCAGCCGTCGTAGATAGCCGTCGCCCATCTTGCTGATCCCAGCCTGCCGCTCCTTGCCGCCGCTGCTGTGAGCCCTGGGGGTAAGCCCGAGCCACGCAGCGAACTGGCGCCCAGAGCGGAAGAGTGCGGGATCGGGCGCACTGGCAGCCATGGCGCTGGCGGTGATCGGCCCGATGCCTGGGATAGTGGCGAGCCGCAGGCTGGTCGCATCCTGCCGATGCCAGGCGAGGATCCGATGTTCCAGCCGCTCGATCTCTGCCCGGAGTGCCTCCAATTGCCCCGCTAGGCCCCGTAACGCGGCCAACGCCAGCTCCGGCAGCCGTTCCTGCTCCAGGATCAGGGACCGTAGCGCCGCCTGGACGCCTGCGGAGCCCTGCGCTGAGACGATCCCGAACTCGCTTAGGTGACCGCGGAGGGCGTTGATCAGCATGGTCCTCTGGCGGACCAAGAGATCCCGGGTCTTGTGGAGCATCAGAACCGCCTGCTGGGCCTCGGTCTTCACGGCGACGAAACGCATGGTCGGCCGGGTGACAGCCTCGGCGATCGCCTCCGCATCTGCCGCATCGGTTTTGCCCCGCTTCACATAGGGCTTCACGTAGGCTGGCGGCATCAACCGAACCTCGTGCCCGATCGCCATCAGTTGCCGGCCCCAGTGATGGGCCGAAGCACAAGCCTCGATCCCGACCAGACAGGGCGACAACCCTTTGAAGAAAGGAAGGACCTGGCTGCGTCGCAGCTGCTTGCGCACCACGACGACGCCTGCAGCGTCGATCCCATGTACTTGAAAGACGTTCTTCGCCAGATCCAGCCCGACGACGGCGACCTCTTGCATGATCCGCTCCCTAGACGTGACGTCCCTATCGACGACACATCAGAAAACCCGGGTGGGTGGAGGTCGTCCACACCATCACGTCAAGGTCAAGAAGGCACCAGGCGGCAACTTCGCGGAGGACCTTCTCAAGATTGAGGCTCTCATTGGCGAGGTGCCAACAATCCGCTACGCCTTCCTGGCCACATATTTTCAGCATCGGCTGGGGACCAGTGGCCGGTCACGCTCGAACGATCAGTTTATCGACGATCTCGACAGCGCGGTCTGGTCGGCCGCCCAAGACCATCATTTGGACTGCCGCCGCGTCGAGGCAAGGCTGCTGGGTGGTATAGTCGTCGATGACGACGGGAATCGCCACTGCGCTGGCGCGATCGTCCATCGCTTCGGTCCGCCGCGTTGAGCCTCTGGGCGCGCACCTACGGTGCCTCCTCGTTCTCTCTTTGCCGCCTCATTTAGCCGGAGTGTCCGGTTTCTGGAGCTGAGCCAAAGTCTGCTCATGGCGCAGCTCCGCCGCAGTCGGAAACACCCTTGCATTCGTATCGATGAACTTTGTTGCTGGAACGATGGCGGGCGGCTTTGTCAGCCGCCCGCTTTCAGCTTGCGCTCAATCTGTCCCGCTCAGCGCCGCCGAAATGGCTCGACCGACCGGAAAGGCTGGGTCCAAGGGAACAGCGGACTCGAGCGGCGGTTGGGCGATGAAGCGAACCTGTGCGCCTCGATGCGGCTGAGCCGCGTGCACCAAGAACGGGTGGCACAAATAGACCGTGCCCGCAGGTCCCGTCGCGGCGACCTCACGCCGATGCGCTGACTCCTCGAAGCCGGTGGCCGCCAATTCTCCCAGTGTCAGGCCCATCTCGCCTGCCGGGGCTAGGCGTCGGGCGATGTCGTGGTGCGAGCCGGCTCGGATGCGGGTTGGAGCGTCTTCAGGTCCGACATCGGAAAACAAGAACAGCACCAGGAGCGCCCGCCCGCGCGAGACGATATTGGCGCGCCACTGCAGGAAGTCGGGGTTTTCGGTCCCGAAGCTGACGTCGATGTGCCAGCCCGCGTCGCCGGGGTCTTTCGACGAAGGGAAGCGGATCGGGAAGGTCCCAAGCGCTCCCATCGGCCGCCAACGGCCAGGTCCGACCAGTTGGTCGAAAGCCGCCGCCAAAACGGGGGAGCTGGCGGCTTCCCTAAACGGTCGCTCGGCGTGCATGCCGAGTCGGATCACCGGCTCGGTCCAGGTCGCCGGATCCTCGGGATCGCAGCCTGTCTCGCGCCACAGGATGGCGCGACCGGCTTCGGCCAATTGAGGTGAAAACGCCTCATCGAGACGGACGAAACCGTCGCGAACGAATTGCTCGATATCTGCGGCGCGGAGCGGGCGGGATTGATGATCGGTCATGATGGGGGCAACGCAAATTGAGCGGCCGTCGAATGCGACGGCCGTTTGCAAAGGGCAGGGCGCGAGGTTCGCGCCAGCGAACCCGTCCGCGAAGGACGGACGCGTTCAGCCCAGCGGAAAGCGCGTGCGGATCATCATCATGACTGAGAGTTTATCGCCGGGTCGTGCGATCGGCAATCTAGGAGCCCTTAAAGGCCAGCCGAAGGTCCGGTTCTCGGCCGAGAGCCAAAGGCAGCTTCTGGCGCGATAACGCCGATCGGACTAGAGGCGCGACGCCGCTAGCGTTAAAGCCATTTGGCGCGTTTGAATCGGCGGTAGAGCAAGCCACAGATTAGCGTGATGGCGCCAAGCACGAGGAAATAGCCGTATTTCCAGCGCAGCTCAGGCATGTGCTCGAAGTTCATTCCATAGATGCCGGCAATGGCCGTCGGCACAGCCAGGATGGCGGCCCAGGCGGCCAGTTGCCGAGTGATCGCGCCCTGGCGCTGCTGCTCCATGAGGGTGCTGATTTCGAACACCGACGACAGGACGTCGCGCAAGCCTTCGACCAGGGCCGCAACGCGCTGGATGTGATCGCGCACGTCGCGGAAATAGAGGCGCACCTCGCTGTCGACGCAGGGCACGTCATGGTGTTCGAGGTGGCTGGCCACCTGTTCCATCGGCCCCAGCAGCTTGCGAAACTTCATCAGTTCGCGCCGCAGGGTGAAGATCTTGGTCACCTCCGCGCGGCTGAGGAAGGCGTCCAGCGCGTGACGCTCCATCAGCTGGATCTCTTCCTCGATGGAGTCGACGATCGGCAGATAGCCGTCGACGATGAAGTCGAGCACGGCGTGCAGGACATAGTCGCCGCCGTGGGCCAGCAGGGTTGGAGAGGCCTCGAGCTGGGCGCGCAGCTCGTTATGGGCGCGGGCCGAGCCATGGCGCACCGTGATGATATGGCGGGGGCCCAGGAAGATGTCGGTCTCGCCATAGGCGATATGGTCGGTCTCGAGGTGTGCGGTCTTGGCGACGATGAACAGCTGCTCGCCGTAGACATCGACCTTGGGCATCTGCCGAGCGCTCAGCGCATCCTCGACGGCCAGCGGATGCAGGTCGAAACGGTCCTGTAGGGTCCGAAGCTCCGCCTCGTTAGGCTCAAAGAGGCCGATCCACAGGAACTCGCCCTCGCGCGGCTCCAGGCTGTCGGGTTGGTCGAGAAAGACCTCTCGAGCCCGCTTTCCGGCGGCATAGGCGAAAGCGGCGACGACGCTCATGGATTCTCCGGCGATCACTGACACTTCGATGAGCGCGCTATGGCATGGAAAGGCCTCCCATCCCAGGTGGCGTCGGCCTTCGGCAACCTAAGCTCAAGCTTTGAGTGAGATGCTGCAGCCATGTCGCCGTTCGAGACCTCGCCCGTCCAGCGCCCGGTGGAGCGCCGAAGCGCGCAGCGCCAGCGCACGTTGCTGGCGGGCCAGCTGGCGTATGGCGAGCCGGCGGTCACCGTGCCTTGCGGGATCCGCAATGTCGGCCCCGGCGGCGCCCTGATCGACCTGCAGGCGCCGATCCTGCTGGCCGGTCCGCTGCGGCTTCTCCTGGCGCGCGACGGCCTGGTCTACGACGCCAGGGTGATCTGGCGTCGCGGCCTGAAGATCGGCCTGGCGTTCGGCGAGCCCCACGACCTGCGACAGGTGGTCGATCCTCAGGTGCGGATCCTGCAGGCCATCTGGAAGGAGATGGCGCCGCGCTAACCGTGCCTGACGGACCGCTCAGTCGAGCGGCGCGTCGACCGGATGCTTGAAGGTCAGGCTTAGCCGAAGGCCGATGATCAGGGCGTTGTCCAACCCGGCCTGTGAGGCGGGATGGATGACGTACTGGACGTCTGGCTGCACCGCGAGCCCCTGATAGCGATAGGTCAGCTCCAGGGTCGTTTCCGCCTTCGGTAGATCGTCCGATCGCCTGGCGGGCCCACAGATCCCAGCGTGGGCGATGGCGAGGCCGAATTGGTCGTCCGGGCGATCGGGGAAGGGGGCGGATTTGACCAGGCCCAGGCCCAGATAGTCGCCGACGACTTCGATGTTGGGATCGGCGAAGCCCGCCCGAACCCAGCCGCTCCAGTTCTTCAGCCCCGGAATTGAGCCCTGCACATAGGCATAGGCGCCGCCCTGGCCCCGCTGGCGCGCCGGACGGTCCAGGCGGTCGAAGGACGCCGTATAGCGCCAGGCGCCGAACGAGGCCTGGACGTCGTCGGAGACCGCCCAATCCGCCTGGCCGATCAGCAGGGCGCCGTCGCGGCGGCTGAGCTTGACGGCGGCGAAGGCCTTGGGGTGGTCGGGATCGCCGGGCACGCCGTCGAACGCCGCCGCGCGCAGGGTCAGGGACGGCGAGGCCTTCCACACGCCATGGACGCCGAAGGCGCTGACCGGAAAGATCGACGGACCATTCAAGCCGGTCTGGGCCAGGTCCGGGCCGATGCCATGCGAGCTGTTGAGGAACAGGCCGGCCGGCGCGATGCTGTCGAAGTCGGCATTGAGGTCCATCAGGCCGACGCGCACCGCCCCGGTCTTCCAGAGGCCGCGCTCGATCCAGGCCTCCATCAGTCGGTCGGTGCTCAGCGCCTCGATATTGCTGGCGGTCTGGATGTCGCCGACCCGGCCGCCGCTGAGGCGTTCGCCATTGGTGCGGAAATATTGCAGCCGCGCCTTCCAGTCCGGATGGCCCAGGGCGTCGCCGTCGAAGCCGAGCGCCACCTGCAGCTTGTTGAGCTGGGTGTCGCCGACCTTGAGACCGCCCCTGGTGTTGCGCCACAGGTCCAGGGTGTCGTGGATCGTCAGCGACACCGGATAGGTCGGCGCGAAGTTCTCGTCCTCCGCCCAGGACAGGCGCGGGGCGAGGCTCAGCAGGCATGCGGACGCGACCGCGAAGATACGCGTGCGAAAGAGGATCGCCATGGGGATCTCCCGTGGGAAGCGCGAGGCGAAGCGCCGGTCAGTTGGGATCGTCGAGGGTGAAGCGGTCGGCGCCCTCGTCATAGGCGAAGGCCTCGGCGTAGCGCGCCCAGTTGGTCACCGCCTTCAGGGTCTGGCTGGCGTAGTCGGGCGACATGGAGTCCTCCAGCTCGTCACGGAACCGCACGGCCGGCGCCTGGTGCGAGGCGCGCTCGTCCAGCACCCGGCGAATGTGCCCCGCGAGCGGCACATGGGCCAGAAGGTGCTGGGCGAAGAGCTGCTTGCGATCATCGACGTCGGCTTCGACGTAGCGTCGCGCGGCTGGCGTCAGGCGCAGGCCGCCGCCTTCCAACTCGACGAACCGCAAGAGCTGCAAGGTCTCGGCGATGGCGAACAATTCGTCGGCCTCGTATTGCAGTTCCTTGGCCAGCACGGGCAGATCGGCCTTGCCCTCGTAGGGCGCGGCGCTGACCGCCTCCATCAGGCCGGCCAGGGTGTTGGTCGAGACGCGGGGCAGCACCATGCTGATCCCCGTGCCCGGGAACAGCCCCTCGTTCTGCCGCCCGCCCTGGGCCTGGCCGGGCTGGGTCATCTGCACGTAGATGCTCTCGACCAGGGCCCGGAAGGCTGGGTCGAGGCGATTGCGAGGCTGCGGCAGCTCGACCTTGATGGTGGAGACGACGCGCCCCGGATTGGACGAGAACACCAGGATGCGGTCGCACATCAGCACGGCCTCCTCGATGTTGTGGGTCACCATCAGGATCGACTTGATCGGCATCCGGCCCTCGCTCCACAGGTCGAGCAGGTCGGTGCGCAGAGTCTCGGCGGTCAGGACGTCCAGGGCCGAGAACGGCTCGTCCATCAACAGGATCGAGGGATCGACCACCAGGGCGCGGGCCAGGCCGACACGCTGGCGCATGCCGCCCGACAGCTCCTTGGGATAGGCGTTCTCGAAGCCGTCCAGGCCGATCAGGTCGATGGCGGCGAGCGCCCGCCGGCGGCGCTCGTCCGGCTTGACGCGCTTGGCCTCCAGCCCGACCTCGACGTTCTCCTGCACGGTCAGCCAGGGGAAGAGCGCGAAGCTCTGGAACACCATGCTGACCGTGGTCGGCGCCTCGCCGGCGCGCTTGGGAAACTCGATCTCGCCGGAGGTCGGCTGGATCAGGCCGGCGATCGAGCGCAGCAGGGTCGACTTGCCCGAGCCCGAGCGCCCCAGCAGGCCGACGATCTCGTTGTCGCACAGGGTCAGGTCGACATCGTCGAGCACCAAGAGGTTGGCGCCGCCGGCCTTGCCGTACTGGTGGCGGACGTTGCGGACCTCGACAAGGCGGGTGTCGTGAACGTGAGTGAAGTGGGTGGTGGTGTGGGTCATGGGGAGTTCCTCCCTAAGCCAGACGGAGTCGACGCTCGGCGAACCGGTACATCGGTCGCCACAGGGCGCGGTTGAAGGCGATGACGAAGATCGACATGACGGCCACGCCCAGGGCGACGCGGGCGTAGTCGCCGCTTGCCGTGGCCTTGGCGATGAAGGCGCCCAGGCCCGCGGCCTCCAGATGCTTGTCGCCCCAGGTGACGGCCTCGGCGACGATGCTGGCGTTCCAGGACCCGCCCGAAGCCGTCAGGGCGCCGGTGACGTAGTAGGGAAAGATCCCGGGGATCCCCACCTGCCGCCACCATTGCCAGCCGCGCATCCCGAAGATCCCGGCCGCCTCCTTCAGGTCGCTGGGAATGGCGCTGGCCCCGGCGATGACGTTGAACAGGATGTACCACTGGGTCCCCAGCACCATCAGGGGCGACAGCCAGATGTTGGGGCTGAGGTGGAAGGCGACGATTCCGGCCACCGCGAACGGGAACATCACATTGGCCGGGAAGGCGGCCAGGAACTGGGCGATCGGCTGCAGGCGCTCGGCCCAGGCCGGGCGCAAGCCGATCCACATGCCGACCGGAACCCATACCACCGTCGCCAGGGCGATCAGCACCACCACCCGGACCAGGGTCGCCAGGCCCAGGCCAAAGGCGGTGACGAGATCGGCAAACACCAGGTGGGCGCTCAGATATTCCCACAGCACCCAGGCGCCGGCGAGGCCCAGCCCCACGACCAATGCGAGCCAGAGACCGTCCAGCGCCTTGCCCAGCCAGGCAGGCGGCGCCAGGCGGTCGAGGCGGACCGTCGGCGCGGCCGGCCAATCGACGGCAGCCATGACCTTGGCGGGCCAGGACAGCGGCGCGGAGGCCGCGCGCAGCCAGCGGGTGCGGCGCACCAGGTCGTAGAGCCACGATCCCGGGCGTTCGCCCGAAGCGGTCTGCTCGAAGCGGAACTTGTCGGCCCAGGCGACGATCGGCCGGAACACCAGCTGATCGTAGAGCACGATGACCACGGCCATGGCCCCGACGCCGATGGCCACGGCCTTCATGTCCTGGCGGGCGATGGCCAGGGACAGCCAAGAGCCGATCCCCGGCAGGGTGACGGTGGTGTCGCCCACGGTGATGGCTTCCGAGGCCACGACGAAGAACCAGCCGCCCGACATCGACATCATCACGTTCCACACCAGGCTGGGCGTGGCGAATGGCAGCTCCAGCCGCACGAACCGCCGCCAGGGTGAGAAGGCGAACTGCCGGCTGACCTCGTCCAGGTCCGATGGGATCGAGCGCAGCGACTGGTAGAAGCTGAAGGCCATGTTCCAGGCCTGGCTGGTGAAGATGGCGAAGATCGCCGCGCACTCGACGCCCAGCTGGCGGCCGGGAAACAGCCCCATGAAGAAGGTGACGGTGAAGGTCAGGAAACCCAGCACCGGCACCGACTGCAGGATGTCCAGGGCCGGCACGATGATCAGCTCGGCCTTGCGGCTCTTGGCCGCCAGGGTCGCCACCGTGAAGGTGAAGATCAGCGAGGCGCCCAGCGCCAGGAACATCCGCAGCGTGGTCCGCAGGGCGTATTCAGGCAGGCGCGCCGGGTCCAGCGTCACCGGCGCGGCATGCAGCACGGCCAGGGACTGGCCCATGTCGTCGGCCCCGCGCACGATCAGAATCGCGGCGGCGGCCAGAAGCAGGAAGGCGATCAGATCCGCCCAGGACGGGGCGGTTCCGACGCGAAGAAAGCGCGCGATCGGGCGCGCGGCCTTGGGGTCTCCGGACAGGAAAACCATGGGGCTCTACCTCGTTTATGGGCCGCGAGCGGCCGTCACCGAGGGAGCCTGAAACCAGACCCTACCGGGACGCCTCTCGCGGCGTGTTGGATCGACTGTGACTGTCGCTGGGCATGGGTTCGGGGTTTCCGTTGATGTGTCGAGCGATCCTCCTGGGGAGGATTGCCGACGGCCGCGAAATGATCCTCGAAAGCGGCGCTGTCAAGCGGCTTGTCGCGCCGCAACAAAACTTTCGTGGGGCCGCCTTGCGCGTCTGGGGCGAGGCGCGGCTCAGCTAAGAATCGCTCGCGCCGCCTGGGCCGCGAGAGCCAGGCCGACGAGGATGATCAGCGCGCCGGAGGCATAGGGCGCGCGGCGGGCGAAGGCCGAGAACGCCCCGGCGAAACGCCTTTCGGCATGGCGCACGCCGAGCGCCGCCACGACCCCGACGGTGACCATGGTGACGGCCAAACCGATCGAGAAACACAGCACCAGGGTGGCGCCCAAGGCGACCTGCTTGAGCTGCAGGCAAAGCAGCAGCACGGTGATGGCGGCCGGGCAGGGGATCAGGCCGCCGGTCAGGCCAAAGAGCACGATCTGCCCCGTGGTCACGTCCCGGCCGGCGAAGCGCTTCTTGATGTCGTTGGCGTGGGCCCGTTCGTGGGCGTCCTGATAGCCGGGATCCGCGACGTCCAGGCCGTGATCATGCCCGTGGTCATGCTCGGCGAAGACGACGTCGAAGTCATGGCCGTGACCGCCATGGGCGATCGACAGGCGCGCCTCGAAGGTATGGGGCTCGGGGATCGCGTCGATCGATTCCAGAAACGCGCCGCGGTCGATGAAGACGAAGGTCTGCACCGCGCCGTCCGGGCGGGTTGTGGTGACGGTCAGTTCGCTGGCGCGAGGGGCTTGGCCGCGTTCGGCCCTAACCCGGAAGCACGGCGGCATCTCGTCTTCGAAGATCGCTAGGGCGAGGAGACCATGGCCAGTGTCGATGCGCCGAACCTCATCATGAGCATGGTCATGGTGGTGGTCATGCTCGCTAGCTTCGGCGCGGCCATCGCGCCACGTGCGCCACACCATCCATAAGGCGACCGCGATGATGATCACCGCCGAGGCCAGCTGGAACCAGGGCTCGGCGGTGTCGAGGTTGAGGTTGCGGCCAAAATAGAGGCCCGTCAGGCCGATGATCCAGACGATCAGCGTGTGGGAGGCGGTCGCCGACAAGCCCAGCAGGATCGCCTGCCAAACCGTGCCGCGCACCGCGACGATGAAGGCGGCCATCATGGTCTTGGAGTGGCCCGGCTCCAGGCCATGCAGGGCGCCGAGCAGCAAGGCCGAGGGCACGAACAGCCAGGCATGGCCCGCGCCCTGCGCGAGGAGATCGGCCAGGGATGCCATAGGCGCCTCAGAGGTACTTGGTGAGCTGTTTGAGTTCGTCCAGCGCGTGGCCGGCCGCGTCGGGCCCATCCTCGGCGGCATGGACCAGGCAATGGTCGATATGGTCGTGGATCAAGGTCTTCTTGGCCGCCGCCACGGCGCGCTCGACCGCATGCAGTTGCTGGGCGAGCTCCATGCAGGAGCGGCCAGACTCGATCATGCCGATGACGTTGCGCAGGTGCCCCTCGGCGCGTTTCAGCCTTTTGACGATCTGGGGGTGGGTCTCGTGAACGACGTGGGCCATCGCATTGACCTATCCTCCCCGGGGGGATAGGTCAATGCGGTCCGCTCCGCACTTGCGGCGGCGCCTCGCCGTGGTCATTGTCGAGCGACGACGGCCCGTTCGCCGCGTGGCGCCGTGCGGTTCTGGAGATCCCGGTGGACCGGATCGAGCGCAAGATCGCCATATGGAAGATGGCGCTGCTGATCGCCGGGGCGCAGCGCCTCAACGCGGCGGTGAGAGAGCGATTGACAAGACGTCGACGCGGGCGATGGGTCGTGAAGCTGATGATCAATGTCTCGAGCCTGCTGCGGCGCGCCGCCAACGAGACCTACGACGCCGAAATCCGGCGACTTCGCCGAAGATGACGACCTGGCCGCGATCGGGATCGGCGCCGATGGATCAACCCCTGACCGTCTGGAGCCCTGCGTGAAAACCGCCGTCCGTGTCCCGCGCCGCGCCAGTATCTTCAAGAGCCTTGGACCGGGGCTGATCACCGGCGCGGCCGACGACGATCCCAGCGGCATCGCGACCTACTCCCAGGCCGGGGCGCAGTTCGGCGTCAACATGCTGTGGACGATGGTCTTCACCTATCCGCTGATGACGGCCATCCAGATGATCAGCGCCCGCATCGGCCGGGTCACGGGACTTGGTCTGGCCGCCAATATGGCGCGCGTCTTCCCACGGGGCGTCGTCACCTTGCTGGTGGTCCTGCTGTTCGTCGCCAACACCGTCAACATCGGCGCCGACCTGGCGGCCATGGGCGCGGCGGCCAAGCTCACCCTGGGCTGGGGCCAGCATGTGTTCACCTGGCTGTTCGCCGCCATCTCCTTGGCGCTGCAGATCCTGGTGCCGTATCACCGCTATGTCCGCTATCTCAAATGGCTGACCCTGGCGCTGTTCGCCTATGTCGCCGTGGTGTTCACGGTCCACATCGACTGGGGCCAGGTCGCGCTGCGCACGCTGATGCCCCAGATCGCCCTGACCGGCGCCGCGGTCACGCTGGTGGTGGCGATCTTCGGCACGACGATCAGCCCCTATCTGTTCTTCTGGCAGGCCTCCGAGGAGGTGGAGGACGAGGAGGCCGATCCCGACACCGGCTCGCTCCTGGCCAATCCCGACCAGGCCCCGGCGCAGCTGCGCCGCATCCGCTGGGACACCTTGCTGGGCATGGGGTTTTCCAACCTCATCGCCTTCTTCATCATCCTGACCACCGCCGTCACCCTGCACGCCGCCGGCAAGACCGACATCCAGACCTCGGCCCAGGCGGCCGAGGCCCTGCGGCCCATCGCCGGCGACTTCGCCTTCTTCCTGTTCAGCCTGGGCATCATCGGCACCGGCCTGCTGGCCGTGCCGGTCCTGGCCGGCTCGGCCGCCTACGCCATCAGCGAGTCGCGTGGCTGGAAGACGGGCCTGGAGCGCCCGGCCAGCCAGGCCATCGGCTTCTATGGCGTCATCGGCCTGGCCACCGTGCTGGGGATCGCCATCGACTATTCGCCGATCGACCCGATCAAAGCCCTGTTCTGGAGCGCGGTGCTCAATGGGGTGATCTCCGTGCCGATCATGGCGGCGATGATGGTGGTCGCCTCGCGTCGCCACGAGATGGGGTCGTTCATCGCCACCCTGCCGCAGAGGATCTTCGGTTGGGCCGCGACGGGGGTCATGGCTGTCGCCACGATCGCCATGTTCGTGCTGCGATAGCGCCCAAAGCCTAGATCAATTGAGAGCGTCAGATTTGACCAAGCTGATTCTGACCCGCCACGGCCACGTCGAGGGCATTCACCCCGAACGTTTCCGAGGGCGGATCGAACTGGAACTGACTGAACTTGGGGCGCGGCAGGCCGCGCGCACCGCCGCTTACATCGCGGGAAACTGGACGCCCTCGATCGTCTACAGCAGTCCCATGCAACGGTGTCGCCGGACCGCCGAGGAAGTCGCGCGCGCCTGCGGCGACGTCGGCGTCGTTGTCACCGAAGACCTCCACGATCTGGACTACGGCGCCTGGCAGTGGCGCACCCATGAAGAAGTCCAGAAATCCGATCCCGAACGGTTTGGCCTCTGGCGCACATCGCCGCACTTGGTGCGGTTTCCGCAAGGCGAGGCCTTGCAGGACCTCGTCGCGCGGACAGCCGACGCGCTGAGGCTCGCCCTTGAACAGTACCCCGGCGAAACCGTGGTGTTCGTCGGCCACGACAGCGTCAACCGCGCGCTCCTGCTGCAACTGCTGGATCAACCGCTGAGCGCCTACTGGCGACTGGCCCAGGATCCTTGCGGCATCTCCGAGGTGGACATCGATGGCGGTGGCGTGAAAGCACGTCGGATCAACGAGATCGGCCACCTGCACGACCTTTGAACCTCGGACTGAGTGGTCGCGCCGAAAGCAGAGGCACCAAGGTCGGCGCCGCGTCAATGCGGTCTGTTGCCGACATCGCCGCCAGCGTCACGCTAGAGTCGAACTTATTCGCGCGCCGGTTTGAAGGTCGAGTTTCCGGCGCGGTTCCAGAGTCTGCAATTGGCGCCAGTCAGCCCCACGTCGTGAACGGAAAAGCGCATCTATCGTTCTCTACTTGGAGTAACGCTTTTGCGATCGGGGGCGCAGCTAGCGATCTGCCGAGCCTTCTAGATTCATTTAGGCGGAGACTTGGACACGCCCAGGATCATGAAGCGGGCCAGGGGACGCTTGAAGAGCAGCAGGTAGGTGACGTGACCGGCGACCAGAAGCATCAGGCCGTTGCCGAACAGTTCGTGGATTTCACCGAGCGGACTTTCCTCGCCCCCCTCATCCTCTTCGCCACCCTCGTGCTCGCCGCGCGTTTCCACTTGCGCCGCGACCGGTCCGGATGCGGGACTTGAGGCGGGTTTGAGGGCTCGCCCCCGATCCATCGCGATGCCTGTCCCGGTCACCCCGATCAGGCAGACCGCGATGCCGAGCAGCAGGACCCGACTGATGGCCGGATGGGTGAAGGCGTTGTCGAGCTTGAGGCCATGGATCTGCGGGTAGAACCGCATGAGGCCCAACTGGGGCGCGCCCGTCAGCGCCATGATCACGCGCACCAGGATCACAACCGCCACGCCATAGCCAAGCCAGGCGTGAACAGCCCCCCATTCGGTGCTGAAATAGGCCGCGAGCACCAGGACGGCGAGCACGGCGTGGTAGGCCCGAAGGCGCGTCATGACCGGCATGGCCAGCCCTTTCTCGGTGTTGAGGTTGCGGTACGATCGCGCCAAGGACCACAGGCGGCGCGTAATCTTTAAGGCTGTCGGGAAGACGATGCGTCGGCGGCCAGATCCTGTCAGAGCGCCGCCAACGGTCTGCCAGTGATCAGACCCCTTTCGGGTCCGACCGCTTGGCGATCTCGCATGAGATCGCCGTCTGGAATGGCCGCCTAGATGACGTCAATTCGCCGGGGCGCGGGACGTTCCGCGCCAAGCGGCCGCCTCGGCCACAATCTGGCCGAGGCGCTTGGCGTTACTTGCCGGCCAGCTGGTCGTGCGCGGCCTTGTAGCGGGCATAGTGGTCGCCCTCGTCGGCGGCGATCTGGCGAAAGAGGGCGGCGGTCTTCAGGTCGCCGGCCTTCTCCGCCTGATCGGCGAAGCCGATGTACATGGTCTTGTTTTCGTATTTCTCGCCGGCCATGGCGTCGAGCAGGTTGGCGGCGTTGGTTCCGTCCAGCTTCAGGGCGTCGGCCTCACGCGCGAAATGCTCGTTGGCTTCGACATTGGCCGAGTCCTCGAACAGCTTGGCCAGGGCTTCATTGCCGCCTTCGCGGGCGACCTCGGCGTAGCGACGGTACTTGAGGTTGGCGAAGGCCTCGCCGTGCATGGCGGCCTGCAGGTTCTCGCGGGTCTGGGGCGACAGAGTGTCGGCGGCCAAGGCCGGACCGGTCGAGACGATGGCGGCCAGCGCAGCGGCGGCCAGAAGCTTGGTCAGGGTCATGGGAAGTCTCCGAGGGCGCGCGGTTCGCGCTCCGCCAACCTCCGCCCGCGGCCTGACGAAAACCTGACAGGCCAGGCGATCGTAAAATTGGCGTCCGTCAGGTTTTCGTCAGCCGCCGCGGTCAGCCTGGCGATCAAGGAGCGCCCGCTCCGGATTTCAACGGAGAAAGTCCATGCGCAAATTCTTGATCTCGGCGACCATCGCCGCCGCCACCCTGTCCATCGCCGGCGCCGCCGTCGCTGGCCCCAAATGCACGACCGAGCCCAAGGCCAAGTGGCTGACCGAGGCCCAGATGAAGGCCAAGATCGCAGCCCTGGGCTACACCAAGATCAAGGTCTTCCAGGTCAGCGGCAGCTGCTACGAGATCTATGGGATGAACAAGGCCGGCAAGAAGGCCGAGGTCTATTTCAACCCGGTCACCGCCGCGATCGTCCAGGACAACGAGGACTAGACGCCGATGTCGCCTCAAACCTCGGGCGACGCCGTTCCGATCTCCAACGCCTTGGCGCCGCCGCCCCCGGCGCGCGTCAAGGTATGGGATCCACTCGTGCGCCTCTTCCATTGGACGCTGGCTCTCGGCTGCATCGCCAACCTGACCGTCCTGCGGGAGGTCAAGACGGTCCACCGTTATGTCGGCTATGTCGTGCTGGCCGCCGTCGTGATCCGCCTAGTCTGGGGCTTCATCGGCACGCGCCATGCCCGCTTCGCCGACTTCGCGCCCGGTCCGCGCCGCCTATTGGCCTATCTGGTCGCCCTGTCGCGAGGCCGGGAGCCACGCTATGTCGGGCATAATCCGGCGGGCGCGGTGATGATGCTGGCCTTGATGGGCCTGGTCATGACGTGCGGCGTCACGGGCTGGATGATGGGGCTGGACGCCTTCTGGGGCGAGCGGTGGCTTGAAACCCTGCACGAAGGCGCGGCCAATGTGATCTTGATCATGGCGATCGTCCACGTTCTGGCGGCGCTTGTCGAAAGCTGGCGTCATCGCGAGAACCTGGTCCTGGCGATGATCACCGGTTTCAAGCGTGCGCCGAAGGGAAGCGACGTCTGCCATGCGCCTGCTGCTGATTGAGGACAATGCGCGCCTGGGCGAGTTGATCGTCGAAGGGCTCGAGCGCGAGGGCTTCGTCATCGACTGGCGGGAGACGCTGGAAGAGGGCCTGGAGGCGCGGGGCCTGGCGGCCTACGACCTGATCCTGCTGGACCTGGGACTGCCGGACGGTGATGGCCTGGATCTCGTCAGGCGCCTGCGACGTGATCGTGACGTCGTACCGATCCTGATCCTCACCGCGCGTGGCGGCCTGGGCGAGAAGATCGCCGGGCTCGACGTCGGCGCCGACGACTATCTGGTCAAGCCGTTCGACATCGCCGAGCTGGCGGCGCGTTGCCGAGCTCTCCTGCGACGGCCCGGCGCCTGTTTGGGCGTCGTCCTGAGCGCGGGCAATGTCGCCTTGGACACCGCCAGCCGGAGCCTTCAGGTCGCGGGCGTCAGCGTCGCCATCACCCCTCGGGAGCTGGCTTTGCTTGAACACCTCTTGCGACGGGCGGGTCAGGTCGTCCCCAAGGCCAGCCTGGAAGACCAGCTTTACGCCATGGATGCGGAAGTGACGCCCAACGCTCTTGAGGTGGCCGTCTCGCGCCTGCGCAAGCGCCTCGCCAGCGCCGGGGCCGACGTCATTCTGCGAACCGCCCACGGTGTCGGCTACGTCCTGCTGGCGTCAACGCACGCGGCTTGCGCGCATGGCTGAGGCCACACCCGGCGCGCCGCGCCGACAAAGTCTGTTCACACAGATCGCCCTGCGGCTGACCCTGCTGGCCCTGGTCTTCGCCCTGCTCGATGTGGCGATCGTCGTACCGATGTACGCCAATGACGAGCAGGCGCTGGCCGAGGACTTCATCGCTCAGCAGGCGCAACGCGCCGATCACCTGCTGACCGGCGAGCCTAAATCGAAGGAGGCTTCGGCCGCCTTGGCCAAGTTGGCTAAGCCCGCTGGGGTGAGCGCCTGGCGGGTCGAGGTGTTTGACGGCGGGCAACGCCTGGTCGGCAAGGTCGGGGATCTGGCTGGCGCCTCAAAGGCGCCGTCGGCGGGAATGCTGGACTGGACCCAGCGCGAGACCACCTCACAAGGCACGCGAATTTTTGGGGTTCAGCGGTTTGAGGGCAGGGCTGGACCCCACTGGATCGCGATCACCGCGCAGGCCCCTGGAAATCGGCTCTACTGGCCGGTGATCGGCCAGGAACTGGTCGAGCATGTCGCCCTGCCGCTCATTCCGCTGACGCTGCTCTTGCTACTCTTCAACGTCCAGGTCGTCGGCCGCCTGCTCAAGCCGCTGTCGCTGGCGGCTCGTCAGGTCGACGCCCTGGATCCCAGCCGCATGGACGCCAGGCTGTCCGAGCCGGACGCCTCGCGGGAGGTCGCCGCCCTGGTCGGCGCGGTCAATCGAGCGCTGGATCGATTGCAGCAGGCCATGGGCCTGCTCAAGGGCTTCACCGCCGACGCGGCCCACGAACTGCGCACGCCGCTGTCGGTTCTGCGGCTGCGGATCGAAGGCCTGCCCGATAGTCCTGGCAAGGCCCGCCTGGCCCAGGAGGTCGAGTCGATGACCCGCCTGGTCAACCAGATGCTGGACCTCGCCCAGGCCGATGCCCTGGAACTGACCGATGCGCAGGACATCGACCTGGCCGCCCTGGCGGCGCAGGTCGTTGGACAGATCGCGCCCCACGCCTTCGCGGCCGGCCACGACGTCCGCCTGAATGATCTGGGAAACGCTCGGCTGCGTGGCCATCCGGACGCCTTGGCCAGAGCCCTGCGGAACCTGATCGAGAACGCGATCCGTCACGCCAATCCCGAGGGGCCGATCGAGGTCACCGTCGGTCCTGGTGCGCGCCTGTCCGTCCGCGATCATGGCCCCGGCCTTGCGAATGAGGATATCGACAGGATCTTCGACCGCTTCTGGCGCAAGTCCCGCGCCGCCGATGGCGGGGCGGGGCTGGGCCTTGGCATTGTCCGCAGTCTTGTCGAGGCCCACGGCGGCGTCGTGACCGCCCGAAACGCCGACGGTGGCGGCGCGCTCTTCACCTGTATTTTTACCGCCGCTGACCCAGGCGCGACCCTGGCCCGGTGGCCTCGCGATCGTACCCCTTTGAAGGACCTTCCCCATGAGCCGCCTGCATAGCGAACGACATCTGGTGGCCCGGATCGGCTGGCTACGCGCCGCGGTCCTGGGCGCCAATGACGGCATCGTCTCGACCGCCAGCCTGATCGTCGGCGTCGCCGCCGCCAATCCCGACAAGGGCGCTATTCTGCTGGCCGGGGCCGCCGGCTTGGTGGCGGGCGCGATGTCGATGGCGGCCGGCGAATATGTCTCGGTCTCTTCCCAGTCCGACACCGAAAAGGCCGACCTGGCCCGGGAGCGCGCGGAACTGGCCGCCGACCCGGCCGCCGAGATGGACGAACTGGCTGGGCTCTATGTGGCCCGAGGCGTCGCGCCGGACGTGGCGCGGCAGGTCGCCGAGCAGTTGATGGCCAAGGACGCGATCGGCGCCCATGCCCGCGACGAGCTGGGGATTTCCGCCCACACGACGGCCCGCCCGATCCAGGCGGCCCTGACCTCGGCGGCGACGTTCACGGTGGGGGCGGCCTTGCCGCTGGCGATCGTGCTCTTGGTTCCCGCCGCCTGGCTGACAGTCGCCGTCGCGCTGGCCGCGCTGTCTTGCCTGGCCGTGCTCGGGGCTGTCGGCGCGGGGGCGGGCGGCGCCGGCGTCTGGCGGTCCGTGGTGCGGGTGACGTTCTGGGGCGCGGCGGCGATGGCTTTGACCGCGGGGATCGGCCGGCTGTTTGGCGCGGTTGTCTAGCACCAGGGGAAGGCCGACTGCACCTAACCTAGATGTCGCCAGCCGATCAGTGCGCCGGCCACCATGAGGGCGAGGATGAGGCCGCAGGCGATCGTCAGCAACCAGCCCGCCAGCAGGGCCAGGCCGTCGCGCTGAATGAGCCCCGCCGCGAAGGCGCCGATCCCCAGGCCCGCGGCCGTATGGGCGATGGGCGTCGGCAGCATGAGGACCATCGACAGGCCCATGCAGCCCACGGCGACCACGCGTGCGTGCCAGGGATGGAACAAAGCGTCGAACCGTGGGCGCGAGGCCGTCTCCAGGCGCTCTAACGTTTTGGCGGCGCGAGCCAGGACGATCGTGGCGCGCGCCCGCCCAAGGCTCAGTCGGCTCAAGCCTTCTGGCAACCAAGGCTGTGCGCGCCTGATCAACAACTGGGTCGAGATCAAAAGAAGCGGCGCGCCGAGCACAGCCGAGGCCAGCGGCGGCAACAAGGTCGCGGGCACAGCCAGGACCAGCAACACGCTGCCAAAGGATCGCTCTCCGAAGCCGTCCATCAGATCGGCGATCGATAGGCGTTCATTCCCCGACAGGGATAAGCGGATCAGAACTGCCGAAAGGCGTTCGTTCACCAATGCGCCCTGGGGCAAATTGGACGGTGAGGTTTGGTCGAGGTCGGCGACGGTAATTGCGGACCTCCTGTGTTTGCATGCGTCCATCCAACTCGACGACACCGGATGGCGGGCGCCTCAAGCGACGGATAGCTTGCCGCTCCGTTGGCCATCCCGGTTCAATCAGAACTGGCTTGAAGTGGTCCGAGCTTTCTTGAAACGAATGTCGCGTTTCTGGACCTAAGCAAGTGTCTCCTTCCGGCGCATTGGCGGTGCTCCCCAGAGCAGCACAAGGTTAGGCTTGGAACCGCCATTACGCCGTTGCGCGCTGGCTACGCCTAAAACCACTGGCGACATCCTTGTCGTCATAGCTCTGGCGGTTTCGCCTACAGGCTGGAAATCGCCGCGTGGAGCTTGTCGGCGACCGTCCGAGCCGCGTCCTTCAGGCCCGCGTTGTCGATCGCCTGCATGGACGCGACGGGATCGATGGCGGAGACCTCCGTGCGCCCATCATCTCCCTCCTGCACCACGACATTGCAGGGCAGCATGGCGCCCACATTGGCCTCCAGCTTCAGCGCTTCATACGCCAGCCCCGGGTTGCATGCGCCCAGGATCAGGTAGCGACGGAAATCCACGCCGATCTTGGCCTTCAAGGTCTTCTGGATATCGATCTCCGTGATAACGCCAAAGCCTTCCTTCGCAAGGGCCTCGCGAGTCCGTGTGACTGCCTCGTCGAATGTAACGTTGAGGCTCTTGGAAAATACGTAGGTCATGTGCGCCTCCCGGGCGACTAGACGGGGCTTCAGGCTGCGGCTTGGACCACGCTGCGGCGAATGACGCCTTCCAAGACGGTCGCCGCTGCGACCGTGTTCGAGATCGTCCCATATTTGCGGACATTGCGATGCAGGAGTTCCAGGCGACCATCATCCTCGTCGGTGTCGACGATCAACTCATAGTCCACGCGCTGGATGAGGGGCGGCGCGTCCTGGCGCACCGCCTTGATCCGAACCTCTACACCGCGAAGCTTAAAGTTAAGGAGCGGGGTGACCCGCTCGATACCTTTGATCATGCAGGCTGCGATCGAGGCCAGGAACAGTTCCGCGGGATTGAACGCATCCCGGCGGCCGGCGACATCCGTGTCCAGGACAAGGCTCGCATCCTTGGCTAGCGCCAGGCTCCCGTGGCCGTCTATGCGCTCTGCGGTGATGCTGTAGTTCATTTGAGCCTTGGCAGCACGGTTGGCGCTTCGATGGGGCATCAGCGACTTGGGCTTCGTGCTGCTGATGTGAGTAGGGGCCTCAGACGGGAGGGCATTGATCTGCCTCAAGCTGGCCCCAAGCCATTCGCCTGGCGAGTCGCTTGGCGAGCAGGATCGTTTAGGTGTGGGCGCCTTCGGCTGTATGTCTGAACTCTGGAGCCAAGCCAACGGCCCCTTATATGGCGCGATCCTGACCACAGGGTTCGATAGCCAAGGCGCCCCGCTCGTCGATCTAGCGCGGAATCTGCCGCTCGCCATGCAGCGAGGTTCTCTCTCGTAGCCGTTGTTTTCCCGGCCCATTTGGCTGTTGAGGCCGGCCCGAACGCGGTCTTCTTACTCATCCCCGTCAACAACGGGGATGCGCCGTGGAGCCTTCCAAGCCTGATCTGGAGATGTCGCGCAGCCATCGCATGCTGCGCACGGCCTTGGGTCCCTTGCTGCTCGCTCGCCTGGAAGATCCCGGCGTCGCCGAGATCATGCTCAACCCCGATGGTTCGGTCTGGATCGACCGGTTCGATGTGGGGCTGCGGCCCGCCGATCTGTTGTTGAGCCCGGCCGACGGCGAGCGGATCATCCGCCTGGTCGCTCATCACGTCGGGGTGGAGGTCCATGCGGGCCGGCCGCGTGTGGCGGCCGAACTGCCGGGCGGCGGCGAGCGCTTCGAGGGCCTGCTGCCGCCGCTGGTCTCAGGCCCGGCCTTCTCCCTGCGCAAGCCGGCCAGCGTCGTCTTTCCGCTGGGCGCCTATGTCGAGCAGGGCGTGATGCGGGTGCAGGAAGCCAGCGTGCTCGCCGACGCGGTGGCCCAGCGCCACAACATCCTGGTCGTGGGTCCCACCTCCAGCGGCAAGACCACCCTGGTCAACGCGCTGCTGGCCGAAGTCGCCGCGCTGGATGAGCGCGTGGTCCTGATCGAGGACGTGCGCGAGCTGCAATGCCCGGCCCGCAACCTGGTGGCCCTGCGCACCAAGGAGGGCGTGGCGAGTCTGGCCGACCTCGTGCGCTCGTCCCTGCGCCTGCGGCCCGACCGCATCATCATCGGTGAGGTCCGCGGCGCTGAAGCCCTCGAACTGATCAAGGCCTGGGGCACAGGCCATCCGGGCGGCGTGGCCACCCTGCACGCCGGGTCGGCCCTGGGCGCGCTGCTGCGCCTCGAACAGCTGATCCAGGAAGCGGTGGTCACCGTGCCGCGCGCCCTGATCGCCGAAACCATCGATTTGGTGGCCGTCATCTCCGGCCGCGGCCGGCAGCGCCGCCTGGTCGATCTGGCGCGCCTGACCGGCCTTGGCCCCGACGGCGCCTACCAGCTCACCCCCGCCCTGACCTCAAAGGAGATGCCCCATGTCTCATAGTCTCGTCGCGCCTGGAGTCTCGTTCGAACCGCCCCGGTGGCGCTTCTCGCGCCTGACCCTGCGGTCGATCGCCGCCGGGCTTTCCGGGACGGCGATCCTGGCCGCCAGCCACGCCCAGGCCGCCGGCTCGTCCATGCCCTGGGAAGAGCCGCTGCAGCGGATCCTGGAGTCGATCGAAGGCCCCGTCGCCAAGATCATCGCGGTGATCATCATCATCGTCACCGGCCTGACCCTGGCCTTTGGCGACACCTCCGGCGGCTCGCGCAAGCTGATCCAGATCGTCTTCGGGCTGTCGATCGCCTTCGCCGCCTCCAGCTTCTTCCTGTCGTTCTTCTCGTTCGGCGGCGGGGCGGTGATCTGATGGCCGGCGATCGCGCGATGGGGTTCGCCGCGCCCGTACATCGGGCCCTGACCGAGCCGATGCTGCTGGCCGGGGCCCCGCGCGCGATCGCCCTGGTCAACGGCACCCTGGCCGCCGCCTTGGGCCTGGGCCTGCGGCTCTGGCTGGTCGGCGTCGGGGTCTGGCTGGTCGGTCATGGCCTGGCCGTCTGGGCCGCGCGCCATGACCCCCTGATCTTCGACGTTGGCCGCCGCCACGTGCGCGTGCCCACGCGCCTGGAGGTCTAGCCATGCTGGATCTTCGCGAATATGCCCGCCGGCCCAAGCGCCTGTGCGACTACCTGCCTTGGGCGGCCCTGGTCGCGCCGGGCGTGGTGCTCAACAAGGACGGCGCCTTCCAGCGCACGGCCGGCTTCCGCGGCCCCGACCTCGACTCCGTCGGCGATGCCGAGGTCGCCGCCGTCGCCGCGCGGCTGAACAACGCCCTGCGCCGGTTGGGGTCGGGTTGGGCGATCTTCATCGAGGCCCGCCGCGACCCGGCCATGGCCTATCCCGGCAGCGTCTTCCCCGATCCGGTCTCGGCCCTGGTCGATATCGAGCGCCGCCAGGCCTTCCTGGAGGAGGGGGCGCATTTCGAGAGCCGCTACTTCCTGACGCTCGTCTACCTGCCGCCGGCCGAGCGGGCGGGCCGGCTGGAGAACCTCTTCGTCGAGGGACGCGCCCGCGCCGACATCGACTGGCGCGCCCAACTCGCCGGCTTCATCGACAGGTCCGATCGCCTGTTGGCCCTGATCCAGGGCCTGACCCGCGAGGCCGCGTGGCTGTCAGACGCGGCCACCTTGGGCTTCCTGCACGGAGCGGTGACCACCCAGCGCCAAGGCGTGCGCGTCCCCGAGACGCCGATGCACCTGGACGCGCTGTTGGCGACGCAGCCGCTGGAGGGCGGGCTGGAGCCGTGCCTGGGCCAATCCCATCTGCGCGTCCTGACCATCGTCGGCTTCCCGAGCCAGACCGTGCCGGGCCTCCTCGATGAGCTCAATCGCCTGGCCTTCGCCTATCGCTGGTCGACCCGGGCCCTGTGCCTGGACAAGGCCGACGCCAACCGGCTGATCGGCAAGATCCGGCGCCAATGGTTCGCCAAGCGCAAGTCGATCGGTGTCCTCTTGCAGGAGGCCCTGACCCAGCAGCCCTCGGCCCTGGTCGACAACGACGCCGCCAACAAGGCCGATGAGGCCGATCAGGCCTTGCAAGACCTTGGCGGCGACGCCGTGGCCTATGCCTACGTCACCGCCAGCCTGGTGGTCTGGGACGAGGATCCCGACCGCGCCGACGCCAAGCTGGCCCTGGCCGAGAAGGTCATCGCCGGCCGTGATTTCACGATCATCAAGGAGCGGATCAACGCGGTCGAGGCGTGGCTGGGAACGCTGCCGGGCCAGACCTACGCCAATGTCCGCCAGCCGCCGCTGTCGACCCTGAACCTGGCCCATATCGCGCCGCTGTCGGCCGTCTGGGCCGGGCCGTCCTCCAACCCGCACCTTGGCGGTCCGCCGCTGCTGATGGCCAAGACCGAGGGCTCCACGCCGTTTCGGCTTTCGCTGCACGTCGGTGACGTCGGCCATGCGCTGGTTGTCGGGCCGACTGGGGCGGGCAAGAGCGTGCTCCTAGCGCTGCTGGCCCTGCAGTTTCGGCGCTATGCGGGCGCGCGGATCTTCGCCTTCGACTTCGGCGGCTCGATCCGGGCCGCGGCCCTGGGCATGGGCGGGGCCTTTCATGACTTGGGCGGGGCGCTGCTGGATGCGGAACGGCCAGCGGTCGCCCTGCAGCCGCTGGCGGGCGTGGACGATCCGGCCGAGCGGGTCTGGGCCGCCGAGTGGATCGCGGTCCTGCTCTCGGCGCAGGGCGTGCCGGTCACCCCGACGGTGCGCGACCACATCTGGTCGGCCCTGGCCAGCCTAGCCTCCGCGCCGGTCGATGAGCGGACCTTGACGGGGCTGGCGGCCCTGCTGCCGACCCTGGACCTGAAAAGCGCCCTGACGCCCTACACCCTGGCCGGACCCTGGGGGCGGTTGCTCGACGCCGATCACGAGGCCCTGGCCGCCGGCGCCGTCCAGGCGTTCGAGACCGAGGGGCTGCTGGGCACGGCCGCCGCACCGGCGGTCCTGGCCTATCTCTTCCATCGCATCGAACGCGAGCTGGACGGTCGGCCGACCTTGATCCTGATCGACGAGGGCTGGCTGGCGCTCGACGACCCGGCCTTCGGCGCCCAGCTGCGCGAATGGCTCAAGACCCTGCGCAAGAAGAACGCCTCGGTGGTGTTCGCCACCCAGTCGTTGACCGACATCGACGCCAGCCCGATCGCCCCGGTGATCGTCGAAAGCTGCCCTACGCGGATCTTCCTGCCCAACCCGCGCGCCCTCGAGCCGCAGAGCGCGGCGATCTACGCCCGCTTCGGGCTCAGCGCCCGCCAGGTCGAGATCCTCAGCCGCTCCGCGTCCAAGCGCGACTACTACCTCCAGTCCCGGGCGGGCGAGCGCCTGTTCGACCTGGGCTTGGGCCCTGTCGCCCTGGCCTTCTGCGCGGCCTCCTCGAAAGCCGATCAGGCCGACATCGCCGCCGTCCTCGCCGCCCAGGGTCCCGAGGACTTCGCCGCCGGCTGGCTGCGCCATCGGGGCCTCTTCTGGGCCGCCGACCTCCTGCCGTCGATCACCCTCCCGGAGTCCTCGCGATGAGTGTTTCACCACACCTCTCCCGTCGTCGCATGGCGGCGCTGCTCTGCGGCGCGCTCGCCCTGGCGGCCACGCCGGCCTTGGTCACCACGGCCGTGGCCCAGGTCGCCGTCTACGATCCCAGCAACTACGCTCAGAACGTGCTGCAGGCGGCGCGAGCCTTGCAGCAGATCAACAACCAGATCAGTAGCTTGCAGAACCAAGCTCAGATGCTGATCGGCCAGGCGCGCAATCTGGCCAGCCTCCCGTATTCGTCGCTGTCGGCGCTGCAGCAGCAGGTCGCCGCGACCCAGGCCTTGCTGGGAGAGGCCCGCGCCCTGGCCTACAATGTCCAGGACATCCAGGAGGCCTTTCATCGTCACTACGACGTGGCCGATCTTTTGGCCACGGACGCCGACCTGACCGCGCGGGCCGAGGCCCGCTGGACCATCTCGGTGGCCGGGTTCGAGGACGCCTTGAAGGTCCAGGCCGGCGTGGTCGGCGGTCTTGAGACCAGCCGTGGCGAGATGCAGAGCCTGGTGTCGGTCAGCCAGGACGCGAGCGGCGCGCTGCAAGCGGCCCAGGCTGGCAACCAGCTCCTGGCCTTGCAGGCCCAACAGCTCTCGGCCCTGACCGCCGTGGTGGTGGCCAACGGTCGGGCGCAGGCCCTGGAGGCGGCCGACCGCGCCGCCGCGCGCGCCGACGCCAAGGCCCGCTTCTCCAAGTTCATGGGAGCCGCGCCCCAGCCATGAAACAGTCCGCCGGCTTTCGGGCCCTCGCCTGGGGGGCCGCGCTGATCATCTTGCTTGGGGCCGCTGTCTTGGCGGGCAGGGCGTCCCAAGCGCCAATCCAGGTCTCGGCGTCGACAAGGTCGGTCGGGGTCCAGAGCGAGCTTGCGCGCTGCAGGACGGCGGGGGAGGGCGATGAAGCCTGCCGCGCGGCCTGGGCGGCGGCGCGGGAACGCTTCTTCGGGCGGCCGGCGTCATGAGCGACACCGGCGTCATCGACCGGATGCTGGACGTCTACACCCAGCATATCGACAGCGGCTTTGGCCTGCTGGGCGGCGAGGTCGCGTTCCTCTCCACCACCCTGGTGGCCATCGACATGACCCTGGCGGCGCTGTTCTGGGCCTGGGCCCAGGACGACGTCACCGCGCGCCTGGTCAAGAAGACGCTCTATGTCGGCTTCTTCGCCTTCCTGATCGGCAACTTCCACGCGCTCAGCCTGATCGTTCTGAAGAGCTTCTCGGGCCTGGGCCTGAAGGCCTCGGGCGCGGGGATTTCGGCCGACGACTTCCTGCGGCCCGGCAAGCTGGCGGCCCTGGGGATCTCGTCGTGCAAGCCGATCCTGCAGGCGGCCAGCGAGCTGGGCGGCTTTCCCGGCTTCTTCGAGAACATCGTCCAGATCGTGATCCTGCTGGCCGTGGCCCTCCTGGTCATCGTCGCCTTCTTCGTGATCGCGGTGCAAATTTTCGTGGTGCTCATAGAGTTCAAGTTGGCCACGCTGGCGGGCTTCGTCCTGGTCCCATTCGGCCTGTTCGGTCGCACCGCCTTCCTGGCCGAGCGTGTTCTCGGCGCGGTCATCGCCTCGGGCGTCAAGGTGATGGTCCTGGCGGTGATCGTCGGGATTGGCTCGACGCTGTTTTCGGAATTCACCAGCGCCGCCTCCGGCCAGCCGACCCTGGAAGAGGTCCTGGCCATGGCCTTGGCGGCCCTGACGCTCCTGGGCCTGTCGATCTTCGGACCGGGCATAGCCTCCGGCCTAGTGTCGGGCGCGCCGCAACTGGGCGCCGGCGCGGCGGTCGGCACGGGCCTGACCGTGGCCGGCATGGCCATGGTCGGCGCAGGCGCGGCGCAGATGGCCGTGCGCGGCGGGTCGGGTTTGGCCGCTGCGGCTTCGACCGCCGGCGGCGCCGGCGGGCCGCGGCCGGGTCCTGATGCGCCAGCTCCCAGCGGCGCCGGCGGGGGACCTGGCCCGGGTCCAGGATCGGGCGGCGGGTCGGCTCAGCCAGCCGGTGGAGCCGCGCCCAGCAGGCCCGCGACCTCGGGCGGCGGCGAGCCCGGCTCGGGCGCCGCGTCGTCCGGCGCGGGCGAGGCCCCGGCCGCCGAGGCGCCGGCCTGGGCGCGCGATCTCAAGCAACAGCAGGCCCTGGCCCATGGCGCGAGCCTGGCCGCCCACGGCCTGGCCAGCGGCGACGACCACAGCGGCGGCGCCAGTCCCTCTCTCTCGGAGCAAAGCTGATGAACCCCTTCAAGGGTCCCTCGCGCCTGGGCGCGACACCCGTCCCCGAAACTCCCTACCAGCGCGCCGGCCAGGCCTGGGACGAGCGCATCGGCTCGGCAAGGGTCCAGGCCGCCAACTGGCGGCTGATCGCCCTGGGCCTGCTGGCCAGCAACATCGTCCAGTCGGGCGGCATGATCTGGCAGGCCGCGCGCGGCACGGTCACCCCCTGGGTCGTCGAGGTCGATCGCCTCGGCCAGACCCTCGCGGTCGGCCCGGCGGTTCGCGGCTATCGTCCGCCCGATCCGGTGATCGCCTGGACCCTGTCGCGCTTCGTCGAGAACACCCGCGCCCTGCCAGCCGACCCGGTGGTGCTGGGCCAGAACTGGCGGCGGGCCTATGACTTCACCGACGCGGGCGGCGCGGCGGCCCTGTCGGACTATGCGCGGGGCGCCGATCCGTTCGCCCAGGTCGGCAAGGCGCAGGTCTCGGTCGATGTCACCAACGTCGTGCGCGCCTCGCCCGACAGCTTCCGCCTGGCCTGGATCGAGCGGCGCTATGTCGACGGCCAGCTGGTCTCGACCCAGCGTTGGAGCGCCATCCTGACCCTGGTGATCGCCGCGCCGACCTCACCCGAGGCCTTCGTCAAGAACCCGTTCGGGATCTTCGTGCGGGCGATTTCGTGGTCCCGGGAGTACGGCGCATGACCCGCTCGATGCTGATTATCGCGCTGGCGGGGCTCGCGACGCCGGCGGCCGGCTTGGCGTCGCCGCCCCACAAGGCCGCCGACCGGACTGTGCAGGCGGTGGCGGCCACGGAATATCTCTTCGTCGAGCGCGGGGTGTTCGAGCTGGTCGCCGCGCCAGACCAGATCACCGACATCGTCCTGGAGCCGGGTGAAGCCCTGGTCGAGGCCAATCCGATCGCCGCCGGCGACACCGCCCGCTGGGTGATCGGCGACACCACGAGCGGCGAGGGGGCCAGCCGCCGCGTCCATGTCCTGGTCAAGCCGGTTGAGGCGGGTCTCTCGACCAACCTGATCATCAACACCACCCGGCGAAGCTATCACCTGCAGATGCGGGCTTCGTCGCGCGCCTATCTCTCGCAGGTGGCCTGGCGCTATCCGCAAGCGCCGAACCTGGCGCCGGCGGTCCTGGTCAAGCCGGTCGTCGTGGTGTCACCGCCGGCTCCGCCAGCGCCCGTGACGCTCAATCTCGCCTATCGCATCAAGGGCGAGGCGCGCTGGCGGCCAGCGCGGGTCTATGACGACGGCGCGCGGACCTATGTCGAGTTTGGTCCCGCGATCGCCCTGTCCGACCTGCCGCCGCTCTACGGTCTGGGACCCGACGGCAAGACCTCGGAACTGATCAACTATCGCCTCGAAGGTCGCCGGCTGGTGGTCGATCGGCTGTTCGACCGCGCCGAGCTGCGCTTTGGCCTGAAGCGATGGGAACGCCGCGTCCGCATCGAGCGAACGGCGCCTGCGCGCGAGGCCGCCCAATGACCCAGCCCATCGACCAAGAACAGCAGGCCATCGCCAAGAGTTTGCGCCTGCGTGGCGCGGCCAAGCCCGTGGCGCGCGTCTCGCGCAAGGCCCTGATCATCACGGCTAGCGTTGTGGCGATCGGCGTGGCCGCCGCCGTGGCGTGGTCGCTGCGCGAAAAGGAGCGCTCCGCCGCTCAGCCGGTGTTCCAGCCTGCCGCCTCGCCGCCCGAAGCGGTCACCGGCTTGCCGCGCGACTACCTGCAACGTCGCGAGGTTCCGGTGCTGGGGCCCCCGCTGCCCGGCGATCTTGGCCGGCCCATGCTCAGCGCCCAGCGCGCTCGCGGGCTTGAGGCTTCGGCCGCGTCGTCGGAGCCTGCGGCGTCTTCGCCGCCGCCGGTGACTCCGCGTCCGGTAGAGAGGCCGGTGGCGGTGGACCCAGCCGTCCAGGCCCGGCAGGCGGCGCGAAAGGCCGGTCTCTTCGCGGCGGCGACGGTGAAGGGCGGCGAGCAGACCTTGCCCGCCGCTTCGGCGGGCGCGGCAACCGCCAGCATCGCCGACGAGCGGGCGACCAGCCCCGAGCGGCTCCAGCCGCCGGCCTCGCCCTATCTGCTGCAAGCCGGATCGATCATTCCGGCGGCGCTGGTGACGGGACTGCGATCGGACGCGGCGGGCTTGGCCATCGCCCAGGTCAGTCAGGATGTCTTCGACAGCCTGGGCGGCCATCACCTCCTGATCCCGGCCGGATCCCGGCTGATCGGCCAATACGAAACCACCACCCACGTCGGCCAGAGCCGGCTGTCGGTGGCGTGGACACGGCTGATCCTGCCCTCGGGCCGCTCGATCATGCTCGACAAGTTGCCGGGCGCCGACGCCCAGGGCATGGCCGGGCTGGAGGACGAGGTCGATCGGCATGGCAAGGCGGTGCTCGCCGCCGCCGCGCTCAGCACGGTCCTGGCCCTTAGCGCGGAGGCCGGCCAGTCCAGCAGTGGCGATGATCTGGAACGGGCGATCCGCCGCGGGGCAAGCCAGTCCATCAGCGATGTCGGACAACAGGCGGTCGGGCGCAGCCTTGCCTTGACGCCGACCCTGACCATTCGACCCGGCGCGCCTCTGCGGGTGCTGCTGTCGCGTGATCTGGTCCTTGAACCCTATGACGAGGAGGCGCGCCCATGAACAAGCTCAAGCTGGGTCCGATCGAGGACGAAACCCCCGTGAAGGTCACGGTCGATCTCCCAGCGGCGGTGCACCGCGATCTGGTCGACTATGGCAAGCAACTCGCGGCCGAGACGGGCTCGAAGGTCGCCGAACCGGGCAAGCTGATCGTGCCGATGGTGGCGCGATTCATGGAGAGCGACCGGGGCTTCACGCGCGGGCGCAAGGCCAGAAAGGCCTGAACGTTCAATCGTCTTGCGCGAACTCTTCATCGGCCGCGAGGGTGCGAACAAGGGCGAGGATCTGGCTGCGTTGGCCGGAGCGAATCTTTGGGAAGGCGAGCGCCAGTTCCACGCCCTCGCGGCTGGCCAGAAACGCGTTCACCGCCGTTTGACGGCGCCTGATGGCGGCGTTTTCAGCCGTGGGCTCCTCGAGGCCTTCGAAAAACCAGCTGATCGGGACCTGCATGTGCAGCGCCAGGGCCTGGAGCTTGGACGCGCTGATCCGGTTGGTTCCGCGCTCGTACTTCTGCAACTGCTGGAAGGTGAGCCCCAGGGCCTCGGCCACCTGTGTTTGGCTGGCGCCCGCCAGCTTTCGGCGCAGGCGAATACGTTGGCCGACATGGAGGTCGACGGGATGAGAGGGGGCGTTGGTCAAGGCGGAGCGCTCCAGGAAGGTTGACCGATCTGAGACGAACCGGCGGGCCGGACGGGACGCTTGGGCGCGGACTATTTTTGCGCCCGCCTAGTGGGCGCTGGAAGGATCCAAGGCGCGGTTCAATTCGAGCGCCAGACGCACGCCCGCTTTCTTCAGCTGTAGCGCCACAGCGGCCTGCGCGGCGGCGTCATAACCGGCGGGCAGGGCGATGGGCGCGGCGTCGCTGGCGCAGCCAGGCTTGGAGCCGATCGTGTAGACGGCGGACTTCGCCACTGCATAGCTTTCCCACGCCCAGGCCTTGGTGTCGCCCTTGCGCCAAGCCTTTAGATCGGCGGGCGTGATCTCGGCGGAGAGCTTGGTCGCCAGCTTGATGGGATCGGGTTCGATCGCCTCGACCGCGACCGTGTCCCAATAGCTATGCAGATTGACCGTGCGCGGACCGCCCAGAGCCAGCGGCACGCAGTTGCCGCCCCGGTCCTGATTGTCCGCCGCGTGCAGCGGCTGGTGCAGGTCGCCGACGAAATCCGGCCTCACCGACCAGATCGCGGGGCTGCTCAACCACTTCGCCAAGGGCGGGGTATGGGGCGCGGCGTTCGGCACCGGCGTGCTGACCGCCCTGCTGTCCTCGGTGATGAACAACATGCCCACGGTCCTGGTCGGCGCCTTGTCGATCGACGCCAGCGGCGCCACCGGCGCGGTGAAGGAGGCGATGATCTACGCCAATGTCATCGGCAGCGACCTTGGCCCCAAGATCACGCCGATCGGGTCGCTGGCGACGCTCCTCTGGCTTCACGTCCTCGACGCCAAGGGGATCAAGATTTCCTGGGGCTACTATTTCAAGGTCGGGATCGTGCTGACCACGCCGATCCTGCTGATCACCCTGGCGGCCTTGGCGCTGCGGCTGACGCTCGCACCGTAAATCGACCCTGGACTAGCCGCTGCTCGGTTCTGGCGACGGCTCGTCCGCCGCCAGCGCCTGGCCGATTTCCAGCGCCGCAGCAGCCCTTGCTTGGCTTGCTCGTCACGAGGTCTTCGAAAATCACGCACGCCGAGCCGGGGCCACCGACGCACGCCGCGTCGCAATCGTCGACGAGCTTGGCCAGGCTGAGTTCCAGCTCCCGCAACTCGGCCATCTTGGCGCGCACGGCGTTTAGTTGGTCGCGGGCAAGATCGCGTGCTTCGAGACATGAGCGGTCGTCGTTCTCGAAGAGATCGACAAGGCCGCGAACCTGCTCGATCGGAAAGCCAAACTCCCGGCACCGGCGGATGAAGGTCAGTCGGCGCACGTCGGCGTCGCCATAGGCGCGCTGGCCGCCGTCGCGCCGATCCGGTCGCGGCAGCAGACCGATTTCCTCGTAGTAGCGGATCGTCGGCGCATTGGCACCGGTGCGGGCGGCGAGCGCGCCGATCTTCAGTCCCATGGCTTGGCTCTCGAAATAGTCCTTGAACCTCAAGTTACTTGAAGGTGCACGGTCTGGCGAGTTGAACCGGGAAGACCTTATCGTGATGAACCGCCAGACCCTCACGCGCGCCCTGGGCGCGCTAGCCGTCACCGCCGCGCTTATCGGCGGCGCCGGCAATGTTTCAGCCGCGCCGACGCCGGGCGTCGCGCCGGACTTCACCGCCACCGGCAGCGACGGCAAGGTCCATCGGCTCAGCGACTATCGCGGCTCGATCGTCGTGCTGGAATGGACGAGCCCGGTCTGCGGTCCGACCAAGCATCAGTATGAGACGGGCGCGATCCAGAAGCTGCAGGCCCAGGCCGCTCAGAAAAAGATCGTCTGGCTGACCATCGACACGGCCGCCCCCGGCAAACCCGGCTACTTGACGGGCGAGGGCGCCCGGGCCCTGACCAAGGCGCGCGGCGCCAAGATCAACGCCTTCCTCTTCGATCCCGACGGCAAGATCGGGCGGCTCTACGGCGCCAAGGCCACGCCGTCGGCCTACATCATCAACGCCAAGGGCGCTCTGGTCTATCAAGGGGCGATCAGCGGCGCTGACGGCGCCTATGTCGAGACCGCCCTGGCCGAAGTCAGCGCCGGCAAGGCGGTCACCACGCCCTTCACGCCGCAGCGCGGCTGTCCGGTCGAATATTAGGTCACAGCGAGTTGTCCCACATGACCCTCGAACCTGAACCCGCGCCGATCGCCTGCACGCTGGGCGCTGGCGACTACAAAGCGCGCCAGGCCTGGATCGCCGGCCTGAACGCCGCTTCCCTTCAAGACGTGGAGCAGGAGGATCTGCGGCTCGCGCTCACCTATGCGGCTTCCGCGCGCGAGGCCGTTCTGGAGTTGGCGCGGCGCGAGCAGGACTGCTGCGGCTTCCTGAGCTTCATTGTCAGCGAGTTGCCCGGTCAGGTGCGGCTGACGATCACCGCGCCCGAGCGCGCGCGCGAAGCGGGGCTGGCGATGTTCGAGACCTTCAGGTTGAAGACCTCAGGTCCCGGCCCTGGACCAGACGTCGGCTGTGGCTGCCAGGACACTTGCGCATGAGCGCGCCAAAGTCCCAGGCCGCGCCCAAGCCGAAGGATCGGGTGGTTGGCGCGACGGCCGCCATCGTCGCGGCCGGCGCGGTGTCATGCGGCGTTTGCTGCGTGCTGCCCTTCGCGCTTCCGGCCGCCGTCCTGGCGACCAGCGGCGGCGTGTTGGCTTGGTTTGCCCGTATCCAGGGCTGGGCCACGCTGTTGGCGGTCGTGGCCGTGGTCGGCGCATGGGCCTGGATCGGTCTGCAATCGTGGAGAGCCCGGCGCGATCCGGCCCGCTCGACGCTGATCACCCTGGGCCTGGCGACACTACTGTTGGCCGCCGCTCTGGCGTGGCCAAGGATCGAGCCCCTGGTCGTTGGGTTGCTTCGGCAGCGGTAGGCCCACCGCCTCAGGTTTCTGGTCCGGCGGCCGCGCCAAGCCTGGGCATCAGCCGGATATAGACCAGCTCGGCGACCAGTTCGACGAGGGTCTGGGCGACGATAACAGCCGGTAGCAGCGGCACCGCGCCGGGCACCGCCAGGGCCAGCGGCAGGACGACCAGGGAGTTGCGGGTGGCCGCGCTGAAGGCGATGGCACGACCGGCCGGCGCCTCCAGCTTGACGACGCGCGCGACGCCCCAGCCCAGGAGCGGGGCGATGACGGCGAAGGCGACGTAGAGGGGCACGACCTTCAGGGTCGCTTCCACCGCCAGGCTCAGTTGCGGCGTCACCGCGGCGACCACGATGAAAAGCACGGCCGCCGTCGCTGGAACGGGCAGCAGGCCCAGCAAGTTGGCGGCCTTCTCGCCCGTCGTGGTCTTGGCGGCCCAGGCCTGAACAAGGGCCGCCAAGACGAAGGGAAGGGCGATCAGCCAGACGAAGGCGTGGACGAACGGCCCAAGCTGCACATAGGCGGCCGCCTCGGCGCCGAGAAACAGGCGCAGATAGACCGGCAACAACACCATCTGGACAATCAGCAAGGCCGGGGTCGAAGCCAGCAGCAACCGCGCGTCAGCACGGCCCAGGTGCGAGAAGGTCACGACATAGTCGATGCACGGGCAGAGCAGAACCATCAGGACGCCCAGGCGCAGCATTGGCGACGCGGGCAGGACCTGGATGAGCGCGGCGACGAGCAACGGCACGACGACGAAGTTGACGGACAGCAGGGCGCCAAGGAAGCGCACGTCCTTGAGCGCTTGGCCCAGGGCCGCGACCGGCACCTGCAGGAAGGTGACGAACAGCATCAGGGCCAAGGCGGGGTTGATCACCGGCTCCAGCGCTGTCGCACCCGGGATCAAGAGGCCGGTGATCCCGGCGATGATGACGGCGGCGAAGTAGATCCAGACCTGTCGGCCTTCGAGCGCGTCTCTGAGGTCCGACTGGGTCACGGTGCTTTTCTTGCTCGCTCGCGGCGGCGTCGAACGCCGGCAGGGCGCCCTTCATAACGTCAAGTTGGCCGTTCGCGAATGGGGTGTCAGGGCGCGCCGACGCTCAGCCGCTGATCAACAGACGAAGCGCCAAGGCTGCCAAGATGACCAGCAGGAATCTTGATCCCCCTGGTTCCGATGACGGGCAGCCACAGCGATCTTGGCATCGAGGTTTGCTGGTCTCCGATGAGGAGGCCAGCCGGATATTCGCCGACGACCGACTGCGGCGCTCAATGCTTTTCCGTCTTCTGTTCTGCACGTGCGGGCGCTCGGCGGATATGAGTTCACCCAACCAAAATCCAACGGCGCCCTGCCTGGGCTCATCGCGCAAGCCGAGTTCGTCAAAGCTCAGCCTGATCCCCGCGCCGATTTCAGGCCTTCAGCCACGCAATCAGTTCCGGCCCGAGCAACTGCGCGTTCAGCTGGTCGTCCGACAGCTCCACGAAGGCGTCGAGGTCGCGGATGATCACGACGCCGGTGTTCTTGAAGCGCGCGGCGATCGTGCGCAGGAACCCAAAATCGACGTCGTGCTCGCACGCGCCGACGAAGAGGAAATAGACCTGATCGCCGCGCTGTTCGGACTCCTCGAGGATCCTCGTCGTTCGGACGTGATCGCTGGTGCTGTTCTCGCCGTCCGTCACGAAAACGACGATCGAGCGCTTCTTCTCCCGGACTTCCGGCGTCTTGGGACGGCCCAGGAACCGGCTCAGGAAGCCGCCGCCCTCCTGCGGCGCCGGCAGCCACCCGAAATGTTGGAGGTTGCGCTCCAGCACGTAGCTGTAGTCGGTTCCGCCGTTCCAGCCGATCACGCGCCGAACGACCTTGCGGACGATGTAGTCCTCGCAATCTTCGGGCGTGACCGTGCCGACGTGGGTCACGGTGTGCCGGCCGTCGCTGAACGTGAACACGTCCATCTGGCCGTCCGGATCCAGCTCCATGCCGTAGGGTACGAGGCGCGCGATCAGCTTGCTGGTCGTGCCTTCCTCGTGCTCGTGCTCGAAGGAGCCCGACACGTCCATGTCGAAGATCAGTTCGGCTTTCACGGTCGGCGCAACGCCCGCCTTGTCGAGCGAGAGACGCAGCGAGCGCGCCGATTTCTGTAGGTCGAGTTGCAGGGCCATTGAGATCGATCCTATGCGTCGAGTTTTCGAAGGAGGGTGCGGAGGCGGTGCTGGAGTTCGCCAGCTTCGGTGGGGTTGAGGCGGCGACGGGCGCTGCTGAGGGCGTCAAGGCACTCGGGGAGGTCTACGAGGACGACAGCCTGGATCGTGGTGATAAGCGCGCGCGGCGCCTGGCGCTGGCTGTCCCGCTCGAACTCGCCGCCGCGGATTTCCAGGGCTGTTCGCGTCAGGCTGATCTCGCGCAAAAGGAAGCCGCGAGACAGGTCGGGACGTGAGGATGTCAAATACTCGGAGAGGAACAACGCCGCCAGTGCGGCAGCCTCAACCTCGAGCCTAGCCTCTTCGAGCCGGCGCGCATGGCCATCCAGCGCGGTCTTGAGGTTCTCCAGAGGCGCCAGCGTCGCCTGGGCGAGGCAAACCAGTTTCTCCAACTCGGCGCGCGCGACTGTGCGCTTGCGTGATGGGTCGATGTCGATCGCCGCCAGGAGTTCGACAATCCGCCCGACATAGCCGCGTGCCTGGCCCGTCACATCGGCCTGGGGAACTTCGGGCGCCTCAAGGAGCGCGGCGCCGCGCTGCTGGGCCGCCTCTCCCCATTGGACGACATGGTCTTCCCGCGCGTCCTCGACGACGAAGCCATCGATGAGCCGCACCGCGCGCGCGGCCGTACGCGGCTCCACGCCCGGGGACAGTCGCTTCATATCGGCTGACCTGACCGCGATGCGTCTGCGCGCGACGCCGGGAAGCACGGTCGGCCTGTTCACCTTGGACGCCGAGGTCTGGGAGCGGGGGGCGTCTGGTGTCGCCGCGACGCTCTTCACGCGTTTTGCGGGCGTCGCGATGACGGTCGGGCGCAGCTGTTTCGGCGCCGCGCCCGGCTTGGCGTCTGTCTTGGCTTTGGAGTCATCCGACACGCGTCTGGTCAGGAGAAATGCGCGAGCACGTCGTTGAAGTCGCCGTTGAACCCACGGCCGACCGCCGCATATTCCCAGCCGTCGGGACCCAGCAGGATGCTGCCGAACTGGACGACGTTGAAGTCCCTGAACTCCGACGACAGCTGATAGGCCGCAAGCTCGCGCCCGGTGTCGTCCGTCAACGTAATTACGCACAGGTCTATATCGCCGAACGCCGGCTCGTCCTCGTCCTCATCGCCGCCATCGTGCCCGTCGCTATGGTCGGCCTCATGGACGGTCACCAGGATCGGGATCTCGTTCACCCCGGCCGGGATCTTTGAACCGTCGATCGTGATGGATTCCGAATTGTTCTGCACGCGCATGTCGCCACTGTGCGCCAGCCCGCCGCTGGGGGTCTGGAACGACCCGTCGGGATTGGTCGCCAGCACGCCGCTGCGCGGGTTCATGCGGGTGGTGTTGTAGGTGGACAGCACGGCGGTGAGCTCGGTCACTTTCGCGCCGGATCCATCGTTCACCGCCTCCAGCGCATGCACATCGACATCGTCGGCGTGATCGGCGTCGCACTCCCACCGCACCTGCACGGTGAAGCGCGCGCCCTTGTTCAAGGAAAGCTGGAGTTTGGGCCGTGCTACGCCGGGCTTTTCGAGCGGCAAGGTGAGCATGCTGGGGCGGGTCCTGTCCGGCATCGAGTCGAAACAAATGCAGGGGCGACATTAGACAAGCGGCGGTTGACTGCCAATCGCCAGGAACTGCGCCGATGAGACGGACCGACCATCTGGCGAGCGTGATCTTGTAACATATTTCCACGGGCGGCTCTGACGAGTATAGACCCAAGTCATGGTAGGGACGGCGTTCCGACAACATCTTTCCGGTACGGTCGCCGGCCCAAGACGTGCGCGTCTGGGGGCAGCGTCCTTCGCCGTTGATGTCGGCGTGCTGCGGAGTGAAATTCGCGGACTTCTCGGCGCCGCCACGGCCCTGTCCCTTCGTCAGCTTTTGACGGCCGCTCTGGTGCTGGCCTTCGTGTTCGGCACGATTATGTCGACCCCAGCGGCGCACGAGTGGTTTGAAGCCGAGCCCGCCGCCAGCGTTCAAACCCTCGATGACGCCGACGCGCTGGCGACCGATCAGAAGGCGCCGCTCAAAAAGGAGGCCGGCCGCCTCTGCACCGGCCACTGCGTCGCCCATACCTTGACCCTGCCGGCTTCCTACGCGCTGGCCGTCGCGCCGGCCTTGCAGCGGGCCATCTGGGGCCTGTTCCAGGATCAGCGGCTGCAAGCGGCCCGTCCAACCCTGTTGGATCGACCACCTAGAGCCTGATGCGTCACCGCCGCCGTTGATCGGCGGCCCGACTGCATCTGAAACTCTAGGATAGCAAATTCATGGCACTCATCATGCGTGGACGGCTGCGATATGCAGCCGCCAGCGCGGCTGCGATCTTGGGCGCGCTGGCGTCCGGACGTGGCGCGGCGGCCGATCCGGCGCCGCTCTTCAAGGATCTGCTCGCGCAAGCCCAGTCCAACGCACCGCGCCTGGCCGAAGCCGCCGCGTCGGTGCGCCAGGCTGAAGGACTGGCGCGACAAGCCGCCGCGCGTCCCAATCCCACCGCCGACATCGGGGTCGAGAATTTCAGCGGAAGCGGGGTCTACAGCGGGTCCAACAACGCCGAAACCACCTTCTCGCTCAGCCAGCCGCTGGAACTGGGCGGCAAGCGCGGCGCGCGGATCGCGGCGGGCCGAGCAGGCCTGGACGCGGCGCGGGCGCGTCTGGTGCAATCGAAGGCCGACTACGCCTTCGCCCTGGCGGACGCCTACGCCCAGGCCGAAGCGGCCGAACGCCGCGTCGCGCTCGCCCAGGAAGCGGTGACCTTGTCGGACGAGACCGTGCGCGCCTCGCGCGCCTTGGTCGATGCGGGCAAGGAAGCCGAACTGCGCAGCCTGCAAGCCCAAGCGGCCCTGACCGCCGCGCGAGCCTCCCTGGACGAGGCGCGGGCCGAGCGAGCCGGGGCCTTCTCGCGTCTGACGGCCCTGGCCGGTTCGGCCGTGCCCTACACCTCGCTCAGCGACAGCCTGCTGAGCCAGTCCAAGGCCACCTCGCCACAGCGCGACATCGATGTCCTGGCCACGCCCGCCGTGCTGGCGGCCGAGGCCGAGCGCGAGGCCGCCGCGAGGCGGGTGCGGATAGAGCGTGTCCGGGCCGTGCCCGACCTGACGGTCTCGGCCGGCGTGCGGCGGTTTAGCGGCGATGACTCCACCGCCCTGGTGGCCGGGCTTTCGATCCCCATCCCGGTGTTCGACCAGAACCGCGGCAACATCACCGCCGCTCAGGGCGAACTGCAGGCCGCGGAGGCCCGGCTCAACGCCGCTCGCTTCGACGCCGAGGCCGACGTCCGCACGGCTCTATTCCAGATCGACGCGGCCCAGACCCGGGTCAGCGCCGCCACCGAAGGGGAGACGACGGCGGCCGAGGCCTATCGTCTGACCCGCATCGCCTACGAGGCCGGCAAGTCGCCGCTGGTCGAACTCATCAATGCGCGCCGTTCGCTAGCCGAGGCGCGCGCCCAAACCATCGAAGCCCAATTGGCGCGCCTGCGCGCCGAAGCGGGCTTGGCGCGCCTGCAAGGCCGCCCCTTCGGAGATCGCTGATGCCTCGCTCGTCCACCTTCGCAAACCGGCAATGGCTGATGGCCGGCGCGGCCCTCGCCGTGGTCGCCGCCGTCGCCTTCTCCGCCGGCAAGTTTTCGAGCGGCAAACCCGAGACCGCCCAAGAGGCCCCGGCCGCCGCGCCCGCCGAAGCCGCTCATGGCTCCGACACCCTGACCATGGGGCCAGAGCGCATCACCGCCTCGGGCGTCCAGCTGCAGACGGTCACGACCGGCGGTCTGGCCTCGGAGATCGTGGCCCAGGCGACGGTCGAGGCCGAGCCGACGGGCCAGGCGGTGCTGACCGCCCGCGCCGCCGGCTCGATCACCCAGATCACTAAGCGTCTGGGCGACCCAGTCCGCGCCGGCGAAACCCTGGCCCTGGTGTCCAGCCGGGACGCGGCTCAGATTTCGGCCGATCGCAGCGTCGCGACCGCCAAGGCCGATCTGGCGCGCAAGGTTCTGGCCCGGGAGAAGCGGCTCTACGAGCAGAAGGTCAGCCCGCGTCAGGACTATGAGACTGCCCAGTCCGAACTGGTGGTCGCCGAAGCCGAAGCGCGACGAGCCGCCAGCGCCGCCGGCGCCGCGGGCGTCTCGCGCGATGGTCGCTATGTGGCTGTCACCAGCCCGATCAGCGGCCGCGTGACGTCGATGGCCGCCAGTCTCGGCGCCTTCGTACAGCCCGAAACCGAACTCTTCAGGATCTCCGATCCGGCCAAGATCCAGGTCGATGCATCCGTCACCGCCAATGACGCGCGGCGCATCCAGCCGGGCGACCAGGCCGTGATCGAGACCAACAACGGAGAGACCCGCACGGCGGTCGTCCGAGCCGTGACCCCCGGCGTCAGCGAGGAGACGCGCAGCGCCACCGTCGTCCTGACCCTGACCGGCGGGGCCGGTGCGCTTCAGCCGGGCCAACTGGTCCGGGCCCGCATCACCTCGCGACAATCGACCTCGAGCGGCATCGTCGTGCCCGAAGAGGCGGTGCAGACGGTCGAGGGCCGAGACGTGGTCTTCGTGCGCACCAAGACCGGCTTCAAGGTCCAGCCCGTGACCGTCGGTCAGCGCAGCGCGGGGCGCGTCGTCATCGCCCAGGGTCTGAGGGGCGGGGAGAGTCTGGCCGTCAAGAACGCCTTCCTGCTGAAGGCTGAACTCGGCAAGAGCGCGGAAGAAGAATGAGCCCCTCGATCAGTTCAGGAGACACGCCGAAATGATCGGTCGCATTCTCTCCATGTCGGTGAAGGGGCGCTGGTACGTCCTGCTCATCACCGTCATCGTCGCCGCCTTCGGCGCTTGGCAACTGACCAAGCTTCCGATCGACGCGGTCCCCGATATCACCAACAAGCAGGTGCAGATCAACTCTGTCGCCGGCGCGCTGTCGCCGATCGAAATCGAAAAGCGGGTCACGTTCCCGGTCGAAACGGCCCTGGCCGGCATTCCGGGCCTGGAGACCACGCGTTCGATCTCGCGCAACGGCTTTTCCCAGGTCTCTGCGATCTTCTCCGAAAGCACTGACCTCTATTTCGCCCGCCAGCAGGTGGCCGAACGGCTGACCCAGGCCCGCGACACCCTGCCGGCATCGGTGCAGCCGCAGATCGGACCGGTCACCACCGGCCTTGGCGAAGTGTTCATGTACTCGGTCGAGTTCGCTAACCCCGGCGGCAAGGGGGCCAAGATCCGCGACGGCAGCCCCGGCTGGCAGAGCGATGGGGCCTATCTGACGCCAGAAGGCGAGCGCCTGAGCGACCCGGTCTCCCAGGCCGCCTATCTGCGAACAACCCAGGATTGGGTCATCCGGCCGCAGTTGCGTACCGTCAAGGGCGTGGCCGGCATCGACTCCATCGGCGGCTATGAAAAGCAGTATGTCGTCGAACCCGATCCGGCCAAGCTGGCCGCCTATGGCGTGTCCTACACCGACCTGGCCAAGGCGCTGGAGTCGGCCAACCTCTCGGTCGGCGCCAACTTCATCCAGCGGGCTGGCGAGGCCTATCTGGTCCGGGCCGACGCGCGGGTGCGCACTCTTGATGAAATCCAGAGCGCAATCATCGCTACTCGCCAGACCGTTCCCGTCGCCGTGAAGGACGTGGCGACGGTTCGGGTCGGCGGCGATCTGCGCACCGGCGCGGCCAGCAAGAACGGCGACGAGGTCGTTATCGGCACCGCCCTGATGCTGATCGGCGAGAACAGCCGTTCCGTCGCCAAGTCGGTCGGCGAGAAACTGACCGAGGTCAAGAAGTCCCTCCCGCCCGGCGTGGTCGTGACCACGACCCTGGACCGATCGGTTCTCGTCAACGCGACCGTCAAGACCGTGGAGCGCAACCTGACCGAGGGGGCGATCCTGGTGGCCGCGACCCTCTTCCTGCTGCTTGGGAATGTTCGCGCGGCGTTCATCGCCGTGCTGATCATCCCGCTGTCGTTCCTGATGATGGCCATCGGCATGAACGAGATGAAGGTGCCGGGCAACTTGATGAGCTTGGGCGCCCTCGACTTTGGTCTGATCGTCGATGGCACGGTGATCATCATCGAAAACTGCCTGTTGCGACTGGCCGAGCGACAGCATCATCGAGGTCGGCTGCTAAGCCTTCCCGAGCGCCTGGAAACCGTGCTGCACGCGGCCCAGGAAATGATCCGTCCGACGGTCTTTGGCCAGGCGATCATCTTCCTGGTCTTCGCGCCGCTGCTGACCTTCACCGGCGTCGAGGGCAAGACCTTCTCCCCGATGGCCATCACCATCATGCTGGCCCTGGGCGCGGCCTTCATCCTGTCGCTGACCTTCGTCCCGGCCATGGTCGCGATTCTGATGCGCGGCAAGGTCTCTGAGAAGGAGGTCAGGGTGATCGCCTACTCTAAACGCCACTATGACCCAGTGCTCAAGCGCGCCATCGAGCGGCCCTGGCCGTTCATCGCCGCGGGCGTGGCGCTCTTCCTGGTGGCCGGCGTGGTCTACACCACCCTGGGCCAGGAGTTTATTCCGCAACTGGACGAGAAGAACGTCGCGATGGGATCGCTGAAGATCCCCTCCACGGCGCTGGAACAATCGCGCACCATGCAGCAGCAGGTGGAGAAGGCCGTCAGCGGATTGCCGGAAGTGGAGATGATGTTCTCCAAGACCGGCACGGCCGAGGTCGCCACCGATCCCATGCCGCCCAACCTTTCGGATGGGTTCATCATCCTTAAGCCGCAGAAGGACTGGCCCAAGGGCGTGGACAGCAAAGCCAAGGTCGTCGAGCGCATCGAGGCCAAGGTCGCGCCGCTGCTGGGCAACAGTTTCGAGGTGACCCAGCCGATCCAGATGCGCTTCAACGAGCTCATCGCCGGCGTGCGCGGCGACGTCGCGATCAAGCTCTACGGCGACGATCTCGACAAGATGGGCGTCTCCGCGGCCAAGATCGGCGCGGTCCTGGAATCCATTCCCGGGGCAGACGGCGTCCGCGTCGAGCAGACGGCGGGCGCCCCGACCCTGGACGTGCGGTTCGACCGGGCGGCGATCGCGCGCTTTGGCCTGACCGTCGAGGAGGTCGCCGACACGGTGGCCGCCGCGATGGGCGGCCGCGAGGCGGGCGATGTCTTCGAGGGTGACAAGCGCTTCGACATCATCGTCCGCGTGCCGATGGCCCAACGCGACGATCTGGAGGCCATGGGCGCCTTGCCGGTGATGCTGCCGTCGGAAGGCGGCGGCGCTCAACGCTCGGTGCCGTTGCGCGAGCTGGTGCAGTTCCGGTTCGCCGATGGTCTCAACCAGATCAGCCGCGAGGACGGCAAGCGCCGGGTGGTGATCCAGGTCAATGTGCGAAACCGCGACATCGGGTCGTTCGTCAACGAAGCCAAGGCCAAGGTCGAGGCCGTGCCCTTGCCCACCGGCTCGTGGCTGACCTGGGGCGGACAGTTCGAAAACCTCAAGGCGGCCACGGCCCGGCTAGCCTTGGTGGTGCCGCTCTGCTTCGTCCTGATCTTCCTGATCCTGTACATGGCCCTGGGGGGCGTGGGCCCCGCCGCCTCGGTGTTCGCTGCGATCCCGTTGGGACTGTCGGGAGGGGTCTTCGCCCTGGCCCTGACGGGGATCACCTTCTCGATCTCCGCAGCGGTCGGCTTTATCGTCCTGGCCGGCGTGGCGGTGCTGAACGGCCTAGTGGTGATGTCGAGCGTTCGCCAGCGGCTCGACGAGGGCTTGCCGGTGGCGCAGGCCATCTATGAGGGCTCGATCGAACGCTTTCGGCCGGTGTTGATGACCGGTTTGGTGCCCGCCATCGGGTTCATCCCCATGGCCCTGGCCCACGGGACGGGCGCGGAGGTCCAAAAGCCCCTGGCGATGGTGGTGATCGGCGGCCTGGTCACCGCGACGGCGGTCACGCTCGTCGTGCTGCCGGCCATCTCCAGGCTGATCCTCCAGCTGGGGCGCGGTCGGACCGCCCCGGACGAGAGCCCGGCGGTGTCAGCCCCCCTGACGACCTGAGCCGGGGCGCCGGCGTGGTCCCGTCCCCCAGCCACGCCGGCGCGTTCCTCTTTCCAAAGGAGCTTGCATGTCCCTGAGTTCTTCCCAAGCCCGACAACTCTGGATCCCGGTCGGGCTGGCGGTCGCGGTAATGCTTCCAGCGCTGGCCTTGCGGATCGCCGGCTGGCGGCCCAATCCCGTGCTCGACATCGGTGTGTTCGGCGCGGCGATCCTAGCGGCGGGATTCCTGCTTTCCTGGGGTGCCGAGGCGGCCGAGAAGTATCTGTCCCAAGGCCTGATCCTGGCCGCCGTGGCCTTGGTCACGGTGCTGCCCGAATACGCGGTCGACATCTACTACGCCTTCCAGGCGGGGCGTTCGCCAAGCGAGGGCTATGTCGCTTTTGCGGCCGCCAACATGACCGGCGCCAACCGATTGCTGATCGGCCTGGCCTGGCCGGCCATGGTCCTCCTGCACTGGTGGAAGAACCGCCAGCGCGGCATCGAACTGGCGCCCGTCAACGCCATCGAGATCGTGGTCCTGGCGCTGTCCAGCGCCTACGCCTTCGTGATCATTCTGAAGAACACCATCAGCGCCTGGGACGCCGTGGTGCTGGTCGGGCTGTTTGGCCTCTATCTGTGGCGCGTAAGCAAGCTTCCCAAGGCCCAGGACGAAGACGAAGGCGAAGAGCCTGGTCCGGGCGCGGTCATCGCCAAGCTGTCGAACACGACGCGCTGGACGGTCATGATCGCCATGACCGTGGTCGCCGCGGGCGTGATCCTGGTGGTGGCCGAACCGTTCGCCGAGTCGATGATCGACGGCGGCCGCGCGCTGGGCATCGACCAGTTCCTGCTGATCCAGTGGCTGGCGCCGATCGCCAGCGAAGCGCCAGCCGTGGTCATCGCCGTGCTGTTCGTGCTGGCGGGGCGCGCGGCGGCCGGTCTTGTGGCGATGATCAGCGACAAGATCAATCAATGGACCCTGCTGGTTGGCATGTTGCCCCTGGCGATGAGCCTTGGCGCGGGTCAGCTGAGGGCGTTGCCGCTCGACGCACGCCAACACGAGGAGTTCTTCCTCACTGCCGCCCAATCGCTGTTTGGGCTGGCGTTGCTGCTGCGCCTGCGTCTGTCGGTCATCGGCGCGATCGCCTTGCTGGGCCTGTTCGTCGCTCAGCTGATGATCGCCCTGAGCCTGCGCCAGGACGAGGCGCGCGACATCGCCGCGCTGACGGCCGTGGCCTGGGGCTACCTTGTCCTGGCCGGCCTGCTGTTCGCCCTCAACTGGCGCGCCATCGCCGGTTTGCTGTCCACCGCTTTTAGCCTGACGGCCAACCTCGAGACCGTCGCCGATCCCCATTTGGCTCGACCGACACCTAGCCCGGAGCGCGCCCGTGACGATGCCCAGGAACACTGACTTGAGGCCGGGCCCGCTCTGGCGGGCTACGGTCGCCGCTGCCTTGGGCTGGGTCACCTTCGCCAGCGCCGGCCCCGCCTTCGCGGCGCGGGCGGAACGCGCGCTGATTTTGGAAGCGACCGCGCCGCGTGCCGTGGGCCTCGCCGTACCCGGCATGCCGATCGGCTCTGCAGGCATGACCTTGGCCGGCGCCGCCTCCCAATCCTACTCGACCCTGCTGCTGCTTTCGGGCAGCCGTCGGCAAGTTTTCGCGCGCCATTGAACCGCCCTTGAGGAGACAACCATGCAGATTCCCGGACAAGCCGTCCTGCTTCGCATCTACACCGACGAGAGCGCGCTAGTGGGCGACCGCTCCTTGATGGACGTGATCGTCCAGCGGGCCAAACAGGCGCGATTGGCCGGCGCCACCGTCCTGCGCGGCCGCAAAGGCTTTGGCGAGTCGGCGCGCATGCACGAGTCCCGGCCGCTCGACTTCAACGACAATCTGCCCGTGGTCATCGAGATGGTCGACGAAGAAGTGCGTCTTCGCGCGTTCCTGACCACGTTGAACGACCTCAAGGGCATTGGCCTGGTCACCTTCGAAAAGGTCGAAGTGCTCCGCTACGGCGGCCATCACGTCGAGCCGCACCAGTAAAAGCAGGAGAAGCGCCATGACCGACAAGCTCCGCCTCGAATTGCCGATCCTCCTGCCCCAGGCGGCGGACGCGTGCGACCGCTGCGTCACAAGTCTGATCGCCATACTGAAAGGGCGGCCTGGCGTGACCGAAGCCCATGTCGAGATGGGCGAAGCGGGTGAAGGCGTCCTTTGCGTCCACTACGACGAGACCCAGATCCGACTGGGCCAGCTGCGAGCCTTCGCGCTGCAAGCCGGCGCGACCCTGAGCGGCCGCTTCGGTCACTTCAACTTCGAGCTTGCCGGCGCCGTTCATGCCCGGAACGCTCGGCGCCTAGCCGAGACCTTGCGTGAACAGCCTGGCGTTCTAGCCGCGGAGATCGGCCCGTCCGGCCGAGGATTCGTGGAGTTCGACCTGCAGAAGACAAACGACGAAGCGCTGCGCGCAGCTGTCCGAGACGCCGGCGGCCGGTTCTCGGATCTCGGGGCCAGCACTGGCCAGAAGCGCGGCCGCCACGCCGCGCACGACCACGCCCATAGCGACGATGGCGCCCATGGCGGTGAGGAGGGTCATGACCACGGCGCTGGCCATGACGCAGCCGATGGGCACGGCCATGACGAGGCCAAGCAAGAGCCGTCAAGCGGCGCGACGAAACCCCACGCGCACGCAAAGCCCGGCAAGGGCCACGAGGGACATGATCACGCCGCTGGCGAACACGATCATGCTCACGGCGGCATCTTTGGCGAGCGCACCGAACTGATCTTCGCCGTTCTGTCAGGGGTGATGCTCCTCGCCGGCTGGCTGATTGGCCAGCGGGTGCAAGGCGTCGTTCCGCTGCTCTTCTACGGCGCGGCCTATGTGTTCGGTGGCTATTTCACGCTGAAAGAAGCTTTCGAGAATCTACGCAAGCGCCGGTTCGAAATCGACACCCTCATGCTGGTGGCGGCCGCCGGCGCGGCCGCGCTTGGACAGTGGGCCGAAGGCGCATTGCTGCTGTTCCTCTTCAGCATCGGCCATGCCCTGGAGCACTACGCCATGGGCCGGGCCCGTCGGGCGATCGAGGCCTTAGCCGAACTGGCGCCCGAACGGGCCACGGTGCGGCGCGGCGACAAGACCGAAGATATCGCCGTCGAAGCGCTCGAGATCGGCGACATCGTCCTGGTCCGCCCCAACGAGCGGATCGCCGCCGATGGTGTCGTCGTGGTTGGGGAAAGCAGCGTCAATCAGGCGCCGGTGACCGGCGAAAGCGTTCCGGTCGACAAGCGCGCCGCCGCCCAGGTCGATCTGGATTTCGGCAAGGCCAGCGCCGAGCACCGGGTGTTTGCCGGTACGATCAATGGCTCGGGCGCGCTTGATATCCGGGTCGCCAAGAAGGCGTCGGAAAGCACTCTGGCGCGCGTCGTCAAGATGGTCGCCGAAGCCGAGGCCCAACGCTCGCCGACCCAGAGGTTCACCGACCGGTTCGAGCGCATCTTCGTTCCCGCCGTTCTTGTCGGCGTCGGCTTGCTGATGCTGGCTTTCCTGGTGATCGACGAGCCGTTCAGCGCCAGCTTCTATCGCGCCATGGCCGTGCTGGTGGCCGCCAGTCCCTGCGCCCTGGCGATCTCCGTGCCGAGCGCCGTTCTCAGCGGCGTCGCCCGCGCCGGCCGAGGCGGGGTCCTGGTCAAGGGCGGCGGCCCGCTGGAGAACCTGGGCACCTTGACCGCCCTGGCCTTCGACAAGACGGGCACGCTCACCGAAGGCAAGCCTCGACTCACCGACGTGGTCCCGGCGGAGGGCGTTGAGGAGCATGAACTCCTGGCCGTGGCCGTGGCGGTCGAGGCCTTAAGCGATCACCCCTTGGCCGCGGCCGTTGTCCGCGATGGCGAGGAAAAGCTGGGCCAGGCGGCCCGCCTGAAGGCCGAGGGCGTCAAGAGCCTGACGGGGCAGGGCGTTCAGGCCCAGGTGTCTGGCAAGGCAGCGGTGATCGGCAAGCCCGGTCTCTTCGAAACCGGCGAAGGCGACAAGCCGCCTGCGGCCGTGTGGAGCGAGGCTCAGAGACTTGAAAGCGCCGGTCGCACCGTTGTCGTGGTCCGACACGGCGACCGTTATCTGGGCGTGTTGGGGTTGATGGACACCGCGCGCCCCGCCGCCAAGGGCGTGATCCAGCGCCTCAGAACCCTGGGGATCAAGCACATCATCATGCTGTCGGGCGACAATCAGTCGGTCGCCAGCGCCATCGCCAAGGAACTGGGTCTCGATGACGCCAAGGGCGGTCTGATGCCCGAGGACAAGGTCGCGGTGATCAAGGCCTTGAAAGAGAAGTTCGGCAAGGCGGCCATGGTGGGCGACGGCGTCAATGACGCGCCGGCCATGGCCAACGCCACCGTCGGGATCGCCATGGGCGCGGCGGGATCGGACGTCGCGCTGGAAACCGCCGACGTGGCGTTGATGGCAGACGACCTGACCCACCTGCCGTTCGCCGTGGGCCTCAGCCGCCGGACCAGCGGCATCATCAAGCAGAACCTCTGGGTAAGCCTGGGCATGGTCGCTTTCCTTATCCCCGCAACGTTACTGGGGCTGAAGATCGGCGAGGCGGTGATTTTCCACGAGGGTTCAACCTTGCTGGTCGTGGCCAATGCGCTGCGCTTGCTGGCCTATCGGGACAGAACCGCGTGATCTGCGATCGCTTCAACGACACCGGCGACGACGCGTGAGGGCATGGTTGCGCGTGATCCTCGCACGGACCCATCCCGGCCCAGACCCAAGACCGGTCGCCCATCGTTATGGGCCGTCGTCGCCCTGATCGCGTCGCTACTCTTCCTGGCTCTAGCGGTCGCGCTTCTCCTTATTGAATTTGGACGGTCAACATGAAGATCCGCGGACCAAGATCCCTGATCGTATCCATAGGCTGGTTGCTCGGCGTGGGCGTCCCAACAGCGTTGGGCGGTTGCGTCGCCCTGGCTGGAACAACCTACCTCCCCATGCCCATCGCGACGAGCGCGCCGAGAGGGTTCCCTCTAAAGTCGGTCGTGGCGATCCAGGAGCCGGACGGCGTCCGGTTCCACGGCGCGGCCTGCCGAAGAACCTTTTCACCGCCGCCGCTCCGCATTCGGGTCGATCGCATTGACGCCTCGGGCCAATTGGTAAGCTCGACCTCGCGGATGTTGTCGGGCCTGGGCGGCCATGCGCGCCACTGCACCTTCTTCGACGTGCCGACGCCCGGCGATCCGAGCCCTGGGGAAAGCGCTCGCGTATGCGCTCAGCGAACCGTGGGACCGTGTCCCGCCGCATCGAAATAGCCGAAGGCTCCGCGCCGCTCTTGGCCTCGACGAGGCGGCGGGCATTTCTAGGACTTGCCATGATTTTCGAAACCGAGATCGATATCGCAGCGCCACCCATGAAAGTCTGGCGCGCACTCACCGACTTTCCCGCCTATCCCAAATGGCATCCATTCCGCACCGTGGCGGGCGAACTGGCCTTGGGCCAGAAGGTGAAGATGCTGGTCAAAACCACGTCCGATCGCCGGCGCAAGGATTCGGGCCGCATCACCCAATTAGTTCCAGGCGAGGCCATCACCTTCACCACGGGCAACCCGATGCTGAAACACACGGAGTGCTACACCCTGACGCCAAGCCGCAGGGGTGTGTTGGTGCGCCATCGCACCGAAATGACGGGACCGGCCGAGTTCCTGTTTCGGTTCGCCAAACCCTTCGTCGCCAACATGCGAATGGCCAGCGAAGTCACCGACAAGGCCCTGGACCGTTATTTGACCACCAACGCTCCGGTCACGAGCGGGGCGCGCAAGCGTCCGCGCACCCGGATCTGATAGCGGGTCGCCACAACACCCTTCGCAACGACAAGGCGCAACTCCAATGACCACCGACGGCCAGCACCTGCTGCGAATTTACTTCGACGCCGCGCTCATGTTTCAGGGCCAGGCTTATGACGGCGTGCTTCTCGCGAGGGCTCGCGAGATGAAGATCGCTAGCGCGGCGGTTCTTCGCGTCAAGCAAGCCTACGGCGACACGGCGATTGTGCACGGCGCCCAGGCGAGAGACTTGGCGCCGGACAAACACCTCATCGTCGAGTTGCTGGACACCCAGCCCAAGCTCAAGGCTTTCGTGGAGACCCTTGAGCTGTCCGTCGAGATCGGCTTGGTGACCTTGGAAAAGGTCCAGGTCGTCGGTTATGGCGGGCATCGCCATCACGGCATGTGAACGCGGATGTCGCCCGTGGGGAACATTGCCCTGATCAAAGGCTTCCTTGCTCAAGAAGCTTACTCATGAACACCGCAGCAGCGTCCAACGATCCCTCCGGCCCGGCCGGTCCCAAGCCAGGCGCGCGCCCTGAGCCGTCGCCCGCCGATCCAAAGACCACGCCAGACCCCGCCGATGATAAATCCGGCGGTATGATCGGCGAGGGTGAAGCAAACAACGCCAACGTCGAAGGCGTCGAGAGCGAGACGGAGACGCGCCGCGACGGCGGCATGATCGGCGAGGGGTGAGCGCCCTGCCGGCGGGCCAGCACGGCGCGACCACCGTGACTATGTAACACGTTCCCATGTTGCAGCGCGAAAGCTATAGGTCGCGGCGATGACGACCGTGACGACATGGCTGAAGCACTTGGCGAGCGCGCTGTTCGCTTGCCTGCTGTTGGCTAGTTTCGTGACGCCGTCCGTCCGCACCGGCCTCTGTGCAGGCGACCCCGCCATGGCTGCGATGCAAGTCTTGGCCGCCGAAGCCGCGGGACAGGGCGACTTGGATCTCGAAGCGTTCGCCAACCAAGAGGAGGGCGCTGGCGAGATTTGTCTCGAAGGCCATTGCCATCACGCCTCGCCGTTGATCGACGGCGCCGTCGTTCAACACGCAGTGTTGCAACGCGATGGCGGCAGGTTGGTCCCGCCTTCTTTGGGCATGCCGCCATCTCTCGAACCCGACAGCCCTAGCGAGCCTCCCCGCGCCTGACCTGACCGCGCTCATGCGCGTGTTCGCCATTGTCAGAACGCACATAGGGACTCTCCATGTCACCCCCATACGCCCGGCCCGCCGCCTTGTTCGGCGCGGTCTTGGCCCTCGTGAGCCTCGGCGCGCCTGTGCGCGCCGCCGCCGCGCCCGTTACCCTCGCCGCCGCGCTTGAACGCGCCCAGGCGCAATCTCCGCTGATCACCGCCGCCAGGGCCGCGCTTGCGGCTGAGCAGGGGCGGGCGCGCCAAGCGGGCTTCTCGCCCAATCCTGAAGCCAGTCTGCAGAGCGAGAATATCGCCGGCTCTGGACCCTATGACGGGTTCGCGTCTGCCGAAACCACGCTGGCGATCGGCCAGAGGCTGGAGCTTGGCGGCAAGCGGCGAACCCGGGCTGCGGCCGCCAAGGCCGTGGTCCGCGCCTATGAACTTCGCTTAAGCATCGCCCAAGCGGACCTAGCTCAGGAGGTTCGGACCCGATACGCCGAAGCGCTGTACGCCGACGCCAGGCTTGCCTTGGCCACCGAAGCAGCCGAGCGGGCCGAAAGTCTGGCCGGCATCGCCGCCACCCTAGTCGATGCGGGGCGCGAGCCCCCCCTGCGCGCCTTGCGCGCCCGCACCGCCAGTCAGGAAGCGGCCAGCGCCGTGCTAACCGCGCGGGCGGAGGCGGCCGCGGCCCATCGGGCGCTGGCGACGCTATGGTCCGACCCCGAGCCAACGCTTGAACTGGTCGAACCAGAACGCCTTGAGCGGCCTGCCACGCCCGCCGATCCCACGGCGGCCTTGGACGTGCGCTTGGCGGACGCTGAGCGTGGAGCCGCCGAGGCCGCAATCGACCGTGAACGCGCCGCCGGCCGGCCGGACCTCACCGTTCAAGCGGGTGTGAGACGGTTCGAGCAAACAGGCGATCAGGCCTTGATCGTGGGCTTTACCGCCCCGATCCCGATCCGTGATCGCAACCAGGGCAACGTCGCCGCCGCTCGGGCCGACGCCACGGCCGCCGAGGCGCGACAGCGGCTGGCCTTGGCGCGGGTCGTCCGATCGGTCCGCGACGCGCAGGCAGCGCTTGCCGCCGCCGAAGCGCGGCTCGAGGTGTTGCAAGCCAAGACCGTGCCCCAGGCCGAGGAGGCTGTCCGGCTGTCGCGAGACGGCTTCCAGGCCGGAAAGTTCTCCCTGCTCGACGTGCTCGACGCCCAAGGCGCTCTCTCTGCCGCTCGAAACGATCTCATCGCCGCGCGCCTGGAGCGCGCCAAGGCGTTGGCCGCGCTCGAACGCGCCGCCGCTCAATAGGACCCTGACCATGCCCAAGACCACGGACAAAAAGACATTGCTGGCCGCCGTCGCTGTCAGCGCGCTGCTAGCGGCGGGCGCTGGCGCTCTGATCGGCCGCACCTGGCTGGCGCCCAAGACGCCGTCCGCCGCAGCCGCCAAACTGGCCCCAGCGGAAAACGCGGAAGCTGGCCACAACGAAGAGGCCGGCCATGCCGAAGGCGAGAAGGAGGAGGAAGGCCATATCGAGATGAACGCCGAGCGCCTGGCGGCTTCCGGCATCAAGCTTGAGATTCTCACGCCCGGGAGCCTCGGCGCGGCGATACTGGCCCAGGCCACCGTCACGGCCTCGCCTGCCGGCGCCGCGGTGCTGGCCGCGCGCGCCGATGGCGCGGTCGTGCGGATCAACAAACGGCTGGGCGATCCGGTGTCCGCCGGGGAAGCCTTGGCGCAGATCGAAAGCCGTGACGCCGCCACCATCAGCTCGGAGCGCTCCTCGGCCGCGGCCAGGGCCACCGCCGCGCGTCAGGCCTATGCCCGCGAAAAGCGTCTGTTCGACGCCAAGATCACCGCACGCCAGGACCTGGAAAGCGCCCAGGCCGAGGTAGCGATCGCCGAGTCCGAACTGCGCCGCGCCTCCAGCGCCAGCGCCGCCGCCGGCGTCAGCGCCAACGGTCGCTATATTACGGTGGCCAGCCCGATTTCCGGACGGATTACCGCCGCGCCCGCTGTGCTGGGTTCCTATGTGATCGCCGGCGCGGAACTGTTCCGCATCGCTGACCCGGCCCGTCTGGAAATCCAGGCGTCGCTGCCGTCGGCCGACGCCGCGCGGATCAAGCCGGGCGATCAGGCGATCGTCGAAACCGCCCAAGGCTCGGTCCCGGCCTCCGTGCGCTCGGTTACGCCGGGCGTCGATGTCGCCAGCCGAGCGGCCACCGCGGTGCTGACCCTCGCGCCGGGCCAGACGCAACTCGCGCCTGGCCAAGCGGTCCGCGTTCGGATCACGCCGCGCGGCGCAGCCAGCTCCGAACGTTTCTCTGTGCCCGAAGAAGCGGTCCAGGCCGTGGAAGGCGCCGACACGGTGTTCGTGCGGACCAAGGACGGGTTCGAGGCCCGGGCGGTGAAGGTCGGCCGCCGTGGCGGCGGCCGCATCGAGATCCTGTCCGGCGTCGCCGCTGGCGAACAGATCGCCGGCCAGAGCGCCTTCCTGCTGAAGGCCGAACTCGGCAAGGGGGAGGCTGAGCATGGGCACTAGATCAAACGGTGTGCCGCTAACCGGGCTCGTGGGCGGGTTAGTCATCTTGATCGGGCTTGGCGTGAGCGCGCTCGCGGCCCAGGCTCAAACGCCAGCGCCTTCCGTTGGTCTCTATAGCCAAGGCCGTCTGAAGATCCTCACCGGTACGGTGAGGCCAGAGAAGGACGGCGTCCGTGTCTTCGGACTGGTGCGCCGCGCTGCGCTTTGGCGCGGCGGCGTGGACGGTCATCTTGACATTGATCTCTACGACTTGTCCGGCCGACGCGTCGAACACACCAGCGTCAAGTGGAATGGACGGCTGGGGAGCGGACATGCGGCCCGATACCAGGCGGCGTTTCCGACCCTGAAAATCGAACGCGTGGCGCGTGTCGATGTGACCTACAGCCCCGTCGCCGATGGCGCGCAAGTTTCGGAGGCCGCGCGATGATCGGCAGGATTCTCGACTTCTCCGTCCGCGCGCGCTGGGCGGTCATCGGCGTGGTGGCGCTGATCGCCGCGCTGGGCGTCTACAACCTGGTTCGGCTGCCGATCGACGCGGTGCCCGACATCACCAACAAGCAGGTGCAGATCAACACCGTCGTTCCGGCCTTGGCTCCAGCCGAGGTCGAGAAACTCGTCACCTTCCCGGTCGAAACGGCCATGTCCGGCATCCCCGGCCTGGAAAGCACGCGCTCGATTTCGCGCAATGGCTTTTCCCAGGTCACCATCGTCTTTAAGGAAAAAACTGACCTCTACTTCGCCCGTCAGCAGGTCTCAGAACGCTTGACGGGCGTTGGCCAGACCCTCCCCGAAGGCGCACAGCCATCCATGGGCCCGATCTCCTCGGGTCTGGGCGAGGTGCTGATGTGGACGGTCGCCTATGATCATCCCGGCGGGCGCGGAGCCAAGGTCAAGGACGGCAGCCCGGGCTGGCAGTCTGACGGCGCTTACCTGACCACGACCGGGGAGCACCTGGGGGACGCCACGGCGCAGGCGGCATACCTGCGGGAGATCCAGGACTGGATCGTGCGCCCGCAAATGCGCAGCGTCGCCGGCGTCGCCGGCGTCGATTCCATCGGTGGCTATGAGAAGCAGTTCGCCGTGCAGGCCGACCCCTCGCGCATGGCCGCCTATGGTGTGTCGTTCAGCGAACTGGCCAAGGCGCTGGAAGCCGCCAATATCGCCGTGGGCGCCAACTTCATGGAGCGCGGCGGCGAGGCGTTTCTGGTCCGGGCCGATGCGCGCGTCCGCACGGTCGATGAAATCGGCAACGCGACCGTCGCCAATCGCGACGGCGTGTCGGTGCGCGTTCGCGACGTCGCCACGGTCAAGGTCGGTGGCGGCTTGCGCACTGGCGCGGCGTCGGAGAACGGCGAAGAGGTCGTGGTCGGCACCGTCCTGATGTTGACCGGCGAGAACAGCCGCACCGTGGCTGGCTCCTCGGCCGAGCGCTTGCAGGAGATCGCCAAGAGCCTGCCCCCAGGGGTCAAGGTGCAGATCACCTATGATCGCTCCAAGCTGGTCAACGCCACCATCAAGACCGTCGAGAAGAACCTCGTGGAAGGCGCCTTGCTGGTCATCGTGGTGCTCTTCCTGCTGCTGGGGAACTTCCGAGCTGCGCTGATCACCGCCTTGGTCATTCCGCTGTCGATGCTGATGACCGCCATCGGCATGAACAAGCTGGGGGTGTCGGGCAACCTGATGAGCCTGGGCGCCCTGGACTTTGGCCTGATCGTCGATGGCGCCGTGATCATTGTCGAAAACAGCCTGCGTAGGCTGGCCGAGCGGCAGCACCATGAAGGGCGCTTGCTAACCCTCTCGGAACGTCTGGGCGAAACGCGTGAAGCCGCCCGCGAAATGATCGCACCGACGGTCTATGGCCAGGCGATCATCCTGCTGGTTTATGCGCCGCTGCTGACCTTCACCGGCGTCGAAGGCAAGACCTTCTCGCCGATGGCCATCACCGTGATGTTGGCCCTAGCCGCGGCCTTCGTGCTGTCGCTGACCTTCATCCCGGCGATGATCGCCTTGCTCATTCGCGGCAAGGTCGCCGAAAAGGAAGTGGCCATGGTCCGCTGGACCAAGGTTCGCTACGAGCCGCTGTTGCGCAAGGCGGTCGCCAAGCCCTGGCCGGTGATCGGCGCGGCCGTGGGCATGTTTGTCCTGGCCATGGTCACCTTCTCGTTCCTGGGCCGTGAGTTCACACCCCAGCTCGACGAGAAGGACCTGGCCGTCCAGGCCCTGCGGATCCCGTCCACATCGCTGGAGCAGTCGCTGCGCATGCAGCGGCAGATCGAGCGGACGATCGCCACCTTCCCGGAGGTGCAGTTCGTCTACTCCAAGACCGGCACGGCCGAGGTGGCCAGCGATCCGATGCCGCCCAATGCCTCGGACAGCTTCATCATCCTCAAGGCCCAGGACGAATGGCCCAACAAGAAGGAGAGCAAGGCGCAACTCGTCACCCGCATGGAGAAGAAGCTCGAAGGGCTGACGGGCAACGTCTATGAGTTCAGCCAGCCCATCCAGATGCGGTTCAACGAACTGATCGCCGGCGTGCGCGGCGACGTGGCCATCAAGGTCTATGGCGACGACCTGGACGCCATGACCGCCAGCGCCGGCCAGATCGCCAAGGCGCTGCAGAGCGTCAAGGGCGCGGCCGACGTCAAGGTCGAACAGACCTCGGGCTTCCCGACCCTGGACGTGTCGCTGGACCGGGACGCCATCGGGCGCCTGGGTTTGACGGTGGAAGAGGTCGCCGACACCCTGGCCGTGGCCATGGGCGGGCGCGAGTCCGGCCTGGTCTTCCAGGGCGATCGGCGCTTCGACATCGTCGTGCGCCTGCCTGACGCCACCCGCAACGATCTGGACGCCGTCGGCGCCCTGCCGGTGATGCTGCCCGAAAGGGTCGGGGGCGGCGTGCGTCTGTCGGTGCCCCTGCGCGACGTGGCCCGCTTCTCCTACTCGGAAGGCCTCAACCAGGTCAGCCGGGAGAACGGCAAGCGTCGGGTGGTGGTCCAGGCCAATGTGCGTGGCAACGACCTGGGCTCGTTCGTCTCCGAGGCTCAGGCCAAGGTCGATGCGCAGGTCAAGCTGCCGGCTGGATCATGGGTTGAATGGGGCGGGCAGTTCGAGAACCTCAAGGCCGCGCAAGCGCGTCTGGCCCTGGTGGTCCCGCTCTGCTTCCTGCTGATCTTCGCCCTACTCTACATGGCGCTGGGGGGCTTTGCGCCAGCTTTGGCGGTGTTCTCGGCCATCCCGCTGGCCCTGGCCGGCGGGGTGTTTGGCCTGGCCCTGCGCGGCATCCCGTTCTCGGTCTCGGCCGCGGTCGGGTTCATCGCGCTCTCCGGCGTGGCCGTGCTCAACGGGCTGGTGATGATGACCGCCATCCGGCAGCGGCTCGCCCAGGGTTTCGAGCTGGAAAAGGCGATTATCGACGGAGCCATGGAGCGGCTGCGTCCGGTGATGATGACGGGTCTGGTCGCCTCGTTGGGCTTCGTGCCCATGGCGCTGGCCACCGAAACCGGCGCCGAGGTCCAGCGACCGCTGGCCACCGTGGTCATCGGCGGCCTGATCACCGCCACCGCCCTGACCTTGTTCGTCTTGCCGGCGATCTGCCGGTTCGTCTTGCGCAAGACCCCCAAGGCCTCGATGGGGCCTTCCGCGCCGTCCCAAGAGCAAGGAGTCTAACATGACCCCGGGCCAAGCACTGCTGCTACGGATCTACACCGACGAAAACGCCATGACCGGCGATCGGCGCTTCTTCGACGTCCTCGTCGAGCGGGCCCGATCGATGGGACTGGCTGGCGCCACCGTGCTGAGGGGACTGCGAGGCTTTGGGGCCTCCAGCACCCTGCACGGCGGCCAGCCCTTCGACTTGGCGCCTAACCTGCCGGTCGTCGTGGAGATCGTCGATGAGCAGGTCGCACTTAACGCCTTCATCGACACCCTGACGCCAGACGACGAGGTGGGTTTGGTGACCTTGGAGAAGGTGGAGGTGGTCCGCTACGGCGGCCATCGTCGCCCTTACTAGACCATGGACGGCGCGCCGGCTGCAGCCGGCGCGCCGTTCGTTCAACACCCGATCCTCACGGGCGCCATGGGCGCCGGACACGGCCACGGCGATCTTGAAAGGCAGAGAGCCGTTCATCCTGGCTCCAGGCCGGCGGGCACGTCGCCGTGTCACCGCGAGGAGATGATCTGGCCGATGGATTTTCTGTCGCGCTTGACGTCTCCGTTCGTCGCCAATCTCAGATCTGCCAAAGAACGAGGGCGTCGAACGCAGCGCAGACGCGACGTGATGCCGGGGTTCGGTCGCGGGCCAGCCGTCGCTGAACAACGGGCCTCTGCCAGCCGTGTCGCAGTCATGGGCGCGGAGGTCGGATCCGCGCTCTGGCCCGTCTAGGACGGTCTGCTCCATAGCGGACGCAGGACGCCAAGTCGCAGGGTCAAGGGATGGCGGCGCATGGCTTCGCGGGCCGGGCGCTCGACGAGGTGGTGCGCCAGCATGCCCATGGGAATGACGCCGAGCACTAGCGCGATCCAGACCGGCCACGGCAGGGCTTCCGGCGAGACGCCGAGCAGGCGCGCAACGACCCGGCCCGACACTAGCTGCCACGGGATGCAAACCATGTAGATCGAGAAGCTGATCTCGCCCAGATATACCCAGGCCGGGGCGGTGAGCCGGCGGGAGCCGCTGCTTGAGAGGGTCGCCAGCCCGAAGATCAGGCCGCCGAACGTCAGGACGATCAGCCAGTCTGGCGCGCGCGATGCGCACGCCGCGGTCGCCAGCCCCACGCAGAGCAAGGCGAACAGGCCAGCGACCCAGGAGGAGGCGACCTGATTGGCCCGCCACAACAGCCACACAGCGCAACCGAGGCCAAAACACGGAATGATGCGCAGCGCGCCCCAGGCGATGGTCGCGCGGCTGAGCAACTGGCCGGTGACTTCCTGGAAGCCAATGCTGATGGCCATCAGCGCCAGGGCCGCCAGGCCCACGGCCAAGCGTGGACGCGCGCGCAACGGCCAGATGGCGGCGGCGAAAGCGGGAAAACCCAGATAGGCGAACCACTCGGCCGAGATGGACCAGGACGGATGATTCCAGCCGCCGTCCAGACCCAGGCCCCAGGCGTGGGTCAGTGTCAGTTGGGCGGGCAGGGAGGACCAGGCCAAGATCTTGTCGCCGACGTCCAGACCGAAGACTCGGGCGCATCCAACGACCAGCCCTAGGCCGACCAGGGTGGCGATATGGACGGGATAGATTCTCGCCAGTCGGGCCCAGAGGAACGCGCCATACTGAAACTGGCCCGTCCCAAGGCGCTCCATATAGACGTGGCTGATGATGAAGCCTGACAGCACGAAGAACAGTTCGACGCCCAGATAGCCCTTGGCGATCACGGCCGGCATGCCCAGTCCCAGGCTCGGCGTGAAATCGAACAGCACCACCCACATCGCCGCGAAGAAACGCAACGCGGTCAGCGGCTTGAGATCCTGTGGCATGGCGCTCCCCATCCGGGATGAGCGTCCACGCTAACGGAGTGAGTCCTAAGATAGTGCGACGGGGCGACCTAGTGGCCATGACGCGCACATACGGATGCTGCGGCGAGCTATGAGCGGCCCCGCAGGGCCTAGCTAGATCTTGGTCTAGACGCTCATTTGCCCCGCTAAGGCTTCGATCACCCGACAATCGGCGGCCTGACCCATGCAAGCCGCATCGACCATGCGGCGTAGCTCGCCGCGAAGCGTCTCCAGCTGCGCGATCTTGGCCTCGACGTCTTGAAGCTGTTGCGCCGCCAGGCGGTTGGCCGCGCCGCAATGGCGATCGGGATTGTCCGAAAGATCCAGCAGATTGCGGATCGCTTCGACCGAGAAGCCCAACTGCCGGGCGTGGCGAATGAAGGCCAGACGGCGGACGGCGGCGGCGTCATAGACGCGCCGGTCGTTGGCGGTCCGGATCGGTTCCGGCAGCAGACCGATCTCTTCGTAGAATCGGATGGTCGGGACCTTGACGTCCGAGGCCTTGGCCAGTTGGCCGATCGATAGGGTCATGGGATTTCCTCACCCGACGCAAATAGGCCCTTGATCCTCTAGTGGCTAGAGGATGCACGGTGGCGTCATGAGCGACTCTTGTTCCAGCAAGCCGGTCGCCTCGGGCTGTGGTTGCGGCGCCGAGGTGAAGTTCGACGGCGCTACCCCAGCCTATCGCCGCGCCCTGGCGTGGGTGATCGCGATCAATCTGGTCGGCTTTGTCGTCGTGCTGATTGGTGGCCTGATCCAGGGCTCGGCCGCCTTGTCGGCCAACGCCCTGGACTTCCTGGCCGACAGCGCCACCTACGCGATCAGCCTGTGGGCCATCGGACGCTCCGTGGCCGTTCGCACGGGCGCGGCGTTGTTCAAGGGCGTCAGCCTCGGTGTGGTCGCCCTATCCGTTGTCGGGTTCGCCGCGTGGCGCGCTTGGAGCGGCGCGGCGCCGTCCGGTGAGGCGATCTCGGCCCTAGGGCTGTTTGGCGCCCTGGCCAATCTGGTCGCCGCAGGGCTCCTGGTTCGCTACCGCGACGGCGACGCCAACGTCCGTTCGGTGTGGCTCTGCACGCGCAACGATCTGATCCAGTGCCTGGCCGTCGCCGCAACCGGCGTTCTGGTCTGGCTGACCGGCTCGCGCTGGCCCGACCTGATCGTGGGCGTGCTCCTGGCTGGGGTCTTCCTTATGTCCGCCTACCAGATCATCCGCCAAGCCCTCGACGAACACCGCGCCGACCTCGCGACCTCCTGACACATGCTCAAGCTCTTGCCACATGCGCCGCTTTGCGCCCATGGATTGATAATGATTACTGAACTCAAGGGCCGCTTGGCCTCGATGTTTGCCGGTCTGTTGGCGGTCCTGGTTTTCGCGGTCGCGCCGATGGCCCATGCCCAGGAGGCGACCTCGTCCCAGACCGCCTGGCGGCTGCTGGACTACCTGTCGGTTGACTACGCCGGGGCGGTCAAGGACGGCAAGGTCATCAGTCCGTCCGAATATGCCGAGATGAACGAGTTTGCCGGCCAAGTGCGCGAGCGCATCGCCGGCCTACCGGCCACCAAAGCCCAGCCCGCCCTGGTGTCCAAGGCCGAAAGCTTGCAAGCCGCGATCGCCGCCAAGCAGGCGCCCGATGTCGTCTCGGCCAAGGCCCACGCCCTGGCCAACGCTCTGCTGGCCACCTATCCGACGCCCCTGGCTCCGACCCGGGCGCCGGACCTGGCGCGCGGCGCGGCGCTCTATGCCGAGAACTGCTCGGCCTGCCATGGCGAGACCGGCAAGGCCGACGGTCCCAATGCGGCGGGTCTGGATCCGCCGCCGATCGCCTTCGCCGACGCCGAAAGGGCGCGCCAGCGCAGCGTCTTTGGCCTCTACCAGGTGATCCAGCAGGGTCTCGACGGCACGGCCATGGCCAGCTACGCCCACCTGCCGTCCGACGATCGCTGGGACCTGGCCTTCTATGTCGGGCGCTTTGCGTTCAGCGACGCCGAGGCCGCCGAGGGCGAGAAACTCTGGAACGGAGACGCCGCCGTGCGCGCCCATTTCGCCAATCTCCAGGCCCTGACCCAGGAGACGCCCGGCGCCCTGGCCAAGACCGTCGGCGAGACCAAGGCGCGCGCCCTGACCGCCTATCTGCGCCGCCACCCGGAGGTCGTCACCCGCAAGGACAGCGGCTCGCTCGAAGTGGCCCACCAGAAGCTGGCCGCCAGCCTCAAGGCCTATGAGGCCGGCGACCGCAAGGCCGCCGCCGACCTGGCCCTGGCCGCCTATCTCGACGGCTTCGAGCCTGTCGAACCGATCCTGGGCGCGCGCGACCCGGCCCTGATGCGCCGCATCGAGGGCGCGATGGGCGACGTGCGCGGGGCGATCGGCAAGGCCGCGCCAGCCAGCGAGGTCCGCAGCCAGATCGAGCGCCTGGACGCCCTGTTCGCCACCGCCGGTCGGGCCCTGGCGCCGGAGAAGGCCAGCCGCCTGTCAAGCTTTGCCGGCGCCTTCACTATCCTGCTGCGCGAGGGTCTGGAGGCCCTTTTGATCGTGGTCGCCATGATCGCCTTCCTGCGCAAGGCCGAGCGAACCGATGTCCTGCCTTACGTCCACGGCGGCTGGATCGCGGCCCTGGCGGCCGGCGGCCTGACCTGGGCGGCGGCGACCTTCGTGATCTCGATCAGCGGCGCCAGCCGCGAACTGACCGAAGGGTTCGGCTCGGTGATCGCCGCGGCGGTGCTGATCTCGGTGGGCCTATGGATGCACGGCAAGGCCCAGGCCGACGCCTGGCAGGTCTATATCCGCGAGAAGCTCTCCCACGCTCTTTCCAAGCAGTCGGCCTGGTTCCTGTTCCTGCTGGCCTTCATCGTCGTCTACCGCGAGGTCTTCGAGACGATCCTGTTCCTCACCGCGCTGTGGACCCAGAGCGGCGCGACGGCCGTGCTGTCGGGGGTGGCCCTGGCCGTCGTCGTGCTGGCCATCATCGCCTGGGCCATGCTGCGGTTCTCCAAGCGCCTGCCGATCGGCCAGTTCTTCGAATACAGCGCCAGCCTGATGGCGATCCTGGCGGTCGTCCTGGCCGGCAAGGGCGTCGCGGCGTTGCAGGAAGCGGGCCTTCTGGACCTGCATCCCTTGGCTCTGCCGCGCATCGAACTCCTGGGCTTCTTCCCCACGATAGAGGGGGGCGCGGCCCAGGCGTTGACGCTCGCGATCCTGGTCATCGGGTTCTGGTGGTCACGGCGTGGGGCGAGCGCGGGCGGGCAGGCAGGCGACCCAGCGTGATCTTGTAACGCATTCACGGATCGATCCTCCAAGGCTGTAGGGCGAGCACGAAGCAGCTGAGAACATGGTGGCGCGGTGTGGGAGGGCTCCTGTTGCCCTTCCTGCTGGCGCTCATGGTTCTCTCGCCCGCGATCGACGCTGCGGTCGGCTTTGGCGACAGCGGCGCGACTTCCGCGCCGGTCGCCGAGTCGCCTCGACGGCCAAGCCGGACCAAAGCCCTCCGATCACCGCGACGCCGGCGATGTCTGCCCGAACGGGCACTGTCACCACAGCGCGCCGATGCTGATCGCCCAATTGGAAGATGAGCTGATCCATGCCCTGGTCCAGCCCCTGCATCCGGCGCTCGGAGCCAGGGCCGCGCCGGCCCCGGCCGGACCCGAACGCCCTGCACGCGCCTGACGGACTGCGCGCGAATCATCCTCGGCCGCATGGGCCAGGCAGTGATCGATATGGTCGTGGATCAGGGTCTTTTTGGCGGCGGCGACCGCCTTCTCGATGACGTGCCGTTGCTGGGCCAGGTCCAGGCGTGCGGCGCGCCTCGATCATGGCGATGGTCTTGCGCAGATGTCCTTCGGCGCGCTTGAGCCGATTGACGATCTCGGGATGGGTTTCGTGGACGACGTGAGCCATGCAAAGGTCCCATCCCCTAGGAGGGGGTGGAGTCCAGCCAGTTTCGGACGACCGTCCGTGCCTGCAGGCGGGCGTACCGCTTGACTGCTGAGGCGCCGGGGCCAGGATGCGCAACGAGGTGACGATGACCGCGATGCGACCGCACGGCGCCGACCTTCTTGAAGATGAGCCGCCCTCATGGCGAGGCGATCTGGTGGTCGGCGACCTTTGGGCCACATGGCGCGGCGCCGCCGGCGACGCCGCCCCGCATCGCCATCTGGCGGCTCAGGCCGTGATCGCGCCGATGGGCGCGCGCGTCGTCGATGGCGAAGGCGAGCAGCATGGCGCGACCGTGATCCTCATCGATCCGCTTGCCAGCCACGCGCTCTTGCCCATCGTGGAGGCCCAGATCCTGTTCGTGGAACAGGGCGCGATCGGCGCGCCCGCCGTCGCCCCGCTGCTCGAGAGCATCAGGGCGGCGCGGGACACGATCGCCATCATTGGCCCGCCCGAGGCGGGCTTCTGGCGCGCGTGGCTCGACGGAGAAGCGCGATCGTCGCCTTGGCCGCCATCCGGTTCGGAACGCCTTTCCGATCTGATCGATCGGCTCGCGCCGCTCGGGCTGCTGCGCCTCGAAACCGCCGCCTCGGCGTTTGGGCTTTCCAGCTCTCGGTTTCGGCATCGCTTTTCCGAAAGCTTTGGACTGCCGTTCCGCCGGTATGTCTTGTGGCGACGACTACGTCTGGCGGCCGTCGCCATGATGCAAGGGGCGGATGCGACCGACGCCGCCCACGCCGCGGGCTTCGCAGACCAGTCCCATTACGCCCGGACCCTGCGAGCGATGTTCGGCGTGACCGCCGGTCAGGCCTTGTCGAAGCCCCGGCTGGCGCCTGGGTCGCGCCTATCCTGAGCCCCGGTCTGCGGGTGAAACGGCTCGACGAGTTGGCGGACATAGCCAGACGGATAGTCGGGGCGTTCCTCGATCCCCAGGTCCCGCGAGGTAAAGCGGCGCTGGGCATCGAAGACCGCTGTTCCCAGCAGGTGGTCCCAGATCGTCGTGAACAGGCCGAAATTGACATTGCCCAGGCGAGCGCTGCTCTGGTGGTGGAAGCGATGCACCGGCGCCAGCGCCAGCATGCGGCGCAGCGGCCCGATCCGCATGTCGACGTTCGAATGCTGCAGGAGCAACTGGATCGCCACGGCGAAGGCCAGCAGGGCGCCGATGTTCAGCGGCAGGCCGATCAGGATCAGCGGCGCGACCCCCATCGTGGTTTCGACGGCCTGATGCACGGGATGTTTCATCAATCCGTTGAGCCCGTAGAGACGGCGCGCTGAGTGGTGGACGGCATGGAAGCGCCAAAGCCAGCTGATCTTGTGGCTGGCATAGTGGGTCAAGGTGATGCCAGCGTCGGCGACCAGAATGGCCAGGAGAAGCTGGAGCGCAAGCGGCAGGTTCGCCGGCCACAGGGCCTTGAACGGCGAGATCAGCGTCAAGAGGGGGATAAGGCCGAGGGCAAGGCTATTACTGGCTTCATTGACCAGGGCATGAGCGAGGTCGCGACCGCGATCGTGATGGTCGTGGTTCCAGTCAGGGTGATAGGGCGCCAAGCGCTCGGCCAGGAACGAGGCGCCGATCGCCGCGACGAGCAGCGGCGCCAGCAGCCATAACGGCGCGCCTCCGGCGACCAGGGCGATGGCCAGGCCGTTGAAGCCCAGCAGCATGGCTGGGGCATAAAGCAGGGTGAGCGCGGCGCGCATGGCAAGCCTCCGAGCGGATGATCCGTCGTCCGGACCTTGGCGTTGTCCGGGGCTTACCGCTTGAACGTAGGGGCTAGGTCCCTAAAGCCGTTACAGCGCGTGCTGCCGACGCGCGCCGTATCGCGTCAGGCCTTGCGGCTTGTAGATCGACAACACCGCGGGCACGAGCAACACCAGCAGGCCGCCCGCTGCGTGGACGAGAAGCTGGATCCCCACGACCCGAAGGTCCGCCCTGGCCAGGATCGTCTCGGAGGCCAGACGGGCGGCCTGGTCGATCAAGTCGAGCTTCACCAGCAGTACGGCGGTGGCGAACAGGGTCATCAGCAGCTTGATCAAGACCCAGTAGTGGCGAAACAGCCCCCAGGCGGTGCCCAGCGATTGGATGAGCCCGGTGGCCAGGGCCGCCAGGGCCAGGGGCGTCACGACCAGCCGGGCGATCAAAGCCATGGCCGGATAGGCGGCGCGCACCATCTGAGGGTCGCGGCCGGCCAGGCCGGCGACGGACAGCGCCAGGAAGGCGGCGATGGCGCCGAGCAGGCCGACCGATGCGGTGACGTGGACGGTGAGCGCCAGCTTGCGCAGGCCCGGCGACATGATCACGACGGTCGAGGTCCGTGATCTATGGCGGCGGACGGGTTTCGGCCCGAACCACCAAGGCCGTGCCGCGGCGCCAGCCCGGTGAGATGCAGGACGACGAACAGCAGGACGAGGACGACGCCGACCACCTGAAAGGTCCTCACCCAGGCCGGCGTGCGATGGGGCGGCGGCCGGCCGGATGCGCTATCGCCGTCGGGAGAGGGGCTGGACATATTGGTCCTCGACGATGGGGCCGACGGAGGCGGGTTCTCCATTTATCAATACATAGTGTCTCGATAGAGTCAAGGTGTCTCGGCCTTGGACATCGTTCTGGATCCGCCTATGCTGGGCGGATGCCGAAGCTGTGGGACGAGACGATCGAGACGCATCGCCTGGCGGTGCGCGAAGCCACGCTGGACACCACGGCGGCGCTGGTCGGTGAGCACGGGCTGGCGTCGGTGACGATGTCGAAGATCGCCGCGCAGACCGGCATCGGTCGCGCGACGCTCTACAAGTACTTCCCCGACATCCAAGCGATCCTGATGGCCTGGCACGAACGGCAGGTCGGCCACCACCTTCGACAGCTCGCCGCGGTGCGCGACCAGGCGGGCGATCCTGGCCAGAAGCTGCAAGCCGTCCTTGAGGCCTTCGCGCTGATTTCCCATCAGCGCCACGATGGCGAGCTGGCGGCGCTGCTGCATCGTGGCGATCATGTCGTCCGGGCGCACCAGCAACTACATGACCTCATTCGTGATCTGGTGATCGAGGGCGCGAAGACCGGGGCGCTGCGCGACGACATCGCGCCGGATGAGCTTGCGACCTATTGCCTGCACGCCCTGACGGCGGCCAGTAGTCTTGCGTCCAAGGCCGCCGTTCAGCGGCTCGTCGCCGTCACCCTGGCGGGCTTGCGCCCGCAACCCTGACCCCGTCCACCTCGGCTCAGAGCTTCACGACCCGAAGCCGCAGGGCGTTGCTGATCACGCTGACCGACGACAGCGCCATGGCCGCCGCGGCGATCTGCGGCGAAAGCAGCCAGCCGAACATGGGATAGAGCGCCCCGGCGGCGATCGGGACTCCGGCCACATTGTAGATGAAAGCGAAGACCAGGTTCTGGCGGATGTTGCGCATCACCATCCGCGACAGGCGGCGCGCCCTGACGAGGCCCTGCAGGTCACCCTTCAGCAACGTCACCCCGGCGCTTTCGATGGCCACGTCCGAACCGGCGCCCATGGCGACGCCGACATCGGCGGCGGCCAGCGCCGGGGCGTCATTGACGCCGTCGCCGGCCATGGCCACGACGCGGCCTTCGGCGCGCAGCTTCTGGACGACCTTGGCTTTGTCCTGCGGCAGCACCTCGGCTTCGACATCCTCGATGCCCAAGCGCTTGGCGACGGCCAGCGCCGTGGTGCGATTGTCGCCGGTCATCATCACCAGCCGGACGCCGTCGGCCTGCAGGGCGCGCACCGCCTCCGGCGTGGTCGGCTTGATCGGGTCGGCGATCCCAAGCACGCCGGCCAGGCGTCCGTCGATCGCCGCGAAGACGGCGGTCGTCCCGTCCTGGCGCAGGGCTTCGGCCTGCGCCAGGAGCGCGGTTAGGTCGACACCCTGCTCGGCCATCAGCGGCGCGCCGCCGAGCACGATCTTCTTGCCATCGACCACGCCGATCACGCCACGGCCGACCGGCGAGTCGAAGTCGACGGCCTCCGACAGCGACAGGCCGCGATCCTTGGCCGCGCGCAGCACGGCGTCGGCGAGGGGATGCTCGCTGCCGCGCTCCAAGCTGGCCGCCAGCCGCAGGAGCTCGCCTTCATCGATGCCGGCCACGGTCTCGATGGCGGTGACAGCCGGCCGACCCTCGGTGAGGGTGCCGGTCTTGTCGATCACCAGGGTGTCGATCTTCTCGAAGCGCTCAAGGGCTTCGGCGTTCTTGATCAGCACGCCGGCCTGCGCGCCCCGGCCCACCCCGACCATGATCGACATCGGCGTGGCCAAGCCCAGCGCGCAGGGGCAGGCGATGATCAGCACCGAGACGGCGGCGACCAGGGCATAGGCCAGCCGTGGGTCTGGCCCGACGATCGCCCAGGCGGCGAAAGCGACGGCCGCCACGGCGATGACGGCAGGCACGAACCAGCCGGAGACCTGATCGGCCATTCGCTGGATCGGCGCGCGGCTGCGCTGCGCGTCGGCGACCATCTGCACGATGCGCGAGAGCAAGGTGTCGGCGCCCACCTTCTCGGCCCGCATCACGAAGGAGCCGGTCTTGTTGATCGAGCCGGCGATGACCTTGCCGCCCGGCTCCTTGGTCACCGGCATGGATTCGCCCGTCACCAGGGACTCGTCGATCGACACGCGGCCCTCCACGATCTCGCCATCCACCGGCACCCTCTCGCCCGGACGGACCCGCAGTCGGTCGGCCACGAGGACGAGGTCGAGCGTGACCTCTTCGTCGGTCCCGTCATCGCGGATGCGCCGCGCGGTCTTGGGAGCAAGGTTGAGCAGGGCCTTGATCGCCCCACTGGTCCGTTCGCGGGCCCGCAGTTCGAGGACCTGTCCCAGGAGCACCAGCACGGTGATCACGGCCGCCGCTTCGAAATAGACCGGGACCGCGCCCGCGGCGTCGCGGAAAGCGGGCGGGAAGACGCCGGGAGCCAGCACCGCCACCATGCTGTAGAGCCAGGATACGCCGACGCCCATGGCGATGAGCGTGAACATATTGAGCTGGCGCGTTCGCAGCGAGGCCCAGCCGCGCACGAAGAAGGGCCAGCCGGCCCAGAGCACGACAGGCGTCCCCAGCCCCAGCTGGATCCAATTGGACGTTTGGCGGCTCATCAACATCATCAGGCCGCTGAGGTGGCCGCCCATCTCCAGCGCGAAGACCGGTACGGTGAGCGCCAGGCCGATCCAGAACCGCCGGGTCATGTCGTCGAGTTCGTGGCTTGGCCCGGACTCCGCCGTCACCGTCACCGGCTCGAGCGTCATGCCGCAGATCGGGCAGGAGCCGGGACCGACCTGCCGTATCTGCGGGTGCATGGGACAGGTGTAGATCGTCCCTTCGGCCGCGGCGGGCGCGGCTGGTGCAGTCGCTGCCAGATAGCGCTCGGGGCTGGCGATGAACTTGTCGCGGCAGCCCGCCGAACAGAAGGAAACCGTCCTGCTCCCATGCTCGACATGGTGGGGCGTTTTGCGCGGATCGACCGTCATGCCGCAGACGGGATCGATGGCCGGATCGGCTTGGGGCGATACGCTCGTCTGCGCCCCATGGTCGTGATCGTGACTCTGGGCGCGGGTCATGTCGTCCCTATCTAGCCTCGCGACGGCTTCGCAAATCGTGTGGACGCGCGCCCATATGCGCAATGGAGAATGGGCGAGACGCCTTCGCGGGGTATATGCCGCAACGTCACAGCTGGGGATTTGATCCAGGACAAGAAGCCAGGCCGTTCAGTCGCCTGAGCCACATGAAGGGCCTGGCGCGCGCCGCGGCCGGCGGTCCAGGACGATCGCCACGGAGACGACTTGCGACGGCCGCCATCAGATGACGAAGACCGGCGCGAAGCCACCGCCCGGCGTCCTGAAGTTGGTGGTCTGTCCCTGGTAGACGCGCGCGGCCACCAAGAGCGGCGAACCGGCATAGGTGTAGAGGCGCACGTCCAGCTTCAGCGACTTGGTCTCGCCGTCGATCCTGATCCGCCGCTCGCCGGGCGCGGCGAAGGCCTGGGCGATGTAGCCGCCCTGCCGGATGTCCTCCCAGACGCCTCGGGTGACCTTGTCGCCGCGATAGACAGCCTTGCCCCCATAACCCGCCGCCGGCTTGAAGAAGTAGCGCTTGCGCGCCGTCCAGAGTTGGTCGGCATTGTCGGCGGTGACCATGACGGTCGCGGGCACGGCCTTCAGGCTCTGCCGCTGACCGGGCGTGATCGCCCACCCGCTCGTCGCGCCCGGATCCGACAGCAGGGTCAGGTTGCGCTTGTCGGCCAGGAGCGCGTGGTTGCGAGGATTGGGGGTGAGGACAACGGCGCCCGCCAGATAGGCTTCTCGTAGCGGTTGATGGCCGTCGTCGCTCAGGGCGAAGTCCACAAGGCGGTTGTAGACAAGGTCGACCGTCTGGCCTTCGAACGCCAACCGGCCGTCGGCGAAGCGGAGCTCCGTAGGATCGACCACCCAGGCCTCCAGGTCGTGGCGCTCAAAGAAGCGTTGCGCCAGCAGGAACTCGGGAAACAGGTACTGCTCCCGCGGTCGATCATCGACGATGGCGATCGTTCGCGGTTGTCCCGCGCGACCTTGCGCGCGCCACTCCGCCAGGAACATCTCCCAGGCGACCGTCTCGAATTGACCTGGCGGCGCGCCACGCATCGCATCGTCCGCCTCGCGGCAGCAGGCTCTTTGCGCGCGCGCCAGCATGGCGTTGAGGAAGGCGCCGCCCGCATTGGTGTTGACCTCGATGAGCTTGGGCCCGTCTGCGCCGAGGTGAAAGTCGTAACCCATGAAGACCCCGCGCGGGCCAAAGTCCTGTCGCGCGATCGCCGGCGCCCAGCGCAGGACCGCCGCTTGGTAGGCGGGGTCCTGGACGGCGGCTTCGATAGCCCCGACAATATCCAGCATCGCCGCCAGATCACTCTTGGCGATGAACACCGGTCCGCCGGAGAACAGATTGGGTCGCGCGGCCATCAGGGTCGCGACGAGGCCTGGTTCCGGCGCTTGCGCCTGGATCGCGGCCAGCAGGCCGGCGCTGTCGAGCGTGATGCAGAAACACTCCCTGTTCAGCACCGCGTCGCGATCAGGGGAACGATCCATCTCAGCGCTCATTCAGGCGGCCCGCGTCGCGCGCGGCCAGGGCGATGGCGACGGCCCAGGCCGCGACGGGAAGGATCAGCAGCCATCGGAAGTCGGACGCCAGGACAAGGTTCACCACGCTCATCGTTCCCACCGACAGCGCGCCCGCGCCGCCAAGCAAAGCAAGTTCGCGCCGATCCGGCGCATGGCCCCGGCTTAGGCGCAATGCAAGCGCCGCGGTCAACACCCCCAGCGCCGCCATCTGCCCGCCCAGCACGACGAACACCAACTGCAGCCAGCGCTCCAGCCTTGGCGCCGCCGCCGTGAGCGCTCCGGACGCGGTCCCAAGGAACCGAAGATCCTCCGCAAGGAGTGGCGGGCGGAGCATGGCGAAGTAGAGGCCGATCGCCAGTTGATAGGCCGCGCAAGCGCCCAGCAGCAGGGCAGCGAGGCGATGGGGGCTCGCCGACGCTGCGCCGGGATCTGGGGGCTGGTGGTCAGCCGCATGGGAGGTGCGATCGATCAACGTTCCAGGAACGAAAGCGCATTGTAGGCCAGCGCGAGCAACGCGCCGACCAGGGCCCCAAAAACCAGCGACCAGCAAAGGCCCGTCGCCAGGGCCGCCACCGATCCGGCGGGCTCCACCGTGAAAATCGCAACGTACATGTGGCTGGCGCTTAGCCATCCGATCGCCGCGCCGCTCCAGCACAGTAGGAACACCGCCCCCAGCGCGGCGGCGACCGCGAGCGCGCTACGAAGAACGGAGAGCCGCCCACGGATAGCGCGGGTGTCGCCGGAGTTCGCCATGACCAAGGGAGTCCTTCCGAGAGTCCAAGCCGCCGCGTCCGCAATGGTTCCAAGCGTTCAGGCCTCCTTCAGCGCCGATGGCTCCTCGACCAGGGTTTCAGGGTCAAAAGGCCAGGCGCCACGCTTGCGGCTAGCGGACGTCGATCACCATCATCAGGCCGCCGCCGCCCTGGGTCTCGACGTTGTTGTTGGTCGTGTGGTGGCCGATATGGCAGTGGATCAGCCATTTTCCGGGCTTGAGCGCCGTCCAGATGACGTCGTAGCGCTGACCAGGTCCGATATTGATCGTGTCGGCCTTGAAGCGGGCCGAGGGCTGCAGGGTCTCGCCGTCGCGGGCCACCACCTCGAACGGACCGCCGTGGATGTGAATCGGGTGGATGAAGCCGTTGTTGGAGCCGATCATCCGGACCTTGAGGGTTTCGCCCACCCTCATGTGAATGGTGTCGGTTGCCGGAAACGCCTTGCCATTGAAGGTGAAGAAGTTGGGCTGGCCGCCGTCCATGGGCATCGCCGGGTAGGTCAGGCCCTCGCGCTTCAGCCATTCCTGCAATTGCAGCACATATTCGTGGTCGGCCCTTAGACTGGGGTCGGGCGTCTTGGGGTCGATGATGAGCGCGCCGTAAAGCCCAAGCCCCTGCTGGCGGTCAACATGGTCGTGCGAGTGATAGAGGTAGGTGCCGCTCTGCACCGCGGTGAAGGCGTAGCGATAGGCCTTGCCGTTCTCGATCGGCGCCTGGGTGATCATCGCCGGGCCGTCCATGATATTGGGCAGGATCAACCCATGCCAATGGACAGTGGTGGACTCTGGAAGTCGATTGGTCACGTCGATCCGAACCTTGTCGCCCTCGTTGAAGCGGATGGTCGGGCCCGGGACCTGGCCGTTGAAGCCATAGGCGTCGACCGTGACGCCCGGCAGGATCGTCCAGCGGAACACCGAGGTCTCCAATTCGAAAATCTTGACGCCGTTCTCCAGGCGGAAGGGCAGGGGGCGGGCTCCGCGCACCTCCACGCCGTAGGTCGCCTTGACCTGACGCGGATCGACCGCCGCCATGTCGATCATCGCCTCGGCTGGCGTGTCGCGGTCCATGATCATGCCCGGCGGCATGATCGCGCCGCCGACCTGGTGGGCCGACAGCGTCATGTTGATCCAGTTCCAAGGCGCGATCATCCCCGCGACCAGGGCCAGGCTCGAGACGATGCCGAGTGCGGCGATCTGGGCCGAGGTGGCGTCGGACGCCATGCCGTGGCCGTCGGAGGCCGTTGCGGCGTGGGCGCCGTGACTCGGCTGTTCGCCGCCGGCCATCGCCTTGGCCATCTTGTGGCCGGCATGCGGGTCGGCGGCCGCCTTCGCCTTGGCCTGGGACCCAAGGTCGAACTTGGCGCCCGATTTGCGTTCGGTCATCAGGCCGTGTTTGAGAGCCTTGGAGACCAGCCAGACATTGGACGGAAAAGCCAGGGCGAAGCCGGCGACGACGCCCAGGCTCATCACGCCCCAGAAGATCAGTTCGGTCGGAACCATGGCCCGCATGTCACGGCCCATCATCAGGAAGCTCATCACCGGAGCCATGCCGGCCATCATGAAGTTCATGCTGATCAGTTCGGGAATGAAGCTGCGGCGGACGTTCTCCCAATAGGTCCCGCCCATCATCGACTTCATGAACAGGGCCTGGAAGATGAACAGGCCGAACGCGAAACCGAAGGCGTATTCGACCAGGAGGTCCAGCCACATCGGCAGGCCCAGGGCCGCGGTGATCACCGCCGCCAGAATGATCCCCGTAGCGTCGCCGGCGATGCAGTGGATGGTCGAGCCGGCGCCCTGCTTCCACAACGGCTTGACGAAGGCTTCGTGCTCACCGGGGCGGGGCTCCTTGTCGGCCAGGACGTACAGCAGCAGGCCGATGGGGCCCGTATAAAGGGTCACCAGGATGAAGCCCCACTTCATCACAACCGGCTCGGGGTTGTTGCGATACTGGTCGATGGCGACATAGAGCGTGCAGAGCGCGGCGACGGAAAACCAGCCCGCCAGGAAGTAGTCGATCGGTTGGATTAGCATCGGTGCTTCCTGCCGGAATAAAGATTCCAATGATGGGAAGGATATCGACCCGGTCAAATTCATTGGAACCAGCCATCGACACGACAACGGCGAATGAGCGGTCGAGGTTGCCCGCTTCTTGACTTGGAAAGCAAGGCATCGCCGCCTATTGACCAAGGGTGCGGCCGGGGAGAGCTGGATTGTCCGACGACTTGATGCGCGATCTTCTGCGGCGCTGGCGCGACGATCCACGCGGCGCTTATCGCACCTGGTTTCTCTGGGAAGACCGGATCAAGAACTTCCGTTCTATCCGGCGCGGCGTGCAGCAGGTCGCCGAGGAGATCGCCGAGGGACGGTTCGGCGTGGCCTATCGCGGCTCCTCGCTCGAGACCGTCGTCCACTCGATCGCCGAGCAGCGCCAGGTCTTCAAGGGCGCCGACCACGCTTTCCTGTGGAAGCCCAAGCTGCGCATTCCCGACATCTACGAGCATCCCGGCAACCAGCGGGCCTTCGGGCGCCTGCTGGACGCTTGCGTCTGCTGCGACACCGCCGAGCATGTCCTGGCCGAAATCCATCGGATCGACGCCCTGCAGATCAAGGGGCTCGGACCCGCCGTCGCCAACATCCTCTACTTCCTGCACCCGACGATCGCCCCGCCGTTCAACACCGCGATCGTCCGCGGCTACAACGCCCTGTTCGGGGCGAATGTGAAGCTCGGGCGCTGGGAGCAGTACCTGGCCATGCGCCAAGGCTTGATCGCTTTCAACAGCAAGCATCGAGATCTGCTCTCCAACGATCTGGGCGCGGCCGCCGCCTTCTGCTTCGATATCGGCATGGGTCTCTATGCGCCGCCGCCACGTCAGGACGACGTCGCCGCCCTGGCGTCTTGGCGCGAGGATCTGGCCAAGGTTCGGGAAGCCGCGGCCCTTAAGCCCGGGGTCGAACAGGACGAGCGCACCCATACCCAGGTCCAGGGCTGGCTGCGCGATCTGGGCTTGGCCCTGGGCTACAAGGTGTTCATCGCCCAGAACGATCAAGGGCGTCTGCACGAGGGCGGCAAGCTGGGCGAGGGGTGTCTGACGCGGCTGGGTGGCCGGCTGGAAGCGGCGCCCGGCGCGGACGCCGTGCGGCTGATCGATGTGTTGTGGCTGTCGGACCCGGACACGATCATCGCGGCCTTCGAAGTCGAGCACAGCACCTCCATCTATTCGGGCATCGTGCGGATGCTCGATCTGGCGCTCGGCGGCGCGGCCGGCAGCCTGCATGCGCTCTACCTGGTCGCCCCCGACAAACGGGAAGTCGATGTTCGCGCCCAGATCGCCCGGCCGGCCTTCAGCCGGATCGGGGATCTGTCGGTTCGCTACCTGCCCTATGGCGAACTGGACAAGCATCGCGAGGCCATTGGGCGGTTCGGAACGGGTATCCAGGCGCTGGAATCGGTGTCCCATCGGCTTACCCCTGGCGAGGGGGTGTCGCGCTAGCGATCGCGAAAGGCTTCCGGATCCAACGACGCCGCCAGGGCTTTGCGCGCCCGATAGACGCGGGTCTCGACGGACTTGGGCGAGACGCCCAGGATCGCGGCGGCTTCATGATGTGACAGGCCTTCGAAGGCGGTCAGCACGAGCGGCGCCTTCAGGGCGTCGGGAAGTTTCGCCACCGCCTGGTTGAGAAGACCCATCGACTGGTGTTGGCGCAGCTGGTCGTCGGCCAGCGCACCGGGATCGACGGCTTGGGCCAGGGCGTCATCGGGCGCGACGGACCCGAAAAAGAAGCGGCGCACGGCCATCTTCCGCCCGCGGTCTCGCGCCTTGTTGATGGCGATGGTGCGCAGCCAGGAGCCGAAGGAGCGCGATGCGTCATACCGATCCAAAGCCGCCCAGGCCGCGATGAACGCTTCGTGGGCTGCTTCATAGGCCTCATCGGCATCGCCCGTATAACGCCGCAGCAGGCGGTAGAGACTTTCCTTGTGTCGGCCGACCAGCTGCGCGAACGCGCGCTCGTCACCCCTCGCGGCCTGCGCCGCGAGCGCTTCGTCGGTGGGCGTCGCCGCGATCACTGCGCCTGTTCGGTCAGGTTCTTGACGACGGTGTCGTCGAAACGGGCGGCTTGTTGCGGGGTCAGCACGGCGCGCATGGCGATAACGTGCTGGATGCTTTCCTTCTGCAGGGCGCCCATTGCCATGTGGAAGCGGTCGATGGCCGCCTGGACCTTGGGTGTATAGCTGTGCTGCTCCTGAATGGCCTGGGCGAGCTCGGCGTTGGCGGCGCGCATTTCGGCCTCAAGGACCTTGCGGCGCGCCGCGTAGTCACGCTCCAGCCCGTCGATCCGCCGTTCCTGATCCGGCGTGAGGTTGAGCTTCTCATGCACCAACTGATGCAGGGGCGTGGCGTGGTGCATCCGGCGCACGACATACTGTCCGCCGCCCCAGGCGCCGATCGCCGCCGCCAGGGTCGAAAGCACTAATGTCAGAATGATGCTGCGGGTAACGCTCACTGATCACCCTCGAGCAGGGTGGACGGCGCCAGATGAGCCGAGACCGAAAAGGTGCTGAACTGCTGTGGCGCGGAGACGGTGCTGGCCGCGGCCAAGCCGCCGGCGGTGACGCCCATCGCCAGCGCCAGACCGACCGATGCGACCCGGATCGGCGCCAGGGCGGCCCCTGTCTTGAGGTCGGCGCGTCGACGGGCAATGCCGCGCGCCACGTCCCATTCCAGGCCGTCCAGCGATCTGTCCAGCGGCTGAGCCGCCAGCTGATCGACCAAGTCATCCAAGTTCAGAGTCATGCTCGGTCCTTCGCCCCCGGAGGTGTCCCGCTGACTATACGCAGCAGAACCCCTTTATCCCGCAAGTCTGGAACGCGCGCGAAAATGACGCGCGGCGCAAGGTGCGCCGGCGCCAGTTTCTACAGGCAGCCTATCCGCCGTGCTTGCGGACGAAAGCCTCCAATTCGGCCTTGGCCTTGGTGTTTTCGTCGATGGTCATCTGCGCCATGCGCTTAGCCTCGGTGTCGCCGCCGTGCTTGAGCAGCGATTGGCTCATGTCGATCGCGCCTTGGTGATGAGCGATCATCTTCTTGGCCCACAGCACGTCGAAGTCGGCGGCCTTGGCCGCCATCATCGCTTTGCTCATCCGCATCTCGTCCATCTTCAAGGCGTCGCGGCCCATCTGAGCGTGACCCTTCATGCTGGTCTTGGACATATCCATGCCCTTCATGTCGTGCCCGGCCATGGACTGAGCCGAGGCGCCGACGGCGCCGACGGCGCCGAGCAGGCCCGCCACGCATAACGTAGTCAAAATCTTGCGCATTTGTTCGTCTTCCAGAGTGCTGCTGATCCGGTCGCGCCAAGAGCGGCGCTGGTCGTCCGACTAGAACAGCAATCGAAGGTATTCGTTGCCGAATACGAGCGCACATACATCCATCGAACATTCCCATCATTGTAGGCATAGATTGGATGATTTGGATCGGCTGTCGTGTGTGTGGTGAGTGTTTTTCGACTTGCAGAGAAACCTTCCGATGAGGGGAAGCCCTGGGCCGGCGCGTACACCTCTCGGGCGCCGCCAAATACCGCCTTGACCTTCCCATGATGGGAGGGATCACAAAGCTGGGCATCGAGAACAGGAGACAGTCGATGCCCGACCAAAACCTCAACATCCTGGACCTGCCCGTGGTCGGAATGACCTGCGCGTCCTGCGTGCGGCGGGTCGAAATGGCGGTTGCCGCCGTGCCGGGCGTGACGTCCGCCAGCGTCAATCTCGCGGCCGAGCGCGTTCACGTTGAAGGCGGCGATCCCATCGCGATCGGCGCCGCGATCCGCCAGGCCGGCTATGATCTCGTCGATCAGACGATCGATCTGCGCATTGTCGGCATGACCTGCGCATCTTGCGTCTCTCGCGTCGAAAAGGCGTTGCTGAAGGCGCCTGGGGTTGAGCGGGCGGTGGTCAACCTGGCCACAGAACGGGCCAGCGTCAGCGGCGCGCGCGGCGCTCTGGACCCCGATGCGCTGATCAAGGTAGTTGCCGAGGCGGGATACACGGCGAGCCTGGCGCCAGACGCCAGCGGCGACGCCGGCGACGACGAAGCCAAGGCCCGCGAGGCGGAGATCGCTGGCCTCAAGCGCGCGGTTCTGATCGCCGCCCTGGCCACCGCGCCGCTCTTCGTCGTCGAGATGGCCCGCCATTTCGTCCCAGGCGCCCACCATCTGCTGGCGGCGACGCTAGGCGAGCAAGCCTGGCGGCTGATCAGCCTGGTTCTGGCCAGCATCGTGCTGTTCGGGCCTGGACTGCGCTTCTATCGCAGGGGCGTCCCAAACCTGCTGCGCCTGACGCCCGACATGAACAGCCTGGTCGTGCTCGGCGCGAGCGCGGCCTTCGGCTATTCGCTGGTCGGGACCCTGGCGCCGGGCCTGCTGCCGGCCGGGACGGACGGCGTCTACTACGAGGCCGCCGCGGTCATCGTCACCCTGATCTTGATGGGTCGATGGTTCGAAGCCCGGGCCAAGGGCGCGACGAGCCAGGCGATCAAGCGGCTGATGACCCTGCAAGCCAAGACCGCGCGGGTCGAACGCGATGGCCAGGCCGTCGAGGTCGCCATCGGCGAGGTCGTGCCCGGCGATCTGGTGCTGGTCCGTCCTGGTGAACGCCTCCCGGTCGATGGCGTCGTTATCGACGGTGTGTCGTTTGTCGATGAGGCGATGATCACAGGGGAGCCGACCCCCGTCGAGAAGTCCGTCGGGGCCTTGGTGGTCGGCGGCACGGTCAACACCACCGGCGCCTTGCGGTTCAAGGCGACCAAGGTCGGCGGCGACACCCTGCTCGCCCAGATCGTGCGCATGGTCCAGGCCGCGCAGGGGTCCAAGCTCCCAATCCAGGCCTTGGTCGACAAGATCACCGCTTGGTTCGTGCCCGCCGTCATCGCCGTGGCCGTCGCGACCTTCCTGGCCTGGCTGGTGTTCGGCCCGTCGCCCGCCCTGGGCTTGGCGCTCGTTCACGCGGTGGCGGTGCTGATCATCGCCTGTCCATGCGCCATGGGTCTGGCCACGCCGACCTCGATCATGGTCGGGACCGGCAGAGCCGCCGAGCTGGGCGTTCTGTTCCGCCGTGGCGAAGCCCTGCAGGCGCTGCAGGACGCCAAGGTCGTAGCGCTCGACAAGACCGGCACCCTGACCAAAGGCCGGCCCGAACTGACCGATTTGATCCTCGCGGAAGGGTTTGGCCGGGGCGAGGTCCTGGGCCTGGCGGCGGCGGTCGAGGCGCGTTCCGAGCACCCGATCGCTCAGGCCATCGTCTCCGCGGCCAAGGCCGAAGGCGCGACGCTCGGCGCGTTGAGCGATTTTGCCTCGACGCCAGGGTTTGGAGCGCAAGGGATCGTGGCCGGCCACCGCGTCGAGATCGGCGCCGATCGCTACATGCTGCGCCTGGCGCTGGACGTCGGGCCCTTCGCCTGGGACGCCGCCCGCCTAGGGGACGCCGGCAAGAGCCCGCTCTATGTGGCGCTCGACGGACGACTGGCGGCCATTCTCGCGGTGTCCGATCCCATTCGCGAAACCGCGCCGGCCGCCATAGCCGCCCTGCACGCCCAGGGCCTGAAGGTGGCGATGATCACCGGCGATAATCGCCGCACCGCCGAGGCGGTCGCCAAGATCCTCGGTATCGACGAGGTCGTGGCCGAGGTGCTGCCCCAGGGCAAGACCGAGGCGATCGCGGCGCTGCGCGCCCTCTATGGCGCGACGGCGTTCGTCGGCGACGGCGTCAATGACGCGCCGGCCCTGGCCAGCGCCGATGTCGGCCTGGCCATGGGGCAGGGGACAGACATCGCCATCGAGAGCGCCGACGTCGTGCTGATGGGCGGGGATCTGCGCGGCGTGGTCAACGCCTTGGCGCTGAGCCGGGCGACCTTGCGCAACATCCGCCAGAACCTGGTCTGGGCCTTCGGCTACAACGTCGTCCTGATCCCGGTGGCGGCGGGCGCGCTCGCGACGACCTTTGGTCTGTCGCTTTCGCCGATGGTGGCGGCCGGCGCGATGGCGCTGTCCAGCGTCAGCGTCCTGTCCAACGCTTTGCGCCTGCGCGCCTTCACCTCGCCTCTGCCCGCCGCCAAGCCAAGGAACACGCACGCATGAACATAGGACAGGCGGCCAAGGCGTCCGGGGTCTCGGCCAAGATGATCCGCTACTATGAGCAGATCAAACTGATCACGCCCGCCGGCCGCACCGACAGCAATTATCGCAGCTTCAGCGAACGCGAGGTCAATGAGCTGCGATTCATTCGCCGCGCCCGTTCGCTGGGGTTTTCGGTCGAGGAGATCGCTCACCTGCTGTCGCTCTGGCGCGACCGTGTCCGTCCCAGCCGCGAGGTCAAGGCGATCGCCGATGGGCATGTCCAAGCGTTGGAGGCCAAGATCGTGGAGATGCGGGCCATGGCCGACACGCTACGCGACCTGTCTCGCGATTGCGCTGGCGATGATCGGCCCGACTGCCCGATCCTGGCCGACCTCGGTTCGGGCGCGCCGCCACGGCGCGAGCCAGCTCCGTCCCGGGGCTTCCGGTGAAGCGGCCTCTGGCCTGGCTGTCGGGCGTCTGCCTGATGGCGGGGCCGCTGGCAGGCCACGCCGCCGACTACAGGTTCGAGGCCGTTTCGCCAAACCTGACCCGCGGCGTGGCGACGACCATTATGGTGAAAGTCACTCCCGTCGAACCCGCCCGCATCATGCCGCGATTGTCGGCGCGCGACGCCACGGTCAGCTTGACCTCGGGGCGTGGAACAGCGGTGTTTCCCGCCTTCTTCGAGCCTTCGCTCGACTATGACCAGCTTCGGTTCCGCGCCGACCTGCCCATGACCGGCGACTGGGTGCTGGCCTTCACCCTTCAGCCCGTCGGCGAACCGACCAAGGCCGCGAACGTCAACCTCAAGGTCGCCGATCCACCGCGCGCCGCGGTGCCGTCACCGGCCACCGGACCTGTTCGCCCGCCGCGTTGATGCGCCGGGCGAACCGTCCCGAGACGTTACTTGGCCGACATCGCCACGACTTCGGCCGCAGCGCCCATCGGCTTGAGCTTGAAATTGACGGCCTGACCGACCTTGAACGACTTCAGAACGTCCGGAGCGGCCTTGAACTTCATGGTCATGGCCGGCCACTTCAGCGCCGGGATCGGTTGGTGCTGCAGGGTCACCGTGCCGCCCTTGGCGTCGATCGCCTTGATGACGCCCTGACCGTCGGCCGTCTTGGCCGGAGCAGGCGCGGCGTCGTGCTTCATGCCCGCCATATCGCCCATCTTCATGTCGGATTGAGCCAGGGCGGGTCCGGTGAGGGCCAGGACCAGGGCGCCGGCGGCGAGAAGGATCTTCATCGGTTTTGTCTCCTGTCGGTGCGGATCGACCGGAGAGGGCCGTCCTGCGCCAGAGAGATACGCGCCGGCCAAGGCCGATCCCTCAGCCAGGATTTCGGCGAGACGCCCCTTGACCTTGCCATGATGGGAAGCCCCATCTGTTGCAGCGAAGTCGAACAAGGACGAACAAGATGCTTCGCTACACCATCGAGAACATGACCTGCGGCCATTGCGTCGCCACCGTCACCAAGGCCGTGCGCGGCGTGGACGCCCATGCCAAGGTTCGGGCCGATATCGCAGGGCGACGACTGGAAATTGCCACGGCCGCAGCTTCGGACGGCATATCGGCAGCGATTGCCGCCGCCGGCTATCGTGTGACTCCGGCTTGACCGCCTTGGCCACCCCGACCTTTGGCGTGGACGACAAAGTCGGCCGGGGCGGCCGTCACGCCTGCAAGGCGACAGGCTTCGCATAAAGCGTCTGGATCAGCGGGCAGCCGGACTCGCGCCCGGCGTCGCAGGCTTGCACCGAGGAAGTCAGAACCGCTTCCATCCGCTTCAGATCCGTGATCCGCGAACGCACGTCATTCAGGTGCGCCGCCGCAAGGTCTCGCACATCGGTGCATGCGCCCTGCGGCCCAGCCGAGAGGTCCAGCAGCACGCGCACCGTCTCCAAGGTAAAGCCCAACTGCCGGGCGCGACGCACGAAACCCAGACGCGCCACGTCACCATCGCCGTAGCTTCGGTAGCGGCCCTTGCGTGGCGGCGTCAGCATCAGGCCGATGCGCTCATAATAGCGGATCGTCTCGATGTTGCAGCCGGTGAGGCGGGATAGCTGGCCGATCTGTATCGTTTGTGGGGACATCGGAGGGCCTTGCGATTGGGGCTTGAGTCTGTAGCCGCTACAGATGGCATCCTGCTGGCGCACGCGCCAGGAGACGACGATATGACGACCAAAAGCGATCCTCGCCCCGAGATCGGCGACAGGACCCGCCGCGTAGCGGAGAACACCTTGAGCGGCGCGGCGGTTCTCGCCGCGTTCGGGGCCGTTTTCGCATGGTCCGCGTGCTGCGTTCTGCCTATGTCCCTGGCGTTGGCGGGTTTGGGGCTGGGCGGTTTGAGCTGGGTCGCCGGCCAACGCGTCTGGCTCACGCTCGCGGCGCTTGGCGTGATCGTCGCCGGCTGGATCGTGACTTGGCGGCGGAGCCGGCCGCGTCGCGGAGACTGCGCTTACCGCGCGCCGTCGCGGCTGGCGATCGGCCTGCTCAGCGCGGCGACGCTTCTTGTTCTCCTCGCCTTGGCCTGGCGCCCGGTCATCGAGCCCTGGGCCTTGGCCCTTATCCGGAGCGCTCGCGCATGACCGGCAAACCGATCACGCTTGAATCCACGCTGACCTGCCCGCATTGCGGCCATCGCGAGACCGAAACCATGCCGACGGACGCTTGCCAGTATTTCTACGACTGCAAGGGTTGCGGTGTGGTGCTCAAGCCAAAGCCGGGCGATTGCTGCGTCTACTGCTCTTACGGCGACGTCGCCTGCCCGCCGATCCAGGCCGGGGATGGCGGGCCATGCTGCGGGTAGCCGGCTATCCGTGAGCAATGGTGGGGCCGCGAGGTCGACTAAGACGCCGACGTTCGATGAGCAGATAGGCGGCCGGCACCACGAACATCGACAGCAGCGGCGCGCTGAGCATGCCGCCGATCATTGGCGCGGCGATCCGGCTCATCACTTCCGAGCCGGCGCCGTGGCCGATGAGGATCGGCATCAAACCGGCCAGGATCACCGCCACGGTCATGGCCTTGGGCCTGACCCGCAACAAGGCGCCCTCGCGGATCGCTTGGCTGAGGTCGGCGTCGCTCAGAACACCCTGGCGCTCGGCCAAGGCCTGCTTGAGATAGATCAGCATCACCACCCCGAACTCGGCCGAGACGCCCGCCAGGGCGATGAACCCGACGCCGGTGGCCACAGACTGGTTGAAGCCCAGCAGATAGAGCGCCCAGAAACCGCCGGTCAGGGCGAAGGGCAGGGCGCCCATGATCAGGGCCGCCTCGTCGAAGCGGCGGAAGGTCAGGTACAGCAGCACGAAGATGATCAGCAGCGTCGCCGGTACGACGATCTTCAAGCGCTCGACCGCGCGCTGCAGATATTCGAACTGTCCGGAATAGCTGATGGTCACGCCGGCGACCGGTCTGACGTCCTTGGCCACCGCCCGCTGCAGATCGGCGACCACCGAAGACAGGTCGCGGCCGCGCACGTCGACATAGACGAAGGTGGTCGGCCGACCGTTCTCGCTTTTGAGCATCGGCGGCCCTTCGTTGACCACCACCTTGGCCACGGTGCCCAGGGTGATCTGCTGCAGGGACGGGGTGAGGATCGGCAGCGCCCGCAGGGCCTCAAGATCGCCGCGCACCTCGCGCGGATAGCGCACGCTGATCGGATAGCGGGCCAGGCCCTCGACGGTCTCGCCGACCGTCTGGCCGCCGATCGCGCCCGAGACGATAGCCTGGACGTCGGCGATGTTGAGGCCGTAGCGGCCGGCGGCGGCCCGGTCGATGCGGACATCGACATACCGCCCGCCTGCCAGCCGCTCGGCCAGGGCCGAGCTGACGCCCGGCACGGTCTTGGCGACCTGGGCGATCTGCTGGGCGACGCGGTCGAGCTGGGCGAGATCCGCGCCCGACACCTTGACCCCGATCGGGCTCTTGATGCCGGTGGCCAGCATGTCGATGCGGTTGCGGATCGGCGGCACCCAGACGTTGGAGAGGCCCGGAACCGCCACCGTGCGGTCCAGTTCCTCGACCAGCTTTTCCGGGGTCATGCCGGGGCGCCATTGATCGCGCGGCTTGAAGCGGATGGTGGTCTCGAACATCTCCAGCGGGGCCGGATCGGTCGCCGACTCCGCGCGGCCGGCCTTGCCGAACACGCTGTCGACCTCGGGCACGGTCTTGATCAGCCGATCGGTCTGCTGGAGCAACGCGCTGGCCTTGGCCGCCGACAGGCCCGGCAGGGCCGACGGCATATAGAGCAGATCACCTTCATTCAGCGTCGGCATGAACTCGCCGCCCAGCCGCGACAGCGGGACCAGGGTGGTGGCGAAGACCAGGGCGGCGATGACCAGCGTGGTGCGCGGACGCCCAAGCACCCAGTCCAGGGCCGGGGCGTAGAGCGCGCTCAGCGCCCGATTGATCGGGTTGGCGGTCTCGGCCGGGATCCTGCCGCGGATCAGATAGCCCATCAGCACTGGGATCAGGGTGATCGACAGCAGGGCCGCGGCCGCCATGGCATAGGTCTTGGTGAAGGCCAGCGGCGCGAACAGCCGCCCCTCCTGGCCCTGCAGGGTGAAGACCGGGATGAACGAGAAGGTGATGATCAGCAGGCTCAGGAACAGGGCCGGGCCGACCTCGACAGCGGCGGTCGCGATCTCGTCCCAGCGCTCCTGTGTCCCGATCGTTTGGCCGGGATGGTCGTGCGTCCAGCGCTCCAGATGCTTGTGGGCGTTTTCGATCATCACCACGGCCGCATCGACCATGGCCCCGACGGCGATGGCGATGCCGCCCAGCGACATGATGTTGGCGTTGACCCCTTGGGCCCGCATGACGATGAAGGCGGCCAGCACGCCCAGGGGCAGGGCGATGATCGCCACCAGGGCCGAGCGCAGATGCCAAAGGAAGAGCGCGCAGACCAGGGCGACGACGATGAACTCCTCGATGAGCTTGGACTTTAGGTTGTCGATAGCGCGGTCGATCAGACCCGAACGGTCATAGGTGGTGACGATCTCCACCCCGGGCGGAAGGCTGGCCTTGAGCGTTTTCAGCTTGTCCTGCACGGCCTTGAGCGTGGCGCGCGCGTCCTCGCCCGAGCGCAGAACGACCACGCCGCCGGTAACCTCGCCCTGACCATTGAGTTCGGCGACCCCTCGGCGCATCTCCGGTCCGATCTGGATCGTGGCGACCTGACCCAGGGCGATCGGCACGCCGCCGGCGGCGGTCTTGACCGGTACGGCGGCGAAGTCGTCCAGGCTGCTCAGATAGCCGCTGGCCCGAACCATGTATTCGGCCTCGGCCATCTCGACGACGGAGCCGCCGGCCTCTTGGTTGGCCCGGTTCAGCGCCTCGACCACGGCCTGGTGGGTGACCCCGTAGGCCGCCAGCTTCTGCGGGTCGAGCACCACCTGGTACTGGCGCACCATGCCGCCGATACTGGCCACCTCGGCCACGCCCGGCAGAGTCTTGAGCTCATAGCGCACGAACCAGTCCTGCAAGGATCGCAGCTGGCTGAGGTCATGGCGGCCGGTGCGATCGACCAGGGCGTATTCGAAGATCCAGCCGACGCCGGTGGCGTCAGGACCCAGGGCCGGTCGGGCTCCGGCCGGGAGCCGGCTTTGCACCTGGCTCAGCGACTCCAGCACGCGCGAACGGGCCCAATAGGGGTCGGTCCCGTCGGCGAACAGCACATAGACGAAGCTGTCGCCGAAGAAGGAATAGCCGCGCACGGTCTTTGCGCCTGGCACCGACAACATGGTGGTGGCCAGGGGGTAGGTGATCTGGTCCTCGACCAGGCGCGGGGCTTGGCCCTGTGCCGGCGTGCGGATCACCACCTGCACGTCGGAGAGATCAGGCAGGGCGTCGAGCGGGGTTTCGCGCAGCGCCACGAGCCCGCCGGCCAGCAGCGCCAGGGCGCCGAGCAGCACGAAGAAGCGATTGGCCAGGGACCAGCGGATGACGGCGGCGATCATCGGCTGGCCTCCGCGCGGTGAAGGCTGCGCACGACGGGACCGTCTGGGCGCTGCTCGAAACCGAACGCGGCCTGGTCGCCCGTCTTCAACCCTCGCGCCAGGGTCAGCGGATCGAGCTTGAAGGTCATGGTCATCGCCGGCCAGCCGATCGCCGGCACCGGTCCATGGCTCAGGGTGATGGTGTCGGCGGTGATCTCCTCGATGCGTCCCTCCGCTTGCAACAGCGCCTTGGCGGCGGCCGGCGCCGACTTCATCGCCGGCGCGGCGGACTTCGTGGCCGGACCCGCCGGCATTGAGTTCACCGGTTCATCCGCCGACAGCGGCCTGGGTTCCAAGCCGGCGAGGCTTGCTTCCGAGTCGAGCAGGAACTGGCCGGAGGCCACGACCTGATCGCCAGCCTTCAGGCCGCCGAGGATTTCGGTGCGACCGCCGGCCTGTCGACCGACACGGACCTCGGCGGCCTGGTAGCGGCCGCCGCCCTGGGCCAGCATCACCAAGTCCCGACGGCCGGTGCGGATCACCGCCTCGCTGGGGACGGTCAGGACCGGCGCCGCATCACTCCCGAGGCTGGCCGTGGCGAACATGCCCGGCCGCAGCCGGCCGTCGCGATTGGCCAGTTCGACCCGTACCTGCAGGGTGCGGCTGTCGACTTGGGCGGAAGGCAGGATGGCGCTGACCCGGCCGTTGAAGGTCTCGCCAGGAAAGGCGGCCAACTGGGCGGAAACCGCCTGGCCGATCTTGATCAGTCCGGCCTGGGCCTCGGGGGCCGACAGGATCAGCCAAACGCTCGACAGGCCGCTGATCTGCGCCAGGGTCTGGCCCGAGGTCAGGCTCATGCCGGCCCGGACGTCCAAGGTCTGAATCACCCCGCCGATCGGCGCGCGCACCGTGGAGATCGGCTGGACCCTGCCGCCGCGCTCGACCGCAGCGATCAAGGGCTCGCTCATCCCGGCCAAGACCAGGCGTGAGCGCGCCGCAGCCGTCAGGCGCGGATCGCCGATGCGGCGCACGGCCAGATATTCGGTCTGCGCGCCGGCCCAGTCGGGATTGAGCAGGTCTGCGATCGGCGCGCCGGCCGCGACGATGTCGCCGGGGGCGTGGCCATAGACACGCTGGACGAAGCCGGCGGTTCGGGTCTGGACGATGGCCAGGTCACGCTGATTGAAGTCGATCGACCCCGGGACGGTCAAGCCAGAGGCGAGCGGCGTCATCTCGGCGCGGGCCAAACGCAGGCCCAGGGTCTGGGCGCCGCGCGGATCGACGGCCACGCCAGGCGACGCCGCGCTCGCGGCTTCGTCCGCGTAGCGGGGGACCAGCTGCATGTCCATGAACGGCGACTTGCCCGGCTTGTCGAAGCGTTGGGCCGGCACCATCGGATCATACCAGTAGAGAACCTTGCGGCCGGGCGCATCGCCCGCCGCCGGGACGGGCGCCTTGCGCCACTGGCCCAGGCCATAGCCCCCGGCCGCAGCCAGAAGGGAGATGGCGGCGGCGCCCGCGATCAGGGATCGGGGCGAAAGGGTTGTGGCGCGGCTCATGACGCGGTTCCATAGGTCAGGTTGATCTTGGCGCTGTCGCGCGTGACGAGGGCTTGGCGGTCGAGGATCGAAAGCTTGGTCTCGGCCAGATCGAGCAGAGCGCCGAGCACGTCGGTCAGGCTGGCGCGGCCGGCGCCGTAGCTGGCGGTCTCCAGGTCGGCGCGCTGCTGGGCCAGCGGCGCCAAGGTCTCTTGGGCCCTCGCCAACTGCTCATGGTGCATCTGGTGGTCTGCGAGGTCGCTCTCCAGCGCGGCGAGAAGTTGGCGCGCGCCCGCCGCCTTCTGGCTCTCCGCGCCGCGAACCCGCGCGCTCTGGGCGGCGATTAGCGGTTCGCGCCGGGATTGGCCAAACAGCGGTAGGCCGAAGGTAACTCCTAGCGACACCATGTCGCCGTAGGCGCCGTCGCGCTTCTGATAGGCGATGTCCCAACTGGTGTCGGGATGGGCCTCGGCGCGGGCCTGGGCCAGCTGGGCTCCGGCCATTTGGCGCGCCGCATCCAGCGCCATGAGGCTGGGATGGTTGGGGAGGCCGGCGCGCAGCGTCTCGGGGTCGATGGGAAAATCGGGCGCCGGTCCGATGGGTTGTGGCCCTGGCTCTCCGGTCCAGCGGGTCAGTTCGGCGGCGGCGCGGGCGCGGTCGGCCAGCAGTTCGCTGCGCCGATCGGCCAGCAGGGCCAGCTTCTGTTGCGCTTCCAGGGTCTGGCCCGGGCGAGCGTCGCCAGCCGTCAAGGCAGCCGGCGTCGTGTCGCGCAGCGGCGTGATCGCTTTCTCGACCGCGGCGAGCGCGGCCAGCTTCTGGTCGGTGTAGTAGAGATCGATCCAGGCCAGGGCGACGGCCAGCCGCGTCTCGCGCGCCACCAGCGCCTGGCGGGCGCCGGCGGTCGAGACCTCCGCCGAAGCGGCTCGACGCGCGGCCTCGCGCTTGGCGGCGCTGGGCCGATCCTGCATCAAGCCGACGCTGACCATGGTCATGCTGTCGCCGCCGAACGTCCCGGCCGGCGGTCCGGAGATCGGGGCATTGTCCAGACCCAGCCGTAACCTGGGATCGGGCAACTTGCCGGCCGCCCGTCCCTGGGCCTTGGCGGCCTCCAGATCGGCGGCGGTTCCATCCAGAGCCGGTGACTGCAGGGCCAGCCGCTGAGCGGCTTCGAAGGTCAGAGGGCCAGCCTGGGCCGCGCTGGCCAGGCTAAGGCTGCCCGCCAGAAGCAGTATGAAGCGCATTGAACAGAAGATCCTGTCGCGTAGCGCGCGGCGTCGGCCGCCGCGCGAGAAGGGGAGAGGCGCTCCGGCGGAGCGGTTGCAGCCAGTCCGCCGGAGCCGACCGAGCGGGCGACGGGGGGGATCGCCCGCCGCCCGGTTCAGCCGATCCTAGCGGGTCGGGCCCGTGGCTTCCGGCTTGGCCGGGGAAGCCGGGCCGGCCATCATCGACATCATCCCGCAGTTGGCCGGCATGTCGCAGATGCGCAGGGCGGTCCGGAAAACGTCCTTGGGATTGGACGGCGGGGACTGGGCCTGCAGGTGGCTGCAAGGCGCGGGCTTGGCGGCCAGGGCGGCCGAGGCGGCGAAGGTCAGGCCGGCGGCCAAGGCGGCCAGCATCGTGGTGCGAAGAGTCATGGAATCGTTCCTTGAAAATCGTGATCTGAAGCGCCCGCGAGCGGGCAAGCGACCGCGCGCTTGGCCGGGTGTGGGATGCACGACGGCGGGCGCGGAAGCGTCAAACCGGCGCTTGGCCGGTCGCTAGATCAGCGATCTTGGAGGAGGATCTTCCGGGATGGGATCGTGGGTCTGGCCGCTGGTGTTGGACCAACTGACCTCGACGCGGTAGACGATCGGCGAATGGCTGATCGCCGCGTCGCCGGGCACCCCGACCGCCAGCGCGCAACTGGTGGCGCAGGCCTTGGCGCAGTCCTTGGCCGACATCGCCTTGCCGTGGTCGCAACAGGGGTCTGGCTGGGCGGTGTCGGGGGCGGTTTCAGCGGCGGGCATCGTCATGCTCATCGCGCTCATGTCCATGCCGGCCATGTCGCAATCAGCCTGCGCGGCGTTGACCGCCAGCGGGCTGAACGCGACGGCCATGGCGGCCAGGAAAGCGAGCGCATGTCTCAGCATGGCTTCACCCTAGTCTGTTTACGCGACCCCGTCATCAGGCGTTGGCCGGGGCGGGGCTCGCCGCCCTGGCGCGGCCGAAGGGCGGACCGTGGCGGCGCATCAGCGTGCGCATCGGCCGCTCGACGGCGTGATGCAAGACCATGGCCACGGGGATGACCCCAACATAGAGCGCCAGCCACAAGCCTATGGGCATATGGGAGGGCTCCAGCCCGATGACCTTGCCCAGGCCTTGGGTGAAGACCGACTCCCAAGGAATGCAGACCATGTAGACGGCGAAGCTGACCTCGCCGAGATAGACCAGGGCCGGTTGGGCCAGGAATGACGAGCCTGAGGTGGAGATCGCCGCCAGACCCAGGATCAGCGCGCCAAACAGCGCCACGGCGACAAAGTCCGGGGCCTGCAAGAGCGCCGCGGCCACGACGCCGGACAGCGCCATGAGAGTCAGGCCGAGGCCCGAGGATTTGCCGGTGACCAGATCAGCGCGCCAGGCCAGCCAGATCGCGCAGCCGAGCGCGAAACACGGCACGATCCGCAGGGCTCCCCAGAGCAAGGTAGCCTTGGTAAGGGGAAAGCCGGCGACGGCCGGGAAGCCGATATTGAGCGCCACCACCAAGCCCAAAGCCAGGACCAGGGCCAGTCTTGGCCGGCTGATCAGCCGCCAGGCCAAGAACGCGAAGACCGGGAAGCTCAGATAGGCGAACCATTCGGCGGAGATCGACCAGGACGGATGGTTCCAGCCGCCCAGCGGCGACAGGCCCCAAGCCTGGGTCAGGGTCAGTTGGGCTGGCAGGGATGGCCAGATCAGCAGCTTGTCGCCCGCCGAAACGCCCATCATGGCGGCCGTCGCGATCAGCAGCATCAAGCCCAACAGAACCGCCAGATGAACCGGATAGATCCGCGCCAGGCGAGCCCAGAGGAACTCGCGGTAGTCGAACCGACCCTGGCCAAAATTTTCCAGGTAGACGTGGCAAAGGATGAAGCCAGAGAGCACGAAGAACAGCTCAACGCCCAGATAGCCCTTGGCGATTACGGCGGGCATGGCCAGGCCGAGATTGGGCCAAAAATGATAGGCCACGACCCACATGGCGGCGAAGAACCGCAGGCTGGTGAGGGATTTGAGGTTCAGCGGCATGGTCATCGGGCCTGGTGTCGCGGCGCTGGGCCGACGGTCATGGTCAAGCCTAGCGCCGAACTACCTAACAGCTTGAGAATCGCCTTTGGTTTCAAGACCTTGCCCACTATGGGAAGGTTCGCGCCGCAGACCTGCCCAACCGGCCGACGCGCACCTGGCTGGGCGGGGCTACGCGCTGGCGCGTACTGCAGTTGGGTGGGTGACGCCGCGGACCATCGAGCTCCTGCCCGGAGCCTTACCCGCAGTCGTGGCCCGTTGCCGACGCGCTCCCTTTGGCGACGACCATTGGCGACGACGAAACCACCGGCGAAAGCAGCTTGAAAGATCGGTGAGGCTCGCCGGCGCCATTTGAAGAGATCCTCGAAAAATACGCGATGTGACATCTACGTATTCAGACCCGGGACCCGGGACCTTAGTCCTGGTGGGGAAGGAAACCTCATTCCCCTCGGTCTCTCCGAGCGGCTCAACTTCAAAGGAGACAATCGTGAAAAAGTCGATCGTAGCGGCTCTGGCTGGCGTCGCGATGCTGGCCGCCACCCCCGTCCTGGCCCAGGGCATCGGCCACACCTTCTTCATGCGGGGCTCGATCGTCCAGGCCGACAGCACCGGTACGGTCATCTGCATCGGCAAGGCCGATGGGGCTGAAGTTGGCCAAAGCCTGGAGGTCTATCGGGTCAAGACCCTTCCGGGCCCAGCAAAGGGTCCCCCGTCGTATCGCCGTGATCTCGTCGGCCACGTGACGATCGACCATGTCTTCGACGAACACTTCGCCCATGTGCGCGTCGCCGACGGCGCCGCCGCCAAGCACGACATCGTCGAACTCGTTCGCAACTGATCCATCGGGGGGCGGCGTCCGCCCCCCCTTCCGCCGAGCAGGACATCGACCGGGGCCCTAGCTCAGAAACCTTGAGCAAACCCCGCATGCCTCGCTTGACCTTGGACCACGGTCCAACCTGCAGAAGGGGCGGATGCCATGGGAAAGTTTAAAATCGGCGAACTGGCTACGGCCGCGGGTGTCAGCCGCGACACCATTCGCTACTACGAACGGACGGGTTTGCTGCTTTCGCCGGGTCGGTCGGGCGCGGGCTATCGGCTCTACGGCGACGACGATCTTCTCCGGCTCAGATTCATCCGTTCGGGACAGGGGTTGGGCTTCACGCTCGCCGAAACCAGCGAGCTTCTCACCCTACAGACGTCTGACACCGCCAGAGCTACGGCTGTGCTCGCGATCACGTGCGACAAGATCCGCCAGGCGGAGACGCGCGTGGATGAGCTCAACCGTATCCGGACGATTTTAGAGGGGCTGGCTGCGGCGTGTCCGGGCGAGGCCCCAACCCGCGACTGCCCGATCCTGGCCTTCATTTCGGCGAGGCCCCGCGCCCGCGCCGCGGCGAAGCCAGAAACGACGAGGGGGGAGAAGAACCGTGAAACCTGACAGCGAAGGAATGACCATGAAGACTTATGCAATTGCTGCAGCCCTTGCAGCCGCCACGCTTCTCAGCGCTTGCGCCACCACGGCGCCGACCGAGAGCCAGATCGCCAGCTGTCGTCAGATGGAGAGCGATATGGGGGTCGCCGACCGACACGATCACTCGGAGATGAAGGGACAGGGGCGCAACCCCATGAACCTCTCGCACGATCGCTGCCGGCAGATCCTGCGGCAGTCGAAATGATCGGCGCCGGGTGATCAGCGCTCTGGTCACCCGGACCACACGTTCGCAAAAGGAAGACCTTGATGACAATCAACGGCAACTGCCGATCGCTGCTGATCAGCGGCGTGGCGGTCATGGCGGGACTCGCACTCGCCGGCTGCAACCGCGACAGCTCAACCTCGACCGCCAACACACCGGCGGCCGCTACCGCGAGCACGACGAACCCCGTCGGATCGACGCCGCCGCCTTCGCCCGCTGATGCGTCGGCCCAGCCCGCCGATGGGACCGGCAACGAGGTCGCCGACATGGAACATCATCACAAACAGGCGATGGATCATGCCGACATGCGCGCGGGCGCCGCCAAGCCCGACGCGCCGCCGCCCGCCGACAGCCCGCCCGCGCCGATGAAGCACATGTGAGCCTTGGGGGGCGGGGGCCATCGATGCGCTTACCGACAACCCTTTCAGGTCTGCTCGCGGTCGCGCTTTTGGTCGTCGTCGCCGCCGCGGCGCCGGCGCCGGCGCAGGACGCTGACGAGCACGCCGCCCATCATCCCGTGGCCGCCGACCCAGCCGCGCCTGGCGCGATGGCGCCCGCGTCCGCCTCCGCCATGCCGACACCCGCCATGCCAACCACCGCCATGCCGGGGGCGGGCGCGCCCCAGGACGCCGCCATGGCGGGGATGGGGGGGATGATGGAGAAGATGGACCAGATGGCGGGCTGTTGCGGCCCCGGCCAGAACAACGGTCCGTTCTTCTCGCGCCTGCTGGGCCTACCAGGCCTCGATTCTGAGGCCCGCCAAGCGCTGGCGCGAGACGCGGAGGCGCGAGTCCACAACGGCCTTGTCCTCGCGGGCGAGGGCGCCGCCGAAGGCATGCACGCCTCCAATTCGACCGCCCGTGCGGCGGCGGCGCGGAAGCTTCGAGAGGGCGCCGATCTCTACGCCAGCAGCGCGGCCGCGAAGAGCGCTCTGGAAGGCGAGACCTCGGGACCGAACGTTGCGACCAATTGGTTCCGGACGCAGCTTTCGGTCGGCACGGTCCTATCGGGCGAGCACGCCGCCCATCCGTTCGGGATTTCGCCGGCGCATCTGCTGCTGATGTTATTTCTGACGCTCGTCAGCGCCAGCCTCATCGCCCTGCAACTGTTTCGCCTGCAACGCATCCGCAAGATCGTCGCCGGGGCGCCGGCTGCGCCAGGCGCCACGGCGGTCTCGGCCGCGGCTGGAAACGACCGAAAAGCCGCCGCGCCGGCTCCGGCCGCGACCGTCGCGCCAGGCGGGGCGAAGGCTGTGGCCCCAAGCAGCGCCTTGGACCCGTCCGGCGCGACGCCGCGCAAGCCAAGAAGCTGGACCGGCGCGTTGCGAGTCGCGCAGATCCTGCGCGAAACGCCGACCATCTTGACCTTCCGGCTCGCCGACCCGGCCGCCGACCGGCTGCCGTTCGACTTTCTTCCCGGGCAGTTTCTCCAGGTCGAGGTGGAGCCCGAGCCTGGCAAGACCGCGCGCCGGTCGTACACCATCGCCTCATCCCCGACCCAGCGCGCCCATGTCGAACTCTCCGTGAAGCGCGAAGAGCAGGGCGCTGTCTCGCGCTTTCTCCACGATCACGTGAAGGTCGGAGAGTTAGTCAAAATCTCTGGCCCCTTTGGCGCCTTCACCTTCACGGGGACCGACGCTGACAGCGTCGTGCTCATCGCCGGCGGCGTCGGGATCACGCCGATGATGTCGGTCCTGCGCTATCTCACTGACACCGCCTGGCCAGGCGAGATCTTCTTCCTCTACGGCGCACGGTCGACCGAAGAATTTGCCTTCCGCGAGGACATCGAGCGCCTCGAACGCCGCCACGAGAACCTGCACGTCTTCGCCGCCATGCACCGGGCGCCCGGCACCGTGTGGCATGGGGCCGAAGGGCCGATCACCAAGGAGATGCTCACCAGCGTGGTCCCGGACCTCGCGCGCCGCCGCATTCACCTTTGCGGTCCGCCGGCCATGATGGCGGCCATGAAGGCCCAACTCGCCGAGCTTGGCGTCCCCGAGGCGCAGCTCCATACCGAGGCGTTCGGGCCGGCGTCCCTGCCGATCGATCCGCTCGAGCCGCCGGCCCAAGCCGCGACCGTCGCCCCGGCCGTGGGCAAGCCCGGCCCGACGCCAACGCCGCCGCCCGCAGGGGGGGCGGAAACCTTAGCCGCCACCATCACCTTTTCGGTTTCCGGGGTCTCGGCGCCGCTGCCCGCCACCCAGACGGTGCTCGAAGCCGCCGAAGGCGCGGGAGTCGAGATTCCTTACTCCTGCCGTGTCGGCGAATGCGGCGTCTGCGTCACCAAGCTCATCGACGGCGAGGTCACCATGGCCGTTGAGTCCGGCCTCGCGCCGGAGGACAAGGTCCAGGGCTACATCCTCGCCTGCCAGGCTAAGACGACCGGCAAGCCGCTCGTGGTCGAAGCCTGATGCGCGAGCGTGGCGACATCCTCGTGGCGCTGCTCGCGGGCTTCATCCTCGTCTTCCCGCTGGGGTTCATGATCCACGTCTCGTCGCGGTTTCCGGGCAGCTTCGCCGGCGGCATGCTTGGCGTTCTCGCCGTGCTGATGATGTTGCTGACGCTCCCCTATGTGGCGGCCAAGCACATCGGCGCTGTCGACCGGTTCCTGTCGAGATTTGTGGCCAAGCCGACCCTCTTGGCGGTCCACGTCTACGCCGGCGTGCTCGCGCCGCTGCTCGCCCTGCTTCACGCGGCGCACAAGCTCGACAGTCCCCTCGGGGTGATGCTGACCGGCCTCCTGCTGCTCACCGTCCTGAGCGGGTTCGTTGGCCGATTTCTCCTGGCCGAGCTGGCGCGGGCGCTGCGCGGGCGCAAGACCGAGCTGGCCTCGCTCAAGGCGGCCTATCTGAACCTGCCGCCGCCGCCCACGGGCGTGGAGCCGCCGCCGCGCCAACTCGGTCGGCTGGCCCGCTTGTTGTTCAGGCCGGGTGACCCGCCCGCGGCGCCGGCGCCCGCCGACAAGGCGACGCTGGCCGCCGCGCTGTCGGACAGCGAATACGCCGTTCGGGCGGAAGCCGCGACCAGTTCGCTGTTCGCCAAGTGGCGCCTGCTGCATATCGTGGCCGGGGTCATTCTCTATGGGCTGATCCTGCTCCACGTCGGGGCGGCCCTCTATTACGGGCTGCGTTGGCTATGAAGCGATCGACGCTGTTCTATGGCCTGTTCATCGCGGCGCTGCTGGTCGTTGTGGTCGGCTTGCCGGCGGTCATGCGGACGAATACGCCGGCCAACAGCGGCATGATCGAAGGTCTTGTTTCACCAGGGCCGCTCTCCGCAGCCCACCAGACCTTCGCCGGTCAATGCACGACCTGCCACACGCCGCTGAAGGGCGTGGAGACGAAAACCTGCCTGAGCTGCCATGCCGGGCAGGATTTCGGCGGCAAGCAGTCGACCCAGTTCCACGCGACCGTCGCCGAGTGCACATCGTGCCACGTCGAGCACGACGGCGGCCGTAGCCTCGCCCGCATGAACCATCCGGCGTTGTTGGATCCGAAGGTCTGGAAGCATCCGATGGGGATTCCGGCGGTGGCCAGGAATGCCGGGACCGCCGGCCTGGACTGCGCCAGCTGCCATTCGATCCGGGACCCGCACCAGGGATTGTTCGGGGAGACCTGCGCCAGTTGCCACAGCGTGACCAGTTGGCGCGTCGAGGGGTATCGGCATCCCTCGGTCAACTCGACCCAATGCTCCGAATGCCACAAGCCGCCGCCCAGTCACCAGATGATGCATTTTAGCATGGTGTCGCAACGGGTCGCCGGGGAGAAGGCGCGCGTCGATCAATGCTCCGCCTGTCACACGACCGACAGCTTCAACAACATCCGCAAGCGAGGCTGGTATGATCACCACTGATTTTACCGGCGACATCCTCAGCGCCTTCTTCAAGCTGGCCGTGGTCGTCCTCGAACTGGCCGGCGCCGTGACGATCTTGGCCGGGGCCGCCCTGGCCACCTTCCTGTTCCTCAAGCGCGCCTGGCGCGCCGATCATTCCGAGGCCTACAGCCCGTTCCGCTCGGCCCTGGGCCGCAGCATCCTGCTCGGTCTCGAATTCCTGGTCGCGGGCGACATCGTCAAATCGCTGGTCATCAACCCCACCCTCGATGACCTGATCGTGCTGGCCGGACTCGTTCTGGTGCGCACCTTCCTCAGCATCTCGCTCGGGGTCGAGATCAACGGCCACTGGCCCTGGCAGGACACGCGCATGGCCCGGGAGGCCGTCGCGGCTTCGCACCGAGGGCCGGGGGCGACCCGGGCGCGCAGGCCTGGAGCATCGTCGCCGCCGCCCGCCGCCCCCTCGTCAACCTGATCGGAGACACCCTATGCAAGACCGACGCGGACTTCTCGTCTCGAGCTTGGCGCTCGCCGCCGTTGCCGCCGCCGCCCGGGCCCAGCCCACGACCATGGCCCCTGGTCAGGGCGCCATGTCGATGCAGGCCTGCATCGACGCCTGCCTCGCCACCTATCGTCTGTGCATGGAGACGTCCCGGCATAGCCTGGAGAAGGGCGGCGCCCACGCCGCCCCGGGCCATATCGCGATCTTGCTGGATTGCGCCGACCTCTGCCAGGCGACGGCGACGTCGATGATGCGGGGATCGCCGATCCATACGGTCCTCTGCGAGGCCTGCGCCAAGGCCTGCGAGGCCTGTTCGAAGGACTGCTTGGGCTTCGACGATGTGCGGATGCAGCGATGCGCGGTCAGCTGCCGCGACTGTGCGGCCAGCTGCGCGATGATGGCGATGACCAGTCATTGAGAGGCGACGGCCGGTTCGCCGCCGTTGCTCTGGCGACGAACGGTAGGACGAGCATCGTCGATGTGAACTCCACGTATATGGCCGCCGATCGCCGCCACGCATGCTGACCGCAAGCTGGTCGAGGGCGAAAACCATGCTCCCTCAGCCAAGAACGGCCCCTTTTTCTTGGAGAAACCCAATGCGCAAGACGTCACTCTTGATCGCCGCCCTCAGCCTTCTTGCGCTGGGATCGGCGGCACACGCCGACGACGACATGAAGATGCCCATGCCGGCCAAGCCGGCCGCCGCCGCCAAGCCGACCCCGCAGCATCAGCAAGGGATGCAGCACGGCGGCGACCAGATGCACGAACAGATGATGAAGGACCATGCGGCGGGCATGGCGAACATGGCTGGCATGCCGCCCAAGAAGGACCCGCCGGCCTCGTCGGGCATGAAGATGGGCTGCAGCGACGGCTCCGGCTGCAAGGGCAAGACGATGCCCGCCATGCCCGCCATGCCCGCTGATAAGCCGGACGCGCCCATGCCGATGAAAGACCACATGTAAAACGGCGTTGATGAGGAGGAAAGGCCCGCCCCGGTGATCGGGATGCGGGCTTTTCTTAAGTCAAGGTTGGGGGGTGAGTTCTGCGGACTCTACCTATTCACTCCCCGCCTGGCTGACAAATACCGTTCGATCTCACCATTGGAGGAGCGGCGTCATGTTCGAGCAAGCCATCAAGACCGTCAAATCCACGCCGCTCTTCCGCGAGCGCTACGACAACTGGATTGGTGGACGATGGGTCGCGCCGCTCGGCGGCGCCTCATTCACCGACCATAGCCCGATCAATGGCCGCGCCATCGCCACCTTCGCATCGTCCGGGCCTGAAGACGTGGAACTCGCCCTCGACGCCGCTCACGGCGCCAAGGCGGCCTGGGCCCGGGTCTCGCCCTCGGATCGCGCCCGAATGCTCAACCGCATCGCCGACCGGCTGGAGGACAATCTCGAATTCTTCGCCCTCGCCGAGACGATCGACAACGGCAAGCCCATCCGCGAGACGCGCGCCGCCGACGTTCCCTTGGCGATCGACCACTTCCGCTATTTCGCCGGCTGCATCCGAGCGGAGGAAGGCGCCATTTCGACCATCGACGACAACACCATCGCTTACCATTTCCGCGAACCGCTCGGCGTGGTCGGCCAGATCATCCCGTGGAATTTCCCGCTGCTGATGGCGGCGTGGAAAATCGCCCCGGCGCTGGCGGCGGGCAACTGCACCGTGATCAAGCCTGCCTCTCAGACGCCGCTGACCCTGCTGTTGTTCGCCGAACTGACGGCTGACATCCTGCCGCCGGGCGTCCTCAACGTCCTGACGGGTCCCGGCGGGACCGTCGGTCGCGCGATCGCGGAGAATCCGCGGATCGCCAAGGTGTCCTTCACCGGGGAGACGACGACCGGGCGCCAGATCATGCACTACGCCGCCGACCATCTGATCCCCCAGACGATGGAACTCGGTGGCAAGTCGGCCAACATCTTCCTGCCCGACGTGATGGATCAGGACGATCGCTTCCTCGACAAGGCCCTGGAGGGGTTTGCGCTGTTCGCCTTCAACAAGGGCGAGGTCTGCACCTGCCCATCACGCGCGCTGGTGCATGAATCGATCTTCGACAGGTTCATGGAAAGGGCGCTCGGCCGCGTCGCGGCCATCCGTCAGGGCGACCCGCTGGATCCGGTCACTCAAGTCGGCGCGCAGGCCTCCGAGGACCAACTGCGCAAGATCCTCGGCTATGTCGAGATCGGCAAGGCCGAGGGCGCCGAGTGCCTGATCGGCGGAGAGCGAGCGCTTCCGGGCGGCGAGCTGAACCAGGGCTATTTCGTCCAACCGACCGTGTTCGTCGGTGAGAACCGCATGCGGATCTTCCAGGAAGAGATTTTCGGCCCGGTGCTTTCGGTGACGCGGTTCAGCAGCGTCGAAGAGGCGATCGATATCGCCAATGACACGCCCTACGGCCTTGGCGGCGGTGTCTGGTCGCGCAACGGCAACAACGCCTACCGCGTCGGCCGCGCTCTGCAGGCTGGGCGGGTCTGGACAAACTGCTACCACGTTTACCCGGCCCACGCCGCGTTCGGCGGCTACAAGGCCTCGGGCTTTGGCCGTGAGAACCATAAGATGATGCTGGATCACTACCAGCAAACCAAGAACCTCCTCGTCTCCTACGACGAGGCGCCCCTGGGTCTGTTCTGACCGGCTGCTGAGGACACCCATGGAAAAGACAATGAAGGCGGCCGTGGTCCGCGCCTTCGGCCAGCCGCTCGTGATCGAGGAGGTGCGGGTTCCGCAGGTCGGCCCCGGCCAGATCCTGGTCAAGATCGCCGCCGCCGGGGTTTGCCACACCGATCTGCACGCCGCGCAGGGCGATTGGCCGGTCAAGCCCAATCCGCCCTTTATTCCAGGCCATGAGGGCGCCGGCCATGTGGTCGCCGTGGGCGCGGGCGTCACCCATGTCCGGGAAGGAGACCGCGTCGGCGTGCCCTGGCTCTACTCCGCCTGCGGTCACTGCGTTCATTGCCTCGGCGGCTGGGAGACCCTCTGCGAACTGCAGCAAAACACCGGATATTCGGTGAACGGCAGCTTCGCTGACTATGTGCTCGCCGATCCCAACTATGTCGGCCACTTGCCCGACAACGTCGGCTTCGTCGAGATCGCCCCCGTGCTGTGCGCGGGCGTCACGGTCTATAAGGGCCTCAAGATGACCGAGGCCAAGCCGGGCGACTGGGTGGCCATCTCTGGCGTCGGCGGCCTTGGGCACATGGCTGTCCAATACGCTAGAGCGATGGGATTGAACGTCGCCGCCGTCGATATCGATGACCAGAAGCTGGCCCTGGCGCGCGCTCTTGGTGCGACCGTGACCGTCAACGCGCTCCACGCCGACCCGGTGGCGGTGCTCAAGAAGGAGATCGGCGGCGCCCACGGCGTCCTCGTGACCGCCGTCTCGCCAAAGGCCTTCGCCCAGGCGCTGGGCTTGGTGCGCAGAGGCGGCACCGTCGCCCTGAATGGATTGCCGCCGGGGGATTTCCCCCTCTCCATCTTCGACACCGTGCTCAACGGGATCACCATCCGCGGTTCGATCGTCGGCACGCGGCTGGACCTGCAAGAGGCTCTGGCCTTTGCCGGTGAGGGAAAGGTGCGCGCCACCGTCTCGACCGATCGGCTCGAGAACATCAATGCAGTTTTCGACCGCATGCGTCGCGGCGAGATCGAGGGCCGGGTCGTGCTCGACCTGTCGGATGGACCCCGCAGTGGTTCATGACTCGCCGTCTGGAAGAACGACGATGCCGACAAACCTAGAGACCCTGGTCCATATCGCGGCGCCGGCGACCGCCGTCTTCGCCAGACTCGACGATCAGACTCGGCTGGGCGCGCACATGGAACGGCCTTCCCCGATGATGGGCGGCGGCCGCATGACCTTTGAGTTCGATGGGAGGCGCGGTCAGGCCATAGGCTCCCACATCAAGATGGGCGGCTCGGCGTTCGGAATCTCCCTCTACGTGGACGAAGTCGTGACGGAGCGCGAGCCGCCGCGCCGCAAGGCCTGGGAAACGGTCGGCCACCCACGCCTACTCGTGGTCGGCGCCTACCGGATGGGCTTCGACATCACACCGGTGGCTGGTGGTTCGGACCTGCGCGTCTGGATCGCCTACAACCTTCCGCCGGGCCTGCTCGGCCGCTGGCTAGGCCCGTTCCTGGCGCCATTCTACGCCAAGTGGTGCGTGGGCCAGATGGCGCGCGACGCGGCGACCTATTTTGCCCAGTCCCATTCACTCTAGGCGCGCTCCGAGCGATCAGGCGCTACCAGCGAGGCGTTGCTGATCATTCGAGTGTCGCGCCACAGCGTCAAGAACGGCCCTGAAAATGATCGGCTTTGCGATCACATCGTCAAAGCCGGCCTCTTGCGCCCGCTTTTCCAGCCGCGGGTCATAATAGGCGGAGATCATGATGGCGCCGCCCCGCCAGCCCTTACTCCTGAGACCCTTGAGAAGCGCCAGGCCGTCGATGTCGGGCATCCGGTAGTCGACGATGAGGCAGTCGGCGCACAACGACTGGGGGTCGGCCAGAAGGGCGCGCCCGCTGGTATATCCCCGCACGTGATAGCCACGGGCCGTCAGCATCAGCTGGATCGACCGGCGCACCCCATGATCGTCATCCGACAGCAGGATCGTAAAGCGCTGCTCGGCCGTATAGCCGGTGGTCGGGGGCATGGTTTGGGTACGCTCGCACAGGGCAGGGGTCGAGATACGATCTCAGACCCGCCCCGCGCAGTCGCTACGTAAACGTCCTAGCGCTTGGAGGACGCCCCCATACCGGCCGCAAAGGCGATCCTCAGCGCGTCGGAAAGGCAGTGAACTCCCAATTTCGTCATCAAGCTCGCGCGGTGAACTTCCACGGTGCGCGAAGACACGCCCAGATCATAGGCGATAGTCTTGTTGGGGTAGCCTTGGGCCAGACCCTCCAGGATTTCCTGTTCGCGCGGCGTTAGCGCTGCAACGCGCACCAGCGCTTCGGCCTCTTCCGTCGCTCGAATGTCGGCATTGTCGAGCCGGGCGAACGCCCGCGCGACGGCGTCGAGCACGGCCGCCTTCTCGAAGGGCTTCTCAAGGAAGTCGATGGCTCCGGCCTTCATCGCCTGCACGGCGATCGAGACGTCTCCGTGTCCGGTGACCACCACAACGGGCATGTTGACCCCACGAGCGGCCATCTCGGTCTGCACCTGAAGCCCGTCCATGTCAGGCATCCGGACATCGAGAAGCACGCAACCGACCTCGGCGTTCCGGGCGACCTTCAGGAACTCTACGCCGGACGCGTAGCTATGGACGAGATAGCCCGAGGACCGCAGCAGGAACCCTGCGGACTTTCTTATGGCCTCCTCGTCGTCGACGAGATGGACGATCCGCTTGTCTCTCATTTCTCTTCGTCCGCCCGCCCATGAATGAGTGTGAATCGGAAGGCCGTGCCGCCGCCCGGCAACGCGTCGGCCAAGATGCGTCCGCCATGCGCCTCGATGATCGTTCGGCAGATCGACAGGCCAAGACCCATGCCTTCGGCCTTGCTGCTGACGAAAGCCTGGAACAGTCGAGGCGCGATCTCGTCGGAAATGCCGGGCCCCGTATCCTCGACCGACACCTCGATCGCGCCGTCGGGCCGGAGCAAGGTCGACACGGTCAGTTCTCGCACCTCTGATTCCGCCATGGCCTCTACGGCGTTGCGCATGAGGTTCACGAGGACTTGCTGGATCTGCACGCGATCGACGAGGGCCGGCGTAGCCTCGAGATCGAACCTGAAAAAGCTCCTGACGCCGCGCTCTCGCGCACCGACCAGAGCCAGATTGCCGGCTTCCTCGATCAGCCGGGGTAGGTCCTCGATGCTCTTGTCCACGTCGCCGCGCGCGACGAAATCCCGAAGCCGGCGAACGATAGATCCTGCGCGCAACGTCTCGCTCGCGGCTTCCCCAACGGCCTCGCGCAATAGGGAGCGGTCGATCTCGGCGTCGCCGATCAGCAGATCGCGGATTGTCTCAAGGTAGTTGGCCACCGCCGTCAAAGGCTGGTTGATTTCGTGGGCGAGGGTGGAGGCCATAGTGCCCATGGCGCTCAGTCGCGAGACGTGAACGAGTTCCGCCTGCAGTTCCTTGAGCCTGAGCTCGTCACGCTCCTTCGCGGTCAGGTCCCGAACGAAGCCGGTGAAGATCCGGCTGCCGTCCTCGCCGGCCTGGCCGACGGATAGCTCCATGGGAAAGGTGGTCCCGTCACGGCGCTGGCCCACCACCACGCGACCCATTCCGATGACGCGGCGCTCGCCGGTTTCGAGATAGTGGGCGATATACTGGTCGTGGCGGCCGCGGTCAGGCTCCGGCATGAGACAGGAGATGTTCCTGCCGAGCAGCTCGCTTTCCCCGTAGCCGAACAGGCGCTCGGCCGCCGCGCTGAACGAGGTAATCGTACCTCGCTCGTCGATGATGATCATGGCGTCGGGAACGGTGGCGAGTATGGACTGCAGATGCTGCTCTCGGGCCTCGATCGACGCCCGCACGGCAACATCCACGGTGATGTCGCGCGCGATGCAGCTAAAGCCCCGCAGGACGCCGCTCTCGTCCCACAGCGCGTTTATCGTCAGCCGTGCAAGATACTCGGAACCGTCGTGACAAACGCGCCAAGCGTCACGTTCCAGGAGGCTGTCCTTCACCGCGGCAGACAGATCGGCCGCGGGCCGTCCCTCGGCAATTCCGTCGGGCGGGTAGAAGAGTTCGTGGGAACGCCCACGCACTTGTTCGGGAGGCCAATATCCGACGACCTCGGTCGCGTTGTTCATATCGAGGATGACGCCTTGCGGATCCAGCAACACGATGGCGTAGCCGCTCGCCTGGCGCATCATCAGGGCCCCAAGCGCGCTCGCCTTCGAGGCCGCGCGGGCATTCCCATCGCTAACGCTCATGCCAATCTCCGCGCGTGATCAAGCCGCTGGGATGGACGAGGGGGGCGCTTCATCAGTGTTTTGCCGGCGCTGCGCAGGCTTGGAACACCCCACTGCCGTGAAGCCGCCGCCCGCTGACGCGCCACAGCTTGGAGTGTCCCGTCGTGTAAGCACCGGCCATGCATCAAGAGGTCTCACAAGGAAACGCTTCGAGGGATACGCGTCCGGTTGGGTCTATCCCTCAAGCAATCGGCCCAAGGCGATTTCGAAGCGCCCTGATGCGGCAAGGCCCCAAAGAACGGAGCCGAGCAGGAGGTGACCGCCGAGCCCGCCGAGTGGCCGCCCTTTGCCGGCCATATCCATTGTGCGGTAGATTCTAGAGGGCCGCTGGCGGGGCCAACGTGCCCAGCCAGGCGACGAGCGCGAGCACCCCGAGCCCGGCGGCCGATTCCAGCGCCACGCTGCGTTTGAGCGCGGAAAGCGCTGAGGTCCCCCTGGCGCGGGCCATATCCCGCTCCAGCCGAGGCGTGAGCGCGAAACGGTTGAGCGCGGCCAGGCTGAGCATCAAGCCAAAGACGACCAGCTTGGCCAGCAGCGCCACGCCCCACGCGGTCGAGGCCGCCAAGACAATTTGGCTCGGCCCGACGAGGAACCAGACATTGACCAGGCCGGTCAGCACCAGGGCCGCGACGACCAGCGAACCCACCCCGGAAAACCCCTCCAGGGCCTGGTGGAGTTCGCGCAACGACGTCTCGCTCGTGGTCTTGGAGCCGAGGATCAGGGTCGCCAAGGCCGCCAGGGCGCCCAGCCAGACACCGGCCGCCAGCAGGTGGACGATGTCGGCGATCAGCTTGAACGTGCCGCTCAGGCCCGCGCCGTCGGCGCCATGTCCGCTCCAGGCGAAGCTGCCCAGGGCAATGGCGCCCAGGGCGGACGCGGCCGACCACAAGGCGCGCGAGGGGCGGCCGCCCAGGGCGACAATCACGGCGGCGAGACCCGCGATCAAGCGGACGATCACCGACAGGCCAAATTGCGTGCCGGTCGCGACCATCGCCAGGGTCTCGCGATCAAAGGCGTCGGCCGCGCTTCCGGCCATCATCGCGGTCTGGGCCAGCAGGGCCAGACCCGATCCGATCATCACGGCCACGCCGCCAGCCAGGACCAGGCGTCTCGGCCAGATCATCGTGACCCCGCCACTCGCCAAGCCATAGAGACAAAAGAGCGGCGATCCGAATAGGACCGCCGCGCCGATGTACTGGACCAGGCGCGCGAGAACGACGGCCAGTTCGATCATGGGCCTAGCGCACCGTGAAGGTGTAGGCGCCGTTCATGCGGTGCGCGTCGGCGGTGACGGCGTGCCAGGTGACCTTATAGGCGCCGGGCGCGAGCGGAGCGGCCAGCGCGCCCTCCAGACCCATGCCGTCGGCGGCGACCGTCGTCTTGATCGAGACAGCCGCGCCGGCGGCGTTGGCGATCTCGAAGCCCGAAAATTTCGGTTCCAACTTTTCGCTGAACTTCAGGTTCAGCGCCTTGGGGGCGGCGACCGTGGCGTTGGGCGCCGGATTGGCGGTCACCAGCTTGGCGTGGGCGAGCGCCTGGGACGCACCCAGGAGCATGGCGCCGGCGGCGATCGTCGCCAGCAGGGTCGAGGTGGTCTTGGTGGTCATGACTTGTCTCCAGGAGACGACGCCCCGGTCGCCCGATGATGATACGCGCCATTCAGAGCCGAGCCCTCGCGACGCCGTGAAGAATTCTCCCGATCGCGAAGTCCGCGGTCAGCCATGGCGCGCGAAAACGCGTGTGGAGCCCTTGGCGTCCAGCAGCAAAAGAGTGGCATAGGGTTCGGAGGGCGCTCCCGCGATTTCCATACCGGGCGAACCGATCGGCATGCCTGGCAGCACCAGGCCCAGCGCCTTGGGCCGTTCTCTCAGCAGCCGCAGGATATCGGCCGGTGGAACATGGCCTTCGATAGTGTAGCCGCCGATCCGCGCGGTGTGGCAGGACGACAGCGCGTCGGGCACTCCATAGGTCGCCCGCACGCTCGTCAGATCGTTGAGAACCGATACCCGCGGCTTGAGGCCGGCCGACGCCAGGGCGTCGATCCACTTACCGCAGCAGGCGCAGACCGGCGTCTTGTAGACCTGAATGGCGAGCGGGTCGGCGGCTTTGGCGCAGCCGGCGAGCAGGGTGGCCGCCGCAGCCGCGCCCAGCAGAAGGGTGCGCCGGGCCATGGGCGAGACCGGGGTGAAACGTGTCATTGGGAGGTCCTGCGGTTCCAAGGCCAAGGCGCCGGGCGAGGCTAAGGTTTGCCGGCGGGCATCGGCATGTTCGACATCCCCGGCATGTCACGCATCATCGCGTCGTGATCTTCCGGGGCGCTCTTGATGGCGGCCTGGTATTGTTCGGGCGACATCGATGGCAATTGGCGCACGAAGGCGACCATGTCCCACATCAACTCGTCGCTGTGGGTGCGGCCCCAGGCCGGCATGGCGGTCATCTTCACCCCATGCTTGATCATCCAGAACTCCTGGGCCGGGCTATGACCCAAGGTGCGGTAGAGTTCGGGCGCTTGCGGGTAGAGACCCTGGCTGATCTCGGTCTTCTCAAGCCCTGGTCCTAGATGGCAGCCGCTGCACATCTCGGTGTAGAGGCCTGCGCCGACGGCGATGCGCTTGGGGTCATTGAGGTCGGCCGGGACCTTGATGTTGCGAGCGCGCACGGCGATGGAGCGGTCGCGGAGGCTTTGGATCATCCAATAGGTCGGCTTTGTGTGCGGAACATCGGCGCCGATATTGTAGAGCCCGGCGTAGAGACCCGCGCCGACGATCCCGCCAATCAACAGGGCCGCGACCGCGACGAAGGGCAGGCTCGGAAAGTGCCGCTTGAAATCGAGACGCTGCTTCTCGGTCATCGTTCGGCTCCGCGAAACGATCGGCGGCCAGGACGCCGATCTTGGATGTGATCCTTGCAACGTCTACGCGCCAGCCGGCGTCCATCCCTCGTCGCACCGTGATTGCGCCTGAGGCTATTTGGGTTTGGCGGCGCGCGACGACCAATGGATGTGGACGATCTTCCATCCCGCGGGTCCGTTGCGCAGCATCATGGATTCGGCTGACAGCCTGTCCACCGGCTTGCCGTTGTAGGTCCCGGTCATGCGGCTCTCGGTGACCATGTAGGCCAAGTCGCCGATTGCCTCACCGGTGCTGGCCAGCGGCGTGCTGGGCACCGCGTGGGTGAAGGCGGCGTCGGCCGCCAAGTGATGGCTGGCATATTCGGCCCGCGAACGCTCCGCGCCGCCCTCCTCGACGATGAGGACATCAGGCGCCAGATAGTCCAAGGCCCGTTGCGTCTCGCCCGCGGCCAGAGCCGCGTGGAACCCTTCCACCGCCTGTCGAGCGGCGCGGGCCGACGGCGACACCTGGCCTGATGGGGCTGGCGTCTTAGCCGGTTCGTGAGCCTGCGCGGCGCTCGCCGCCACAAGCACGACCGCGGCTAAGAGCGATATCGAACGTGTCATTCAGATCTCCAACCGATGGGCGCTGAGGCCGTTCTAGAACCAGGCGCGAAGGCCCAGTACGACGCGGGCGTCTTCGACATCCTCGCCGCCGGTTCGGGCGTAGTCGGCGGTCTTGCCGAACTTGCGGTCGTAGGTGACGCCGACATAGGGCGCGAACTCGCGGCGGATCTCGTAACGCAGGCGCAGGCCAAGCTCGACATCCGACAAACCGGAGCCGACGCCGGTCGCCCGGTCGTTCGAGGCGGCGAGATTGAGTTCGGCGCGCGGCTGAATGATCAGGCGCTGAGTCAGGCGCTGATCGTAGTAGCCCTCCAAACGCGCCGACAGGTCGCCTTTGTTGGACAGGAACGCCGCGCCGCTGACCTCGAACCAATAGGGCGCGAGGCCCTCGAAGCCGATAGTCGCATAGGTCCGTGAAGGCCTGGGCTCGAAGTCATGGCGCACACCGGCCTGGAGATTGAAGTACGGCCCGACGCTGCGCGAATAGAGCGCTTGAAGTTCGGCGCGGTTCAGCCCATCGCCACTGAGGCCTTCGCCTTCCGATTTGAGCGTCAGGCGGTTGATGTCGCCGCCAAACCAGGCTTCGCCCTCCCAGCGATAACTGTCCTTGCCCGACCGTGGCGCCCATTCGGCGAAATTGGCCATCACCAGCGAGGTGATGCCACCGCCGTGTTCCTTACGCAGCTGCGCGCGCGCCTTGGCCATGCCCGTCGGGTCAAAGACATTGTCGGCTGCATGGTCGGTGGGCGCGGGCGGCGGCGGCGTATTGGGAATATCGCCCATGTCAGCCATCGAACTCATGGCCTGGTCCGTGTTCATCCCTGGCATGGGCATCGCGGCCATGTCGTGGCCGGCGTGCGGATCGGCGGACGTGGCAGGCATGGCCCCCATGTCCTGGCCCGTCGGGGCGGCGGGCATGGCCATCGTGCTCATGTCGTGGCCAGCGTGGGGATCGGCGACCTGGCCGCTGGCGGGCGATGGCATGGCCATCGCGCCCATGGCGCGCCCGGCGGCGGGCTTGGCCGTCGTCCGTGGCGCAGCGGCCTTCCGAGGGGCCGCCTTCTTCTTGACAACCGGCTTCTGGGCAGGCGGTTTTTTGGCAACCGGCTTGGCCGTGGGCGCGGGCATCTGCATGCCCGGCATCATCGAATGGTCCATGGTCTGAGCCAGCGCCGGCGCGCCCAACATCAGCGGCAGGAGGCCGATCAAAGCTGCGGTCTTCATGCTGCGGCTCCTTCAAGCGGCCGCACGCTGAACACTTGGAACATGCCCGCGTGCATGTGGTAGAGCATGTGGCAGTGGAAGGCCCAATCACCCGGGTCGGCTGTGAAGTCCCACGACACCTTGCCGCCCGGCAGCACGATGACCGTATGTTTTCGCGGGCCGTAGCCGACCGGCGCATGGGTCAGCTCGAAGAAGTGGCCGTGCAGGTGGATTGGGTGGGCCATCATGGTGTCGTTGACCAGGGTGACCCGGACTCGCTCGTTCTTTTCGAAGGCGTAGGGCTTGGTGGTCTCGCTGAACTTCTGCCCGTCGAACCCCCACATGAAACGCTCCATGTTCCCGGTCAGCCGGATCTCCAGCGCCCGCGTCGGCGCGCGCACGTCGGGGTTTTGTGTCAAGGCGACGAGGTCCTTGTAGACCAGCACCCGATGGCCGACGCTTTCCAGGCCCTGCCCAGGCTCGCCAGTGCGATCCATGGGCATCGGCGCGATCGTCTGGACCCCGGGGCCGAGCTTGATCTGGGGCGCGTTGGCCCCGTCCCGCATCGACATCTTCATGCCGCCCATATCGCCCATGGCGTCCGAGCCGCGGGGTTTGGGCGCGGCCATACCCGGTGGCGGACTCATGCCCGCCATCTCATGACCCATGGCGGCGTGGTCCATCCCCTGCATCGCGCCTGGACTGCTCATATCCATGCCGCCCATGTCCATGTTGCCCATGTCCATGCCCATGTCCTTCATGGTGGCGAGCGGACGCTCGCGCAGGGGCGGGACCGGCGCGGTCATACCCGCGCGCGGGGCCAGGGTGGCGCGCGCCATGCCGGAGCGGTCGACCGCCTCGGCCACCAGGGTGAAGGCCTTGTCCTCGGTGGGTTGGACGATGACGTCGTAGGTCTCGGCGTTGCCGATCTGGAACTCGTCGACTTCGACGGGACGCACCGTCTGGCCGTCGGCGGCCACCACGGTCAGCTTCAGGCCGGGAATCCGCACGTTGAACATCATCTGGGCGGCGGTGTTGATGAACCGCAGGCGCACCCGCTCGCCCGGCGTGAACAGGCCGGTCCAGTTGTCGGCGGGGCCGTGGCCATTGACCAGGAACGTCATCACCGCGCCGGTGACGTCGGAGATGTCGGTGGGGTCCATGCGCATCTTCCCCCACTCCATCCGCTCCTGGAGAGTCTGGTCGTTGCCGGCCATCAGGCTGGAGAGGGTCTGCTTCTGGTAGTTGAACACGCCGGCCTGCTGCTTCATGCGCTTGAAGATCAGGTGGGGGTGCATGAAGCTGAAATCGGAGAGCACGATCACATGCTCCCGGTCATAGGCGACCGGATCGGGCCCGGCCGGCTCGATGACGAGGGGGCCGTAGTGCCCCTCGGCCTCCTGCAGGCCCGAATGGCTATGATACCAGTAGGTGCCCGATTGCTTGACCGGGAATTCGTAGACGAAGGTTTCGCCGGGCGGAATGCCGGGGAAGCTGACGCCCGGCACGCCGTCCATCTGGAAGGGCACGAGCAGCCCGTGCCAGTGGATCGAGGTCTCTTCGTCCAGGGTGTTGGTCACTGAGAGCCGGACAGTCTGGCCTTCCTTCAGGCGGATCAGGGGGCCAGGCACGGTGCCATTGATGGTCACCGCGTGACCCATCTTGCCGTCGATGGTCACCGGCGCGTGGCCGATGGTCAGCTTGATATCCTGTCCCGAAACCGTGGGCAGGGTCGAGACCAGGCCCGGCGTCGCGCTCTGCGCCCAGGTCGGGAGAAGAGCCCCGGTCGCCAGGCCCGCGCCCACCGCGGCGGCTCCGCGCAACAGCTGCCGACGGTCAAATTGAGTCATCATCCGAGATCCTGCGACTGGTGACCAGGATGCGGCTAGAGCAATCCCGTCCTGGTCACTACGTTTCAACACGATCATAGCCCTCGCCGATCCAGCCGATTTTTGCCGCTTGCTCAATATTCGGGACCTCGCCGCGCCTTCAGCGGCGCTGAAGACCGTCGGGCTCGCGGCCGAGCAGGAAGGATGAGGGCTGACCTCTCCCCCGCGCGTATGGACACGACAGGGTGGGGACCAGAATGCGATCAGCCAAGCCGCTTAAACGCGAAGCTACGCCCTTCCCGAACGATCTGCCCGCGCTGACCTCGGTCCGCTTTGCGCTCGCCATGGGGGTGGTGCTCTTCCACTACCAACTCCAATGGTCTTGGGACGCCATGGCCTCGACAGGGGTCCTTGATCGAGCCGGGCTCGGCGTCGACGCCTTCTTCATCTTGTCCGGCTTCGTCCTCACCCATGCCTATCGTCAGGCGCTGGTAGAAAGGCGGCTGAACTACCGCCGCTTCTTGACGGCGCGCTTCGCACGCGTCTACCCGGCCCACATCGCCGTTTTGGGGTTCGTGCTGGTGATGGTTGGCGCGGGAACCCTGATCGGCGCTGAGTTTGATCGGCGGCTCTACAATCCTCTCGGTCTGCTCACGACCGTCCTGCTGGTGCATGCTTGGTTGCCTGAAACCGTCGTGGCGGAATGGAACGGCCCCTCATGGTCGCTCTCCGCCGAATGGTTCGCCTATCTCGCCTTTCCCGCCTTTGCCTGGATCGGCCTCGTTCTGGCCCGTCGACCATGGATCCTGCTCGCCCTGTCGGCGCTGGTCTTCCTGGCGCTGGATTTGATCTACCAGGCGGTGTTTGGCGACCTGGTCGTCCACGCCCAACTGAACATGGGTGTGCTGCGGATCATACCCGAGTTTCTCTATGGCATAGGCCTCTACCGGTTGGGACAGCGGATGCGGCTCACACGGCGCCAAGCGATCGGCGCGGCCTGGCTGTCGGCGATCATTCTGTTGCTGCTCATGCACTTCAAAGCGGACGAGCGGATCGTGGTGGCTGCGGCGGGGCCCTTGGTCCTCAGCCTGGCCCTTCTGTCGAAATCGGGCGCTGATCGCGCGGTCGCCCGGCCATCGATGCTGGCCGCAGGCGAGGCCTCCTACGCCTTGTACTTGGTCCACATGCCTATTCTGATTGGATGGAAGGGCGTCAATTCCGCTCTGACGCAGCGGCCGAGCGCCTATGTGCTGGCGTGGTGGGAGGTATCGTGCCTGCTCATGCTCACGCTCGTTGCCGCGTTCGCTGTGCATGTCTTCGTCGAGAGACCCGCGCGAACATGGATTCGGCGCGGCGCCGACCGTCTGCTGCCGGTGACCGGCGCAAAGGCGATCACGGGGTCCGGATCGCAGCCTCCGGACGTCTAGGCAGGACTGCGCGAGCCGTTGCTGGAATGCGCCGCATCGGCCTCCGCGCTGGCCCGGCCAGGTTCAAGGCTGCTCGTGTTCGGTGGCGCGGCGCCGACGGTCCTGGCTGGCCACGGCGAAGGCCAGGCCCCGCAGGCGGCCGGACAGGGTCAGGTCGACCTTGGCGATGGCGTCCATCCGTCGCCGCAGGCGGCCGACCGGCCCGGGGCTTTCGGCGCCGGCCAGCAGCCAGGCGGCGTCGATGGAGCGGGCGATGTCGCCGGCCAGGTTGCCGGCGGTCGCCAGGCCCGCGGTCACGATGCGGGTCCGCAAGGCGTAGACGCTCTTGTAGTGATCGTGACCGCAGCCGAGGTCGTAGGTTGTCAGGCCCAGGGCGGGCATGGCCGCGATCGCACGCGGGAAGAGCTGATGCCCGGGAGACCAAGGCCCATAGTCTGGGTGGGTGGAGGCGATCCAAGGGTGAAAGACCTCGCCCTGCCGCACGCCGAAATGCCCTGCCACCAGGGTGTCGCCGGCATAGAGGCAGATCATCAGGCCGCGAAGCTCGCCCTGCTGGCCTTCGAATAGCCGGGTCACTAGGTCGAGCGACCAATCGGCGCCCAGGAAGTCGTGGGTTCCGGTGCGCATGAGCTGCTCGCGCTTCCAGGCGATCAACTGGTCGAAAGCCGGTCGTGACCGGTCGTCGGCGACTAGGCGCACGGCGCCGCACTCGCGTTCCAGCTTGGCGCCCAGCCGGCGGTAGTTCTTGATCTTCTTGGGATTGGCCGCCCGGACCTGCTCCAGATAGGCCTCGGGGCCGTCGGCCGGCGCGATCACATGGCCGACCTGATCGGCGCCTGGGCCGAACACCTCGAACGGATCGACCAGGCCGCCGAAGCGGAACGCCGACAATCCGGCGGCGGCGAGGGCGTCACGGCCGTCGAGCCCGGCGTCGGCGACGCCGACCAGGGCGTGATAGTCCGACAACGGCGCGCCGATCGGCCAGGCTTGGCCGCAGGCCCGGCGATGATAGGGCAGGTAGCCCAGCACGCGGCCGTGGCGCCGAAAGATCGCCACGCGCGCATCGGGCCGAAGGGCGCCGACCGCCTGGGCGAAATCCGGGCCGAGCAGAGGGTTGCGGAACTCGGGATGCGCCGAGGCCATGGCGCGCCATGTCTCGACGTCCTGGCTGTCCAGCGCGCACGGGTGAACGGATCGGGTCTCGAGCATGGCGATCTCCCAGATCCGAGCGGCCGAAACCCTGGGATTGGCCGGAGCGCCCAGGCTTCATGTGGGTTCAGGGAAGTTCAGTCTGACGGCGAGACCTTACCGTGCTGTAAAAGTAAAATTCAACATTCCCATGATTGGAATGTTTAAATGCTCGTACATCTGAGTTGATTGACGGCCGTGACTCGATAACGGGTAACTACAAACCTTACCATGATGGTATAGCATGTCGCCATGCGAGGTGATTATCTATCCATCACGAGGTGATATTTTGTGACAATTTCAGCGCCTTCGGGTTCGAAGGGCGGTTGATTATGATTTTTTGTGAAATAGTCATGTCGTCGTGGGTAATGCGGAAAATTGGGGCATTATTTTCCGCGCAGACTGGATATGCCACGGAAGATCTCGTTTCCGGGGGTAGCGTGATGGCAAGAATGGACCCCGTTTGCCTCCTCCCAAATGTATATACATAGATTGACTTGATCCCGGACGAACCCGGAACCTCGCCCGACGTGACCGCCAAAGGGACGGCGGACGGGGCCATGAGGTGAGGGGATCGCCATGAAACTGATCGACAAACGAACTCTGCTGGCGAGCGTCGCCGCCATGGCGACTCTGGTCGGCGCCGGACAGGCTTTCGCCCAAGCGACCGAGACGGCCACGGTCGAGGAGGTGATCGTCACCGGCAGCCGCATCAAGCGCGCCGACATCACCGGGGTTGGGCCGGCGACCGTGATTTCGCAGGACCAGATCGAGCGGACGGGCCTGACCAATGTCGAGTCCCTGTTGCAGCGCCTGCCGGCCTCGGCCGGCAACGCCGGCAACCAGACCAACGCCTATTGGACCGGCAACGGCTACGGCACCGCCCAGGTCAATTTGCGCGGCCTGGGCATCAACCGCACCCTGACCCTGATCAACGGCCGCCGGGTGGTGAACGGCGGCACCGGCGCCAACAGCGCGCCCGACCTGAACATGATCCCGACAGCGATCATCAGCCGCATCGACGTGCTCAAGGACGGGGCCTCGGCGATCTACGGCGCCGACGCCGTGGCTGGCGTGGTCAACATCATCACCCAGAACAACTTCGAGGGCCTGAAGCTCTCGGCCAAGTACGGCGTCACCGACGAGGGCGACGGCCAGGACTATACGGTCGACGTGCTCTGGGGCATGCGCAACGAACGCGGCGGGGTGACGGCGGGGCTGACTTACCAGAAGACCGAGGCGGTCAACCTGGCCAGCCGCGCGCCCTGCGGCCTGGGCGAGGTCGGCGGCCAACTGGTCTGCATCTCCAGCGCCTCGACGATCGGCGGCCGGGCCGTGCTGCCCAATGGCCAGCAGATCAATTTCAACCAGACCCCCGGCGGCAACGGCAATTTCTACGAGCCCTACAGCGCCGCCAAGCATAACTTCAACTCCAACCCGTTCCTCAACGCCGTCAGCCCGATCGAGCGGATCAGCACCGCCTTCCTCGCCGACTACAAGCTGACCGACACCGTCACCCTGTTTGGCGAGCTGTTCTTCACCCACCGGGAAAGCCACCAGATCGCCACGCCGGGCACGCTGCGCAATCTGGCGATCTTGGCCAGCAACCCGACCAATCCGACCGGCCAGAACATCACCCTGCTGCAGCGACGCCTGGCCGAGCCTGGCCCGCGGATCTTCTCGCAGGAGACCGACACCTACCGCTTCGTCGGCGGCGCGCGCGGTTCGCTGGCGGGCGACTGGACCTGGGAGGCGGCGGCCAACTGGGGCCGCAACACCGGCGTCGATGCGATGAGCAACATCGCCAATCTTGAGCGGGTGCGTAACTCGGTCAACACCAGCGTCTGCAGCACGACGCCCGGCGCGGCGATCCCCTGTATCGACTATCTCGGCGCTGGAGATGTGACGCCCGCGGCCCTGAAATACATCCTGTTCAATTCCCGCGACACCGGCGGCAACGAACAAAAGAGCGTCACCGCCGATGTCACCGGCACGCTGCTCAGCCTGCCGGCCGGCCGCCTGGCGGTGGCCGCCGGTGTCGTCTATCGCCAGGAAAAGGGCTGGCGTGATCCCGACGCCCTGACGGTGCTGGGCATCGCCAACACCAACCAGCAGGACCCGATCTCGGGTTCGGTGACCGCCAAGGAAGCCTATCTGGAACTTTCGGCGCCCCTGCTGGCCAACCTGCCGATGGTCCAGAGCCTGGATTTGGACGCGGCGGTCCGCTACTCGGATTATGACCTGTTCGGCTCGAACGAGACCTACAAGATCGGCCTGAACTGGGCCGTGATCCCCAGCCTTCGCCTGCGCGCCACCTATGGGACGGGCTTCCGTATCCCCAGCGTGCCCGAGCTGTTTGGCGGGGTGGCCGAGGGCAACCTGACGACCACCGATCCGTGCAGCCGCTACGCCAGCAGCGGCAACGCCACCCTGATCGCCAACTGCCAGGCCACTGGCGTTCCGGCCAACTACGTCCAACTGGGCAATACGGTGCTGACGACCGTCGGCGGCAACCAGAACCTGCAGCCGGAAACCGCCAAGACCCTGACGCTGGGGGCGGTGATCCAACCGCCGATCATCCCGGGCCTGTCGGTGACGGTCGATTACTTCGATATCGAGATCAAGGACGCCATCCGCTCGATCCCCGGCTCCACCAAGTTGGCCGTCTGCTATGCGACCCCCAGCCTGGCTCACCCGTTCTGCGGCGCCTCCAACTTCACGCGCAGTCCGCTGACCGGCGAGATCACCTATCTGTCCGCCCAGCCGACCAATGCCGGCCTGGAGAAGATGAAGGGCGTCGATGTCGGAGTTCGCTATGACTTCGACATCCGGGGCCTGCGCGCCAGCCTCGACTGGAACACCACCTATCTCGACAGCTATGTGGTGACCCCGTTCCAGGGCGCCGATCCTATCGTCTTCGACGGCCATATCGGCGGCGGCAACGGCGGCTATCCGCACTGGCGCTCCAATGGCAGCTTTTCGCTACAGGCCGAGCGCTGGACCGGAACCTATTCGGTGCAGTGGATCGGCAAGGCCACCGACTTCAACGCCGCGCCCACGGCGATCGGCTACAAAACGCCCGACGTCTTCTACCACAACGCCCAGTTCGCCTACCGGCTGGGGGGGCAGGCCGACATCGCCGTCGGCGTCGACAACCTCTTCGACAAGAAGGCGCCGTTCATCCAGAGCTGGACCGACGGCAACACCGACACCATGACCTACGACTTGCTGGGTCGGCGGGGCTATGTGCGGCTGAGCTACAAGTTCAACTAGTCCGTCTCCGCGCCTGGCTGGCCTCGCGGGTCGGCCAGGCGCCTCTCGATCAGGTGAAGACTATGCGTTGGCCGGCCCTCGCCCGGAACACTCACAAATGGCTCGGCCTCGTCATCGGCGTGCAGGCGGTCTTCTGGACCTTCAGCGGCCTCTACATGACCGCCGTCCATCTCGACATCATCCATGGCGACCACCTGGTGCGCCACGCGCCATCGCCGCCGCTGGAGCTTGCCAACCTGGTCGAGCCCGGCGCGGTGATGACGGCGGCGCCTAGCCAGGCCGTGCGGCTGGAGACCCAGTTGGGTCAGCCGGTCTACGTCGTGACGGGCGGCCCGGAGCGCGCCTTGTTCGACGCACGCACCGGCGACAAGCTGTCGCCGCTGGGCCAGGCCGCTGCGGAAGCTCGCGCCAAGGCGCTTTATGCCGGCGTCGGGCCGATCAAAGCCGTCGAGTTGCTCGGCAAGGCGCCGCCGGAAATCCGCGGTCGTCCGGCGCCGCTCTGGCGCATCGAGTTCCAGGGCTCGTGGCGACCGACGCTCTACATCTCGGCGCAGACCGGTGAGCTGGTCGCCAAGCGCCACGACCTTTGGCGCATCTTCGACTTCGTGTGGATGTTCCACATCATGGACTACCGGGAGCGCGAGAACGTCAACAACACGCTCCTGCGCGTCGCCACCTGGACGGCCGTGGCCAGTTGCGCCAGCGGCGCCTGGCTCCTGATCTTCAGTTTCCGCCGTCGCCGGCGGGTCCGTAAAGCCGCCGCGTGAGACCAACATGTTGCTGATCCGCACCCTGCACAAATGGTTTGGCCTGGTCCTAGGCCTGCAGTTCCTGCTGTGGACGGTGAGCGGGGCGATGATGGCCTTGCTCGACCACCACAAGGTCTCGGGCGAGCACACTGTGCGTGCGCCTGTTGCCTTGGCGGCGCCGACGAAGCTCGTGCCGATCGGCGAGCTAGCCACCTTGGTTGGCGCGCCAATCCAGAGCGTCAAGCTGCGGCCGCTGAACGGCCGCTACGTGTACGAGGCGAAGACCTCCGCAGGGACTTCGATGCTGGACGCCACCACCGGCCGGCCGGTGGTCATCGACGCCGTCGCCGCGCGCGGCCTGGCCGACGCCGCCTATGTCGGCGATGGCAAGATCACCGCCGTCGAACCGGTGACCCAGCACGGCCTGGAGACGCGCGGCCTGGTCCTGCCCCTGTGGAAGGCCAGCTTCAACGACGCGGACCACACCACCCTCTATGTCGCCGCCGCCACCGGCGACGTGGTCGAACGCCGAACCGACACCTGGCGGTTGTGGGACGTCTTCTGGATGCTGCACATCATGGACTATTCCAATCGCACCAGCTTCAACCACCCGCTGATCATCACGGTGGCGACAGGCGTCGCCTGGTTGGCCCTCAGCGGAGTCATCCTGCTCTTTCGCAGCTTCAGGCGATCGGATTTCGCCTGGGCTCTGGACGGACTGGACCGCTTGCGCTCACGTTAGCCTCCGCCACCAGCGCGGCCCCGCGCCACCTCGTCCCTTGCGTCCGCGAGATCTCCTTGGCCATGGCCCGCGACACCCCCTCGACGCTACATCAGCGCATCCGAACCGATATCGGCGAGCGCATCCGATCGGGCGCCTGGCCGCCGGGCCATCGGATCCCCTTCGAGCACGAACTGATGGCGCAGTACGGCTGCTCGCGGATGACCGTGAACAAGGCGCTGTCGCCGCTCGCCGAGCGGGGCCTGATCATCCGCCAGCGCGGGGCGGGCTCCTTCGTCTGCCACCCCAGGGTCCATTCCGTGGTCCTGGATATCCCTGACATCCAGGCCGAGATCAGCGGGCGCGGCGCGGCCTATCGCTACGAACTTCTGTCACGCCAGCTGCGGCGGCCTGATCGCGTCGAAATGACCAAACTCGACCTGACCGCCTCGAGTAGGGTTCTGGCCTTGACGTGCCTGCATCGCTCCAACGAGCGCCCGTTCGCGCTGGAGGAACGGGTGATCAATCTGACGGCCGTGCCCGACGCCGCGGAGGCAGATTTCTCAAGGGCGCCGCCGGGCACCTGGCTGCTCGGGACGGTCGCTTGGACCGAGGCCGAGCATCGCATCAACGCCGTCAACGTCTCGCGCTCCACGGCCAATTTGCTTGGCATAAACGCCAGCGCGGCTTGCTTGGCGCTGGAGCGGCGCACGTGGCGAGGTGATGACCAGATCACCTGTGTTCGGCTGCTATTCCCAGGCGAAGTCTACGATCTGATGGCGCGGTTTTCGCCCACGCCGACGGGCGTTTGACATCACAGACCCTCTGCCGCTCTAGGTCAGCCCTGTAACCACCTGTCTGCGAGCGGCGGCGGCTCCTGCTGGCTTATCAGCGATGCTTTAGTTTGCGCTGCGCTTAGGGCAGGGGGCCTAAAAGCTCATCGAGGACTGAGCTGAGATGGGTCTCGATCACCCTTACCTCCTGGATGGTTATAGGAACGTCATCGGGCCAGTCATCGGTGACCACGATCACTGCCGGCGTTCTTCTCGAACGTTGCTTCGGACCGGTCACGGTGCGGGTCGTAGGTTTTTCGGGTCCTTTGGCCAATTGACCGTTCCTCACTCAAGATCACCTGGTGCGCCGTTCTGAGACGTCTCAAACGCTCATGGGAGACAGTCACTGGATGAAATTTTATCGGCGAGTCCACGCGGGACATCGCACTGCCAAGCCGTGGCTTAGGCTTTCAGCGCCTTGGAAAATATCGGGACCTGGGATGTGACCGGATCGAGCGCGTCGGCTTGCGCCAGCGCCCAATCGGCCCACGCCATGAGAGGCTGCGTCGCGTCTGATCGGGCGAGAACCGCGGCCACGAAGCCCCGGACGTCTTGGGCGGCGCGCCATTCGGCGGCTTGGGTGAGCAGATGTTGGCGCCCCTGTTGTGGGAAGGCGATCGGGGGATCGGGTTGCTTCCTGGGCTCGACCCGTCGCCTTTCCATCGTTTGAGCCAGTTGCGCCCTGTACTGAAGTTGTCGGGCATGAGCGCGCGCGGCCTCCGCCCGAAACTCCGCTTCGCCGGCCACCAGGATTTCCAGGGCCACGGCGGACAGGCGCTCCTCAAGCGGATCGTCGGCGACATCTTCCCAGAAGACCTGGTAGCAGTCCGCGCGGCCTGTACTCGGCCCGATCATCAGCCTCAAGGTGTCGGCAGGGCCTTGTCGGACTTGCCACTGGCCTTGCCTGTCCGGCTCCGCCAGCGGGTGGTCCAGGCGAAGCGGAACCCGAGTATCGCCGACGAGGACGGAGACGTCCCGGCCAGCCTTGCCGCGAACCTCGATGCGGGCCCGCGCCTTGGCCATGCCCAGGCCTAGGCTGTTGAGGATTCTCAAGCGCCGTTTCTCGAACCCGCTTTCAAAGAGCGGCTTGTTCCAGGGGGAGGCCGACTTCTCCGACCGCTGGCGGGCGGCGCGCTTTTGGTCCTCCTGGAGAATTTGACGCAACCCGGCCCATGGACTGGACAGGTCGCGCACGTGTTTGACCGCGCCCAATCGCACCTGCGATCGGGCGCGCACGCTCTCCAGAGATTCATCGAAGCGTGGCGGTTTCGGTAGGGGCTGAGCCAGCTGTGCTTCCGGCGTAGCCCGCGAGGCTTGATAGTCCAGCTCGCCGATCCGCAGCATCTCGTTTGCGCCGGGCGTGCGGCAGGGCAGGGGAATGGGCCTAGTCGGCTGCCCGGCCGCGAGTTTGGTCCAGTAGCCACGATATGGAACCGGCACGTCGCCGCTCATGCAGGCATTCTTGATCGCCATCTCGGGCACGCCAAGCCGCTGCGCAGCGGCCTTGATCGGTTCAGACCAGACCAAGTCGTAGAGCGCTTGCCGACTCAGAGCTTCGTCCATTTTGCTCCTCGCGTTGTTCTGGGAGGGAGGCGACCAAGGCTGCGGCCCATGGGTCGTACCGAGAGGCGAAATGCCGATGGCGTTCGCGATAGATCGTGAATGGTGCAGAAGGTCATCGAAAGATATCGGGAGGAGGTTTAAGGTATTTGTCGCGACTTGGCGCGAAATCGATCCATGCTCGCTGCTATATGTCAAGCATCCGAATTTCTGAGCGAATTCAAAACGCTAATATTTGGCGGTATTGATCACAGGTATACACGAACGTGTGATTATTGAAATCCAATAAATTCAATGAGTTGGTATAATTACTGGAATTGAGTGGGAACGACGGTAATATAATGCCGTATTCGCTGGATTTGCATCCGGCGTCTCACACTTACATGGGCGGCTCCGGCGACGACCGCTGGGAGATCGAGATCGATGTGTCAGGAGGGGCTACCGCGCCTGACTCATCGCTGGCTCTTTGAAGGGGCCGCTTTCTGGCGTCGGCAACAACTCGCCGAGGCGGATTCCGCAGTCGGTGAGATTCAAGTCCTCTCAGCTAAGGTTGATGGGGTCAGGGATCGACCGCCGACCATCGACGCCCAGCAGCGGCCCCTTCGATTGCACCCTAACCTTGCCGTTGGGATAGGCGCGAAGGGCATTGCTCGTGGAAGGGATAAACTGGCCGGTCGCCACGGGCGCGAGACATCGGCTGCGTATGCGCAATCGGAGCAGGCTACGCGCTCCCGCCGAGCCAGGCGGCGCTTGTAGTCGGGCTCGGCGAGGGCCGCTTGCAGTTGCGCCGCCCGCGAGATCACCTGCTGGAGATTGAACCCCGCCAACTGGGCGCGGGCCAAATCCGCCAACCTCGCGCCGTGCTCGCCGAGTCGTTGACGCCCGGCGACAGAGCGCGGCCGGCGATCTCGACAAGTTCGTCGATCAGGAACCGCAAATCCTGCAGCGCCGTGCGTCTTGAGCCGACCGCGAAGGCTTGGGTCACCGACCCGGCGCAGGCCTCATCGTAGCGTTCCGGCGGCCAGGCCTCCACGATCGTACGACCCTCCTGGACGAAATCGCCCGGCTGATGCTGCAGGCGCAGCACCAGATCGTGCCGGCGGGCGAAAGCCATCAGGGTCTCGTCCTCCACCACCTGCAGGTAGCCGGTGCTTGGGGCGGCGATCAGGGCTCGGTTGGCGGCGTCGGTCACGCTGGCGTCCGGCCAGAACGCGGCGGGAATGGACGGCGGCGCGTCGGCGGCGGCGTGCGCGGGAGCCGGGGCGCCGACGACCCCAGGATGGCGGCGGCCGATACTCGCGAGCAGGCGGTCGCCAACGTCCTCGACGACGTGGTTGATATGCAGTTGGCGCGGCACGTGGTGAATAAAGAAAATCAGGACCGCGATCGAGCAGAGGGCCAGGGCCACCCCGACCAGAAGGGCGAGGTTCGGGACGAAGTCGCCTTGAGCGCCGGCCTCGTCGGCCGAACGGATCGTCCGCAGGATCAGCAAGCAATAGACGAAGGTCGCGATGAAGGCGCCCAGGGTGACTTGGTTGCCGCGATCGCTCATGAAGTTGCTGAGCAGTCGGGGGCCATATTGACCCGAGGCGTAGACGACCGCGGCGATGTTCACCGAAAACACCGTCCCGGCCACGGTGATCATCGAACTGCTGATCACCGAGAGCACCTGTCGCGCGCCGTTGGGGCGCGCGGCGTAGAGCCAGGGCAAACCGTCCATCCAGCCCGATCCGGCGTGGGTGTCGGCGAAGATCATCCCACTGGCAAGGCCGATAGCGGCTAGGACCATGATCGAGGGCAAGGACCAGTAGCCGCCCTGCAGGTCGTCGACCAGCTTGAGCAATTTGGATCTCATGGGCCGGACTCCTGGGCGTGTGGCGGGACGTGGCGCGCTCCTGGGAAGGCAACGCTTGGAGCGGGAAGATGCTGTACGGTTGGCCTGCTCCGTCCGGCTTCGGCGGGCATCGAGTCTTGAGCGGCCGACTAGGGTTTGGCCTGGCCGGGGGCGTGGGCGTCCTTGTCATGCAAGACGTCCTGCCGGTAGAGCATGGTGATGACGGTGTAGGCCACCAGGCACAGCGGCGTGGCGAACAGCACCCCGAGCGGCCCGAAGACAATGCCCAAACCCACGACCGCGAAGATGCCGAGCACGACCGGAAGGGACGCCAGGTTCTTCTGCACCATCGGCGTGATGACATTGGCCTCCAGCTGCGACACCCCGGCATAAAGGGCCAGGGTCAGCCAGAAGGTCTGGCCGCCTTGCATCGCGGCCAGGATCAAGGCTGGCGCGGCCGAGGCGATGGGCCCCACGATCGGCACGAACTGGGCGACGCCGGTGATCAGGCCAAGCGCCACCGGCGCGGGCACGCCGATCGCCCAAAGCCCAAGGCCCACGAGCCCGCCGACAAGCGTCATCGACACCAATTGGGCCCGCAACCAGCCGTTCAGCGCCGCGCCGCATGCGTTCAGCACCGCGCGCAGCCGGGCTCGGCGCGCCATGGGAATCATCGCCAGCACACCCTCGCGGCTGGTTTGCGGATGGACGGCGAGGAACACCCCCGCCACCAGGACCAGTAGCAGCGTCGCAAAGCCGGAGACCATCGCCAGGGCGACCCCGGGCGCGCGCGCCAACGCGGGCCCGGCCTCGGCCCCCAGGCCCTTCAATTGGTCGAGCACCACGCTCGCGAAAGGCCAAGCCGCCCACCGCGCCTGCACCGTCGCCCAGGCGCGGGGCAGGGTCGTGGAAAGATCCTCCACCTGATTGAAGATCTGGCGGCCAAACAGAAAGCCGATCCCGCTCAAGATCGACAGGACGATCAGAACGGCCAGGCCGACCGCGAGTCCGCTTGGCAATCTCAGCCGCTTGACTAGCGGATCAGCGATGGACCGCAGGACCACCGCGACCACGATCGAGCCGAAGATCAGGATCCACAAGCTGGCCAGCTTCGCCGCGATCTGGGCTAGGCCATAGGCGACGACCAGCGCCACGGCGGCGCGGACGAGCGTGCCCGTCGAGATCGTGCGACGCGCGCCCCCGCTGCGCGAAGGTGTTTCTGAGGTCATGGGCCTGGCTCCCGGGGCTGTCGGACGAGAGCGTCGCAATAGGGCCGAGGTTCCGTCGGCGAATCGCCCGCGGGGCCGAGCCACGGCGCGCTCGCCGACTTGAGTGATCGAGACATGGCGCGCGCCCCGAGATCCGCCCGACCCCGGCGCGCGCGACGCCCGTCAGTTGGCCGCGGCCCGCAAGCCAGCTAGCTCCGAGACCTGGCGCTCGGGCATCACCACTTTCAGGTGCGGGAAGGGGATCTCGACCCCGGCCTCGTCGAAGGCCAGCTTGATCCGGCGGTTGTACTCGCGCCCGACGTTCCATTGTTGGAGGGGCTGGGTCTTGATCCGCGCCTTGAGCACCACGCCGCTGTCGGCCAGGCTGTCGACCCCGACGACCTCGATGGGCTCGAGGATCTTGTCTGCGAAGTCAGGATCGGATTTCAGGCGCGCCCCAACCCGCTTCATGATCGCCAGGGCCGCGTCCAAGTCTGAGCCATAGGATACCTGCAGGTCGAAGACGTAGTAGGAGAAGCTCTTGGTCAGGTTATGCAGCACCTGCGCCTCGCTATAGGGAAAGACGTGCACTGTGCCGTCGAAGTCCCGCAGCCGGATGGTGCGCAGGGTCATCTGCTCGACCAGCCCGCCGCTGTCGCCGATGCGAATGATGTCGCCGACCGAGACGATGTCCTCCACGATCAGGAAGATGCCGGTCAGGAAGTCCTTGACCAGGGTCTGGGCGCCAAAGCCCAGGGCCACGCCGACGACGCCGGCCCCGGCCAGAAGCGGGCCGATCTTCACGCCCAGTTCGCTCAGGGCCATCAGGATCGCCACGATGACGATCGCCGTTTGGGCCACGCCCCGCAGCAGCGGCGCGAGCGTGGCCAGTTGGGCGCGCCGGCGCGGTTCCACCGCATGGTCGGCGAAGCCGTCCATGCCCCGCCCGATCGCCAGGCTGACCACCTCGAACACCGCCACCGTCGCGATCAGCAAGAGCCCCAGGCGGATCACGCCGGCCAACATCCGCGCCCCCAGCGGCGTCGCGGTCCAGGCCAGCAGGTTGAAGCCCCAGATGTCGGCGATGACCAGAACGGCGGCCACGCCGGCGAGGGCCTGGACGATCCAGCCGGCCAGCCGCGCCAGGCGGTTGGCGCGAACGGTCATCTCCGCGTCGGCGGGCCCGGGCAGGCGGTGGGCGCCGACCTTGGCGATACGCCTGGCCAAACGTCCGGCCCCGATCGACAGGCCGACGACGAGCAGGGTCAGAAGCAGATTGAGCGCCCAGGCCAAGGCGCTGAGCTGGGCGAAATGGGACAGCAGGCCGGTCAAGGCCGCCAGGATGCGTTCGCTGGCCGTCATCGGGGGCGGGTCTCCTTGCAGGTGTGTGATTGGCGGACCGGGTCAGGCCGGCGCGAACGCTTTGGCCAGCGCTCGGCGCACGCGCGCCACCTGCTCGTCCGGCGCGCGCCACCCCACCGTTTCGACCGCGGCGTGGGCGGTCTCGTCCAGCAGCATTGAGCGGACCCCCCAATTGTCGTTCAGGGTCTGAGCCAGCTGCTCGGCGCTGCGCTGACCGGTGGTCTGGCTGGCCAGCAGCGCCACGGTGGGACCGGTGTGGGCCGTCACCGCCAAGGCCAGACCCGCGGTGGTGAAGGGGCCGATGACGCTCACCTGCGCCTCGTCCAGGGCGGCCATCAGACGTATGGCGCGATCCTCGTCGTCGCAGATCAGCAGAATGGTTTCGTTGATAGGATCGTCCATGTTCCCTCCAGCCGGTTGCGGTCAAGAAGCATCGTAGAGCGATCTAATCGGGCGCGGAAACACGATGGCCTGACAATATTGTGAGGCTTTGGCCGGGAACCTTGGCGGTCAGAACGGAAAGAACATCGGGATGACAGCCAGCCCCACCGCCCAGGTGATCAGGTTGAGCGGCGCGCCGATGCGCACGAAATCCAGGTAGCGGTAGCCGCCCATCTGGTAGACCAAGACGTTGGTCTGGTAGCCGAACGGCGTGGCGAAGGCGGCGCTGGCGGCCATCATCACCGCCACCAGGAAGGGACGAGGGCTAACGCCCAGGCTCTCGGCCAAGGCCACGGCGATGGGCGTCAACAGCACCGCCACCGCCGCGTTGGAGAGGATCTCGGTTAGCAGCAGGGTCGCGCCATAGATCAGGGCCAGGGCGTAGAGCGGGCCCAGTTGCCGCAGCCAGCCGACCAGCGCGTCGGTGGCCAGGGCCGCAAGGCCGGTGACCTCCATCGACAGGCCCACCACGACCATGCCGGCGATCAGCAACAGGATCTCGGGCCGCAGGCCCTTATAGGCGTCGTCGACGCCGATCATGCCGGTAACCACCAGCAGCACGGCCCCCGCGAACGCCGCCGCCGCGATCGGCAGCAGGCCCAGGGCCGCGACCGTGACGACCAGGACGAAGACGCCCAAGGCCGCGCCGGCCCGCAAGGGATCGAACGGCGCGTCGACCGGATAGAGGGCGGGGTCTTCACCGGCGGGGGGATTGATCCCCGCGAGCGGGGCGGGGACGTCCTGCGCGTTGGGTGAGGGCGCGGCCGACAGCAGCCGAGGACCGAACACCACCATGTAGACGCCGGCGACGGCGGCGATGATCAAGGCCACGGGGGTGACCTCGAACAGGCTGAACGTCGGCTGGCCGGCGTTACGGGCCATGTCGTTGACCAGGAGGTTGGTCGAGGTGCCGATCAGCGTGCAGGCCCCGCCCAGGATCGTGGCGTAGGACAGCGGGATCAGGAACCGCTTGGGCGACAGGTTCATCGACCGGGCGACATCGCGCACCACCGGCGCGCCCAGCACGACGATCGGCGTATTGTTCAGGAACGCCGAGGCCAGACCGCAAAGCACGATCACCAGCCACAGGCCTGTGGCGCCCAGGTGCGCGCACAGCCGCGTCGCCCCGCGGATCACCAAGCCCAGCAAACCCGACAGCTCCATGGCGTAGGCGATGACGAACAACGACGCCAAGGCCAGGATGGCCGGACTGGCGAAGGCGGCCTGCACCTCGACCGGACGCACGGTCCGCGTGCCCAACAGCACCGCCGCCCCGGCCAGGGCCACGACGTCCGAGCGCAGCTTGCCGTGAATGAGGCCGGCCACGACCGCCGCCAACACGGCCAGGGCGATGATCTGACCAGGCGTCATGGCCGGCGCGCGGACCCGGCGGAGAGGACGTCAGGCGCGAACCGGGGCGAAGGCGATTGCAATCGGGACCTTGTCTTCTGCTAGGCTCAAGCCATGAGCGACAATAGACAGAGGTCCCCGGACCGCAAGTTCGCCCTGATCGCGCCCCTGGCCATCGGGGCCGCGGCGATCGTCGTGCTGGTCCTGGTGCTGACGCGCCCCGCGCCCGCGTCGCCGGCTCCTGAGCCGCCGCCGCCCGTGGTCGCCGCGCCGCCGGCCAAGGTCGCGCCCGCCGCGGTCGTCTCTCGCGCGGACCTGATCCAGGCGGCGGCCAAGGCCGCCGACGCCTACGCCTCGGGAGCGCCCAGCCAGGGCGCCGATCTGATCGGCCGCCGGTTTTCCGTGCGTCTGGCGTTTGGTTGCGCTGGCCCTCTCGCCGATCCCGGCCCCGCCCAGGCCTACTACCAGGTCGACGCTAAGGCTTCGTCCCTGCGTCTCGTCGCCAGGCCTTCTATCTGGACGGACCTCCCGCTCGTCCGCGCGGCGCCCACGCCGGCGGGCACCGAGACCGTGGAGGGGTTCTGGATTCCGCGCCCGTGGCTGACGGGTGACCAGTGCCCCAAGCGGCGAGAGGTCGCGCCGCCCGCCACGCCCACGCCGGTCGAGCAGCCAAGCCTTGGCCTGGCGGTCCTGCATGGTCAGGACGCCGCCCGGACCGAGCGTCGAGGCCAGCGCCCCTATGAGCATGTCCTGAAACTGCCGCCTGACAGCACAGCCCAGGGCCGGGTGTTCGAGCTGGTCCTGGAGGGGCGGATATCCGGCTTCGCCGATGGCGCGGCGGCCCATTGCTGGAGCGAGTCGGCCGAGCATCGGCCCGTGTGCCTCTTTGCGGTCGATCTCGATCGCGTCGCCTTCGAGGACAGGGACGGAGCGGTCCTGGCCGATTGGCCGCGATAGAGTTGCTCGTCTTGGATTACCGCGCGGCCGGCGCGGCGCGGTGAGCCGCCTCGATGATTTCGGCCAGGATGTCCGCGCCTTGCCGCAGTTGGCCCAGATTGCGCCTGGAGATGGTTTCCAGGATGTCCGCGCCGCGCGGTCGCAGCGCCAGAACCACCCGACGGCGATCGGCGTCGTCATCGCGTCGCGAGACGAGGTCTCGTTCAATCAGACGCGCGACCAGTTCGACGGCGCTGTGGTTCTTGATCAACAGACACTGGGCTAGTTCGCCGATCGAGATGGGATCGGGGCCACGATGGGCCTTGATGGCGAGCAAAGCCTGATGCTGTTGACTGGTCAGGCCATAGGCCCGCGCGCCTTCTTCACTGAACGCCAGGAACTGGCGGATGGCCCGGCGAAACTCTCCCAAGGCTTGATAGTCATCGGCGGTGAGAGGCTGGCCAGGCTCGCCTTCGGCATTGCTTTCGACAAGAGGGAAGGCGGGCTGGTCGGGCGCGATCACGGGCAAGGTCCTGGCGCGCGAAACACTCGCGTCGCGCTGGGCTTTCTAGCATGCCTGACGAGTCGAGGGAGAGGGGGAGGGCCCTCGATTTGACATCACATCGTGACACGATATTTATGGGCGATGACTGATCGCACACCCCAGAGCGACTCGGTCACGGGGGCGCCGAGGCGGACGTTCATGGTCTGGTTCGCATCAGCGTTTCGGGGCAAACGCCTGATGATCGCCTTGGTCGGGGCCGTCCTGATGGCGGCCGCGGGCGCTTGGGCTGGCGCCCGGCTTGGCCTGGACGATCTAGAACTGCGACCGCCTCGCGGACCGCATCTGCGCGTGCTGCCCGGGCAGGGTGGTAAAGCCAGTGTCACTATCCCGTGACCCGTCTCCCATCCGCCACCCTGCCTGTTAGGCTGCGGCGGGTCCTGACGCTTAGGCCGGGACCTGTCACGCTTTCGTCGCATCGTGCGACAGGATCGCCTGCCCGCTCGGCCGATCCCTCATCGTTGGAGAACCACCGCGCCGCGCACGGCGCTCGCATTCACAAGGGGCCTGTCATGCCATCATCGATCTCGCCAGGCGAACCACGCCTTCCGCTCGCCCGCCGCCGCGCCTCGTTGCGCCCCGCCGGCCAGTCGCCCAAGCCTTAGGCCTTTCGATCGCTCGGCGCGTTTGCGCGCCGCCCCCTGAGCCGCCGTCGGTCTCCACCGGCGCGCTGGCGTTCTTGCGTCCGAATTTGACCATTCCGGCGCCTGCCATGGAGCTCGCCATGACGGCCCAAATCATCACCTTTCCCGACCCCTTGCCGCCGCCGCCGCCGTTGAATACCGCCGGCTGCGCCTTGTTTCTGGATCTTGACGGCGTGCTGGCGCCGATCGTCAAAAGGCCGCAGGACGTCGGACCCGACCCGCGGCGGACCTTCATCCTGCGCCGTCTGGCCGAGCGCCTGCAGCGACGCCTCGCCATCGTCAGTGGGCGCACTGTCGCCGAGGTCTCGGCGATCACCGAGGACGCCGTGGCGGCTGTCGCCGGCGTTCACGGCCTGCACAGGCGCACAGTCTTGGGCGACGAGATCGCCGCGCTGCCCGACGCCGATCTGGCCGACGCCACGGCGGTGTTCAGGGCGCTGGCCCGGGCCCAGCCGCTCTTGTTGGTCGAAGAGAAAGGCTTGAGCGTCGCGCTGCACTACCGCGCCTGTCCCAGCGCCTGCGAGGCGGTGCGCGAGGCCGCGCGACGCCTGGAGGCGGCCACCGGCCTGATCCTGCAGGAGGGCGACATGGTCGCAGAACTGCGCACGGCCGGCGCCGACAAGGGCCAGGCGGTCCAGGCCTTCCTGGCCGAATGGCCGTTCCAGGGCGCGAGGCCGATCTTCGTGGGCGACGATCTCACCGACGAGGACGGCTTCATGGCCGCCGAGGCCGCGGGCGGATATGGCGTCCTGGTCGGGCCCGCCAGCCGCCAAACCCTGGCGCGTCATCGCCTGCCGGACGTCCCCGCTGTTCTCGACTGGCTGGAGGCGGCCATCCCCGGAGGTGTCGCATGAGCCGCCTCATCGTGGTCTCCAACCGGGTCAATCCGCCCAGCGACGAGGGCGTGGGCACCGCGGGCGGTCTAGCCATGGCCCTGGCGGCGGCGCTGCGCGAATATTCTGGCGTCTGGTTCGGCTGGAGCGGTGAGACGACCGAGAGCTTCACCGGCCAGATCTCCATGCAGAAGGTCGGCGGAGTCACCGTGGCGCTCCTCGATCTGGAAGAGCAGGACCGGGAGGAATATTACGACGGCTACGCCAACCGCACGCTGTGGCCGATCTTTCATTCGCGGACCGATCTGGCCGCCTATGAGCGTTCGTTCGGGGAAGGCTATCAGCGGGTCAATCGCCGGTTCGCCGAGACTCTGGCGCCGCTGATCGGACCGGGCGACCGGGTGTGGATCCACGACTACCACCTGATCCCCCTGGCCCAGGAGCTGCGTCGTCTGGGCGTGGCCAATCGGATCGGCTTTTTCCTGCACATACCCTGGCCGAGCCGGCGGCTGCTGACGACCTTGCCCCAACACCGGGAGCTGGTGGAATCTCTGCTGGCCTACGATCTGGTGGGCTTCCAGACGCGCGACGCCCTGGAAGCGTTCAGCGACTATGTCGAACGCGACCTGAGCCTGACGATCGAGGACGGCGTGATCGCGGCCGAAGGCCGCTCCACCCGGATCGGGGCCTTTCCGATCGGCATCGAGGGCGACGCCTTCGCGCAGCTGGCGTGCGGCGACACCGCGCAAGCGGCGTTCGAGCGGGTGCGGGTGAGCCAGACCGGGCGCAAGATGATCCTGGGCGTCGACCGGCTCGACTATTCCAAAGGTCTCGAAGAGCGCTTCCTGGCCTATGAACAGCTTCTGGCCGACCATCCCGATTGGGCCGAGCGGGTGTTTCTGCTGCAGATCGCCACCCCCAGCCGTGACGCGGTGGAGGCCTATCAGGAAATCCGCGCTCGCCTGGACGGGGTGTCGGGGCGCATCAACGGCGCCTACGCCACGGTCGACTGGGTGCCGATCCGCTACGTCAACCGCGCCCATCGCCGCGACGAACTGGCGGGCATTTATCGCGCCGCCCATGTCGGCCTGGTCACGCCGCTGCGCGACGGGATGAACCTGGTGGCCAAGGAATATGTCGCCGCCCAGGACCCCGATGACCCCGGGGTCCTGGTGCTGTCACGCTATGCCGGGGCGGCCGAGCAGATGCAGGACGCCCTGATCATCAATCCCTTCAGCCGCGAAGAAACCTCCGAAGCCCTGGAACAGGCGCTGGCCATGCCGCGCGCCGAACGGATCGCTCGCTGGCGGCGGCTGATGGACGGGGTGTCGCGCGACGACGTGGCGGCCTGGCGCGACGCCTATGTCGCCGCGCTCGACCGAGGAAAGGCTCGGGACGGCCACGATCACGGCGACAGCCGAAAAGCCTCGTGATACGATGTTCCGGCCGATCCTAGATCGGGAAAGGCGACCGTCAGTGTCGCCAGGCGGGAGGAAACGCTCATGAGAGGCAGGCGGAACGGTGGCGTTCCGATCGAGGTGATTGTCGTGGCCTTGGCCGCCTTGGGGTGCCTGGCGGCGATGTCGCTGCGCCTGGCGGGCTAGAGGCGCTGCAAAGCAGGATTGGAGTAGACGTCGCATGACCCATCTTGACTGGGAAGATGCGCTCGAAATCGTCGTGGGTTTCCTGGAGTCGCCCCCCGACGCGGATACCGAGGACGGTAGGCGATTCGATCAGGCGCTCTTTCGCGTGTTGGCCGGCGCTCCGGCCGTGGGGCACGACGGTGGGGCGCAAGCCGACGCCACGGCCGGGCTCGACGCCAGCTTGAGGGCGCGACTGGACGACCTGGCCCGTCGCCGCGCGCCGGCCAATCCGTTCGGGGATCATCCCGACGGGATCGGCCCCACCTTGGGCATGGATTTGAGCGGGTCATAGGATGGGCGGTTCGCGTAGATTGCTAAGAGTCGGCGACGGAGCGGGACTCTAGAGGCCGCGTTCGGAAAATCAGGGCTTCGCCAAGGGGGCGTCGCGGCCGTCCTCATCAGAACTTGCCGCTCCAGCGCCGGCTGTAGGCCTGCCGGCTTGACCCCGACACCGGGCGCCCCTAGGGCATAAACATCGTAAGGCGATACAATGGTCGCCGACGCTCTTTCCTCGCGCCAGGCAGCGAAACGTCCGTGTCAAAACCCTCGCCGCTCGAAAGGCTCGATCGTCAGCGCAAGCTCGTGGGCGTGCGCGCCCGGCGCTCGATGCGTACCGGGGCGGTGGTGGCCGCCGCCGTGGTGGCGGGCGGCGCCGCTGTCGGGTTCGCCAAGCTCTGCGATGCGGCCATGGCCGCCCATGCTCATCTCGTCGCCGCCTGGCCGTGGCTTGGTCCGGCGCTCCTGATCGTGGGTTTGCCACTGTGCGTCTGGCTGATGCGCCACTTGGCGCCCGCCGCCGCCGGCAGCGGCATTCCCCAGGTGATCGCCGCCGGCGAAATCGGCCGGGGACGGGGTCTCGACGGCGAGAAGATCCATGATGACCGCGTCTCCATGCGCACCGCTCTGGTCAAGATCGTGCTGGCGGCCTTGCTGCTGGTTTGCGGCGGCTCGATCGGGCGCGAAGGACCCACCGTGCAGGTCGTCGCCGCGGTGATGGTGTTCCTGACCGGCTGGCTGCGCGGCGGACCCGGGCGGCGCACCCTGCTGATCGCCGGCGGCGCGGCCGGGGTCTCGGCCGCGTTCAACACCCCCATCGCCGGCATTGTCTTCGCCGTGGAGGAGCTGGCGCGCGGCTTCGACAAGCGCGCCAACACCGTGGTCATCCTCGCTGTGGTGTCGGCGGGGGTGGCGGCCTACGCGCTCGGCGGCAACTACGCCTACTTCGGCGACATGTCGGGAGCGGCCGGCTGGAAGGCCTGGTTCAGCGCGGCGCTGATCGGCGTGGTGTCGGGCCTGGCCGGCGGCCTGTTCTCGCGGCTGATGGCCGCCGTGCTGGTGGGCGACAATCCCGTCAGGCGATGGAAGGACGCCCGACCCGTGCGGTTCGCCGCCCTCTGTGGCGTGGCGGCGGCCGCGGCGGCGGTCCTTAGCGGCGGCGTCACCTATGGCGCCGGCTATGCCGAAGCCAAGTCGCTGCTGTTTGGTCGCTTCGCCTCGGGCTGGGATCTGGCGGCCGGCAAGTGGCTGGCGACCCTTTCGGCGGCGGCCAGCGGCGCGCCAGGCGGCATTTTCGCGCCCTCCCTGGCCACGGGGGCGGGGATCGGCGCGCTGTTCGCGCACCTGGCGCCCTGGGCCGGCGGTCGCGAGGCCGTCACCCTGGGCATGGCCGGCTATCTGGCTGGTGTCGTCCAGGCCCCCCTGACCAGCGCGGTGATCCTGATGGAGATGACCCGCGATCCGGGCCTCGTCGGGCCGCTGCTGCTTTGCACCCTGATCGCCCGGCGCTGCTCCGAAGCGGTGGCGCCGACCCCGCTCTACCACGCCCTGGCCCGCGCCTGGACGCGACCGCGCCGTCGCGCGGCCCAGGCCGCGCCTGGAAGCGGCCCGGCGGCGGCACTGGGAGACCGCGCGGCATGAGCCTTCTTCACCTGGCGCGAAGGCTCCTGTGCGCCAGCGCCCTGATCATGATCGGAGCGATCGGCGTCAGTGTCATGACCCATGACGCTTGGTTGATGGCGGGCCACATCGCTGGCGTCTTCAGCGCCGTGGTCGCCGCCGTCGCGGTGCTGGCCTTCGTCGTGGCGGGCTTGCGGCGTGTCGCCGGAGCGCTGCCGCCGCGGCCGCCGGGTCACCCCGAGCTCGCCCCGTACGAGCGGGGGCTCACCGGGCTGGAGGCGGGGGCAGATCCGGCGCGCCCCTTGGCGTCGGATGGCTCTGCAGATCTCTGACCAACGCCTTCATCTCCCCGATCTCGCGCACCTGGGCGGTGAGGATCCCATCGGCCAGTTGGCGCACGCGTGGATCGCGGATATGGGCGCGGCGGCTGGTCATGATGGCGATGGAGTGGTGGGGGATCATCGCCTCCATATAGGCCACGTCGCCGACGCCGGCCTGGCTGCGGACCATAAACAGGCTCGCGGCGAAGATCAGGACGCCGCCGCTTAAGATGGCCGCGTTCAGGCGCCGGTTGGAATACATCTTGCGCATGAACAGCAGCATGACGATCGCCATGGCCGCGCCCATCAACAGAGCCATCCAGGCCCGGGTCTGGCTGAAGGCGACGTGATCGAGGCTGTAGATGTTCAGATACATCAGGCCGTACATCAGCAAGGTCGAGGTCGCGACCATCGCCGCGAAACGCAGATAGCTCATCGCGTCCTCCAGGACTGGCGCGGACCGCGCGCCCTGGTTAAATGATCGTGGAGCGATATATTTCCCGGCCCCAACTCAAAAGCATGGTGTGGCCTAGACGGTGGTCTGGGTTCCCATCTCCACGACGCGGCCTGGCGGGATCCGAAAGAAGCTGGTGGGATTGGCGGCCACGCCCATCATGAACGCGAAGAGCTTATCCTGCCAGATGGGCATGCCCTTGGGCGAGGGGATGATGGTGCGTCGGCCCAAGAAGAAGCTCGTCTCCATGATGTCGAACTTCAAGCCCAGTCGGCGGCTTTGGTTGAGCGCCTGGGGCAGGTTGGGACTTTCCATGAAGCCGTAGGTGACGGTGAGAATCTTGAAAGCGTCATCGACGGGTTCCAGACGCAGGCGTGTGGCCTCGTCCACTCGGGGCGTGGCGGCGGTGCGCACCGTCAGGATGATATTTTGGGCGTGCAGCACCCTGTTGTGCTTGAGATTGTGCAACAGCGCCAAGGGCGCCTGATGGGGCTCAGAGGTCAGGAAGATCGCGGTTCCGGCCGTGCGATGCGGCGGTTTGGCCGCCAGGGTCTTGGCCAGTTCGGTCAGCGGCAGGGTGTCCTGCTGGGCGCGCAGCGCCAGGCGACGCGCGCCGCGCGCCCAGGTCAGCATCGCCGTCACCAGGCCGCCGGCCAGCAGCAAGGGCAACCATGCCCCTTGCGGGATCTTCAGCAGGTTGGCGCTGACGAACACCACGTCCAGGCCCCCGAACACCAGAAGCGCCGCGACGGCGTTCCAGAGCGGACGATTCCACAGCCGTCGGATGATGACGAAGAACAGCAGACTGTCGACCAGCATCGCGCCAGTCACCGCGATGCCGTAGGCCGCCGCCAGGTTCGATGAGGTCTTGAACATCACCAGCAGAACCAGCACGCCGATCAGCAGCAGGGTGTTGACGCCCGGCACGAAGATCTGCCCCGCCTGGGTCTCGCTGGTGCGCCGGATGACGATACGGGGCAACAGACCCAGTTGAACCGCCTGCTGGGTCATGGAAAAGGCGCCGGTGATCACCGCCTGGCTGGCGATCACCGTCGCGGCGATCGACAGCAGCCAGACGGGCCAATAGGCCACCTGCGGAATCATCTGGAAAAACGGATTGCCGCGAGCCTCCGGGTGGCTCAGCACCAGGGCGCCCTGGCCCAGATAGTTGAGCAGCAGGCAGGGCAGGACAAAGGTCAGCCAGGCGATCCGGATCGGCGTCTTGCCAAAATGACCCATGTCCGCATAGAGCGCCTCGGCTCCGGTCACCGCCAGGAAGACGCTGCCGAGAATAGCAAAGCCAAGCAGTCCGTTGTCGAGCAAGAAGAGCGCCCCATAGTGGGGCGAGAGTCCCCGCAGGATCCCCGGATCGTCGCGAATGTGGAGCAGGCCGAGCCCGGCCAAGGTCAGGAACCACAGTGCCGTGATGGGCCCAAACAACCGGGCGACGCTGGCGGTGCCGCGCGACTGGACCATGAACAGGCTGACCAGGACGCCGATCGTCAGGGGCATGATCAGGAACGATAGCGTTCGCCCGAACTTGGGGACTTCGCGCAGGCCCTCCATCGCACCCAGGACCGACACTGCCGGGGTGATGATCCCATCGGCATAGAAGAAGGCCGCGCCGAGGATCCCTAGGACCAGAACCGCCGAGACCCGCCGGCCGCCGGCAGGTCTTGGCTCGGCGGACGCGGCCTTGGTCGATGTTGCTTGGGAAGGTGGGCCTTTGGCGAGGGCGCGTCGGGCTAGGGCCATCAAGGCCAGGGTCCCGCCTTCGCCCTTGTTGTCGGCCCGCATCAGGAAGACGACGTATTTGAGGGTGACGACCAGAATGAGCGCCCAGGTCATCAACGACACCACGCCCAGCACCGCCAGGGGCGCCGTCCCGCCCGACCGCGAATGGGCCAGGGCTTCGCGCATCGCATAAAGCGGGCTCGTGCCGATATCGCCGAAGACCACTCCAATGGCGCCCAGGGCCAGAGGCCAGAAGCGCTCCGCCGAGGGCGCGGCATGGCTGTCGGTCGCATCGGTGACAATGTCGGTCATGTCATCCTCGCCAGCAGGCCCGGCTGTCTCCAGCGCGACAGGGGCCGCGGTTCAAGCGCGCGAACCTCAAAGGCGATGCATCCGGCGCCTTCATTCCGTCAGCACCAGGCAATCCTCGCCCTCGGCCGCCAGAAGCGCGCAGGCCGCGTCGGCGCCCTCGGCGGTGCGGGCCGCAAAGCGCGCCGCGAAGAGGCCGCCGATCCGGGCTACGTCCCGCGACCGCTCCCCGAAACGGCGGGGATGACGTTTGACGACATCGGCCAGGCGCGCCTGGCCGCGCGCCTTGGAGCGGAACGCGCCAACCTGCACCCAAAGGCGAGACGGCGGCGAGGCCGCTGGCGAGGCGTCGCCCTGGGCTGTCGTCGGTTCGGCCTGGGTCAGGGCCGCCTGGATGACGGGCCGCGAGGCGACCTCGTCCGAAGCGACCGAGGCATACGAAAGAGGCGCGGTGGGTTGGGCCATCAGGTCCGCGACCGTCAGCTCGAAGCCGGCCGAGCGGATCGCGAGGCTGGAAAAGCTGGCCTGGACCAGTTTGGCCATGAACGCGTCGCGCGACCGCGCCGAGCGACCGCCCAGCACCACGGCGATCACCCGCCGACCGTCGCGCACGCCAGAGGTCAGCAGATTGTAGCCGGAGGCGTTGACGAAGCCGGTCTTGAAGCCGTCGATGCCCGGGCGGGACAGCAGGCGATTGTGCCCCTGGATCAGCCGTCCGCGGAACAGGGTCTGCTCCTGGTCGAAAATGGCGTAGTCGTCGGGATGGTCGCGCAGAAAAGCCCGACCCAGCAGCGCCAGATCCCGCGCGGTGCTGAAATGGCCCGCTTGGGGCAAGCCCGAGGCGTTGAGAAATTGGGTATGCTCCAGGCCAAGGCTTTTGGCCTTGGCGGTCATCGCGCGCGCGAAGGCGGCCTCGTTGCCGGCCAAATGCTCGGCCAGGGCCGTGGCGACATCATTGGCTGACTTGACCACCAGCACGTCCATTGCCTCCCGCATGCTCAGGCGCTCTCCGGCCCGCAGGCCAAGCCGCGAAGGGGGGCGGGCGGCGGCGCGCCGCGAAATGACCACCGGATCAGCCGATTTGACGCGACCGGCGTCCAGAGCGTCGAACGCCAGATAGAGCGTCATCACCTTCGTCAGCGAGGCTGGGTAGCGTCGCGCATCGGCGTGGCGGGCATAAAGCGTCTCGCCGGTCTGCGCGTCGATCACGATCGCCGCGAAGCGTCGCTCGACCGGTCTGTCGGCCATCGCTTGGGCTGGGGCGCAGACCATCACGACCATGGCGGCCAGGAGCTTGATCAGCGCAAGGCGCAAGCGCGACGACAAAATCATGGGCAGTCCGCCGGGCGGCGGTCCCTGAACTGGGCAAGAAGGTGTGGCCCATGTCGCCGGCAGCCTGGTTAACGTGATCTGAAGATTTGGGACAAAAATATCGCTACACGATGTTTTCGTGTTCGCGAACCCTTGGGGCGGACCTAAGATGAATCCGTGGCTTGTTCACAAACCGCGCCGCCCAGGCTGTCGCGGCTGACCTGCGCGCCGGTCCTGAGCGTCTGGTCGTCGCCTGCGGCGCTGGCGGCGGACGCCAGGCCCAGCAAGAGGCCCGCGCCTGCGCCCGCGGCGATCCTGGCCAGGGTGATCGAAAGGGCCCGACGGCCTGAAAAGGGTGGGGGGCGTTGCATGTGAACAGCCTTTCTTTCCCCTTTTCCAATCCCCGGCGGCCCGGCCCCGTTCCGCGCGGGCCTCACGATCTCTTGACTGGCTAGGCGGTCGCTGGGGTCGCTCAGGCGCCGCTGGCGGTCTTGGCGGCGTCATCGTGGCCGATGAGGACCGACAGGGTCTGGTGCGGCGTGGGGTCGGTCAGGCTGACCACCGCGCCATCGGCCCGCCAGGTCATGGTCACGCGCGGCTGGAGATTGGCCGAAAGGCGCACCCGAGCGCTTTTTGTTCGCGCCGGCCCGCCAAGCCGCGTCGTGAGCAGGTGCGTCACCGCATGGAAATTGTCAGGCGAGGTTTCGAGCGCGACCGCCTCGACGATCTGCCCACGGACAATCAGGGTGAGGCGGTCTAGTCGCACCTTGGCCGTGAGCGGCGCTGGGTCGTCGATCACATATTGGCCGTAACGACGCGCTACGCGGCAGGCCTTGGCGCCATCGGGCCGTGGCGCGCCACAGACCAGAGGCGCGCGCGCCAGCGATTGCAGCTCTTGACCAATGAGGGCCTGGACGCCGGTCAGGCCCAAGGGCGCCGCGCCAGCCAGAGCTGCGCCGCCCTGTTGCTCGAAAGGCGCGCTCTGGGCGTGGGCTCCGCTCGCCAAGAGCGGCAGAACAAGCAAGACGGCCAGGCCAGCTTTGCGGGTCATGGGTTGGAGCCTTCGCTACGATGCTGGGCCCGGCAGGGCGTAGGCGACCAGGGCGTCGCCGATCGGGGTTTCCATGAAGTGATGCCCGCCGGCCATGATCACCAGATATTGCTTGCCGCCGACCTCATAGGTCATCGGCGTGGCTTGGCCGCCGGCCGGCAACACGTCCTGCCACAGGGTGCGGCCGGTCTTCAGGTCGACCGCCCGAATGAGATTGTCGGTGGTCGCGGCGATGAAGATCACTCCGCCGGCCGTGACGACCGAACCGCCATTGTTGGGTGTGCCGATGGTCAAGGGCAGGTGCGAGGGGATGCCGAACGGACCGTTGGTGCGCGCCGTGCCCAGAGGACGATCCCATAGAGTCTTGCCGCTGAGCAGGTCGATGGCCCGCAGGCCGCCATAGGGCGGTTGCTTGCACAAAAGGCCCGTGAGCGGCAGGCGCCAGCCGGCGTTGACGTCGATGGCGTAGGGCGTGCCGACCTGCGGATCGCCCGCGCCCTCGGCGCCCTTCTTCATCGAGCCGCCGCGTTCCTGGCCGCGCGGCGCCCAGCCCTTTTTGTCGGCTTCGGCGCGCGGCGCCAGGCGATTGTAGTTGGGCATGTCGTTGTAGTTGGCGACGATGACGCCGCGAACGGGATCTACGGCGACGCCGCCCCAGTCCGAGCCGCCGTTGTAGCCAGGATATTCGACGTAGCGGCTCTTGGTCTCGGGCGGGGTGTAGAAGCCCTTGTAGGTGGCCAACCGAAACTGGATCCGGCAGATCATCTGGTCGATCGGCGACATGCCCCACATCGACCGTTCGGTCAGGTCGGGCTTGCGCAGGGTGTGATAGAGCGAAAACGGTTGGGTGGCCGAGCGCTCCTGAGGCTCGACGCCGCCCGTGGGCACGCGTCGCTCGGTTACGCCTGTCAGGGGCGCGCCAGTGCGACGGTTCAGGACATAGATGTCGCCCTGTTTGCTGGGGAGGATCAGGGCCGGAACCGAGCCCTGCCGGGTTGGGAAGTCCACCAGGGTGGCTTGCGATCCAAGGTCATAGTCCCAGACGTCGTTGCGCACCGCTTGGAACGACCAGACCTTGCGTCCAGTCGCCGCGTCCAGGGCTACCAGGGAGGTCGAATGGGCCTTTTCACGCGAGGTGCGCAGCCCGCTCCAATAGTCGACCGCCGAATTGCCGAGCGGCAGATAGACCAGGCCAAGGGCCTCGTCGGCCGTCGCCGTCGTCCACATATTGGGGGTTCCGCGGGTGTAGGTCTCGCCGGGAGGCGGCGCGCCGGTCCGCTCGGGCCGCACCATGTCCCAGGCCCAGGCCAGCTTGCCGGTGACGGCGTCGTAGCCCTGGATCACGCCCGAGGGGGCGTCGCGCTTTTGGCCGTCCAGCACCTGATGTCCCGTGACCACCACGCCGCGCACGATGGTGGGCGCCGAGGTGATGGAGAACATGCCCGGCACGTGCTGGCCGATCCCTTGGGTCGTATCGACCTGGCCGCCGAACCCGAAGTCGGGGCAGGGACGGCCGGTGGCCGCGTCGACCGCGATCAACCGCGCATCCAAGGCGCCTTCGATGATCCGGGTGGCGCAGACCTCGCCGGACTTGGCGCCGGGCACGGCGTAGTAGGCCACTCCGCGGCAGGCGGCGGTATAGGGGATGTGGATATCGGCGACCTTGGGGTCGAAGCGCCAGCGCGTCCTGCCGGTGGCCGCGTCGAGGGACATCAGGATGTTTTTTGGCGTGCAGAGATAGAGGCTGTCGCCCACCTTCAACGGTGTGGTTTCCGCACCGTATTGCGATCGCGCCTGGGCGGTGGCTGGCAGGTCGCCCGTGTGGATCAGCCAGGCGCGCTCGAGCTTGCCGACATTGGCCGGCGTGATCTGGGAGAGGGTCGAGTAGCGTTGGGCGCCGTAAGTACCGCCATAGGCGGGCCAGTCGGCGCCGGCCGATCCCGCCGCTAGCGGGCCAGGACCGAGCGTCGGCGTTCCAGGGGCGGGGGGACGCCCCGCCAGGAGCACGGCGATCACCAGCACGGCCATTAGCGCGCTGGCCCCGACCGCAACCCCCAGACTCGCCTGCCGGGGCGTGCGGTCCCGCGTCAGGTCGGGCACGCTGGCCATGACCAGCAGAAGCAAAATGAAGGGGCCGACAAGCCTTGGGGTCAGCGCCCAGCCGTCGAGCCCCGATTCCCAAAGCGCCCAGACCAGGGTCGCGGCGAAGACCCCGGCATAGAGCCAGGCGCCCCGGACGCGCCGGCGGACCATCAGCGCGCCGGAGCCGACCAGGCCCAGTCCGGCCAGCAGATAGTAGGGCGATCCCCGCACGAGCGCGAGCCAAAGGCCGCCCGCCGACAAGATCGCACCGATCAACACCAGGATGACGCCCACGGTGCGTGCGAACCAGGCGTGGCCTTGGACCAAGGTCTTGGAGGTGTTCGTCATGGGACGTTCCGACTGGAATCTAGGACGCGGCAAAGGGCGCGAGCGACGTTGAGCGGCCGCGCACCACAGACAATGCGTGAGACAGCCAAGCGGCGCCAAAAAAAGATCGCGACACGATGTAATTGCTTTTGACGGGGGTGCGCAGAGTGGCCGGCGCAGGCAAAACGAACCACCCGAAGCCGGTTTTGCTTGACCTCGGCGGAGGTTGCGACAAGTTTCCGGCCAGATATCAGGCTGCAGTTGCGGCCAGGCCGCGCCTTCGGGCGAATACGGTCCGGCGTCCGTCGATAACCTGACGCCACGACAGCTCGATCCAGTCTGGAGGCCGCCGTGGCAGAACACCTGACCCTTGCACGACCCATCTTGAAGCACGTCTTGGCCCTTGGAAGCCGAATGACGGATGGCCGCCTTGCGCCCTCGTTTCCAATTTTGGAGGCCTGACGCCATGACCTCTTTCCAGACGGACCGGGCTCGCCCCATGTCGGCGCTGCGCGCTTTTCTCCAGCACGAGGCGTCGGGCGGCTATGTCTTGATGGCGGCCGCCGCGCTGGCGCTCATTGTCGCCAATACGCCCCTGGCCGACGCCTATTTCTCGGTGCTGGGCCATCACCTGGGCTTTTCATTGGGCCCGGTGTCGCTCGACGAGAGCGTGCTGCATTGGATCAATGACGGCCTGATGGCCGTCTTCTTCCTGCTGGTCGGATTGGAGATCAAGCGCGAGGTCCTCGACGGACAGCTCTCGCGACCCTCGCGCATCATCCTGCCGGGGCTGGCCGCTCTTGGCGGGGTCGCCGCGCCGGCCCTGATCTATCTGGTGTTCAACGCCGCCAATCCCGACACCCGCTCGGGCTGGGCCATTCCCTCTGCGACCGACATCGCCTTCGCGCTCGGCGTTCTGGCCCTGCTAGGTCCCCGCGTGCCGACCTCGCTGAAGATCTTCCTGACCGCCATCGCCATCATGGACGATCTGGCGGCCATCGTAATCATCGCCATCTTCTATACCGCCCAGCTTCACCTGGGCGCCTTGGCGGTGTCGGCCGGCATCCTGGCGGTTCTGATCCTCCTCAACCGTCTCGGTGTGAAGGCGCTTTGGCCCTATCTGCTGGGCGGGCTTCTTCTATGGTTCTTCGTTCTGGAGTCGGGCGTGCACGCGACCCTCGCCGGGGTGGCGCTGGCCATGGTCATCCCGCTGCGCAGGAGCCCGGCCTGTCCCGACGACGTGACCTCGCCCTTGCATCGGCTCGAGCACGCCCTCCACAAGCCGGTGGCGTTCGTGATCGTCCCACTGTTTGGTTTCGCCAATGCGGGCCTGTCCTTCACCGGCGTCAGCCTGGCCAATCTGCTGGACCCGGTTCCGCTCGGGGTGGCCTTGGGCCTCTTCGTCGGCAAGCAACTGGGCGTGTTCCTCACCGCCTGGACAATCGTACGTCTGGGCTGGGCCGACATGCCCAAATACGCCTCGACCGGCCAGCTCTACGGCGTCTCGGTCCTTTGCGGCATCGGCTTCACCATGAGCCTGTTCATCGGCAACCTGGCCTTTCGGCAAGACCATCTGGTCGATGAGACGAAGATCGGCGTGCTGGCCGGCTCCCTGGCCTCGGCTTTGCTCGGCATGCTGATCCTGCGAGTTTCCAAGTCCGATGCGCCCGAAAGCGAACGTCACGCCGCGGCCCTGGCGGACGACGGGCAACTGGACGTTCGATGAGATCCAACGCGCCGCTCCGACCGTTCTCCTCGAGGCCGTAGACTTTACGAGGTCCTCATGACCGCCTTCGATCTTGCCGCGATTTTCCTGGCCCTGGTGGGGCTGGTTGGCTGGTTGAACGTCCGGTTCTTCCACTTGCCGACCGCCACGGCGATGGTCCTGGCCGGTCTTGCCGGCGCGGGCCTGTTGCTCGCCGCGCGGGCCTGGCTTCCCGGCCCCAACGCCGCGGGACAGCTCGTTAGCGCGATCGCGGGAGTGGATTTTCCCAAGACCGTGCTGGGCTACATGCTGGCCTTCCTGCTGTTCGCCGGCGCCATGCAGGTCAGTCTCGCCGAGCTTCGCAAGCGACTGCTGGCCATCGGCAGCCTGGCCACCGTCGGCGTGCTGGCCTCGACCTTGATCGTTGGCGGCGGCCTCTGGCTGACCGCGCGTCTGCTCGACTTGCCGCTGACTTTGCCTTGGGCGTTCGTGTTCGGCGCCCTCATTAGCCCGACCGATCCGATCGCCGTGCTCGCGGCGGTGCGACAGGGCAGTCTGTCAAAGACCCTGGAGGCGGTGCTGCAGGGCGAGGCCTTGTTCAATGACGGGATCGGCATCGTGGTGTTCACCGCAGCGGTCGCGATCGCCAGCGGGGGCGGGGAGCTCCATCCCCTGCAGGCCATCGGCCAAGTCGCTATCGAGGCAATTGGCGGCCTGGCCATTGGCTTGGCCGCGTCGCTCCTGGTCATCGCCGGGATGAGGGCCATCGACGACAACGCCGTCGAGGTCGGGCTCTCCATCGCGCTGGCGGTCGGCGTTTACGCCCTGGCCGACGCGCTCCGCGTCAGCGGGCCGATCGCGGTCGTCGTCGCGGGCTTGATGGTTGGCAACCTCGGCATGCGCACGGCGATGAGCGACATGACCCAGAGACACGTGCATGGCTTTTGGACCTTGGTCGATGAGATCCTCAATGCCTTGCTCTTCCTGCTGCTGGGTCTGGAATTGGTTGTGGTGCCGTTCGATTCCAGAATGGCCGGCCTTTGGATCGTGGCCATCCTGCTCGTGGTTCTGGCGCGGTTGATTGTCGTCGCACCGTGGGGCGCTTTTTTCCGGCGCCATGAACAGCAACTCGGCGCGAGTCTGCTGCTCGGATGGGGCGGTCTTCATGGGGCCTTGTCCCTGGCGCTGGCGCTTACCCTGCCGCCGGGCCAAGCTCGAACCTTGGTCCTGTCCACGACCTTTGCAGTCGTGATCTTTTCGGTGCTGGCCCAAGGTCTCACCTTTGGGTGGCTCGCGGCGAAGTTTGCCACGCGACAGGACCGGTGATGGGCGCCGCCTTGCCCTTGCCGGCCAATGTCTTCGATGGAGACATGTCCCTAGGCGACGCCTAAGCCGATTGATCGTCACTTCAAAGCCGAGCGATGTGGACACATCGCCCTACTGCATCGCTTGGAGTGTCCGTGCGGGGGGGACGGCGTCATTGAATTCCGTCCTTCGATATCGGCTTCTCCATCACGACGTCGCCTCCAGACCGCCGCCGAGCGCGGCGTAGAGCGCCACCATGGCCGCCAGTTGGTCGCGCCTGAGCGACAGCAGAACCTGACGGGCGGCGTAGTCGGCGCGCTGCGCGTCGAGGCGTTCCAACCGCCCGTCGAGCCCGGCGCGGTAACGCAGATCCGATAGCCGGAAGCGCTGGCGCGCGGCCTCGGCCACACCTTCCTGAACATGGATCTGGCTGGCGAAAGTGGCCTGCGCGGCCAAGCCATCGGCGACCTCGCGGAAGGCGATCTGGATCTGGCGTTCGTAGGCCGCGACGGCGAGCGATTTGCGCGCCTCGCTCAGCGCCAGAGCGCCCCTCAACTGGCCGCTCCGAAAGATCGGTTGGGTGATCTGCGGCATGAACGTCCAGGCTTTGCTTCCTCGGTCGAACAGTGCGCCAAGGTCCGGACTGGCGCCGCCGATCGCGCCGCTAAGCGTAACCCTGGGCAGGAAGGCCGCGCGCGCGGCGCCGATGTCGGCGTTGGCGGCGCGCAGGACATGCTCGGCCTGGGCGATGTCGGGGCGCAGGGTCAGCAACTCGGCCGGCAAGCCCGGCTCAAGCTGCGTCGGAAGCGGCTGACCGGCGAGGGGGATCGGCGGAGGCAGCAAAGCCGATTCCGGCCCGCCGACAATGAGCTCAAGGGCGTTGCGCGCCTGGGCGAGCCCGCGCTGGCCCGCCTCGCGATCGGCCTCCGCCTGGCGAACCAGGCCCTCCGCCTGGGCGATGTCGAGGCCGCTGGCTTGCGAGGCCGCCTTGAGCCGTTGGGCGATGTCGAGAGAGGCTCGCCAGTCCGACAGCGTCGCTTCGCTCAACGCCAACTGCTCCTCGGCGAGCCGCTCGTCGAGATAGGCCGTGGCGACGGCCGAGATCAACGCGATCCGGGCGGCGCGTGCGCCGGTCTCGCTGGCCAGATAGCGCTCATAGGCCGCGCTGGACTGCGCCCGGAGCCGTCCGAACACGTCCAGTTCGAAGGCGGTGAGCCCGAGATTGGCCGCGTATGTCTCGGAGCGACCCTGGGCCAGCGAGCGCTCTTGGGTCCGAGAAAGATTGGCGTCGAGGCTTGGCCCCAGCGCGCCGCGCGCGATCCGGTTCTCCGCGCGGGCGGCCTCGACGTTCAGCAGGGCGGCGCGAAGATCGCGGCTCTGGTCCAGCGCCTGGTCGATCAGGGCCGCCAGCCTGGGATCGGTATAGACCTGCTTCCAGGTAAGCGACCTGGCCATGGGCATGTCCGCCGCCACGCCGCCTTCGACGACGGGATAGGCCGCCGCCACCGGAGCCGCTGGAAGGTCCAGACGCGGCGTGACGGAACACGCGCCGAGCAGCGCGGCGCCGCAGAGGATCAGACGACGCATGAATCAGGCCTCCATCTCGGGCGTGGCTTTGTTCCGTCTGGACAGGCGCTCCGCCGCGCCGGCGACCAGGACGAAGAAGGTGGGAACCAGGATGATCGCGAGCAGGGTGCCGGTGATCATCCCGCCGAACACGCCGGTGCCGATGGCGTGCTGGGTCTCGGCGCTGGCGCCGGACGCGATCACCAGCGGGACGACCCCCAGCGTGAAGGCCAGACTCGTCATCAGGATGGGGCGCAGGCGCAGCCTGGCCGCGTGTAGGGCCGCCTCCGTCAGGCTCATGCCGTTCGCTCGATTGGCCTTGGCGAACTCGACGATCAGGATGGCGTTCTTGGCCGACAGGCCGATGATGGTGATCAGTCCGACCTTGAAGAAGACGTCGTTGGGCAGGCCTCGCAGCAGCACCGCCGCCAAGGCGCCGATCAGGCCGAGCGGAATGGCCAGCATGACCGACAGCGGGATCGACCAGCTCTCATAAAGCGCCGCCAGCACCAGGAAGACGACCAGCATCGACAAGGCGAGCAGCGCGGGGGCTTGGGCGCCCGCCAGTTTCTCCTGCAGCGACTGCCCGGTCCACGCGACGGCGTAACCCTGTGGAAGCTGCGCCGCCAGACGCTCCATCTCGGCCATGGCCTGGCCGCTCGAAACGCGGGGCGCGGCCGACCCCGTGAGGCGAACCGACGGATAGCCGTTGAAACGCTTCATCTGGGCTGGCGCTCGGGTCCAGACCGGCGAGACAACTTCAGAGAGCGCGACCATGCCTCCGGTCTCGTTGCGGACGTAGAGCTTCAGCACGTCGCCGAGCTGCATCCGGAAGGGCGCGTCGGCCTGAACGATCACCTGCTGCAGGCGGCCGGCGTTGACGAAGTCGTTGACGTAGCTGGATCCCAGGGCGGTCGACAGGGTGTCGCCGATGGCCGCGAAGGAGACGCCCAGGGCTTGGGCCTTCTGGCGGTCGATATCCAGCCGCACCGTCGAGCCGGGGGGCAGGCCATCGGGATAGACGCCCGTCACCTGCTTGCTCAGCGCGGCCAGTTCCAGCAGTCGCGTCTGGGCCGCGATCAGGGCCTCCGGGCCGCGATTGGCGTGGTCCTGAAGCGCCAGGGTGAAGCCCGAGGAATTGCCCAGCTCGTCGATCGAAGGCGGCATCACCGACATGATCTCGCCCTCGCGCTGAGCTCCCATGGCCTCGGTCGCGGCCTGGACTTCGCTGGCGCTGGTCGCGCCGTCGCGCTTGTTCCAGTCCTTGAGCATCGTGAAGATGATGGCCGCGTTGGGTCCCTGGCCGGCGAAGCTGAAGCCGGTGACCGCCTGGGTGGTATCGATGGCGGGGCGCGTGCGCGCGTAGTGCTCGAAGCGCGAGACCGCTTCGCTGGTGCGCTGCGCCGTGGCGTCGGCGGGCAATTGGAAGGAGGTCATGAAGTAGCCCTGGTCCTCCTCGGGAAGGAAGGCCGAGGGCAGAAGCATGAACGCTGCCGCCACGATCGCGACGACCACGCCGAAGGCGGCCATGGCGCGACCGCCGCGTCGCAACACCGCGCCCAGCAGGCGGGTGTAGCCCTCGGTGAGGCGGTCGAAGCGCTGGTCGAACCAGGCGAAGAAGCCCTTTTTCGGCGTGTGGGCGTCGATGGGCTTCAGCAAGGTGGCGCACAGGGCCGGCGTCAAGGACAGGGCCAGGAAAGCCGAGAACAGGATCGAGACGGCCATGGACAGGGTGAACTGGCGATAGATCGCGCCGACCGAGCCATCCGCCAGGGCCATGGGAATGAACACCGCCGCCAGCACGGCGGTGATGCCGATGATCGCGCTGGTCATCTCCGACATGGCCTTGCGGGTCGCGTCCTTGGGAGAAAGCCCCTCGGTCGCCATGATCCGTTCCACCGCCTCGACCACGACAATGGCGTCGTCGACGATGATGCCGATCGCCAGCACCATGCCGAACATGGTCAGCACGTTGATCGAGAAGCCCGCGGCCAGCATCACGGTGAACGTGCCCATCAAGGCGATCGGCGCGACGATGGCGGGGATCAGCGTGTAGCGGATCTTCTGCAGGAACAGGAACATCACCAGGAACACCAGCGCCATGGCCTCGACCAGGGTCTGGACGACCTTCTCGATCGAGACGCGGACGAATGGCGCGGTATTGAACGGGACGCCCAATTGCATCCCGGGCGGCGCGGCCTTCTGCAGCTCGTCGAGACGGGTCTGGATCGCGGCGGCGGTCCGCACCGCGTTGCCGCCGGGCGACAGCTGGACGCCCAGGGCCGTCGCCGCCTGACCGTTCTCGCGGGTCGTGAAGTTGAAATTGGCCGAATTCAGTTCGAGGCGGGCGACGTCGCCCAAGGTGACGCGCGAGCCCGAGGTGTTGGCGCGCAGCACAATGGCGGCGAACTGTTCGACGGTCCGCAATTGGCCGTCGGCGGTCAGCGGCACGGTCACGCGCTGGTCCTCGATCGTGGGCTCGCCGCCCAGGGCGCCGGGGGCCAATTGCTGGTTCTGCGCCGCGATCGCTCCGGTGACGTCGCTCAGCGTCAAGTTGAAGCCCGTGAGCTTGTTGGGATCGACCCAGATCCGCATCGCGCGCTCGGAGCCGAACATCTGCACGCGCCCCACGCCCGGAATACGCTTGAGCTCATCGGCGATGTTGCGGACCATGTAGTCGCTGAGCGCCACCTCGTCGTCCCGTCCGTCGACGCTCCGCAGGCTGACCATCAGCAGGAAGTTGGAGGCGGCGCTCTCGACGCCGACGCCGGTCTGCCGCACGGTCTGGGGCAGGCGAGGCTCGATGGTTTTCAGGCGGTTCTGGACGTCGACCTGGGCAAGCTCCGGATTCGTGCCCGGCTTGAAGGTCGCCGTGATCGTGGCCGAGCCCGAGGTGTCGGTCGAGGACTCGAAGTAGAGCAGGTTCTTGACGCTTGAGAGCTCACGCTCGATCAGGCTCACGACCGAGTCGTTCATGGCCTGCGGCGTGGCGCCGGGATAGCTGGCGTAGATGCTGACCGTGGGAGGGGCGACGACGGGATAGCGCGCCACCGGCATGCGGGGGATGGCCATCAGGCCCGCCAGAACGATGGCGATGGCGATGACCCAGGCGAAGATCGGCCGCTCGATGAAGAACTTGGGCATCCGACTAGCGCGCTCCCATCTGGAACGGAACGGTTTTGACCCCGGCGCCGGCCCTGACGCGGTCCTGGCCCTCGACGATGACGCGCTCGCCGACCTTCAAGCCGCGAGTCACCACGTAGCGGCCGTCCACCACGTCGCCGACCTCGACGGCGCGGGTCTCGACCACGCCCTGGGCGTTCACCAGGCTGACGATCGGTTTGCCGCCGCTGTCGCGCAGCACGGCCTGCTGAGGGGTCATGACCGCACCATGGATCGGGGCGCGCGGCAGGCGGGCGCGGACGAACATGCCGGGCAGAAGCGCGCGGTCAGGATTGTCGATCTCGACGCGCGCGACCGCATCGCCCGTCGCGGGATCGACCGCCACGCCCGAGAACAAGATCTTCCCTTTGCGGGGATAGGGCTCGCCGGACGGCGTCAGGATCTCGACCTCGCGGCCGGCGCCGCCGCCCGCCATGGCGCGCAAGGCTTCAAGGCGCGCGGTCGGCTGACGGACGTCGATATAGACTCGGTCGATCTGCTGGATGGTCGCCATCGGACCCACGCCGCCGACGGCGACCAGGGCTCCTTCCGTGACCTGGGCCTCGCCGATCCGGCCGGAGATCGGCGCCGTGACCGTCGCGAAACTCAGTTCGATCCCACGGCGGCGCAGGGTCGCGCGCGCTTCGGCCAGATCCGCCTCCGCCTGCGCCCTGGCCGAGACCGCGTCATCATAGCTCTGGCGGCTGATGGCGTCGGCCTCTACCAGCGGGGCCAGGCGCGTCACCTGGGCCCTGGCGCGTTCGGCGACGGCGATCGCGCGCGAAAGGGCCGCCTGGGCTCCGGCGGCTTCGGCCCGATAGGGCGTGGGATCGATCTGGAACAGCGGCTGGCCGGCCGTGACATCACCCCCCTGGGTGAAGAGCCGACGGGTTACGACGCCCGACACCTGGGGGCGGATCTCGGCGGTTCGGAACGCCACGACGCGCGCCGGCAGCTCATCCACGGGCGTGACCGTGGCCGCCTCGGCGGTCGCCACCGCAACCTCGGGCGGCGGCGGTGCGGCGGCGACCTCGGGATGACGGCAAGCGGCCAGCGTCGCGCTCCCCAGCAGGAGGGTCGCGGCGATGCGACGACGGTGGCGGTCCATGAAAATCAAGCTCCCAAAGTCGCGCCTTTTGGGGCGCTGGGCGGCTATGCCCGAGCGCGGTTGCGCGATCGTGGAGCGAAGGTTGCGACTTCGTGGAGAGCCCTGGCGTCGCCCGCGGAAGGATGATTATTGCCTTGGCGATCCGGTCGCGGCCGCATTGGAGATCCCGTGAACGCACTGGTTTTGATTGTCGAGGACGAGTCCGAGATCGCGGAAATCCTCGTGGGCTATCTTGAACGCGAGGGGTTCAGGACCGTCACGGCGCGGGATGGTCAGACAGCGGTCGAGCTGCATCAGGCGCTTCGGCCCGACATCGTCCTGCTGGACGTGGGTCTGCCCAAGCTGGACGGCTGGGAGGTCCTGGCGCAACTGCGCAGGCGCGGCGCGACGCCCGTCATCATGCTGACGGCCTTGGACCAGGACCTGGACAAGCTGCAAGCTTTGCGGATCGGTGCGGACGACTATGTCGTCAAGCCCTTCAACCCGCTGGAGGTCGCCGCCCGCGCCAAGGCCGTGTTGCGTCGCGCCACGGGAAGGGACGCGGCGTCGGTGGCGCGCTCAGGACCGCTTGACGTCGATCCCGTCAACCACATCGCGACGGTGAATACGCCGGAGGGGCCGCGCCGGCTGAGCCTGACCCTGACGGAGTTCAGACTGCTCCTCCACATGGCCCAGGCGCCGATGCGCCTCTACACGCGGGCCGAGCTGCTGGACGCCTGCCTCTCCGGCGGCGACGCGCTGGAACGGACGGTCGACAGCCATCTGAGCAAACTGCGTAAGAAGCTCGAGGTGGCGGGCGCGCCCGGCATGCTCGGCAATGTCCGGGGCCTCGGCTATCGCCTGCTGGGGGACCAATGAAAGCCCAGAGCCTTTCGCAGCGCCTCAACCTGGCGATCGTCGGCATCACGCTGGCGACCCTGGTGTTGAGCCTGACGTTCGTGATCGTCGCCTACGGTCTGCTCTTCGAGTTCTCGCCCAAGCTGCTGTCGGCCGAGGACGCGATCCTGCCCGGCCCCGTGGAGTGGGCGATGTACTCGGTCTGTATCGTGCTGGGCAGCATCGCCGCCAGCGTCGTCGCGACGCGGGTCGCCCGACGGATGGTCGAACCGCTCGAGGCGCTGGCGCAGGCCGCTCGCCAGATCGCCGGGGGAGACCTGGCGGCGCGGGCGAACTTGACCGCCCCGGCCCCGACCGAAGCCAGCCAGATGATCGCCGACTTCAACGCCATGGCTGATCGGCTTGAGAAGGCCGTCGATGACATCGTCACCTGGAACAGCCTGATCGCCCACGAGTTGCGGACGCCGGTCACGATCCTCAAGGGCCGGCTTCAGGGGCTCGCCGAAGGGGTGTTCCAGCCCGAACCGGGGCTTCTCCAATCGCTGCATCAACAGGCTGACGCCCTGGCGCGGCTGGTTGAGGATCTGCGGGTCGTCAGCCTGCTGGACAGCGGCCGCCTGCATCTGCGGCTGGTCGAGATCGACCTGGCCTCGGAACTGGAAGGTCTGGCGCGGCTCGTCGAGCGCGATCTGGACAGGGCGGGCTTTGGCCTGCGCATGGTCCTTACGAGCGGCCGGTGCGTGGCCGATCCCGTCCGCTTGCGGCAGGCGGTGCTGGCCCTCGTCGACAATGCGTTGAAGTATGCGGAGCCCTGTGTCCTGGAAATCGCGACGCGCGTGTCGGACACTGAGGTCCTGATCAGCGTCATCGACAGGGGTCCCGGAATGCCGGAAGGCCTCTCGAAGCGCGCGTTCGAGCCTTTCCGGCGCGGAGACGACGTCGATCTCAAGAGTGGATCGGGTCTGGGCCTGGCCGTGGTGCGCGGCATCGCCGAGGCCCATGGAGGGCGAGCGACCTACGAGCGACGTGACGGCCTTTCAGCCTTCACGATCACGATGCCCGCGAACCAATTGCCGAGTGAAGCGCCCAGAGCGGCGACAAGGTCCTAGCCGCCGAATCCGGGGACGAGCCGTTCAAGCCTATCGCTCCGCTGCGTGAAACTGAAAGGGTCGAGGAAAGCACCACGCCCAACACAGCGGCGGATTGACCAACGCTCCGGTCTTTGGAAAGCGCAAGAACATCGTCGGTCTCGCGCGCCTACGGTCCAAACGCCCTTAGAGGCGACGCCTGCGGGACCGGTTTCGGAAGCGTTCAGCTCGACGCGGACGCTCAAGATGACATGACGCGACGCTTGCCCTAGCCTGACGGCGGTATTGGAGTTCCGAATGTCGCCGCGTGCAACGTCCCCCGAAGATCCCCGCTTGGTCTTTTGGAACCGCCGCTCGACGCCGCCTTTCACGGCCTTGCGCGCGTTCGCGGCCGTCGGCGAGTTTGGCGGCATCCGTAAGGCCGCGGCGGTGCTGGAACTGGATCACGCCGCGGTCAGTCGGCACCTTCGCGGTCTGGAGGTCTGGGCCGGCGTCCCGCTGGTCGAGCGCGGGGCCAACGGCGGCAAGCTGACGCTGGAGGGCGCCAAGTTTCACGCCCGCATAACCTCCGCCCTCAACGAAATCGCCGCGGCGTCCGCCGATCTCCTGCATGGCTCGGACGAGCGCACGTTGCAGATTTCCTGCATCCCCGGCCTGGCCTCCAACTGGCTGTTGGCGCGCCTGGCCGACTTTCGCCAATCCCATCCCGAGATCCAACTGGTGCTGCGTCCGTCGGACACCGCCCCGGACTTCACCCGCCGCGATATGGATGGCGACATCCGCTACGTGATCGACGCCGCGCCGGACAAGCCGCCCGCCGGAGAGGTCGAGTCCGTTCAACTGGCCCGCCCACCGGTTCTGGCCGTCGCCAGCCCGGCGCGCCTGGACGCCCTGGGCAAACCCTTGACCGCGACAGACCTGTTGAAGGGGCCACTGCTGCACGAGGAAAACGCCCGGCAATGGACCGCCTGGTTCGAGGCCAACGGCGTGATCCCGGAGCCGGATCTGCCCGGGCACAGGCTCTGGCATGCCCACCTGGCCGTCGACGCCGCCCGTCGCGGGGAGGGCCTGGCCCTGGCCAACGCCTTCCTGGTCGGCGAGGATTTCAAGGCTGGCCGATTGGTGGATGTTGGCGCGCTGATCGGCGCGCAGCCCATCGTGATGGGGCGCTATGTGTTTTCGGCCCGTCGGGACCGCTGGCGCACCCCGGCGCTGCTGGCCTTTCGGCGATGGCTGGTGCGCGAGGCCGCCGGGGAAGCGGCGCGCTGGTAGCGCACATCGGTGACGTTTCGTCACCACTTGCAGCGGAGTTGTCATCTCCGCATCGCGCCGGTTGTGGCCGAGCATCATCTCAGGTGTTTTGTTTCCTGAGAGAGTTGCCTTGTCCGCCTTCGCGACCGCTCCCGTCTCCAACGAATCCCTTCTGGAGCGTCGCCGCGCGGCGGTGTCCTCGGGCGTGGCCAGCTCGACGGCCATCTATGCGGATAGAGCGCTCAATGCCGAGATCTGGGACGTGGAGGGGCGTCGCTACGTCGATTTCGCGGGCGGCATCGCCGTCCTCAATGTCGGTCATCGTCACCCTCGGGTGATGGCGGCGGTCCAGAACCAGCTGGAACGTTTTTCCCACACGGCTTTCCAAGTGCTGGCCTACGAACCCTACGTGGCGTTGGCCGAGCGCCTGAATGCCCTGGCCCCGATCGACGGGCCGGCCAAGACGATCTTTTTCACCAGCGGCGCCGAGGCGGTCGAGAACGCGGTCAAGATCGCTCGCGCGGTGACCGGCCGGCCTGGGGTGATCGCCTTCACTGGTGCGTTCCACGGCCGCACGACTCTGTCCTCGGCCCTGACCGGCAAGGTCGCGCCCTACAAGCGCATGTTCGGCGGCGCGCCGGCCAACATCTTCCATGCGCCGTTTCCGATCGCGGCGCACGGCGTCGACGTCGAGGATAGCCTGAAGGCCCTCGACTTCCTGTTCGCCGCCGACCTGCATCCCAGTTCCGTGGCGGCGATCATCATCGAGCCTGTGCAGGGCGAGGGCGGTTTCCACCCCGCGCCCGACGCTCTGATGACCGCGCTGCGGGCGATTTGCGACGCGCACGGCATCCTGCTGATCGCCGACGAGGTGCAGACTGGCTTCGGCCGCACGGGCAAGATGTTCGGCGCCGAGCACTGGAGCGTGCGGCCCGACCTCATCACCGTGGCCAAGTCGCTGGCGGGCGGCTTTCCCCTGTCCGGCGTCATCGGACGGGCGGCGCTGATGGACGGTGTCGAACCCGGTGGCCTGGGCGGCACCTATGGCGGCTCGCCGGTGGCCTGCGCCGCGGCCCTGGCGGTGCTCGACGTGATGGAGGACGAGGCGTTGTGCGCGCGCGCTGACCTCATCGGCGCACGGCTGCGCGAGCGCATGGCGGGCTTCGCGGGCCGCAACGACCTGATTCCGACCCGTGGTCTGCGCGGTCCGGGCGCGATGATCGGCTTCGACATCGTCACCGCCGATGGACGGCCCGACAGCGCTGGCGCCAAGGCCGTGGCGGGGCGAGCCCTGGAGCGCGGCCTGATCCTGCTGACCTGCGGGGTCGGCGGCGAAACGATCCGGGTGCTGGCGCCGTTGACCATCCCCCTCGAGCAACTGGACGAGGGTCTCGACATCCTCGAGGACAGCCTGCGCGTGGATAACGCCTGATGGACGGCGCGACCCACCTTCCGGACCTGGCGCTGAGACGGCCCGACCTGTTGCGCCAGGTCGCCTATGTCGACGGCCAATGGATCGACGGCCCTGAGGAGATCGTCGTGACATCGCCCGCCACCGGCCAGCGTCTTGGCGGCGTGCCCGACCTTGGCGCGGAGGCCGCGACCCGGGCGGTGGGCGCGGCCCAAGCCGCCTTCGGACCCTGGCGCAAGCTGAGCGCCAAGGCGCGGGGCGCCATCCTGCGGCGCTGGCGCGACCTGATCCTTGAGAACGTCGAGGATCTGGCCCGGCTGATGACCGCCGAGCAGGGCAAGCCCCTGGCCGAGGCGCGCGGGGAGGTGGCCTACGCGGCCAGCTTCCTCGAATGGTTTTCCGAGGAGGCCAAGCGCGTCTATGGCGACGTTATCCCAGGGCATGACGCCGGCAAGCGCCTGCTGGTGCTGAAGCAGCCGATCGGCGTGGTGGCGGCGGTGACGCCATGGAACTTTCCGGCGGCGATGATCACCCGCAAGGTCGGCCCCGCCCTCGCGGTGGGCTGCACCGTGGTGCTCAAGCCGTCCGAGCTGACCCCGTTCTCCGCCCTGGCCCTGGCGGCCTTGGGGGAAGAGGCGGGCGTGCCGCCGGGCGTGTTCAACGTCGTGACGGGGCAGGCCGCGCCGATCGGCGAGGTGCTGACCGGCGATCCGCGGGTGCGCAAGTTCACCTTCACGGGATCGACGCCGGTCGGGAAGATGCTGGCCGCCCGCTGCATGGCCACGGTCAAGCGCGTGTCGCTGGAACTGGGCGGCAACGCGCCCTTCATCGTCTTCGACGACGCAGACCTGGACAAGGCCGTCGAGGGTGCGATGGCCTCGAAGTTCCGCAACACCGGCCAGACCTGCGTCTGCGCCAATCGCCTGCTGGTGCAGGCCGGCGTCTACGAGGCCTTCGCGCGGAAGCTGACGGCGCGCGTCGAAAAGCTGGTCGTGGGCGACGGCCTGGCCGGCCCTACCGACCAGGGGCCGCTGATCAACGCCGCCGCCGCCGCCAAGGTGGCCCGCCACGTCGAGGACGCCGTCGCGGGCGGCGCGGTCGTCCGCACCGGCGGCCAAGCGCTACCGGGGACGGGCTTCTTCTATGCGCCGACCGTGCTGACGGGCGTCACCGGCGACATGGCCATGGCCAGGGAAGAGACCTTCGGCCCCGTCGCTGGCCTGATCCGGTTCGAGACCGAAGCCGAGGCCGTCGCGATCGCCAACGACACCAGCGCCGGCCTGGCGGCGTACCTCTTCACGCGTGACCTGGACCGTTCCTGGAGGGTCGGGGAAGCGCTGGAATACGGCATGGTCGGGCTCAACACCGGCCTGATCTCCACCGAGGTCGCGCCCTTTGGCGGGGTCAAGGAGTCGGGCCTGGGCCGCGAAGGCTCACGTCACGGCGTCGACGAGTTCGTCGAACTCAAACTTCTGTGCAGCGATATCGCGGGGGACTAGGCCATGATCATCAAATTCGCGCCGGCCGAGCTCTTCGCCGCCATGCCGCCCGCCAATCCCGCGCCGGTTCCGATCGGCGATCCGGTCTCGCAGATCGCCGTGCGCGGCTTCGCCTCGCAGGCCGCCGCGACCACGCGCACGGGCGTCTGGGAGTGCAGTCCGGGACGCTGGCGTCGGCAGGTGCTGGCCGCCGAGTTCTGCGTCTTCCTCGAAGGCGAGTGCGTGTTCGAGCCGGACGAGGGGGAGCCGATCCGTATCGCCCCGGGCGAGGCGGTCTATTTTCCGGCCAACACCGCCGGCGTCTGGACGATCGAGACCAAGGCCCGCAAGGCCTACGTCATCTTCGATGAAGCGCGATGAACATGCGGCCACAGCCTCTCACGGCCGTCGCGGAAACGCAGGCCTATCGCGACACCAGCTTCTGGCTGGAGACCTGCAACGATGATCTGACGCCCCGCGCCTCGCTCAAGGGCCAGGTGAGCGTCGATGTGGCGATCCTGGGCGGCGGCTTCTCGGGCCTGTGGACCGCCTACTATCTGATGCGCGACAATCCCGGTCTGCAGGTCGCGATCCTCGAGAAGGACATCTGCGGCTACGGGGCCTCCGGGCGCAACGGCGGCTGGTGCTCGTCGCGCTACCCGCTCGATGCGAGCACCCTTGCCCGACGTTACGGTGTCGAGATCGGCCGCAAGACCCTGCTGGCCATGTACGACGCCGTCGAGGAGGTCGGACGGGTCTGCGCGCGGGAGGGCATTGACGCCGAATACCGCCAGACCGGCATCCTCAGCCTGGCGCGCGGCAAGGTGCAACTCCCCACGGTCCAAGCCGCCCATCGCGCCTACGAGCGCCTGGGCCTGGCCGATCAGAACCTGCTGCTCGGCGCTGAAGCCGCCCGGGAGAAGGTGCGCGCCACCGAGATCGAAGGCGCGCTCTTCTCACCCAAGAGCGCCACCGTGCATCCGGCCAAGCTGGTGCGCGGTCTCGCCCAAGCCGTCGAGCGCCTGGGCGGGGTGATCTACGAGCGGTCGCCGGTGACCCGCTTCGAGCCGGGCGAGACGCCTCGCCTGCACACCGACAGCGGCGTGCTGGTGGCTCGCAAGGCGATCGTCGCGGCGGGCGAAGCCTATCTGACCCAGCAACCGCGCTTCCGCCGGACCCTTCTGCCGATGTCGTCGCTGATCGTGCTCACCGAGCCCTTGAGCGCCGCGCAGTGGGCCAGCATCGGTTGGGCGGAGGGGGAGGGGCTGGGCTCGCAGGTCAACATGGTCGACTATTTCACCAAGACCACCGACGGCCGCATTCTCTACGGCAGCCGCGGCGCGCCCTATCACCTGAATTCCAACATGGATCAGCCCTGGGACGCGGCCACGGCCAAGACCATGCGCGAGACCCTGGTCGAGTGGTTTCCCGCCCTTGAAGGCGTCGCCTTCTCCCATAGCTGGGCGGGGTATCTGGGGGTCTCGCGCGACTGGACGCCCACGATCAGCTTCGATCCGCGCACCAAGATCGGCCAGCTGTTCGGCTATACCGGCCGGGGTGTCTCGACGACGAACATTTCCGCGCGCATTCTGGCCGGGATGATCACCGGCAAGCCGACGGGCTTTGAGTTCCTGCCGAGTGTCGGGAACCGCTCGCCCGACTGGGAGCCCGAGCCGGCGCGCTGGCTGGGGGTGCGCTACGTCCAGGATGGCTTCGCCCGCATGGACGCGGCGATGAAGGCCAGACGTCCCGCGCCGCTTGACGCCCCCCTGGTGCGCCGGCTTAGCAAGCAGTAGGGCCAGCGCGAGACGCGGCGGCGGGGATTCCATGGACGCTCTGGGCAAGACGGTGGTGCTGTTCGCCTGCTTCGGCGTCCGGCCCGAGCCATGGCTGGCGGCTTTCGATCAGGCCGCGCCGGACTTCGACTGGCGCGTCTGGCCCGACAGCGGCGCGAAGGACGAGGTCGACTACGTCGTCGTCTGGGCCCAGCCTGACGGTTTCCTGCGTCAATTTCCCAATCTGCGCGCGGTGTTATGCATCGGCGCTGGGGTGGATCGGATCCTGCAGGACAGCGACCTGCCGGACGTGCCGATCGCACGCATGCGCGATAGGGGGCTCACCCAGGGCATGGTCGAGTTCGTGCTCGCCCGGGTGCTGCACTATCACCGCCTGATGCCGGCCTATGAGGCCCAGCAGCGCGAGGGTGTCTGGCGCCAGCTGGCCGCGCCGCTGGCGCGGGAGCGAACGGTCGGCGTCCTGGGTCTGGGCCAGTTGGGCGGAGCCTGCGCCGCCAGCCTGGCCGCCAACGGCTTTTCCGTGCGCGGCTGGAGCCGGACACCAAAGGATCTGCCCGGCGTCGCCGCGTTCGATGGACCCATCGAGGCCTTTCTCGATCCGTGTGAGGTGGTGGTCTGTCTGCTGCCCCTGACGCCGGCGACCCGTGGCGTGCTGAACGCCCGGACCCTGTCGCATCTGTCGGGCGCCAGCCTGATCAATGTCGGCCGCGGCGCGCATCTGGTCGAGGCCGATTTGATCCCCGCGCTCGACGCCGGCCATCTGGCCAACGCCACGCTGGACGTCTTCGCGACCGAGCCCTTGCCGGCCGGTCATCCGTTCTGGTCGGACCCGCGCATCACCGTGACGCCGCACGCCTCGGCCCTGACGCCGCCAGGGACGGCCGGGCCGACGATCGTGGCCAATATTCGCCGGCACCTGGCCGGCGAGGCGCTGCTCGACCTCGTGGACCGGGGCGCGGGCTATTAAGCCAGGCGTGCGCCGCTGAGCCGGAAGAGCAGGCCGACCTGGCCGTTGTCCTGCACATCGAACCGCCCGCGCAGGCGGATTTCCTGGCTCTTCTGCTGCAGGACCGGCTCATCGGCGAAGACCTCGATGATCTCGTTGGGTCGCCCCTCGGGGCAGCACTCGATCGAGTAGCGCGAGACGATGAACTGCCGCGCCTGGCGCTCCATGGTCAGCGGCGTGATGAAACCAGAGATCTCGATCTCGCGGCCGTTCATCGTCAGGACGGTCGCCGGGTAACGCGCACGGTAGACATAGTCCGGCGGCGACTGGCTGAGCGTCGTGGCGCCCAGTACGGCCCAGAGCGGATCGCGCGAGATATCCTGCTCATCACCGCCGGGATGGGCCAGGGCGCGTGACATCGGCGCCAGGGCCGCCGTGGTCATGGCGCCGGTCAGCAGTTTGCGTCGATCGATCATGCCTGGACCTCCCGGCGCTAGAGCGGATTGAGGACGCGGTCGAGGAACACGCGCGTGCGCTCGACCTTGGGCGCGGTCAGAACCTCTCGCGCCGGACCACTTTCGACGATGCGGCCGCCGTCCATGAACAGCACGCGGTCGGCGACTTCGCGAGCAAAGCCGATCTCGTGGGTGACGATGACCATGGTCATGCCCTCGTCGGCCAGGGTCCGCATCACCTTCAACACTTCGCCGACCCGTTCGGGGTCCAACGCCGAGGTCGGTTCGTCGAACAGGATCGCTTGCGGCTTCATGGCCAGGGCGCGGGCGATGCCCACCCGCTGCTGCTGCCCACCCGAAAGCTTGGCGGGGTAGGCGTCGCACTTGTCGCCCAGGCCGACCCGTTCGAGCAGGTCTCGCGCCTCGGCCATGGCTTCGGCGATCGGCCGGCCGGCGACATGGATCGGACCTTCGGCGACGTTTTCCTGGGCCGTGCGGTGGGGGAAGAGGTTGAACCTTTGGAACACCATGGCGACCTTGGCGCGAATGGCGGGCAGGGACTTTTCGCCGAGCACGGACCCATCGACCACGATCTCGCCGCCGTCGTGTCGCTCCAGGCCGTTGATGCAGCGCAGGATGGTCGACTTGCCCGAGCCGGACGGCCCGATCAGGCAGACGACCTCGCCGCGCTGAATCTCGAAGCTGATGTCCTTGAGCACCTGGGTGTCGCCGAAGGACTTGCTGACGTTCTTGAGGCTGATCATTTGCGGGCGAACCTGCGTTCGAGGCGGCCGACGAGGTAGGTCAAGGGCAGGCTCATGGCCAGATAGAGCAGGGCGATCAGGGTGTAGACCGACATGTTCTGGAAGGTGCTGACGGCCAGGAGCTGACCGGCGCGCGTGAGTTCGGCCACGGTGATCGTCGAGGCGATCGAGGAGTCCTTGAGCAGCATCACCGCGGTGTTGCCGAACGGCGGAAGCGTGACGCGGACGGCCAGCGGCATGATCACGCGCAGCATGATCTTGCGCTCGCTCATGCCCAGCGACTGAGCCGTCTCGATTAGCATCGGATCCACCGACGAGAAGCCGGCCCGGAAGTTCTCGGCCTGATAGACGGAGTAGGCCACGCCCAGGCCGATCGCGCCGGCCACGAAGGCGTCCAGCTGGACGCCCAGCTCCGGCAGCACGAAGTAGACGTAGAACAGCTGCACGATGATCGGAACGCTGCGGACGGTGTTGATCACCACCCGGCTGATCCCGCGCAGCACGCGATTCCTGGAGATGCCCATTAGGGCCCAGACCAGGCCCAGGATCACGCTGATCACGAGCGCCGCCAGGGTGACGGCGATCGTGACCCCAAGCCCCGACATCAGGATGGGCAGGAACTTCACCGCGTCGGTGAGGAACTGGTCCATCAGAGGGACCACTTGGTCAGGATCGCGGCGATTTCCGTCGCCTTGATCTGGCCGATGGCGGCGTTCAGCTTGGCCAGCAGGGCCGGGTCGTCGCGGCGCACCAGCAGGCAGACGTCCTCGCGCGAGGGGGGCGTGAAGTCCGGGGCCAGGCGCAGCGTGGCGTTGGGCGTCGTGCGCAGCCGATGCGCCAGGATCGGCGCATCGCCGTAACCGGCCGCGATGCGGCCGTTGCCCAGATCCTGCAGGATATCGCCCAGATTGTCATAGGTCTTGACGTCGGTGACGCCGGCCTGGGCCAGCTGGTCGACGAAGCGGGTGCCGACCTGGGCGCCGACGGTCAGGCCCTTGAGGTCCGCCAGCGCGCGGATCGGACGGGTTTGGCCCTGGGGGGTGACCACGCCGCCGCCATAGGCATAGACCGGATCGGTGAAGGCCACGACCTTCTCGCGTTCCGGGGTGCGCAAGATCCCGGCCGCGATCATGTCGATCTTGCGGGCGGTCAGCGACGGCACCAGCGCCGCGAAGGTGGTGGTCTGGATGCGGATGGCGAGTCCGGCCTTGGCCGCGACCGCATGGGCGATGTCGATCATCGCCCCGGTCAACTGGTTGGTCTTGAGGTCCAGAAAGCTGAACGGAGCGCCGGTGGCGGTCGAGCCGACGACCAGCGCGCCCGGCGCGCCGGCCTTGCGGCCGCAGGCGCTGAGCGCCAAGGCGGCGCCGCTCATCGCCATCAAGGTCCGGCGGGTAGGATGGGTTTGGGTATTCACTCGGGCCTCTTGGTGTCGGCGCATTTGGGCCGGGGGCGCTGGACCGGGCCGGGGAGGAGTCTCCGGTCCGGCGCCCCCTGCGTCTGCCTAGTAGCGGGCGATGGCCTGAAGGCCGATCGTCCGCGGGCGAAGCGTGGCGCCGGTCCAGAGCGGACCGTTCACATAGGTCGACGACTCGGCGATGTAGTCGACATTGTTCAGAATGTTCTCCCCGTAAATGGAGAGGTTGACCCGGCCCAAGTCAACGCCGGCGCGCAGGTCCAGGGTCGTGGGCTCGGACGGCAGCGGGCGGCGAGGATCGTAGGTCGTCGCGGTCGGGACCTGATAGAGGAACGGCCCGTCATTGACGCTGCGATAGTTGTACTGCGCGCGCACGAAACTCTCGCGGCCCGCGACCGCGAAACGGTATTCGGCGCTGAGATTGACCGTCCAGGGCGTCTGGCCCAGCGTCTGTCCGGCGATGACCACCGGGGCCGTACCGATCTGGATGGTCTTGTCGTAGGTCGCGTCGTTATAGCCCAGGCCCAGGCCGAGCAGCAGGTTCTCGACCGGGCGGACGTTGAGATTGACGTCCAAGCCCTTGCTGGTGGCGCTGGCGGTGTTGGCCACCAGGCTGAAGGCGCAGGTCAGGCGCAACTGCTGCTGGATGTTCTTCCATTCGATATAGTAGGCGCTGGCCTCGAACTGCACCTTGCCGCCGAAGAGCCGGTTCTTCGAGCCGACCTCGTAGCTGTCGGTGGTGTCGGGTTGGTAGGTCGAGGCCTTGCCCAGGCCCAACGCCGAGGATTCGGCCGCGCAGATGTCCGGCAGCGCCTTGTTGACGCCGCCCGTCCGATAGCCGCGAGCGTAGGAGGCGTAGTAGAGCGCCGCGGGCGTGGCTTGCCACGACAGGGCGACCTTGGGCGTGAACGGCTTGGTGGTCATCGAGCCCGACGCGCGCGACACGCCGCCGGCATAGGAGACCCCGCGTTCAAGCACGTCGAAGTCGAGGACGTCCTTGGAGTAGCGCCCGCCCAGGGTCAGGGTCAGGTTGTCGAGGATCTTGTAGTCGAGGTTGGCGAAGACGGCGGTGGTCTTCTCGACCGTCCACTCGTTGCCATAGTAGCGGGCGACGCCATTGACCAGGGCCGAGACACCCGCGGCCTGCGGCGTGCGGCCGTAACGGACGAGGTAGAGCGCGTTGTAGTGCGGCTCATTGATCGGCAGGTCCGAGCGCAGCGAACTCCGCGAGAAGTAGGCGCCCACGCTCCACTTCAGGCGTGCGTCGGGATTGGTGTTGTTGACCCGGAACTCCTGGGTGAACAGGTTCTGGTAGATGTTGGGGTTCTGCCAGGTGATCGACTGGGCGAAGCCCGGCGTGACCGGATAGAGATAGGCGTTGCCGAACGAGGTGCGGTCGTTGCCGTGCGTGGCGTCGTTCGTCTCCTTCACGTGGCGCTTGAAGAACGAGCTGACGCTCGTGAAGTTCAGGTCGTCGGTCGCGGCCACCATCTTCAACGCAGGCACGGTGAAGTGGTCGCTGCTGGGCTGTGGGATCGAGGCGTAGCTGAGGAACTTGCCGTTGTCGGGGTCCGAGGCGCCGAGCGGGCAGGGGTTCAGGGTCGGGTTGATCACCGAACCGGTCGTCGCAGGGCAGCGCGTGGTCAGCGCCGTGCGGTCGTCGAACTTGCTGTTCTGGTGGTAGACGCTGGGCGTGATCGTCAGCCAGTCGGTAGGCTGGATGGTCACAACGGCCCGGAAGACGGTCGCGGCGCTGCTGTTGACGTCCTCGTCGCGGCTGGCGGCGTTCTGCCAGCTCTGGCGGTCGATCCAGCCGGCGTCCTCGCGATGGTAGAAGCTGATCCGCGCCCCGACCTTGTCCTGGATGATCGGGCCGCCGACGGCCACGCCCAGTTCATAGCCCTCGCCGCCGTTCTTGGTCTTGCTGACGGCTGCGCGGCCATAGCCGCTGTAGCTGGTCAGGCTGGGCGTGGGCGTGATGAAGCGGATGGCGCCGCCCTGCGAACTTGCGCCGAACAACGTGCCCTGGGGACCCCGCAGCACTTCCACGGCTCGAGGTCGAAGATGTAGGGCAGGGTGCTGCCGTTGTAGTTCAGCGAGGCGTTACGGGCCTGGACCGGCGTGTCGTCGATGTAGATCGCCGAAGTCGCCGCGCCGGCCGTCGAGTCGATGCCGCGAATGGTGACGCGGGTCGCGCCGCTGCGGGTGATGTCGACGCCCGGGGTCTGGTTGATCACGTCGCGGATGTCGCGAACGCCGCGCTTGTCCAACGCTTCCTGAGAATAGGCGGCGATCGAGATCGGGGTCTTGGAGAGAACCGTGCTTTGCTTGGTGGCGGTGACGATGATTTCCTCGATGCTGTCCGGTCCCGCGGCCGTCTGCGCCATGGCTTGTCCGCCGCCGATGATCGCCGCGGCCGCGCCGCACAGCAGCACCTGCTTTGAAATTCTGTCGCGAAGCATCGCTATCCCCCTTGTCATGCGCCAGTTGCGAACGCTGAGCCGGCGCCAGAAGGGTTCGGCCCTTCATCGGAAAGCCCACAAAGGCTCGCCTCTCAGTCCCCATGAGAGTTCCAGCAAGATCGCTTTGCGTAAGGTGAGAAACAGGACGGCGGTGGTGTCAAACCGACACCACTGTTCGATGAACCCCCTGATCTTCAGGAGCCTCCATTCGTCAGAGGTCCCTGTGGCGCGCGGCTGTCTGGTCGGCCAGAAAGTCCATCACGGCGCGAACACGGGGGATCCTGGCCTGGTCGGCGTGCGCGCAGAGCCAGTAGCTGCGCTTCAGATCGAGGGCCTCTGGTAGCACCCTCACCAGCCGGGGGTCTTGCGATGCCGCAAATTTGTGCAGGACGCCGAAGCCGAGCCCCGACGCGATCGCCGCCTGCTGGGCGGTGATCGAGTTGGACCGGAACATGGTCGGCGCGCCGTCGGCGACCTGGTCCAGGTAGCGAAGCTCGGGCACGTCGATCAGCTCGTCGATATACCAGACCAGTGGCCGGCCGGGTAGGTCGGCGAGGCTTTCGAGCGCGCCGTGCGCTTCGAGATAGCTGCGCGAGGCGTAGAGGCCCAGGGTGTAGTCCGCCAGCCGCCGGGCGACCAGGCGGCCCTGGGTCGGCCTGCTGAGCATGATGGCGATGTCGGCCTCGCGACGAGACAGGTTCACCGACCGCGATTCCGGAACCAGCTCCAACTGCAGGCCCGGATACCGATCGTGAAAGACCTTGGCGGCGGGGGCGACCAGCCAGGCGCCGAAGGCCTCGGGCGTGGCCAGGCGCACCGTGCCGGAGAGGGGCTGGCCCTGGATCCCCAGTCGCTCGGCCGCCGCGATGGTTTCGGCCTCGATGCGCTCGGCGTACTCCACCAAGGCCTGGCCCTGCCCGGTCAGGGTCAATCCCCGGGGCGAGCGGTCGACCAGCCGCGCGCCCACCGCCGCCTCCAGGGCCGATAGACGTCGGGCGACCGTCGTCTGATCCACGCCTAAACGCCGAGCCGCCGCCAGCAGGCCGCCCCCTCGCGCCGCCGCCAGAAAGAAACGAAGGTCGTTCCAATTGAGTGTTTGCATTTTTGCAGATTGCCACGCGATTTTGAGCACTATTGCTGCACAGGTGCACATGGCTAGTCGAGAGGGGTAACCTCAGGAGCCGCCATGCGCACCATTCCCCACTTCGTCGGCGGCAGCGCCGTCGAGGGCACGTCCGGCCGTTTTGGCGACGTCTTCGACCCCAACACCGGCAAGGTCCAGGCGCGCGTGGCCCTGGCCTCGGCCTCGGAACTGGACGCCGCCATCGCCAACGCCAAGGCGGCCCAGCCGGCCTGGGCGGCGACCAATCCGCAGCGGCGCGCTCGGGTGATGTTCGAGTTCAAGCGCCTGCTGGACGTCCACATGGACGAATTGGCGGAACTGCTGTCGTCCGAACACGGCAAGGTCATCGCCGACAGTAAGGGTGACATTCAACGCGGCCTTGAAGTCATTGAATTCGCCTGCGGAATTCCGCACCTGCTAAAGGGCGAATACACGCAAGGCGCCGGCCCCGGCATCGACGTCTATTCGATGCGCCAGGCCCTGGGCGTGGTGGCGGGGATCACCCCGTTCAACTTCCCGGCCATGATCCCGATGTGGATGATGGGGCCGGCCATCGCCTGCGGCAACGCCTTCATCCTCAAACCCTCCGAGCGCGATCCGTCCGTGCCGGTGCGCCTGGCCGAACTGATGATAGAGGCCGGCCTGCCGCCGGGAATCCTGAACGTCGTCCACGGCGACAAGGACTGCGTGGAAGGCATTCTGGACCATCCGGACATCAAGGCCGTCAGCTTCGTCGGCAGCTCGGACATCGCCCAGTCGGTGTTCCAGCGCGCCGGCGCCAGCGGCAAGCGCGTCCAGGCCATGGGCGGGGCCAAGAATCACGGTCTGGTCCTGCCCGACGCCGACCTCGACCAGGCGACGGCCGACATCATCGGCGCGGCCTACGGTTCGGCCGGTGAACGCTGCATGGCTCTGCCGGTGGTCGTGCCGGTCGGGGAGAAGACCGCCTTGGCTCTGCGCGAGAAGCTGGTCGCCGCCATCGGGTCCTTGCGCGTGGGCGTCAGCACCGACCAGGACGCCCACTACGGCCCGGTGGTCAGCGCCGCTCACAAGGCGAGGATCGAAAGCTACATCCAGATGGGCGTCGACGAGGGCGCCGAACTGGTCGTCGACGGCCGCGGCTTTAGCCTGCAAGGACACGAAGACGGCTTCTTCGTCGGCCCGACCCTGTTCGACCATGTCAAGCCGACCAGCCGCTCGTACCAGGATGAGATCTTCGGCCCGGTGCTGCAGATGGTCCGCGCCGAAAGTCTGGCCGAAGGCGTCGCGCTGGCCTCGCGCCACCAGTACGGCAACGGAGTGGCGATCTTCACTCGCAACGGCGACGCCGCCCGCGAGTTCGCCGACCAGGTCGAGGTGGGCATGGTCGGTATCAATGTCCCGATACCCGTGCCGGTCGCCTATCACAGCTTCGGCGGCTGGAAGCGCTCGGGCTTCGGCGACCTCAACCAGTATGGCATGGACGGGGTTCGCTTCTATACGCGGACCAAGACCGTCACCCAGCGCTGGCCCAAGGGCGGGGCGGTGCTGGACCAGAGTTTCGTCATCCCCACCATGCGGTGACGACTTCGAGCCCTGGGCGGTGTCGAAACAACACCGCGCAGGGCTCGAATGGCAACTCCGCCTTGGCTGTGGCGCGGGACATGATCGCTGTCATAGATTTGAAAAGATCAGGGGAGCTTCGCGTGCGCCGTCCAGCCCAATCCGTTCTCGCGGGCCTCGCCCTGCTGGCGACCTCGGCCCTTGGCGCGCCGGCGTTCGCCGCGCCGAAGGCCGACCTGATGTTCATCAACGGCAAGGTTATCACGGTCGACGACAAGGACACGGTGGCCGCGGGCGTCGCGGTGATCGGCAACAAGATCGCCGCCGTCGGCGACGTGACGGCCTGGCGCGGTCCCCAGACCAAGGTCATCGACCTGAAGGGTCGGGCGCTGCTGCCGGGGTTCATCGACTCCCACTCGCACGTGGCGGGCATGGCCAATGTCGAGGCGCACTATATCAACATCCAGGTTCCGCCGCTGAAGGACGGGGCCGCGGTCATCGCGCGCCTCAAGGACGTCGCCGCCAAGCTGCCGCCTGGCGCCTGGCTGACCGGGCAGGGGACGTACAACCAGGTCATGCCGACCCGCGCCGAGATCGACGCGGCGTTCCCGGACAATCCTGTCGACCTGCAGTGGAGCGTCCACGACCACCTGATCAACCACAAGGCCGCGATGGTGATGGGCATGGGCAAGGCCTTCCCCGATCCTGCGGCTGGCGCGACGGGGCGCTACGAGCGCACCGCCGAGGGCGAGGTGGCGATCATCCGCGACGCGCCCGCGCCCTGGCCCAAGGACAAGTCGCCGGCCTTCAACCCCGCGGAGCTCAAGGAGGCGGTGCGCTACATCCTCAGCGACTTCTACCTCAAGCGCGGCGTGACGACGGTGTCGGACATGTCGGACATGGACTCCTACAAGGCCTATGCCGAGCTTAAGGCCGAGGGCCGCCTCCCGACCCGGGTGCGCATGAACTACATGCTGCGCGGTCTCAAGAGCGTTCCCGGCGTCAATACCGCGACGGATCCGTCCGTCTCGCCTCTGGCGTCGCTACGGGCCGCTGGCCTCGCGCCCGGCAAGGGCGATGACTGGCTGCGCGCGGGCGCCATCAAGTACATCGCCGACGGCGTCTGGGGCACGACGGCGGCGGTCTACAAGCCGGTCTGGAATGGGGCGGGCACCACCTGGACGCCGAACAACTACGGCGGAACCGGCATGACCCAGGAGGAGATGACCTCCGCGGTCGTCGAGGCGGCCAAGGACGGCTGGCAGGTGCAGATTCACGCCAATGGCGACCGCGCCCAAGACATGGTGCTGACGGCCTACGAGGCCGCGCAAAAGGCCTATCCGCGTCCCGACCCTCGCTATCGCATCGAACATTTCGGCCATTTCCTGGTCCAGGACCCGGAACGGACCGAGGCGCGGCTGAAGCGGATGAAGGACGACCACGTCATTCCCTCGCCGCAGCCGGCGTTCCTGTGGCGACTGACGGACGTCAACGTCAAGGAGCCGGACGTGAAGTTCTTCCCGATGAAGACTCTGATCGATCGCGGCTTCCACCCGGCGGGCGGCGTCGACACCGTGGGCACGCAGAACTTCGCGACCTATCCGATGTTCTCGATCGCCCGCGCGGTAAACCGCGACACCAAGTACGGCACGGTCACCCAGCCCGAAGAGGCGATTTCGGTGATGGATGGCATCCGCATGTTCACCACCTGGGCCGCCTACGCCAACTTCATGGAAAAGACCCAAGGCAGCATCGAGGTCGGCAAATTGGCCGACTTCGTGGTCCTGGCGCAGGATCCGCTGACCGCGCCGAAGGCCAGGTTGGCCGACATTCCGGTCGACATGACGGTGTTGGATGGCAAGGTGGCCTATCAACGCTAGGGTCCCGCCCGAGCAGAGGCGCGCAGGCGGTCCTGGCCTCTCGCTTCGGACGGGAGCGAGCACCACCGTCTCGTCTTTCGGGCCGCTTCTGCAAGGGCTCGCTCGAAGGCCCAGCGCCCCTTTCGGCTCAAGGCGTGATCCGCGTCCCGCTCACGCCGGCCAGCAGGCCCGAGACGTCATCAAGCGAGCCGACAAGGGCTTCGCGTCCGGTCGCCAACGCGAACTGTCGGGCGGCCCGCACCTTTGGGCCCATCGAGCCTTCGGCATAGGTCTCCCCCGCGGGGGCGTCGGCGCGGATTGTTCTCAGAGGCGTCGCGTTGGGACCGCCCCAGTCGCGATAGACCGCCTCCACGTCGGTCAGGATGACAAGTCGGTCGGCGTTCAGCCCTATCGCCAGCAGGGCCGCGACCAGATCCTTGTCGATCACCGCCTCCAAGCCGATCAGACGGCCGGTCGCGTCTCTGGCGACCGGAACGCCTCCGCCGCCCGCGCAGATCACCAGCGTTCCTTCGGTCATCAGGCGCTCGATGATCGATTGCTCGATGACCTCGATCGGCGCGGGTGAGGCGACGACACGACGGTGGCCGGCGCCATCCATGGAAAAGGACCAGTCACGGGTCTCGCCCAGAGCAAGCGTCTGTTCGAGCGTGTAAACCGGCCCGATCGGTTTGGTGGGGCGCTGAAAGGCCGGATCATGGCGATCGACCAGGGTCTGGGTCAGCAAGGCCGCGCCCTGGCGCTCGGGCCGTGCGTTGCGTAGTTCCTGGGCCAGCACGTAGCCGATCATGCCCTGCGACTCCGCGCCCAGCATGTCGAGCGGGTAAGCTGGCGCGGCCGCGTAAGCCTCCGCTTGCAGCGCGAGCAGGCCGATCTGTGGGCCGTTGCCGTGGACAAGCACGGTCTGGACGCCGTCGCAGGCCGTCGCCAAGCTGGCGGCCGCCCGCGCCACGTTGCGGCGTTGATTGTCCGCCGAGGCGACCTCGCCGCGCTTGAGCAGGGCATTGCCGCCAAGGGCGATGACCTGGCGCATCAGGCCTGCCGCAGGATGGCCGCCGGCCGTTGTCCCGACGGCTCCTGCTGAGTGATGCAGTGGATGTTGCCGCCGCCCAGGAGAATTTCGCGAGCCGGAACCGGCAGGATTTTTCGGCCGGGAAAGAGCTCGGCCAGCAGCGCCTGGGCGGGCGCGTCCATCGGGTCGTCGAAGGCGGGGGCGACCACCACGCCGTTGCCGATATAGAAATTGACGTAGGACGCGGCCATCCGGTCGCCGGGCTCGCGAGGCAGGGTGCCCGGGACCTTGTCGACGCCGGCGGCCTCCGCGGCCGTGATCAGGACGGGGGCCGGCTGATGCAGCTTGTGGACCCGCAAGGGGCGGCCTCGAGCGTCACGCGCGGCGGTCAGTCGTTCGAGCGCGGCGGCCGAGCGGGCGTATTGCGGATCGGCTTGGTCGTCGGTCCAGGTCAGCACGACCTCGCCGGGCGCCACGAACCGGCACATGTTGTCGACGTGGCCGTCTGTCTCGTCGAGATACACCCCCTGATCGAGCCAGATCACGGTCTCGACCCCGAGATAGTCGCGCAGCCGTTGTTCGATCTCGTCCTGACGAAGGCCGGGATTGCGATTGGGGTTGAGCAGGCACTCCTTGGTCGCCAGAACGGCGCCCTGGCCATCGACATCGATCGAGCCGCCTTCGAGAATGAAGTCCGGACCGTAGCGGTCGTCACCCTCCAGCTCGACGACTTTCTCGCCGACCAGGTCATCCTGATCCCATGGGAAATAAAGGCCCCCGATCAGACCTCCCCAGGCGTTGAACTTCCAGTCGACCCCGCGAACCTCTCCGGCCGCGTTGACCACGAAGGTCGGCCCGCAATCACGGATCCAGCTGTCGTTGCTGGTCATCTCGACCACACGCACGGCCGGGTCGAGCATCTCACGGGCGATGACGTACTGCGCCGGCGAGACGCAGACCGTGACCGGTTCGCCCTGAGCGATGGCGGCGGCGACGGCGGCGAAGGCATGCTGGGCCGGCTTGGCGCCGCCCCGCCAGTTGTCGGAGCGTTCGGGCCACAGCATCCAACATCCGGCGTGGGGTTCCCATTCGGCGGGCATGTGGAAGCCGTCGGCGCGCGGCGTGGTGGTCAGGAGGCGGCTCATGGCGGGATCTTCCGAATGTGAGTGAGCGACGGGCGGAGAAATCAGCGCGGACCGGCGGGTTCGACGGGCGGGCGCGACTCCGGCGCCGGTGCGCGGCGATTGGCTTTCATCGTCCCGATCACCAGTTCGCCGAGCACCAGGGTGACAATGACGCCGCCCAGGATTGGCCCGGTCTTGCTCCAGTCGATCGCCACCCCGGGAACCCACAGGAAGAAGACGATCGCTTGGGCGATGAACAGGGTGCAGACGCTCGCCAGGATTACGGCGCCGATCGCCCCGCCAGGAACCCGGTAGGGGCGTGGCGTTGCGGGATCCTTGCGTCGCAAGGTGAGGAAGGCTGGAAACAGCACCAGGTAGGGCAGCAGGAAGATCACCGAACTGAAGGCGAACAGCGACCAGAACAGATCCTCGGCGCTACGGGCGAAGACGCCATAGGCGATGATCACCACCGTCGAGACCAGACCTGTGAGCAGGTAGGCCCCGATCGGCGTCTGGTTGGATTTGCGCTGCCAGCCAAAGATCTTGGGCAGTTCGCCGTCGGCGGCGGCGGACTGGGCCGCGCGGTTGGCGCCCATCGACCAGGTCACCAGATTGGCCAGGATCGTGAACACCGCGCCGACGCCGACGACAATGATGATCATGTTCAGGCCAGGCGCGCCGGCCAGCAGCGAGCGCAGGGTGTCCAGCAGACCCTTGATCAGGCCGATATCCTTGACGGGCAGGGCGACCAGAATGCCGAACGTGGCCAGGAGATAGAAGGCCGAGATCAGCAGGCCGGCGGTGATCACCGCGATGGGCACGTCGCGGGCGGGATTGCGCATCTCTTCGCCAGCGCCGGAGACCAGTTCAAAACCCATGAAGTTGTAGACGATGACCGGAAGGAAACCCAAACCCGCGCTCCAATGCGGGACCAGGCTAGCCCAGGACAGGTCGTTGGCCGCGCCACGGGTGAAGAGGACGTAGATCCCGCCGCCGCCGATCAACACCATGATGCCGGCCTTGATGAAGGCGCCGACATTGGGCACCCACTTGGCCGCGGCCAGGCTGGTGACGCCGATCAGCACGGTCAGCCAGGTCGCGCCCACGCCGATCAGGATCTTCGACCACAGGCCCATCTCGACGCCGGCGATCTGCGCGATCAGGCCCGCCAGCAGGATGTAGCCCGATGGCATCCACAGCGCGACATTGACCCAATAGTACCAGGTGGTGCGCGCGGCCCAGCGGTCGCCGAAGGCGCGACGGATCCAGGTCTGGATGCCGCCCTCGCCGGGATAGGCCGCGCCGAGTTCAGCGGTGATCAGGCCGTAGGGAATGAAAAACAGGGCAAAGGTGATCACCCACCAGCTCAGGGCCGAAGGTCCAATCGCCGCTGATGCGGCCAGGGTGTCGATGACCAGGATCGCGCAGACCGTGAACAGGGTCACGTCGAGCAGGCCCATGACGCGGGCGAAGCGCGCGCGGACGGGGGCGTCGGGGGATTTGGCCATGGCTCAAGCCTCCTGAGCGGCGGCGGGCGTCGCCGCGCCGTCCAGTCTATGATCGTGAAGGAAGGCCCCGATGGCGTGTGCGTGACGGGCCGAGCGCTTTGCGCTGGGAAGTTTCAGGTGCGGCCGCACGAAGGCCACGAGGATCGCCTTCTCGGCGTGCAGCCGGTTCTCAGCCTGATCGTAGATGATGGCCCGAGGCCCATCCATGACGGCGTCGGTGACCTCGACGCCTCGCGAGGCCGGCAGGCAGTGCATGAACTTGGCGTGGGGCGGAGCCTTGTCCAGCAGGGCGTCGTTGACCTGATAGCGCGGCATGAAGGCGGCCTGCCGCTCGGGGATCTCGGCCTCCTGGCCTACCCACCACCAGAGATCGGTGTAGATGAAGTCGGCGTCGGCGACGGCCTGGACCGGGTCCTCCGTCACCGAGAACCGCCCTCCGGACTGGGCGCAATTGGCGCGAGCGATCGACTGCCAGGCTTCGGGCGCCTGGTAGCGCGCCGGCGCGCAGTGGACGAACTCCATGCCCATCTGGGTGCAGATCATCATCAACGAGGAACAGACGTTGGTGGCGTCGCCGATGAAGGCGACCTTGAGCGCCTCGAGCGGTTTGCCGGCCGGCCGATGCTCTCGCATGGTGAAGACGTCGCAGAGCACCTGGGTGGGATGGTTGTAGTCGGTCAGGCCGTTGATCACCGGCACGTCGGCGTAGCGGGCGAGTTCCGTGACCGTGGCGTGCTTGAGCGTGCGCGCTTCGATGGCGTCGACCATGCGGCTGATCACGCGCGCGGAATCCTTGATGCTTTCGCGCACGCCGAGATGGATTTCGCCAGGCTTGAGATAGAGCGCGTGCCCGCCAAGCTTGGTCATCGCCACCTCGAACGAAATCCGCGTCCGGGTGGAGGGCTCCTCGAAGATCATCCCCAGCGATGCGCCGGCCAGCAGCGGGGGCAGGGCGCGCTCGCGGTCGGCCGCTTTCAGCAGCCCGATGAGGTCCATGAGCCAGACCAGCTCGCTCTTGGTGAAATCCTGGGTATCGATGAAGTGGCGCACGGCGGGCCTCGCGACGATGACGACCAACCCTAGGTCGGCCAGAGCGCGTGAAACTGATCTGCGTCAACTGGCTTGCCAGGGATGATCATGACGAATGGTCGTTCGCCACGCCGCGTCTCAGCCGAGCCGCGGATCCCAGGCGGCGGCTGGTCCTGACAAGGCCAAGTCGACCCGGTGTCAAGCGGCCGGCGGGCGCGCCCCGTCGAAGCCTGGCAGGACTGCGGTTCGGCGGGCCACGGCGTCCAGCCCTCCGATCACCAGGTCCGCGTTGGCGGCCATCAGATCTTCAGGGCCGCGCGCCTTGGCCAGGCTGGCGAAATAACGCGCGTATCGTTCGCAACTTTGCGACCAGTCGCGGGCCATCTGGGTTTGGCCGTTTTGCGCGGCGGCGATCACGGTGTCGAAGACGGACTCCGCGACCTTTGGGGTATCGGTCTTGGCCATTGGACTATCTCCGGGTTGAGGCGGCCAGGATGCGCCGCTCAAAAAGGACCGTTTTGACGGGGATCAATCCGCACCGGCCAGCCAGCGCGATCATTGGCGTGCGCCGTTTGGGCGTGTCTTGCGCAAGGAACTTTCCAATGTCCCAGCCTGAGATCAAATCCACTCTGCCGACCATCGGACAACAGGCCAGCCACATCTTCGCGCCACTTCAGCGCGAGATCGATCGCGTGTTCAGCGATTTCGGCCGAGGCTTCGGCATGGCCGAGAATTTCACCGTTCCCAGTCTCGACTTCAGCGAGACCGCCAAGGACATCGAACTGAAGCTCGATGTGCCGGGCTATACCGAGGACGAATTGACCGTGACGGTCGAAGACGACCGTCTGATCGTCCATGGCCACAAGACAGATCAGACCGAGAGCGGCGATAAGACCTATCGCGTGCTCGAACGGCGCTCCGGCGAATTCACGCGCCAGGTCACCTTGCCGCGGACGGTCGACGCCGAGGGTTTCACCGCCAATCTCAAGGACGGCGTGCTGACTATCGTCGCGCCGAAGACCAACGGGCACGCCGGACGCACCATCCCCATCCAAGCCGCTTCACCGGCCGCCTGACCATGCTGGCCATGGTCCTGCAGGACGGTCGGCTGACGGCGACCCTGCGCCCGGTTCCCGAACCGGGCGCAGGGCAGGTGCGGCTGGAGGTCCGCGCCTGTGGAGTCTGCCGCACCGATTTGCATCTGCTCGACGGCGAACTCTCCACGTCCGGCCCCGTCGTGCCGGGCCACCAGGTCGTCGGGACCGTCGCGGCGCTGGGCGAGGGCGTCACGACGCTGGCGCTCGGTCAACGCGTCGGCGTGTCCTGGCTGGGCAGAGCCTGTGGCCGCTGCAACCTTTGCCGCGAGGGGCTCGAGAACCTCTGCAAACGCGCCGAGTTCACCGGATGGACCCGGGACGGCGGCTACGCCGACCAGGTCTTGGCCGACGCCGCCTTCTGCCTGCCGTTGCCCGACGCGTTCAGCGACCTCGAGGCCGCGCCTCTCCTTTGCGCCGGAGCGATTGGCTTTCGGGCTTGGCGCATGGCTGGCCAGGGGCGCGCCATCCGACGCCTGGGTCTCTACGGCTTTGGCGCCGCGGCGCATCTCCTGGCGCAGCTGGCGATCTTTGAAGGCCAGGAAGTTTACGCTTTCACGCGGCCCGGGGACACCGCGGCGCAGGCTCTGGCGCGCTCGCTCGGCTGCGTCTGGGCCGGCTCTTCCGCCGAGCGGCCGCCTCAGCCGCTGGACGCGGCGATCATCTTCGCCGCCGACGGGGCCCTCGTCCCCTTGGCGCTGCGCGCGGTCGACCGAGGGCGCGCGGTGGTGTGCGCCGGCATCCACATGAGCACCATTCCAGCCCTCGACTATAACGACCTGTGGGAAGAGCGCCGGGTCCTGTCGGTGGCCAATCTCACTCGCGCCGATGGCGCGGATTACCTGAAGCGCGCCGCGGCGGCGGGGGTGCGCGCGCACGTCACGACCTACGGGTTGCGCCAGGCCGGAAAGGCCCTTGCCGACTTGCGCGCCGGCGCCTTCACCGGCGCGGCCGTCCTCGCGATCAGGGGCTAGAGCATTTTTCGACGAAGTGGACGCCGGTTCGTTGGAAAAATACGTAAAAACAGGAAACTAGAGCATTTCACCGATCCAGTTGGACCGGTGAAGGCTTTAGCCTGGGCCGGCGGTGAACGCGCGCAGTCCTGTCAGGCGCTGATAGAGGCGCGTCAGGTGTTCGAAGGTGGTGTCCCAGCGATATCGCTCGACGGCTCGCGCCCTGGCGCATGCTCCTAGAACCGACAGGTCGCGATCAAACAGCGCCGTGATCGCGCCGGCCATGGCCTCGGGCGTGGCCCGCGCGGCCAACTGGCCGAACGTCTCGTCCACGGTCTCGCCCACGCCCCCATGGGCGACCCCCACCACCGGCACGCCGCAGGCCATGGCTTCGAGCACCACCAGGCCGAGGGTTTCGAAGGGATTGGCATGAACCAGGGCGTCGCAACCCGAGAGAATCCTGGCCAGCCTTGCCGGGTCGTTTTGGAACGGCAGCGTCAGCACCTGCCTCGAGCGTGATGCGCCTCCGCCGATCAGGAGCAGGCGATAGTCCGGGCCCAGGCGCTCAACCGCCTCGACCAGCACGTCCAGTCGCTTCTCTGGCGCGGGCCGTCCGGCGAAGACGAGCAACCGTTCTCGCGCGCTCAGGCCAAGCGCCGCACGCAGCGGTGCGCGGGCCTGCGGATAGGGATGGAAGACGTCGGTATCGACGCCCAGCGACACGGCTTGGACATCTTCCACGCCGGCTTCGCCGAGGATCTGGGCCATGTATCGACTCGGCGCCAGCACTTGGTCAAAGCGGCGGAAACGGCGCGCCCAAAGCTTGCGAAACGCGGTGGCCCCGCGCCCCTCCAGAAGGAGCCGGGTCAGGGCCGCCACGTCGCTGTGACAGAAGCCGACCACGGGGACGCCGAGGACTTGGCCGGCCCGTAGCGCCGCCTTGCCGGGCAAGTAAGGGTCCTCGGCTTCGATCAGGGCGGGCGTGTCACGCACGATGCGTTCGGTCCAGGCCGTCAGGTTCATCGGCCAGCGATAGCCGTGCGTGAAGGGCAGAGTGGCCGACTGAACAAAGGCGATGTGAGCCTCGTCACGATCGGCCGGCCCAGGCAGCACCTGCCGATGGCGCAGGCCGGGGCGGTGTCGGGCCAGCCAATCCGTCTTGGCGCTCAGATAGCGTCGCACGCCGCCGCTGGCCGGCGCGTAGAGCATCGTCGTGTCGACCAGCCCGACCGAGCCAAGGGGGGCGGGGGCGGGCAAGCTGGTTGCTGCGATGGAGGGTGGAACATCACGCCACATGGCGCCTCCAATAAGCGCCGATGACCAGCATGCGACGAACGCTAGGCGTATTGGCCAAGTTGTTTTGCGTCAAACGCGACCTTGCCCCGATCTAGCGATCCTCGACGATCCGGCCGTCCAGCATGCGGATACGGCGATCGGCGGCCTCGGCGAAACCCTCGTCGTGGGTCACGCACACCACCGCGCGCTGTTCGGAATGGGCTAGACGCTGGAACTCCTCGATCACCAGGCGAGTGTTGACGCTGTCGAGATTTCCCGTCGGCTCATCGCATAGCACGATGGCCGGGTCGTTGGCCAAGGCGCGGGCGATCGCTACGCGCTGTCGCTGACCGCCCGAGAGGCGGTCGGGCCGCCGCTGAGCCTGTTGGGCCAGGCCGAGCTTATCAAGCAGGGTCTGGACGGCCTGATCGATCTCCGGAGGACTGCGGCGTCCCAGGCGTCGCATCGGCAGGGCGACATTGGCGTGCGCCGTCAGCTCCGGCAGCAGGAAGTGGAACTGGAAGACATAGCCGATCCGCTCCAGACGCAGCCGCGTGCGGGCCGCTTCGCCCAGATTGGTCGTCGCCTGTCCGGCGATCAGCACCTCGCCCTGATCGGGTCGATCCAGGAGACCCAGCAGGTAGAGCAGCGAAGACTTGCCGCACCCGGACGGTCCCACGATCGCCACCAGGGCGCCGGCTTCGATCTTCAGGGTCGCCGCGTCGACCAGGGTGAAGGGCTCGGGATCCGCGAGAACCCGCGTGACCGCGCGCGCTTCGATCAGGGCGCTCACGTCGCCCCTCGGAGGATGGCGACCGGATCCACTCGCGCGGCCTTGCGCGCTGGCAGCCAAGCGGCGATCAGGGCCGCGGCGAGCGATGCGCCGCCGGCCAGGAGATACTGCGGCAGGCTGCGGTCGAGCGGCAGCACGAGCGGCTTGCCGCCCATGGTCAAAGGCAGGCTGGCCAGGATCTGCAGAAGGCCCGTGCCGACCGCGAAGCCGACGAGCGCGCCCAACAGTCCCACCAGCAGGCCCTCCATCAGGAAGATCGCCTGGATGTCGCCGGCCGTGAAACCCATCGCGCGCAGGATGGCGATGTCGCGGCGCTTGTCGGCGACGCTGTTGGAAACGGCGGTGTAGATGCCGAAGCTGGCCACGATCAGGATGGCCAGGATCACCGCGTACATGATGACGTTGCGCACGACGAGCAGGTTGAGGATGTCGGCCGAGCGCTCCTGCCAGGACTCCCACTTATAGCCCCATCGACCTTCCAGGCGATTGGCCTGCGCCTGGGCGTCGTCGGACCGGGCAAGCCGAATGTGGATCTGGTTGACGATGTTGGGCCGTGTGAACAGGACCTGGGCGGTGCGCAGCAGGCCATAGGCCACAGTGTCGCCGGCATAGAAGCCGGCTTGGGCGTCGGGCTCGATCAGCGCCAGGATCCGCATGCGCTGGAGGGTTCCGCTGGAGGCGGTCACGACCAGGGTGTCACCCAACCGCGCGCCCAGGCGCTCGGCCAGGGGGCGGCTGATAATGATCCCGTCGGGTCGAGCCTCCAGATCCGTCAGCGCGCCACCGACCAGAGTTTCGCTGATCTTGGCCAAGCGTCCTTCCAGCCGTGGGTCAACGCCATTGAGCGCCACCGCCGCGGTCCTGCCGGCGTAGGCGATGGTCACCGCGCCGCTCAGCGACGCGGCGGCCACGGCGCCGGGGATCGCGCGGGCGTCGGCGAGCATGGCGGACCAATCCTTCAGCCCGCGCACCTCCTCTTGGGGCCGCAGGCCGTGGATGGCGATCGCGGCGCCGGGAAAGGCGTCCAGGGCGGGCTGTCGAACCGGCCTACGCTGCTCGTCGCGGACGATGATGTGTGGCGCGGAGTCCACCAGCGTCTTGATGAAATCCTTCTGGGAGCCAACCATCATGCCCGAGACGGCCAGGAAGAACCCGACGCCGATCGCCACGCCCAAGGTGGCCACGAGGGTCTGACGGGCTCGAACTCGAACATGCGCCAGGGCGACCCCGGCCAGAACGCCAGCGACAGAGTTCATGGGCGCGCGGCGCTCACGCGTTGACCGTCCCGCAGGCGGCCGGGCGCAACGATGACGGTGTCACCGGCGGCCACGCCTGACCTGAGTTCGGTCTGGGCTGCGCCAATCGCGCCCACGAGCACCGGAACCCGGCGGGCGCGCCCATCTTCCACGCGCCACACCTGGCCGTTCTGGACCGCCGTGGCGGGAACGAGGATCGCATGCTCGCGCCGGTCAGCGACGAGGTTGGTCTCGACGGTCATGCCGGGCGAGAGCGGGCAGTCGGCGGGCAGGGCGATGCGGACGCGAAATACGCGGCCCGTGGCGTCCCCGGCCGGGGTGATCTGAGCGATGGATCCCTGGAACGTCCGCCCGGGGAAGGCGTCGGCGCGGATCAGGGCCTGGGCGCCTAGCTTCAGGCGGGCGATGTCACGCTCGTCGACATCGGCGGTGATGCGCAGGGTGCGCGGATCGGCCAGCAGGAACAGCATCGTTCCCACCGCCGCCAGATCGCCGGGTTCGGCTTCGCGCCTCAGGATCTGGCCGGCGAACGGCGCGGTCAGGCGATAGTCGCGCAGGCGGGCCATGGCGCCATCGGCGGCCGCCCCCGCGGCGCGGGCCTGGGCTTGAGCGTCGTCATCGGCGGCGCGCGCGGCGAAACCCGCTTCCAGCAGGCGTCGCGTACGACCGGCCACGATGCGGGCCTGCACCGCCTGGGCGGCTAACTGCAGAGCCGTACCTTGCGCCGGACCATCCTCGAGCTGGGCCAGTCGTTGGCCCGCCGTGACCCATTGGCCTTCGGCGACCATGACCTCGCGGATTGGCGCGCTGACGACGGGCGCGACATGAGCCTGGCGCACATAGTCGACCACGCCGGAGGCATACACGACATCGACGGCCTGACCCACGACGGCTCGAGCGACGACGACCCGCGACGGCTTCAGATAGAACGCCGCGGCGGCGAGCGCCGCGATCAGCACGAGCAGGCACGCGCCAAAGACCCATAGCCGGCGCGATCCTGCCTTGGCGGAGATCGGCGCGGCCGCCGGCGCGGGATTGGCCGTCTTTGGCGCCGCGGCGGAGCGTGGGAGGGGCGTGTCCATCAGGCCAAGGGCCAATCCAAAAGGCCGCCGGACGCCGGCCTTGGAGGGTGATGACACGGGCTGGGGCGGCCGGGATTGATCAAGATCATGCGGTCGAGCGCCAGGCGGCGCGAAGTTGACGAACCCCGCCGCGCGCCCTGGAGAAGCTCCCGCCATGCCCCGATGTCTCACCCGCAGAACCTTGATGACCTTGGCCGCGATCCTGCCGCTGGCGCCAAAGGCCTTCGGCCAGGGCCGTTCGGATACGGCGCAAGCCACATTCAGGGGCGAGAACCTGGCCTTGGTGATCGGCTATCAGTCCGGCTCGGGGCGGCTGACCTTCCGGGGGCGGCGCTATGACTTTCGCGTCAACGGCCTGGCTGCGGTCGGCCTCGGCGCCGAGCGTCTCGAAGGAACCGCCGAGGTCCGCCACTTGAAGTCCCTGGCCGATTTCGAGGGTGTCTATTGGGGCGCGGGGGCGGGCGGCGCCTTGATCCTGGGCCACGGCGCGGCGATCTTGCGCAACGGCAAGGGCGTGGAAATCCGCTTGCGCCTCGAGGGCCGCGGACTGGCCTTGATGATCGCCGCCGGCGGCGCGAGGATCGCCTTTGGCTAGGTATCTGGTCCCGGGGGGCTTCGGTCCAGCTGAGCGCTCACGCCGGCGCTGAGCCTAGAAGATCCTCCCGGCGCGAGCTTGACCCAGCGCCAGGCGCTTCAGCCCCTCGGCGCAGACGAGATAGGCCCCCACCAGCCCGGCGATGGCCGCCAGGGTCGCCCCGGTCGGCGGCGCGAAGCCCAGCACCACGCCCCATGGCAGGAACGGCAAGGCCAGGGCGAGGGCCAGGCCGGCGAGCGCCGTGGCGGTCAGGGCCGGATGCGCGCGGCTCGTCAGGGCCGGACCCGCCGTCCGGATCACGAAGATCACCAGGATCTGGCTGGCCATCGATTCGATGAACCAGGCGGCGCGAAACTGGGCCACATCTGCGTGGAACACCCACAGCAGCAGGGCGAAGGTGGCGACATCGAACACCGAAGACAGAGGTCCCATGATAGCGGTGAACCGCAGCAGGCCGCGCATGTCCCAGGCTCTGGGGCGCGCCAGATCCGAAGCGTCCGCCCCATCGAACGGAATGCCGACCTGCGCCAGATCGTAGATCAGGTTGTTGAGCAGCACCTGGACGGCGGTCAGCGGCAGGAATGGCAGGACCAGCGAGGCGAGCGCCATGGTCAGCATGTTGCCGAAGTTGGAGCTGGTGCCCATGCGCACGTATTTCATGATGTTGGCGTAGGTGCGCCGTCCCTCGGCCACCCCGTCGGCAAGGACGGAAAGGTCCGGCGCCAGCAGGATCATATCGGCCGCCTCGCGCGCCACGTCCGTGGCGCCGTCGACCGACAGGCCGACATCGGCGGCCCTGATCGCTGGGGCGTCGTTGATCCCGTCGCCGATGAACCCGACCGTGTGGCCACGCGCGCGCAAGGCGCGGACGATCCGCGTCTTCTGGTCGGGCGTGACGCGGGCGAACAGATCGGCGTGCTCGACCCTGACGGCCAGGGCCTGGTCGTCGAGCTTGTCGATCATCTCCCCGGTCAACAGGCCCTCGACCGGCAGGTTCAGCGTGGCGACCAGATGCTGTACGACAGCGGCGGCGTCGCCCGAGATCACCTTGACCCGCACACCGGCCGCCTGGAGCCGGGAGATCGCCTGGGTGGCGCTGGCCTTGGGCGGGTCGACGAAGACGCAGAAGCCTAGGAACACAAGGCCGATATCGCCATCCTGGCCGATGGTGTCGCGTCCTGCGGCAGGCTTGAACGCCACGCCCAAGAGGCGCAGGCCCTGGGCGGCGCGGTCGGCCTGGAGGTCGGCCAGGCGCTGACGGAGCGCCGCATCGAGCGGCCTGATCACCCCCGAGCGATCCCGCGCGTCCGTGCAAAGGGTCAACAGGGTTTCGGGCGCGCCCTTGACGATCTCGAGCCGAACGCCGTCGACCGCGCGCTCGACGAGAACCGAGACCCGCCGCCGTTCGAAATCGAAGGGGCGCTCGTCAAGCTTGCGCCAGCCGTCGAGGCTGCGGCCGGACATGTGCAGGAGCAACGCCTCGTCCAGAGGGCTCTTCAGACCAGTCTCGAAGCGCGCGTTGATCGCCGCCCATTCGGCCACCTGGTCATCGTCGTCCCCGTCGATTCCGGGATGGGCGACCAGCGTGATGCGCGCCTGGGTCAGCGTGCCCGTCTTGTCGGTGCACAGTATGTCCATCTGGCCAAGGTCGTGGATGGCCGACAGGCGCTTGACCACCACCTTGGCGGCGGCCATGCGCTGGGCGCCGCGTGACAGGGCCACGGTCATGATCATCGGCAGGAGCTCGGGCGTCAGCCCGACCGCCAGGGCCATGGCGAACAGGAACGACTGCAAGGCTGGTCGGCCGAGCGCCAGGTGAGCCAGGAGCACGAAGAGCACCAGGAACAGGGTCAGGCGCACGATCAGGACGCCCAGTTGGTGAACGCCGCGCTCGAACGCGGTGGGCGGCTGCGTCTTGCCCAACGCGCCGGCGATGGCGCCAAGCCGGGTGCGCGGGCCGGTGGCGGTCACCAGCATCCTGGCCGTGCCGGCGACCACCGAGGCGCCTTCGAACAGGGCGTTGCGCGCGTCCGCCAGCGTGACTTCGGTCGCGGCCGGCTCGACGGCCTTCTCCACCGGATAGGGCTCGCCGGTCAGCAGGGCCTGGTTGACCTGGACGTTGTTGACGGCAAGCACCACGCCGTCGGCTGGCACGAGGTCGCCGGCCGCCAAGTCGACGACATCGCCCGCCACCAGCTGGGCGACGGGAACTTCGCCGGCCTTGCCGTCTCGCCAGGCGCAGGCGCGCAACGCGATCGTCTGGCGCAAGGCTTCTGCGCTGGCCTGGGCGCGATGTTCCTGGATCATGTCCAGTCCGGTGGAGGCCAGGACGACAGCGACAATGATCACGAAGCTGGGCAAATCGCCCGTCGCCCCGGCGATCGCGGCGGCCACCAGCAGGATGGCCACCAACGGGTTCGCCAGGCGACGCAGAAGCTCCGTCAGGGGATGGCGACGGGCGCGTTGGGCGATGGCGTTGGGACCATCCACGGCCAGTCGGCGCAGGGCCTCCCGCGTTGAAAGACCCTGGAGATCGCTCCCCAGGGCCTTGAGCAGGACGTCGGCGCCTTGCCGCCAGAAGGGCGGGGGCTTGGCGCTCACCGCCGACGTCCGGTCAGGCGAAGCGCGAACAGGAAGAGGTTCAGCAGATCGAGATAGAGCGTCAGCGCGCCCATCACCGCCGGCCGCGCGTCGCCATCCCAGCCTTCGGCGGCGAGGCGCCGCAAACGCTGGACATCGAAGGCCGTCAGGCCGGCGAACGTCAGGGCGCCCATCGCGCAGATCGCGAGATCCAGCGGCGAGGATCGCAGAAAGAGGTTGGCGAGCATGGCCACGAGCAAGCCAACGACGCTCATGGTCATGAAGGCGCCCAGGCCGCCAAGATCGATCCGTGTCACCGCGCCGAGCGCGGCCATGACGCCAAAGCCAGCCGCGACGGCGACCAGGGCCAGGGCCAGGTCATGGCCGGAATAGGCCATCACCATCCCGCCCAAGGACAGTCCGACCAGCGCGGCGTAACCCAGGAACAGGATCGCCGCTGCGATGGGGGAAAGGCGGGTGATCGAGGTGCTGAGGGTCAGCACGATCAGCAGGGGCGCCAGGGTCACCACCCAACCGACGCCCGTCAGACCTTGGTCGGTGAACAGGGCCCGCGAAACGGCCGGCAGATAGGCCGCGCCCCAGGCCGCGCCCGCCGAGATCAGCACGCCGCCAGCCATCCAGCACCAGACAGAGGCCATGAACCCCGTCGCCAGATCAGACGGCGCCGACAAGGCCGCGCCAAGGTCCGGGTCGTCTCCGCGCCTGAGCATCCCATTCTCCTCCGCTGTCTCCGCCGGCGCCGGACGAGCGTCGACGGGTTGCGAACCAGACGAACAGAGGGTGGTCGGGGCGACCGCCGCACCCAATTGGGAAAGCTACGTAGATTTGCGAGGTTCGCCCGAGCCGACGTCGCGGTAGGTCAAGCGCTCGCCGCCTTGGTGGAGGAGAGCCCGCCGTGACCGCCGCTCTTGCGATCGACACCCGCCACTCGCCAGCCGCCAAGGCCGACGACGATCCCTCCGAGGCTTGGGCTGAACGCCTGGATCGTCTGACCAGCGCGGGGTTGGCGCGGATGACTGGCGGGCTCTCGCCGCTGTCGATCCTGTCCGCCTATGCCGACTGGGCCACTCACCTGGCTCTTTCGCCCGGCCGCCAGTGGCGCCTGGGCGTCAAGGCTGGACGCAAGATGTCGCGCTTGGCCGACTTCACCGGGCGCGCCCTTCTGGAAGGCTCGGCCGCCGCGCCGGCGATCACGCCCTTGCCCCAGGACCACCGGTTCGATGATCCGGCTTGGCGAACCTGGCCCTTCAATCTGCTCGAGCAGGGCTTCCTGCTGCAACAACAATGGTGGGATGCGGCCTTGACCGGCGTGCCGGGCGTCACCGCGCCGCATCAGGCCATGGCGCGCTTCGCCGCGCGCCAGATGCTGGATGTCCTGGCGCCGTCGAACTTCGTGCTCACCAATCCCGTCGTCCAAGCCAAGGTCGCCAAGACGGGCGGCCTCTGCCTGGCCCAGGGCGCGGCCAATCTCCTCGACGATGTCCGCCGCGCGCTCTCCGGCGAGCCGCCGGCCGGGGCGGAAGCCTTTCGTCCCGGCCATGAGGTGGCGATCACGCCGGGGCAGGTGGTGTTCCGCAACGACCTGATCGAGCTGATCCGCTACGCGCCCGCCACCGCGCAGGTCCGGCCCGAGCCGGTGCTGATCACCCCGGCCTGGATCATGAAGTTCTACATCCTGGACCTGTCGCCCGAAAATTCCCTGGTGCGTTGGCTGGTGGATCAGGGCTTCTGCGTCTTCATGATCTCCTGGCGCAATCCTGGCCCTTCGGATCGTGGCCGCGACCTGGAGGACTACCGGCGTCAGGGTTTCCTGGCGGCGCTGGACGCGGTGGTCGCGGAGACCGGAGCCAGCGCCGTTCACGCGGTGGGATACTGCCTGGGCGGCACTCTGCTCGCCATCGCCGCCGCGGCCATGGCGCGCGACGGCGACGAGCGGCTGGCGAGCGTGACGCTGCTGGCCGCGCAGACGGAGTTCAGCGAGCCCGGTGAACTGGGTCTCTTCATCGATGCGGGCCAGGTGCGGTTCCTGGAGGACCTGATGTGGTCGCGCGGCTATCTCGACCCCCGTCAGATGAGCGGAGCGTTCCAGATCCTGCGCTCCAACGATCTGGTCTGGTCGCGCCTGGTGCGCGACTACCTGATGGGCGAGCGCGCGCCCATGAGCGATCTAATGGCCTGGAACAGCGATGGCACCAGACTGCCCTACGCCATGCACAGCCAATATCTTCATTCATTGTTCTTGAACGACGATCTTGCCGAGGGCCGGTTCCTGGTCGAGGGGCGGCCCATCGCACTGGAGGATATCCGGGTCCCGATCTTCGCGGTCGGCGCCGAATGGGATCACGTCGCGCCGTGGCGCTCGGTCTTCAAGATCCATCTGTTGACCGGCGCGGAAGTCACCTTCCTGCTGACCAGTGGCGGACACAATGCCGGCATCGTCTCCGAACCGCGGCGTCCTGGCCGGCGCTGGCGGCGCCGGACGCGGCCCACCGAGGGCCGCTATGTCGATCCCGAGACCTGGCTTGGCCAGGCCGAGCAGGGGGAAGGATCCTGGTGGCCGCAATGGGCGCAGTGGCTGGCCGATCGCTCGGGTCCGTCCGTTCCGGCCCAGACGCTGGAACAGGCGGACCAGCCCGGGAAGGGCAGCCGCGCGCCCGCGCCGGGGCGCTATGTCCTCGAACGCTGACCCGCGGGAAAGCGCGCAAGCCAAACTCGCGCCGTCCTCGCGCCCGTCCCTGGGCCTCGGCGGCGCCTGGCGACGGTGGTCGCTCGGCGTCCTGACCGCGGCGGCCCTGGTCTGGGCTATTCTTCACTTCGGCGAGTTGGCGGCGTTCGGCCAGCTCCTGGCCCGGGCGCGGCCGCTGTGGCTCGCCGCGGCGCTAGGCCTTCAGGTCATGACCTATGTCAGCGTCGCCGGCGGCTGGGCCTTGGTGCTGGCCCGCGCCGGGGCGCCACAGAAGGTCTCACGCCTGGCCCCGATCGCCGTGACCAAGCTCTTCGCCGACCAGGCCGTTCCGACGGCGGGCCTGGGCGGCAATGTCGTGCTGATCGATCAGCTGGTTCGGCTGGGCGTTCCGAAGGGCGCGGCGGTCGCGGCGCTGATCATGTCCCTGATCGGCTACTACGCCGCCTATGCGGCCTTCGCCGTCCTCATGCTGTTCATGTTGTGGCTGCACGATCACGCCACCCCTCTGATGGTGGGGCTGGTCACGACCTTCTTGCTGGTCGCCCTGGCCATACCGGCGCTGGCCCAGTGGTTGCGACGGCGCGGCAGTCAGCCCTTGCCGGCTTACCTAGAGCGTCTGGCTCCGGTGCGTCTTCTGCTCGACACCTTGGCGCAAGCGCCTGCTGATCTCCTGGCCGACAAGACGCTGCTAGCCCGTGTGACGCTCTGCAATGGCCTGGTCTTCATGATCGACGCGGCGACCCTTCAGGCGTGCCTTCTGGCGCTGGGGGGAGGGATGGCGCCGGCCACGAGCTTCATCGCGCTGATCATGGCTTCGATCGTCGCCACCTTGGGGCCGATCCCGTTGGGGCTCGGCGCCTTCGAGGCCACCTGCACGGCGACCCTGCATCTCCTGGGCGTGCCACTGGAGCAGGCGTTCGCCTCGACGGTGCTGCTGCGGCTGCTAACCCTGTGGACGCCGATGGCGCCCGGCATGGTTCTGCTGCATCTTGGCGCGCACGGCGGGAAGAGCGGGACCGCATCGAGTCATGGGCCCAAGAATACCGCCTAGAGCGCGGCGAGGGCGGCCAGCCGGTTAGGGGCCATCACGCGAAAGCGTCGGCAGCCTTCCAGGGCGATGAGGCCCTCGCTCTGCAACTGGCTGAACATGCGCGAGACGGTCTCGATGCTCAGGCCCAGGTGATCGGCGATATCCTGGCGGCTCATCGCCAACTCGCTCCAGACGGCCCGCTGTCGCTTGGCCACGTCGGACAGGAAGCCGGCGACTTTCTCAAAGGCGCTCTTGCGAGCCAGGAGCATCATGTGTTCGTGAGCCCGTTCCAGCTCCGAGCCGGTGGCCCGCCAGATGGCTCGTTCCAGGCTGTGGCCGGCCTCGCCGTGATGACGCATAGCCGAGCGCCGAGCGACCAGGACCCGGGTCGGCCCCAGCGCCTCGGCCGAGGACAGGTGCGCGGGCCCGGTTTCCAGGCCGAAGAGATCGCCCGGATAATAGAAGCCGGCGATCTGGCGGCGACCGTCGCTGGTCAGGCGCGAGGCGCGCACCGCGCCGCTCTGCACCTGATAGACGAGATCGGTCTCTTCGCCCTGGGCGTAAATCTCCTCGTCGCAGGCATAGGCGATGCTGACGCCCATGTCGCCGAACATGTCGTCCGTGGGCGGATACAGCGACGTCATCGCTGGAGCGGCGGCGGATCTCGGTAAGGCGTGTATCGACATCGTGGCTCTCCCTGCGGATCGATGACAGGGATAAGGCCGGGCGGGCCAGCCACACCATTGGGAACAATACTTAACCCTGGCGTGCAGACCTCCGTTGACGTGAACACCGGTTCCGCTCTCGGACCGTCCGGTGCGGTCGACGGGACGCGGGCTACCAGATCGTCATGGCCCTTTGGGTCCAGGTCCATCGCGACTCCCAGCCGGTTTGGCCGTTGTTGATCGCCTGGGTGATCTTCTTGCTCGCGCTTTCTTCGTTGCTGTCGGTCTGCAGGATCGCCGAGAGGTGGTTCTTGTCCCAGAACCAGGCCGCGGCGAGGGACCCGATATCCGGGCCGGCGACCAGCTCCGGCTTCAGGCGGATATCGCCGACATCGGGTCGTCGAGACGCCAGCCAGGCGCCAAAGAGCGTGTAGTTGTCGCGCCCAGTCAGTTGCTTGGGGCCCCGGCCTCGGAAGTAATAGCCGTCGTCCGAACCCTCCCGATTGCCCATGCGGCCGTTGTAGACCTTGTTGGCGAGCGCCTTTGGGTTTCCGGCGAATGGGGTGGGGTCGACGGTCTTGAAGCGCCCGGGCCAAGTCTTGCGAATTTGCGCGGCCGAGTACCACAGATCCTCCTCGAACGTGCGAAATCCCATGGACTCGTGGGCCATCTGGCCGAGCCAGTGAACGGTCGCGCGCCGGCCGGTGACGCCACACGTATCGCCTGCCCGCGCCAGCGCGGCGCACCAGGCCTCCGCGCCCTGAGGTCCGATCTTGGGTACGAATTTCCGGAAGGTGTCGTAGGTGATCAGAGACATGCGCCCACTTTCTCCTGAAGCGCCTTCGACTCGGCGTTGCTATTATAGCGTGTGTGTGGCCTAAGTTCGCGTGATCACGATGAGCGATTGAGCTGGACCGTCAAGACCAGCGTTCTATCGTGACCGCCGCGGATAGACCGCCGTCAGTGGCGAGAGTTAGGGGAGGCGTCCTTCTTCCGGCGCGCCTGGAGGCGGTCGGCTACGGCGCGACGCGACGCATGCGGAGCGCCCGTGCGACGGCGGCGAAGGCGGCGGCGACGTGCTCGGTCAGCCAACTGACGGGATTCTCGCCGGGGCGCCGGCGGCTGGCCATCCAGGTGGCGACGCAGATGATCGCGAAAAGCGCGGCCGGTCCGCCGACCGTGACCACCGCCGGCAGGTGAGCCGCCGACACCATGGCCTGGCCGAGGATCATCGAGGTCTCGAAGAGGAACAGCAGAATGCCGCCAGTGGCCATGGCCGACCCCGAGCCCGCGCGCTTGGCGCTCAGGCCGAACGGAACGGCCAGGAGCGGCAGCAGGGGCAGAATCAGCGCTCGCGAGGACCGAGCATAGAGTTCGGCCAGCAGGGTCTGTCGGGGGATGGCGGGCCGCGCGGCGCCAAAACCCTGCTGGGCAAGCTCGATCAGGGTCAGTTCGCTGACTTCGTCGCCCCGCAGCCGCAACAGCTTGGCCGATTGCGACAGGGGCAGGTCGAACGCGAAACGCGAGAAGTTGGCGACATAGACCCGGGCGTCGCGGGTCGTGCTGACCTGTCGACCGTCGCGCAGTTCCAGCTTCACGCTTTGATCGCCCGCGTCCTTGCTGACCTCCGCCGAGATCGCCGTCAGGACGTCCTCGCGGCCGTCGGGGCCGATCTTGCGGATGAAGACGTGCTCGAGCCGGCGTCCGCTGGCGTCGGCGTCATCAGCGGTCAGGAAGACGTCGGGGCCAGCGGTGAGCAGGGCCTTAGGCCTGACGTCGCCGTTCCAACCGGCGTTCTCGGCCGCGTGCAGGACCGCGTGATAGGCGTAGCGGCTGTAGGGCTGGATGAAGCCGAACAGTAGCACGCTGAAGACCATCAGCAGGACGCCAAGGCCGACGAAGGGCGCGGCGAACCGGCCCAGAGATATGCCGCTGGCCAGGATCGCGTCGATCTCCGAACTCTTGTTGAGCCCGTTGACGACCACGAACAAGCCGATGAAGAAGCCCCCGGGCAGGGTCAGGCCCACATAGTGCGGGACGAGATTGACCAGCAGTTCGGTCAGGAACTTGAAACCCTCCGTCGTCTGCGACAGCAACTGGAAGGACCGCATCAGACGCTCCATCAGGAACGCCACCATCGTGCTGATCAGCACGGCGGCCATCGGCGTCAAGGTCCGCCGCAGCAGGTAGCGGTCGAGCGTGGTCGGGATCATGGGCGATACGCGCGGGGCTTCAAAGCGCCGGCAGGCCGGCGGCCCGCGGCTCGACCGTGGCCGTTGAGCGCCACGCTCGCGCGCGGGGCGCTTGCGGGGCGGGGCGTGCGTCCAGGGCCTCGACGTAGACGTCCAGCACCTCGTCCAGAATCTCTGTCCAGCGATAGGCGCCGCTGCGCTCGAGCGCGGCGGCGCCTAGGCGCCGTTGTTCCTCCGGGTGGGCGAGTAGGCCCGACAGGGCGTCGGCATAGGCGGAAGGATGATCCGCGCAGAGGAGGGCGTTGCGGCCGTGGCGCAGCAGCGCGCGCGTGTTGGGCGCGTCGGCGCAGACCATCGCCAGGCCGCAGGCCATCGCTTCCAGATTGACGTTGCCGAAGGTCTCGGTGGTGCTGGGATTGAGGAAGATGTCGCCGCTGGCCAGGGCCGTGGCCAGGGTCTCTCCCGTCAGGAAGCCGGTGAAGACCGCCGAGGGCATCCGCTCCTGGAACCACGACCGGCCGGGACCGTCGCCGATCACCACCACCTGCGGGGTGTGGCCCGCCGTCTCCAGTTGGCCGATGGTCTCGGCGAACGCCGCCAGACCTTTTTCCATGACGATCCGCCCCAGAAAGACGATCACCGGACGATCAGGGGCGAAACCCTGGCTCAGCCGCCAAGCCTCGCTGCGACGTCCGGGATGGAACAGTTCGGGATCGACGCCGCGCGCCCAGGTTCGGATGCGGGCCGGAAGATGCTGGGCGCGAAGCTCGTCGCCGATCGCCTCGGTCGGGGCCAGGACATAGTCGCACGCCCCATAGAAGTTCCAGAGCTGGCGGCGCACCAGCGGGCGCAGCCGGCCCAGGCCGTAGTAGTCAAGATAGGTGTCGAACAGCGTGTGCAGGCTGGCGACCACCGGAACCTTCAGGGCGCGCGCCAACTTCAAGGCCGCCGAACCCAGGAGGTCCGGCGCGGACAGGTGGATCAGGTCGGGCTTGAACGCCTCGACATCGCGTCGCAAGGCGCGCGGCAGGCCCAGGGCCAGGCGATAGTCCCGCCGGAACGGGATCTTCACCGACGGCACCGAGATCAGCTCGCCCATCGGCTCGAACGCGGGGTTCGGTCCGGTCGGAGAATAGACCCGCACCTGCGCATCCACCGTGCTCTGCAGGTGGCCGACCAACCGGTTCAGCGACTTGTTCGCGCCATCGAGGGTGTAGTTGTAGTTCCCCGAAAACAAGGCAATCCGCAACGGGCGCACACCATCGGTGCGCGTCAACGCCTTGATATCCATATCAGTCCTTCCACGAGCGCGCCCTGGCCCCCCGGCCACTACGACGACGCGCTTGCCCCACCACCACAAGGAATCTCGAATGCGATGAGACCTACACCCGCTAACGTCGTCTTTTTGTGAAGGTCGTCAGCCGCATCACCGTCATGGTGATGCTTTAACGGTGAGGGCGGACTATTTTTGGGAAACGCGATGCGGGTAGTGGATGTCGCCGAGTTCTATTCGCCCACCGGCGGGGGCGTGCGAACCTATATCGATCGCAAGTTCGAGGCGGCCGCCCAGTTGGGTCACGAACTCTTCGTCATCGCACCCGGGCCGGAGGACGGATTCGAACCACGCGCCTCGGGAGGTCTGATCCAGGTTCGCTCGCCTCGGCTGCCGTTCGACGCGAACTATCACATGTTCTGGGAGGCGGAGCCGGTGCATCGCTGGCTCGATTCGCTGTCGCCGGATCTGGTCGAGGCGTCCTCGCCTTGGCGCGGGGCCTGGATCGTCGCCAATTGGTCCGCGCCCGTCGCCCGCGCCATGTTCATGCACGCCGACCCGGTGGCGATCTATCCCCAGAGATGGTTGGCCTCCGTCGCCAGCCCGGCTCGGATCGACCAGCTCTTCGACTGGTTCTGGAGCTATCTTCGCAAGCTGACGGGACGCTTCGCCTCCGTCGTGACCGGCGGGCACTGGCTGGGTCGCCGCTTCGAGCAACACGGCCTGAAGGCCGTGACGAGCATCCCGCTCGGCGTGGATCGGGGCTCTTTTTCCCCGCGACTGCGAGACGAGCGTCTGAGGTCGGAACTGCTCAAGGCCTGTTCATGCCCCGGCGATGCGAAGCTGGCCCTGGCCGTGGGACGCTTCCATCCGGAGAAGCGCTGGCCGATGGTGATCGAGGCCACGACAAGAGCCCGCGCCGATGTCCCGATCGGCCTCGTCGTGGTGGGCGACGGCATCGATCGCGTCAGAGTCTTGCGCGCGGCCGCCGGAAAGACTCACGTCCACCTGATCCCGCCGATCCGCGACCGGGGCGTGCTGGCCGCTCACCTGGCCAGCGCGGATGTGCTGGTGCACGGCTGCGACTCGGAGACTTTCGGCCTGCTTCCGGCCGAGGCGATGGCCAGCGGCCTTCCTCTGGTGGGGCCGGATCGCGGCGGCTTCGCCGACCTAGCCCAGCCGTCGACCTCGGAAGTCTATCGCTCCGGTGACACCAAAGCGGCGGCGGCGGCCATCCGTCGTCTGTTCTCGCGCGATCCGGGCGCGTTGAAAGCCGCGGCGATCGAGGCGGCCGCTGGGGTTCGGCGCGACACCGACCACTTCGCGGACCTGTTCGAGCACTATCAAGTCGTCGCGGACAGGGACCGGTCGGTCGAGCCGCGCCCCGCGCCCCGACCCACGCAGGCGGTCGGCGCGGGCGCTTGACTCGCGTGACGCAAGCCAATTGCGCCCCCTCCGGCGTCACCCCAGAGGTCGCGACGAACAAGGCGTCGCCTTGGTGGACTCTGCTGGGCGGCGGCCTGTCGGTCGGCCTGGTCGTCGCGATCGTCCTGCAGTTGGACGACGCGACCTCGGACGTCCTGAAGACCATAGGTCGGCTCCCGCTCCTCGTCTGGCCGGTCTTGGTGCTGCTCTACCTGACGCAGCCACTTTGTGATTTCGCGGTCTTCCGGCGTCTGTGGAGGCTGCCCCTGTCCGGGTTCGAGGCCCTGCTGCGCAAAACCGTGATCAACGAGGTCGTGCTCGGCTACAGCGGTGAGGCCTATCTCTACGTTTGGGCGCGGCGCGCGGTCGGCGCCGCCGCGCCTTTCGAGGCCATCAAGGACGCCAACATCGTCTCGGCGCTGCTGGGCAATCTCCTGACCCTGGCCCTGGCGGCGATCAGCGCCACGCGGCTCCAGGATCTCGACTTCGCCCAGCGGCTGGGGCCGGCGCTTTGGTCGGGGCTTGTTCCCGTGGCGATCTCCGTCGGCCTTCTGGTCTTCGGGCGCCGGGTGTTCTCTCTTCGCCTGGGGCAACTGGCCTATATCGCCGCCGCCCACGGGCTCCGGCTCGTGGTGTCGACGGCCCTGATCGTTCTGATCTGGCGGATGGCGTTGCCGGACGTCGCCCCGGGCCTGTGGCTCGTCCTGCTGGCGATCCGCTATCTCGTTTCGCGCCTCCCGCTGATCTCGAATAAGGATCTGGTGTTCGGAAACCTCATGCTTCTACTCTTGGGCGCGCAGTCCTCGGTCGCGGTATTGCTGGCGGCGCTGGCGCTCATGACGCTTGGACTGCACCTTGCCGTCATCCTCGGACTTTTCGCTGTCGATCTGATCCGTGGCGTCTGGCGCGGGTCCGGGCGGCGCGCCCGCGACGCCTGAAGGCGGCAGAGAATCTCGTCAGGCTGCTCGCAACCGCTTGTTTGGGCGGCGGCGCCTAGGCGACGGAAGTCCGACGCCGCGTCCGGCTCGCCTCGAAGACGGCGAGATAGGCGTTCGCCACCGGCGTGATCCGATACGCCTGAACCGCGGCGATCAGGGCGGAGGGCTCCGGCGGCGCGGCGGCGAGTTCGGCTTCCAGCGCCTTGGTGAGACCGTCCACATCGCCCGGCGCCGCGACACGTCCGCGCCCGGGCGTGTCCAGAAGGTCCCGGACCGCCGGGGTGCAGTCGGTGGCGACGACCGGGCGGCCACGCCCCAGGGCCTCGACGATGACCGCGCCGAAGCCTTCGTGCCAGGAACTGAGCAGCAGCAGCCGCGCGCGGTCCAGCCATGGCCCGATGTCGGACGCGTAGCCCGCGAAGGTCACGCGCTCCCGGACGCCGAAGCTGTCGGCCAGGGCCTCGAGCTGTGAACGCAGCGGGCCATCACCGACGAAGGCCAGGCGGGCTTCCGGATCGGTGACCTTGGCGAACGCCTTCAGCGCGACGTCGTAGCCCTTCTCCGGCGCGAGGCGCCCGGCCGCGACGATCAACTTACCCGAGGCCGTCTCGGCGGGATGGACGATGTCGTCGAGCGCGGGAAGGGGGATGGCCGTGGCGATGCGGCGGCCCAGCAGCCAGTCGATCTGCGGAAGGGTCTGGGGTGACAACGTCACTATCGCGTCGGCGTCGCGCAGTCGGCGGCGGGCGCCAACCTCGAAAGCCCATTGCTTCAAGCCGTCGCGACCATGCTTGAAGATCGGAGAGCTGACCTGGGCGACGACGGCCGGGCGGTCGTCGCCCAGGCCCTTGGCGACAGACCGGCAGACCGACCAGTGGAAGTTTCCCGGTACGAACAGCACGTCGGCGGGGTGGTGGCGCAAATGCTCGGCCACCGCGCGACCCAGGCGGATCCGTGAACCAAAGCCGCGCGGAATCGGCGGGGCGCACTCGACCAACTCGACAGCCTCTGACACCAAACCCGCCTGGGCGCCGGTCGCCGAGCCGCACAGCAGGGTGACCTGATGGCCGGCCTTGGCCCAGGCTGCGGTCAGGCGCAGGGCGACGCGCTCGGTGCCGCCTAGGGGCAGGTCGTGCAGGACGACGAGGATCCTCATCTCAGGTGCTCAGGCGCTTCAGGCGCTGGACGATCGCCGCGCCGCGCGCCGCGAACTGTTCGGCGCCGAAGCGCGCCTCGACCCGCGCGCGGGCGGCCTGACCCATGGGCTCCAGGCGCTCCGGATTCGATAGCGCTTCGGCCAGCGCGGCGGCCAGGGCGGCGGGGTCGCGCGGCGGGACGAGGAAGCCCGTCTCGCCGGCCAAGATGCTGTAGGGCAGCTCGCCGACCGCCGAGGCCAGCACCGGCAAGCCCGCCTGCATCGCTTCGTGGGCGGCGACGCACAGGCCCTCCGAGCGTGATGGCTGCAGGTAGAGATGCAAGGTCGCCAGGAAGCTGGGCGGATCCTGGCAGAAGCCGACGAACCGGACATTGTCGAAACCGGCTTCGGTTCTCTGGGTCTCGAGCCGCTCCAGCTCGCCGCCATCACCGGCGATCAGCACCTCGAACGGCGTGGCGGGCGCGAAGCCCTGAGCCTTCAACTGGGCCAGAGCCTCGAGCAGGACGTCATAGCCTTTCACGGGGTGCAGCCGGCCCAGCGCGCCGAGGCGCAGGGTCTGACCCGGACGCCACGGCGCGGCCTGGGGCGCGTTGGCGTCCATCGAGAAGATCGGCCAGCAGACCAGCTTGTCCGGATCGGGGGCGATCCGCTCGGCGGTCAGGGCGGTGACGCTCTCTGAATCGCCAATCCACAGGGCCGACGCCGAGCGCCGCCAGCGCAGCAGGGCGCGGTTGGCGGGCTTGAGGAAGGCGGCGTGCTGCCAGCTGACCACCGGCTTGCCCAGCCAGCCGCCGACGATCTGGCCCAGCAGGGTGGCGCGGGTCAGGGACGTCCAGACGACATCAGGCTTCCAGGCCTTCAGCTCGGCGTGCAGCCAGCGCAGGGCGGTGACCTGCTGCCTTTCACTGGCTGGACAGACGCGCACGTCCAGGCCGGCGGCCTCCATGGCGACGGCGCCTCGGCCGTCGCGGCGGCTGAGCGCGAACACCGCGACCTCCACGCCTTCGTCGCGCAGCACCCTGGCGATGGCGGGAACAGGCGATTGAGCGCCGCCGCCTTCGACGGAGTTGATCACATAGGCGATACGCATGTCAGGCGGCCAGGCTAGGCGGTTTGGGGCGTGCTCGCGGACGGGCGAGCCTGGGTGGCCAGCGCCGCGGCCAGGAGAGCCATGGTCAGCACCGCCTGCGCGACGATGCAAGGACCGATCGCGCCCTGGCCCCAGTTGGGCAAGGCGATCGACAGCATGGCGACCAGGCTGAAACTGCCCGCCAGGTTCATGCCGGCCGACAGGCCGGGACGGCCGAGGGCGGTCAGGGCCGCGCTTAGCGGTGGGGCGCAAAGCAGCAGGGTGCGGGCGATGGCCAGCCACAGCATCAGCCCGCCGGCCGCGGCGAACCCGTCGCCGCCCATCAGCCGGGCGAATGTGTCTCCGAACAGACCGAACAGGACACAGACCGGGACGGCGATAGCCATGGTCACGCCGCTGGCCCGGGCGATCGTCGAGATGACCAGCGTCGTCTGCCCCTTGGCCGCCAGCTTCGCCAGCTCGGCATAGGCCGCCTGGCCCAGGCTCTGGGCGGGTTGGGCGATCACAGTGGTGGCGCGCTGGGCGATGGCGAAGAGGCCGGCGGCGGTCGGGCCGCCCAGCCAGCCGATGGCCAGGGGCGTCGCCCGCGCGGCCAGTTCGGCGAAGGTCACGTCGGCGTTGGCGCCCAGCATGAAGCGGACGATGCCGGGGTTTTCGGCCCGCACGCCATGAAGGTCGGCGGTCACGGCTAGCCTGCGCAGCGAACGCGGCATGACGGCGAAGGCCATGATCCACATGACCGCCCATTCCAGCACCGCCGCGGCCAGCCAGGCCCACAGGAAGCCGACCAGGCCCCAGCCGCCGGCCCAGGCGACGACGGCGCCGATCAGGCGCACGACGGGCGGGACCAGGCTGTGGGCGCCCAGCAGGCCGAAGCGTCCGGTGACCTGCAGATAGCCGGCGGCCGTCGCGCGCACCGTGGCCAGCACCGCCAGGCTATAGGGCAGACTCAGTTCGATGGCGCGGGGCGACCAGCCGAGCTTGGCGCCAACCCATGGGGCCAGCAGCGCGGCGATCCCGACAGCGACCACGCCGCAGACCAGCTCCAGCGCCGTCGCGAATTTCAAAAGGCGGCCCAGTCGCTGTTCGTCGCCGGCCAGCAGAGCCTGTGCGCCATAGCGCACCACCGCGTGCCAGCCGGGGAACTCGATAATCCCCCCGACGGCCAGCACATAGGTATGGACCAGCACGAGAATGCCGTAGTCCTTCGGGCCCAGGGCGTGGGCGGCCAGGGCGATATAGACAAGGCTGATGATCCCGGCCCCGGCCTTGCCGCTCAGGAGACGCAAGGTATTGCCGAAGATGCCGCGCAACGCGCCGCGATCCTCAGCCATTGGCGACACGGGCGAACTCGGCGATCGGCTGCAGAAGAGGCGCGGTCAGGCCCGCGAACGCCGCCACGGCCCGAGCCGCGCGATGGGCCGAGGGCTCATCGGTCAGGTCGAAACTGTTCTCGAACTGCTCGCGCTGGACCTGGCTATAGCCGGCGGCGTGGTCGGCCGAGGCCGTTTCGAGCGCGCCGCCCAGCTGATCGACGCCGTTGATCACCCGGCCCATCTTCCAGTGTCCGAAGTTCTTGTCGTCCTGCCAGTCGTGGCCCTGCGGGTTCAGGAAGATGCAGGGACGCGAGCGCAGCAGGAACTCGTAAACCTGGCTGCTGGCGTCGCCAAGATAGATATCGGCGGCCTGGGTGTAGGTCATGGTCGTCGAGGCACGGCTGCCCAGGTCGATATGGATGTTCGGCGCGTTCAGGTGTCGCGCCGCCATGCGGCCGGGCCGGTCGATGCGCAGCTTGTCGACGCTGATCACGAAGGGGCGCTCGAACAGCATGACATGCGGCGCGAAGATCAGCTGATACTCGGGGTGGTCGACGAACCAGTCGAGAACCTGACGGCCGACGGTGAACCACGACGACAGGTGCGGCGAGACGTGCGGGTTATACAGCACCAGCGGGCGACCGTCGTTCGGCAGCGGCCGGGTGGGGGGAGCCGAGGCCAGGTCGAATTTCGGATAACCGACCACCGAGATCGCCTCGGGGCGCACGCCGGTGTCGCTGACCAGCCGCTCGCGAATCTTCGGACCCGAGACCAGCACATGGTCGAAGAGCGCGCTGGCGGGGTCGAAGCCGACGGCCCGGTCCCCAGCGCCGTGGCGGGTGTGAACGATTTTCAGGTCATCCAGACCGAACTTGGTCTTGAGGATCAGCGAGGTTTTCTCGGCGACCACCAGCACGTCCACCGAGCGGAAGAAGTCGAGGTTGTCGCGATAGAACAGCAGTTTCCCGGCGGGCAACAATCGCTCCAGCATCTGGTTCGCGAGCTGGCTGGACCTACGCGTCAGGCCCAGTTCCACGACGGGCAGGCCGGGTCGGCCCGCGCTCAGTCGCGTCACTTCGGCGGTCAGCCGGGCGTTCGACGTCGCGATGACGATCTCGGCGTCGAGATTGGCGTCCAGCATCGCCAGGGCGATCGGCAGGCTGTGCGCCACCTGATGGACTTGGTCGTGATTGAAGAGGAAACAAATCCGCATACCAGTCAGACGACACCGATCGGGCGAAGCCGTACTAGTTCCCAAAAAAACCGTGACCGCGACGTCTCGCCGGGTCTCGCCGTAGGGGTAAAGCGTCAGGCGGAGCGCCCGGCCTTCGCCCCCCGCGCGCGGATCTTGCGGGCGATATCGATAGCCAGACCGCGTGGCGAGGCCTTCAGCCGCTTGGCGTCGAACAGGGTCACTGGCCCGCAGGCGGCCAGGGTGTGGCGTCCGCCGGCGTAGCGGCCGGCGTCGAGCGGGGCTTTGAGGGGCGTCGTCGCCTCGGCCTCGAAACGGTCGGGAGTCAGGACGTTGACGACCAGCAGGCGCAGGTCGCCGCCATAGGTGCGGGTGCAGTCCTGGACCGGCAGATGCAGGCGACTCTCGTGGATGAAGGGCGTGCCGCCCGGCCGGCTGCTGGCCAGGTCGATCCGCACCGGATTGCCCGGATGGGTCGTCCAGGGGCCTTCGAGGCGGTCCGCATGGGCCAGATGCAGCTTGCCCTGCTTGTCACGCTGCGTGCCGTCCGGCGAATAGGCGCACCACCAGCGGCCCTCCCACTGGAAGAAGGTCGGGTCGATGGCGGGGGTGTCGAAGGCGATCTTGGCCGCCGGCTCCCAGACGTCGGGGAAGCGCTTGGCGCGATAGAGCGTGAAAGTCCCGGACCGGAAGGCCTCTGGCGTCATCCAGGTCTGGCCGTCGGCCTCGAACACCATGGGGTACGAGAGGTGCCAGGGCTCGCGGATCACCGTGCTGCGGCGGACTGGCCGATAGTCGGCGTCCAGCTCAAGATGATCGATGACGCCATGCCGCGTGCGGTAGTCGTAGGCCTCGGCGAACAGGTGCAGGCGGCCGTCGCGCCACAGGCCGAACGGATCGGCCAGGAAGGTGTAGGACGGCTCCTCTGGCAGCCAGCGCACCGGGGCGGCATGCAGGCCGCCGGCCGCGGCCACCGCCTGGATGGGGCTTTCGATCACGCCGACGCGCCAGATGTCCGAGAATAGGGGCATGCCCCTGCGCTAGCGCGAGGTCGTCCCGCTTGGCAAGCGCGGGCTTAGCGTCCGGCGGACCGCAGGCCTTGAGTCAGGGACTGTGCGGCGATGGCGGCTTGGGTGCGGTTGTGGACGTTGAGCTTGCGCATCAGCGCGGTCATGTGCGCCTTCACCGTGGCCTCGGCAATGCCGAGGTCGTGGGCGATCTGTTTGTTCAGCAGCCCCAGATTGACGCCTTCCAGGACTTTCATCTGGGTCGGCGTCAGCGCGCCCAGCCCGGTCTCGATGCCTTGGTCCGCGCCGCGGATGTCCATCGTGGTCATGCGTCAACCCCTCTGTCTCTTCCCTGCGCCTCCGTGTTCGGAGGTGCGGCGACCGGCTTTCTCGCTGCCGCTGTGAGTCGGCTGGGCCCGGTTCGCCTATTTCAGATGTTAGCGTTATCTGTTGGACCAATTCAAGAGATTTTAGCGATGTGAGCGTGAACATCGCGTTGGTGTCGTCATATCCTCAAAACCTGTCATACAGATTTCGGGGTGATGCACGGCGACGAGGCGCTGGGGTTGGCCTCGCGACGCGAATGGCCCGATGGTGGCGTCAGAAAAGGGGAGAGCGATGAGCGAAGGCCGCCTGGCTGATAGGGCCTATACGGGCATCGTCGAGATGATCAACAGCGACGGCCTGGAGGTCGGCGACCGCCTGCCGTCCGAGGCGCGGCTGGCCGAGATGTTCGGCATGTCGCGCACCGTCGTGCGCGAGGCCCTTGTGCGCCTCGCCGCCGACAGTATCACCGAGGCGCGGCGCGGCGCGGGGTCGTTCATCAAGAACCGGCCGTCGGACAAGCTGAGCGCTTACATGCCGCTGTCCGAGTTGCCATCGACCATGGGCAGCTATGAGGTGCGCTTCGTGCTGGAGGCCGAGGCCGCGCGGCTGGCGGCGGTGCGACGCTCGGCCGAGGAGATGGTGGCGATCGAGGCGGCGCTGTCGAGGCTGCGCAGCGCCTTGATGTCCAGCGCGCCGGCCCACGCCGAGGACATGGCGTTGCATCGCGAGATCGTGCTGGCGACCGCCAACCCGGCCTTCCTTGCCGCCTTCGAGGCGCTGGAGGCCGATGTCGACCGCATCATGCGCGCTGGCGTCGACATCTCGCGGTCAAGGCCGCCGGAAGCGATCGCCGAGATGATGCGCGAGCACGAGATGATCGTCGAAGCGATCCGGGCGCAGGACGGCGACGGCGCGGCCCTGGCCATGCGCTGGCATCTATCCAGGGGGCGAAAGCGGCTCATGCCCTAGGCGCGTGGCGCTGACGGGCCGCGCTACGGTCTCCAGCCAGGTTTGCGCCAGTTCCCGCAGACGTTCGGGCGAGGTGGCCGCGTCGAGCGTGAGGATGGCCTCGTCGGCGTCCGGGCGCTCCAGGGTGGCCAACTGGCTGTCCAGCAGGCTGGCCGGCATGTAGTGGTCCGCGCGTTGGGTGAGGCGGCGCAGGAGCTCGTCCGGTTGTGCGTCCAGGAGGATGAACCGTGTGGGAGCGCCTATGGCCTGGCGCAGCCGTTCGCGATAGCCGCGTTTCAACGCCGAGCAGGCCGCCACGACCCCGCCGTGCGTCGCCAAGGACTCGCCGATGGCCGCGCCCAGCCGGTCGAGCCAAGGCCAGCGGTCGTCATCGGACAGGGGCTGCCCCGCCCGCATCTTGGCGACGGCGCTGGCGGCGTGGAATTCGTCGCCCTCCAGGAACGGGCAATCCAGCGCGCCGGCCAACAGGGCGCCCAGGGTCGACTTTCCGCAACCGCTGACGCCCATGACGACGACGGCGAAACCTGCGGAGCGTGCTGGGCGCGATGGCGGCAAGCGGTTTCCTCGACCGAAGGTGTCGGAGATCGACACGCCGAGGTTGGGGTTCTAGCGACGTCTCGACGGGCCGTAACTACGACCATGGTCGCGGTGGTCGCCAACGCCGATGGCTCTATCACTAGTCCCAAAGTAGATTTGGGGAGTGGCATGAGAGCGATCCTGTTGTCGGCGATCCTGGTGGCCGCGTGCCCCATCGTGGCGGAAGCCGCGGCTTCGAATTCCTTCCTGCCGAAAGCGCCGGAGGATCCCAAGGCGATCACCGTTAAGGGCGTGGGCGACGGCAAGGCCGACGACACCGACGCCGTCCAGAAAGCCATCGACGCCGCGCGCGACGGCACGGGTCACGGCCTGGTCTTCCTGCCGTCGGGTCGCTATCGCATCAGCCGAAGCCTGCTGGTGCCGCCGGGCGTGCGCGTGTTCGGCGTTGGCCCGACGCGTCCCGCCTTCGTGCTCGGTGCTAACACGCCGGGCTTCCAGGAGGGCGTGGGCACGATGGTCGTGTTCACCGGCGGCGACCAGTATCAGGTCGGCGACATCCCCGTGCCAGTGCCGACCGTGCGGCCCGCGACCGCCAAGGTCCGCGACGCCAATTCGGGCACCTTCTATTCGTCGATGAGCAATGTCGACATCGAGATCGGCGACGGCAATCCGGCCGCGGCCGGGGTCCGCTTCCGGATGGCCCAGCACGCCTTCCTCAGCCACATGGACTTCCGCCTGGGCTCGGGCTTCGCCGGCGTCTACCAGGCCGGCAACATCATGGAGGACGTGCACTTCCACGGCGGCCGCTACGGCATTGTCACCGAGAAGACCTCGCCCGCCTGGCAGTTCACCCTGGTGGACTCAACTTTCGACGGCCAGCGCGACGCGGCGATCCGCGAGCACGAGGTCGACCTGACCCTGGTCAATGTCGCGATCAGGAACACACCCGTCGGCATCGAGATCGACAAGGGCTACAGCGACAGCCTGTGGGGCAAGAACGTCCGCTTCGAGAACGTCTCCAAGGCCGGCGTGGTCATCTCGGCGGAGGACAACGTCTTTACCCAGGTCGGCTTCGACAATGCCGTGGCGTCCAACACGCCGGTGTTCGCCCGCTTTCGCGACAGCGGCAAGACGGTGGCTGGCAAGGGCAAGGCCTATCGGGTCGCGAACTTCACCTACGGCCTGACCCTGCCGGGTCTGGGCCACGTGGGCGAGTACAAGACGATCGCGGACATCGCGCCGCTGAAGACGCTGCCGGCCGCCACGGCGCCGGCGCTGCGGGCCACGCCGCCGATCGGCGAATGGACCAACGTCAAGACCTTGGGCGTCAAGGGCGATGGCGTGACCGACGACACCGTCGCGCTTCAGAAGGCCATCGACGGCCATCGGGTGCTCTATCTGCCGGTCGGCTTCTACATGGTCTCCGACACCCTGAAGCTCAAAGCCGACACCGTGCTGATCGGCCTGCATCCAGCCCTGACCCAACTGGTCATCCCGGATGGCAATTCCCGTCACGCCGGCGTTGGGACGGTGAGGCCGATCCTGGAAACGCCGAAGGGCGGCGACAATATCCTGTCCGGCATCGGGCTGTTCACCGGCCGCATCAACCCGCGCGCCTCGGCGCTGCTGTGGCGGTCGGGCGAAAAGTCCCTGGTCACGGACGTCAAGATCATGGGCGGCGGCGGCACGCCCACCGCCGACGGCAAGCCGCTGGGCGCGGCCCAGGCCCGCAGCGGCGATCCCGTGGCCGACGGCCGCTGGGACGCTCAGTACCCCAGCATCTGGGTGACCGACGGTGGCGGCGGCACCTTCGCCAATGTCTGGAGTCCCAACACCTTCGCCTCGGCCGGGTTCTACATCAGCGACACCAAGACGCCGGGCCACATCTATGAGGTCTCGGTCGAGCACCACGTGCGCAACGAGTTCGTGCTCGACAATGTCGAGAACTGGGAATTCCTCGCGCCGCAGACCGAGCAGGAGGTCGGCGACGGCCCCGACGCGGTGTCGCTGGAGATCCGCAACTCGAAGAACATCCTGTTCGCCAACTATCACGGCTACCGGGTGACGCGGTCGTACCATCCGGCCGAGACGGCGGTGAAGCTGTTCAACTCGACCGACATCCGCTTCCGCAACGTCCACATCAACGCCGAGAGCGGCGTGGCCCTTTGCGACACGATCGGCTGCGGCACCTACCTGCGGGCCAGCAAGTATCCGTTCGAGAACGCCATCCAGGACAAGACCCGCAAGCTGGAGGTGCGCGAGCGCGAGTTCGCGGTGCTGGATGTGAAGGATGACCAGCCGGCGCCGCCTCCGGCCAATCCGAACGTCAAGAAGCTGGAGACCGGCTTCTGGTCGATCTCGGGCGCGACGGTGGGCGCGGACGGGGCGCTGTATTTCGTCGAGAAGCGGTTCCAGCGGATCTACCGCTGGACGGCGGCCAAGGGGCTGGAGATCGTCCGCGACAGTTCGCTGGACCCGACGAACCTGGCCGTCGACCGGTCCGGCAACCTGCTCGTGGTGTCCTCGTACGGCCCGCAGGCCAGCGTCTATTCAATCGATCCGAACGGTCCCAAGGACCAGATGACGATGATCGCGCCGACGGCCGTGTCCTCGCGCGCCGGGACCAAGACGCTGCTGCCGGTCAACTGGTGGAACAATGGCGAATTCCGCGACCAGTACGACCCGGCCAAGGGCGAGTTCACGACCCTGGCGCAGATGTTCGCCCGCGATGTCGGAACGCCCAAGGCCCAGGAATACGTCTCGCCCGACGGCAGCGTCTCACTGCCGGCCTTCCGGGTGTGGCAGCAGGGGCCGCCGGACCATGTCGGCTGGCGCTGGTCCGACAGCCTGCAGACCCACGGCCTGATCGGCGGCGCGGTTGGCGAGCGGCTATTCTTCACCAACGGCTCGGAGAACAAGACCTATAGCGGCCAGGTCGGTCCCGGCGGGACGCTGACCGATCTGAAGGTCTTCGCCAATCGCGGCGGCGAGAGCGTCGCGGTGGACGGGCAGGGCAGGGTGTTCGTCGCCAACGGTCAGATCTTCCAGTACGGCGCCGATGGCCAGCCGGCCGGTCGCATCGACGTGCCCGAGCGGCCGCTGCAACTGATCTTCGGCGGGGAGGGCGGCAAGACCCTGTTCGTCCTGACCCACCATTCGCTCTACGCTGTGAACCCGTAGGTCGCGGGTGAGGGAGGCTGCCATGAAGCATTGGCTTGTGTTGGGCGCGGCTTCGATCGCGTTGAGCTTGTCGGCGGGCTCCGTCTGGGCCTCGACCTCGGTCCTGGCCACGGTCCCCGACGACCCGGCCGCCATCATGGTCAAGGCCAGGGGCGACGGGAAGACCGACGACGGCGCGGCGATCCAGGCGGCGATCGACGCGGCGGCGGCCAAGCCGGGCGGCGGCCTCGTCTTTCTGCCCTCGGGGCGCTACCGGATCACCAGGACCCTGTTCCTGTGGCCGGGCGTGCGGGTGTTCGGCGTCGGCGCCACGCGGCCGCTGATCGAGCTCCCCGACGCCACGCCGGGCTTCCAGAAGGGCGTCGCCAACATGGTGATCTTCGCCGGCGCCAAGCGCGACCCGGCGGGGCGTCCGGTGGCCTTCCCGCCGCCGGGCAGCGTGCCGTTCGACAAGACCGTGCCCGACGCCAATCCCGGCACCTTCTACAGCGCGATGAGCAACATCGACTTCAAGATCGGCAAGGGCAATCCAGCCGCCACGGCGATCCGCTTCCACGCCGCCCAGCACGCCGTGCTGACCCACATGGAGTTCGACATCGGCTCGGGCCTGGCGGGCCTCTATCACGTCGCCAACGAGGCCGAGGATCTGCACTTCAAGGGCGGGCGCTACGGCATCCTGGCCGAGAAGCCGTCGCCGGCCTGGGGCTTCGTGCTGCTCGACTCGACCTTCGAAGGCCAGCGCGACGCGGCGATCCGCGAGCACGAGGCGGGCCTCACCCTGGTCAATGTGGCGATGAAGGACACGCCCGTCGGGATCGAGATCGACAAGGGCTATGGCGACTGGCTGTGGGGCAAGGACGTCCGTTTCGAGAACATCTCCAAGGCCGGCGTCGTCATCTCCAACGAGCGCAACGTCTACACCCAGGTCGGCTTCGAGAACGCGGTGGCGTCCAACACCCCGGTGTTCGCCCGCTTCCGCGACAGCGGCAAGACGGTCGCCGGCAAGGGAGCGACCTACCATGTTTCCGCCTTCAACCACGGCCTGACCGTGCCGGCGCCCGGCCAGATGGGCGAGTACCGCACGAACCTCCAGGCCGAACCCTTGAAGGCTCCGCCCAAGCCCAACGCGCCCGCGATCCGGCCGCTGCCGCCGACCGCCGACTGGACCGATGTCCGCACGCTGGGGGCCAGGGGTGACAACGTCACCGACGACACGGCCGCCATCCAGAAGGCGATCGACGCCCATCGCGTGGTCTATTTCCCGACAGGCTTCTACCGCGTCACCGACACCCTGAAGCTCAAGCCCGACACCGTGCTGATCGGTCTGCATCCCAGCCTGACCCAGATCGTGCTGCCCCACGGCACGCCCGGCTATCAGGGCGTTGGCGCGCCCAAGGCCCTGGTGGAGTCGGCGAAGGGGGGCGACAATATCGTTTTCGGCCTGGGCCTCTACACCGATGGCGCCAATCCGCGCGCCACGGCGCTGCTGTGGACGGCCGGCGCGACCTCGATGGTCAACGACGTCAAGTTCCAGGGCGGCCACGGCACCAACCTGTTCGATGGGACGCGGGTCATTCCCTACAACGCCAACGGCACGGGCGACGCCGACCCGGCCAAGCGCTGGGCGGGTCAGTATCCCAGTCTGTGGGTGACCAATGGCGGCGGCGGGACGTTCTCCAATGTCTGGAGCCCCAATACCTACGCCTATACGGGGATCTACGTCTCCGACACCACGACGCCCGGCCATGTGTACCAGACCTCGGTCGAGCACCACGTGCGCACCGAGATCACCCTGAACCGCGTCGCCAACTGGGAGTTCCTGGCCCCGCAGACCGAAGAGGAGGCGGGGGAGGGCGAGGATACCGTCTCGCTGGAGATCCGCGACTCCCACAACATCCTGCTGGCCAACTATCACGGCTATCGCGTCACCCGGACGCGCAAGCCGGCGGCGGCGGCGGTGCGGGTCTACAACTCGCACGACATCCGGTTCCGTAACGTGGCGGTCAATGGCGAGAGTGGTCTGGGAACCTGCGACGAGAACGGCTGCGCGACCTTCCTGCGCCTGACCAAGTATCCGTATGAGAACGCCATCCAGGACGTCACCAACGGCCTGGAGGTGCGCGAGCGCCAGTTCGCGGTGCTGGACCTGCCGGCGGTCTCGAAGCCGGTCGCGCCCTCTGTTTTCCCGGTTGGCGCGACGGTGGAGAAGCTGGCCGACGGTTTTTACTCGCTGGGCGGCGGGGCCGTAGACGCGGCCGGGACACTGTACTTCGCCGATCGCAAGCACCAGCGCATCTACAGCTGGTCGGACGCCCGCAAGCTGTCGATCGTGCGCGACAACACCCTGGATCCGGTCAACCTGGCGGTCGACGCCTCGGGGGGTCTTCTGGTGCTGTCGTCGGACGGCCGCAACGGCTCGGTCTATAGCTTCAGGCCCGGCAGCCCGGACGACGCGGTGACGGTGATCCCCGCCACGCCGACCGCCGACCATACCGGCGCGGCCACGGTGCTGCCGGTCAACTGGTGGAAGAATGGCGAGTTCAAGGACCAGATCGATCCGGAGACCTACCAGTACCCGACCCTGGCCGAGCTTTTCATCCGTGACATGGCCGGCTCGAAGTCGCGTGAATACGTCTCGCCTGACGGCAGCCTGGTGCTGCCGGCCTACCGCGTCTTTCAGCAAGGACCGCCGGACTATCGCGGCCTGCGGTTCTCCGACTCGCTGGACACCTATGGCTTCACGACGGCGAAGCCGGGGCAGCGGGTGTTCCTGGCCAACAGCTCCGAGAACAAGACCTACAGTGGCGTGGCGGGGAAGGGCGGGGCGATCACCGACCTGAAACCCTTCGCCGACCGGGGCGGCGAGAGCGTCGCGACGGACGGGCAAGGTCGGGTCTATGTCGCCAACGGCCAGGTGTTCGTCTACGCGCCGGACGGCCATGAACTGGGGCGCGTCGACGTCCCCGAACGGCCGCTGCAGCTGCTGTTCGGCGGCCCCGACAAGCAGACTCTGTTCGTGCTGACCCACCACGCGCTCTACGCGGTTCGCCCGCGATAAAGCGCCGATGACGGACGGCAAAACAGCCCCGGGCGCGTCGCGTCCGGGGCTGTTGGCGTTAGCCCGAAGCTCCAGCCCGCGGGGCATACGACCATGGTCGTATAGTTAGCGGTCCCATCGTCTGAGATAGTCCGATCAGGCCATCGAACGGTGGTCTCAATGAAAAATGGGAGGGTGTAGGATGAGCGCTGTCGGTAGCCTGCGGGGGCGATCGCCCGTTTTAAGCGTGTTGCTCGCGACCAGCGCGGTCGCGATGGTCTTGGCGGCCGGAGCGGCCAACGCCCAGACGGCGCCGGCTCCCGCTACGGGATCGCCCGACTCGACGGCGCTGACCGAAATCATCGTCACGGGCACGCGCATCCGGTCGACCGGCTTCACCGCGCCGACCCCGACCCAGGTTCTGGGCACGGCCGACCTTGAGCGCGCCGCCCAGCCGAACATCTTCACCGCCATCACCCAGCTGCCGTCGCTGCAGGGCTCCAGCGGCGCCACCACCGGCACGTTCAGCACCTCGAGCGGTCAGCAGGGCCTGTCCTCGTTCTCGCTGCGCGGGCTTGGCACCATCCGCACCCTGACCCTGCTGGACGGCCAGCGGGTCGTGCCGGCCAATGTCACCGGCGTGCCGGATATCAGCCTGTTCCCCCAGTTGCTGGTTGAGCGGGTCGACGTGGTCACCGGGGGCGCCTCGGCCTCCTACGGCTCGGACGCCGTTGGCGGCGTGGTCAACTTCATCACCAACAAGAAGTTCGTGGGCTTCAAGGCCAACGTCATGGGGGGCGTCACCACCTATGGCGACAACCACCAGTGGCTGGCGCAGGTCGCGGCGGGCAAGAACTTCATGGACGACCGCCTGCACGTGCAGGTCAGCGGTGAATACGACTGGGAAGAAGGCGTCCCGGCGGGGGGCTTCGGCGAGGACGCGCCGGGCAGCCGCGACTGGTACACGACCGCCACCCTGGTCAATCGCGGTGTCACCAACGACGGCTCGCCACAATATCTCTATCGCGAGCACGCCCAGGCCTACCAGTACGCCAAGTACGGCCTGATCAGTAACGGCCCGCTGCAAGGCACGGCCTTCGATCAGGCCGGCAATCCGTTCCAGTTCCAGTACGGCGGTGGCGGCGTCCCCGCCAAGAACGCCGCCGGCGCGGTCAGCGGCTGCTACTCGAACGGCGGTTTCTGCGTCGGTGGCGATCTGTCCGGCAATGTCGGCATCGGCACCTCGCTGCAATCCCGGATCAAGCGGATGGGCAGCTATGGTCGCATCGGCTACGACTTGGACGACAACAATGAGATTTATGCGACCCTGAACGTCGCCCGTGTGGAAAGCAGCAACCAGCCTAACCCGGGCGCCGCCACCACCAACCTGACGATGTCTTGCTCGAACCCGTATCTGCCGGCCTCGGTCGTGGCCGCCTGCGCGGCCAATGGCGTCACAACCTTCAGCTTCGGCACCAGCAACGCACTGCTGCCGCGGAATATCTCGGTCTATCCGACGCGGACCCAAGTCCGGGCGGTGATCGGCGCCGACGGCAAGTTCAACGCGCTGGGCAAGGAATGGCGCTACGACGCCTATTACACCCACGGCCAGAACACGACGAACATCCACGTTCGCGACATCCTGCTGATGCCGCGCTATCGCGCGGCCATCCAGGCCACGACCGTTGGCGGTCAGATTGTCTGCGCCGACCCGATCGCCCGGGCCAACGGCTGCGTGCCGATCAACATCTTCGGCGGCAAGCCGCCGAGCGAAGCGGCCCTGGCCTACATCACGCCCAAGAACGGCCCGTATCAGCACTCGGTGCAGAAACAGGACGTCGCCAGCATCAACTTCAGCGGCGAGCCCTTCTCGCTGTGGGCCGGTCCGGTGTCGCTGGCCTTCGGCGGCGAGTGGCGCAAGGAGCAGTACCACGTCAAAGGCGACCCCTACGGCGATGGCAATACGGACTCGCCCAACACCGCGGACTATCCCGCCGACCCGGTCCTGACCGCCTCGGGTTCCAACTGGTTCGCGGGCAACTACCATTCCGGCGCCGGCGAGTATTCGGTCAAGGAAGCCTATGCCGAAGTGAACATCCCGCTGGTCAATTCGGAAGCGGCGGGCAGGGCCAATCTCAACATGGCCGGCCGCTGGACCGACTACAGCACCTCCGGCACCGTCTACACCTGGAAGGTCGGGGCCACCTGGGACACGCCGATCGATGGCGTCCGCCTGCGGGCCGTCACCTCGCGGGACGTCCGCGCGCCGAACCTGTCGGAACTGTTCGCCGCGCCGGTGACGACCACGCTGCCGAACTTCACCGTCCCCTCGAACGGCACGCCCCCAGCCGGCCAGCCCTCGGGCGGCGCGCTGACGGTTCTGCAGAATGTGGTGGGGAACCCGGACCTGAAGCCGGAAATCGCCAAGAACGTGACCATCGGCGCGGTGCTGTCGAACCCGCAATGGCTGCCGGGCTTCAGCGTTTCGGTCGACTGGTACAACATCGTCCTCAATGGCGGCATCTCCAGCCTGGGCGCTCAGCAGATCGTCAACTTCTGCTATGCGGGCATGACCCAGTTCTGCGGCGCCTTCAACTTCAGCCCGTCTGGCGGCGCGACGGCCTTCGTCAACTCGCAGACGTTCAACCTGGCTTCGATCAAGACAAGCGGTTTCGACATCGAGAGCAGCTACCGCTTCGAACTGCCCAGCGTTCCGGGCCGCTTCACGGTCCGGGGCCTGGCCACCAACACCCACAAGTTCGTCACCAACCCCGGCATCCCCGGCGCGGTCGCCGTCGACTCGGCCGGCCAGAACTCCGGCGCCACGCCGGACTGGAAGTTCCTGGCCATCCAGTCCTGGGACACCGACCGCTTCGCCTTCAGTGTCCAGGAGCGCTGGTTTAGCGATGGCCGTTTCGGCGGCGCCACGACTGACTACGTCGAATGCAAGGTCGGTAGCTGCCCAGTCTCGACCGGCACCAACCCGACCATCGACTACAACCACATGAGCGGCGCGACCTACGTCGACATCAGCGCCTCGTACAAGTTCGGCAAGGGCCTGCAGATCTACGGCAAGGTCGACAACCTGCTGGACCGCGATCCGACGCCGTCGCCGCAGACCAATACCGGCCTGGACGCCAACCCGGCGCTCTATGACCTGCTGGGCCGCTTCTACCACGTCGGTCTGCGTTACGCCTTCTAGACCCAGTCTCCGCCTCTCCTTCCCCAGGGCGGCCTCGCCCGGGCCCGAATCCGGCCAAGCGCCGGATCGTGGCTCGGGCGTCTTTCTTTGCGCTACAGACTGAAACCGGCTGGGGCGCCCGAGGCGGCCCAGCCGGGGAGATCGAGTTGATGATTCTGGTGACGAGAGCGATCAGCGTAGGGGGCGCCCGTTGAGCAGGCCGGACCGCCTTCGGGACGCCACCATGGCCGACGTCGCCGAACGGGCGGGCGTCTCGCGGATGACCGTGTCACGGGTCATCAACGACGGCGCCAAGGTCCGTGACGCCACCCGGCGGGCGGTGCTCGACGCCATCCGCGACCTGAATTTCCAACCCAACCAGGCGGCCCGCAATCTCGTCACGGCCGGTGAGCTGCGGATCGGCGTCGTCTATTCCAATCCCAGCGCCGCGTTCATGAGCGACTTCCTGGTCGGCGTGTTCGAGGAGGCCACCAGCGCTGGCGCGCGGCTGATCCTGGTTCGCGGCGAGAACGGGGCGGTCCCTTCGCTCCACGAGCTGCGGCCACTGCTGAACGGTGGCGTTCATGGCGTGGTGCTGGCGCCGCCGCTCGGCGAGTCCGCCGTGGTGCTGGATATCCTGCGCGCCGCCAATCTGCCCGTCGCCGTGGTCGCCGCGGGCTGTCCCCCGACGGACGCGATCAATGTCCGGATCGATGATCGTCAGGCCAGCCTGGCCATGACCCGGCATCTTCTGGATCTGGGTCATCGCCGGATCGGCTTCATCGTCGGCAACCCCAACCAGACCGCCAGCGCCGCGCGCCTGGACGGCGCCCGGGCGGCCATCGCGACCGTCGAAGGCGCCGAGCTTGTCCTGGCGCACGGCGCGTTCACCTACGACTCGGGTCTGCGCGCCGCCGAGGCGCTGCTGGACGGCGACCGGCTGCCGACCGCCATCTTCGCCAGCAACGACGACATGGCCGCCGCGGCCGTATCGGTCGCTCACCGCCGACACCTGGACGTGCCAGGCGACCTGACCATCGTCGGGTTCGACGACACGACCGTGGCCACCACGCTGTGGCCGCCGCTGACCACCATTCGCCAGCCCGTCCGCCAGATGGCCGCGGTGGCCCTCGATCTTCTGCTGCGCGCGTTGCGTTCGCCCGCGCCCTCGGCGGAGGTCTATGCGGATCACGTGCTGGACCATGTACTGATCCAGCGGGACTCTACCGCTCCACCCCGACGTCCTGACAAGAGGCCCTCGAATGTCTGATCCGTCTCCCGATCTGGAAGTCGCGACCGTCCGGCGGGTCACCGCGCGGCTGATGCCGCTGTTCTGCCTGATGTACCTGATCGCCTATATCGACCGGCAGAACGTCTCCTACGCCAAGCTGGACATGGTCCAGGCCCTAGGCCTCAGCGAAGCCTCCTATGGCCTTGGCGCGTCTCTGTTCTTCATAGGCTACTTCCTGTTCGAGGCGCCGTCGAACCTGATCCTGGCCAAGGTGGGCGCGCGGGTATGGTTCGCGCGGATCATGTTCACGTGGGGTCTGGTCACTCTGGCCCTGGGCTTCACCCAGAACGCGACGATGTTCTACGTGCTGCGCTTCCTGCTCGGGGTCACCGAGGCCGGGTTCTTCCCCGGCGTGCTCTATGTCCTGACGCTCTGGTATCCGCAGTCGCACCGGGCGCGGATGGTGGGACTGTTCATGATCGCCAGCGCCATCGCCAACGCCGTCGGCGCGGTCGTGGGCGGCCTGCTGCTGGATCTGGACGGCCTGTTGGGACTGGCCGGCTGGCAGTGGGTGTTCCTGGCCACCGGCGCGCCGGCGATCCTGCTGACGCCCTATGTGCTGTGGAAGCTGCCCAATGGCCCGGCCCATGCGCGTTGGCTGCCGGACGACCAGAAGGCTTGGCTCGCCAAGGTGCTGGACACCGAGCGGGGCGGGGTGGTCGACGACCATCGCGGCGCCTGGAAGGCGATCTTCGACCCGCGCGTTCTGCTGCTGGCCGGCCTCTACATCGGCATGCCGCTGGGGGCCTATGGCCTGAGCTACTGGCTGCCGACGATCGTCAAGTCGTTCGGCGTGTCCAACACCACCAACGGTCTGATCAACATCATCCCCTGGCTGATGGTCGCTGTGGCGCTGTGGGCGGTTCCGCGCCACGCCGCGCGCCATGGGGCCACCGCCTGGCACATCGCCGGACCGGTTCTGCTGGGCGCCCTCTGTCTCGTCCTCAGCGTGATCCTGCCCGGCCCGGTGCTGAAGTTCGCCGCGCTGTGCATCGCCGCGCCGGCCATCTTCGCCGCCCAGCCGGTGTTCTGGAGCCTGCCGCCGAGCTTCCTCAGCGGCCCCAGAGCGGCGGCCGGCATCGCGGCGATCAACGCGATCGGCAATCTGGGCGGCTTCATCGCCCAGAACATGGTGCCGATGGTGCGCGACGCCACCGGCAGCAACCTAGCGCCCATGCTGGCCCTGGCGGCCGTGCTGCTGGTGACCAGTCTGCTGATCTTCTACGCCATGCGGAAGCTGGGTCGGCGGGCGTGAGTGTTGGACGATCGCAAACTCCTGGCGTTCGGCCTGTCGCGACGCGCTGAGCTCCAGGCGCGGGCCAAGTCGCCGTCATGGGGCACGCCGCCCGGAGTCGGCCGACGGTCTTCGCCCGCCGACGCGCCGACGGCGGGGAAGGGCTCCTTGATCTCGTTTGGTATAGTCCAAAAGTAGAGTTTCTCGCTGATCTTGCGGAGATGACGAGGCATAGCGCGCGACGCGCCTGCCAGCATGTCTGGTGGAGGAGGCGTCGCCTGGGCATGGATGTCGCGGCGCGGTGTTCATCCGTATGCGATGAAATTCGCCTGTGATGGCCCATTCGATCGGATCCTGGGTCTCAACTTGAGCTTGCGGCAAGGGCCGTTACTGGCGCGTCAGCCAGGGGGGCGGAATTTCCGGGGCTTCGACGCCGACTGTCACGCTGATGTCGTGGCAAGCGCTTAAAGCGCTCTGGTCCATACCAGTTGGGGCAGGGGAACCACTCATGTCGACGCTATATTCCGTTCGAGCCGCGCGCCCGAACCTGAAGAGCTTTTTGTTGGCGACCGTCGCGGCTCTGGCCGTTGGCGCCCATTCATCGGCCGCGTTCGCGCAACAGACCGCCAATGAATCGGCCTCGGCCGACACGGTCGACGCGGTCGTCGTCACCGGCTTCCGCAAGTCGCTGAGCGACGCGCGCGCCATCAAGCGCGACTCGGTCATCCAGAAGGACGTGATCGTCGCCGAGGACATGGCGAAGTTCCCGGAACTGAACCTGGCCGAGTCGCTGCAGCGCCTGCCGGGCGTGCAGATCACCCGCGAGGCCGGCGAAGGTCGCCGCATCTCGCTGCGGGGCCTGGGTCCCGACTTCGCGCGCGTGCAGCTGAACGGCATGGAAGTGCTGGGCAATGTCGACTCGGCGCAGGACAGCCGCGGCCAGCGCTCGCGTGACCGCGCCTTCGACTTCAACATCTTCGCTTCGGAACTGTTCTCGAAGGTCGAGGTCGAGAAGACCTTCCAGGCCGCCCAGAACGAGGGCGGCATGGCCGGCACGGTCGGCCTGTTCACCGGCAAGCCGTTCGACTACGCGCCCGGCGCCAAGGGCGCCATCTCGGTCAAGGCCGGCACCAACCAATATACCAAGGACACCCAGCCGCGCGTCGCCGGCCTGTTCAGCTACAACTGGGACAACAGGTTCGGCGTGGCGGTGTCGGTCGCCTACAGCAAGCGCGAGACCACCGAGCAAGGTCACAACACCTATAACTACGACAAGCTTAGCGCCTCTGACATGGGCAAGCTGGTCGCCAACGGCTTGGACATCTCCCACCTGTCCGCCGCGCAGCAGGCCAAGTTCCTGTCCGGCGACCTGTATATCGCGGACGGCAACCGCATCTCCTCCTGGAACTCGAAGGCCGAGCGCCTGGGTCTGACGGGCGCCGTGCAGTGGAAGCCGGCGGACAATCTCCTCCTGACGCTTGACGTGTTGCACGGCGAGTTCACGACCCACCGCGACGAATATCACCTGGCCACGCGGCCGCTGGGATCGGGGACGAAGTCCTTTGCGTTCGACACCCCGGCGGGCGGCGTCTGGCCGTCGCAGTTCCAGAAGGGTTCGGTGCTCAACAACCTGGCGTGGGACAGCAGTAACTACGTCACCATGACCGATGTCACGGGCACGACCTTCGGCAGCGAGCATCGCCGGTCGTTGAACGAAAACCGCTTCAACCAGGTCGCGCTGACCGGCAAGTGGGACCTGTCCGATCGCCTCAAGATCGATGGTCACGTCGGCTACGAGAAGTCGACCTACAAGACCCCCTATGACGACAAGCTGTATATGCGCGCCAAGGGTAATATGGTCGCCAACTATGGCGCTGATGGCCAATCGGCGACGTTCTCCTACCCGAATTTCGACGCCACCAACCCGGCCAACTACGCGTTGGATTCCTTCTATTATCGCGGTTTCAACAACGAGTCGGAGCTGAAGGAAGGCGTTCTGAACGTCCAGTATGCGCTGAACGACGTGTGGACCCTGCGCGCTGGCGTGGCCTACCACAAGTTCACGCAAGGCGGCCGGGACCTGTTCTATGACGACAACGTCAATGGAACCCGGTCCAAGATGCGCGGCAAGTCGGTCGCCGACGTCACCACCGTGTTCACCAACGAGTTCGGTTCGTGGCTGGTTGGCGACTACGACAAGACCTTCGCCAAGTTCAACGAGTACCACCGGTTCGGCCCCAACAAGGACGGCACGGGCGGCGCGCTGCAGGACATCGAGAACGTCTACGAGACCTCGGAAGCGACCGTGTCCGAGTATGTGCAGGCGGACTGGGACAGCGACCTTTTCGGCAAGCGCTTCCGCGGCAATATCGGCCTGCGCGGCTATCAGACCGACACCCACGGCACCGGCTGGATCCAGGGCGACAGCTACGCCTATCTGGGCACGACGGACGTGAAGGGCAGCTATGACGGCGTGCTGCCGGCCATGAACTCGGTTCTGGAACTGACGCCGCAGGTGATGGTGCGCTTCTCCGCCACGCAAAACCTGAACCGTCCGGGTCTGGGCTCGATGGCGGCCAAAGGCAGCGCGTTCCAGGCCGACAGCGGCGATATCACGGCCTCGCGCGGCAACCCGAACCTGAAGCCCTACAAGGACAGCACGCTGGACCTGGCGGCGGAATACTACTTCGGCCAGGACGGGCTGCTGTCGGCGAGCGTGTTCCACAAGAGCCTGAAGAACTTCATCGGCACGCAGACGCTCGAGAAAATCCCGTTCAGCCAGACGGGCGTGCCCTACACCACGATCCCGGGCGCGACGGCCAACACGATCGTCAAAGAGTTCGAGATGCCGATCAATATCGCCGGCACCAAGCAGTTGACCGGTGTGGAACTGGCCGCGCAGGGGCAATTCTCGTTCCTGCCGGCGCCGTTCGACAAGCTGGGCGCGGTGGTGAACTATACCTATGTGGACGCCGACGAGGCGCTCACCGGCATCTCGAACACCAGCTATAACGCCACGCTCTACTATGAAACCGAGCGCTGGGGCCTGCGGGGCTCCTTGAGCCATCGCAACAAGTGGTTCACCAGCCACAGCGACAGCCTGATGAGCGCCAGCACGCGCGGGTTCCAGGGATCCACCTATGTGGACGCCTCGGCCTTCCTCAACGTCTCGAGCGCGCTCCAGCTGACGCTGAATGCGATCAACCTGACGAACCAGAAGGACACCCAGTTCTGGGGTCAGAACGAGTATCTCTATAACCAGACCCAGAGCGGTGCGACCTACATGGTCGGTCTTCGCTACAAGTTCTAAGACGACCAAACTTGATCAATACCGCGCCCCGACCCGCCGTTCCGGCGGGGAGGGGCGCCCCTTTGCGTGGGCTCGAACGTGATTGTCTCGCATCGACATCGCTTCATCTTCGCCGCGGTGCCCAAGACAGGCACCCATTCGGTGCGACGCGCCCTGCGCGAACAGCTTGGCGACGAGGATGTCGAGCAGGTCGGGCTGTTCCTCAACAAGCGCTTCCCCTGGCAGGACCTGGCTGAGATCCAGCATGGCCATCTGTCGCTGGAGCAGGTCAGGCCGTATCTGGGAGAGGACGCGTTCGGCGGCTATTTCAAGTTCGCCTTCGTCCGCAATCCATTCGACCGCTTCGTGTCCTATTGCGCCTTCATGCTGCGCGGCGGCGATGTCTTCCAGCAGCGCCCGCGCGATGTGATGCGCCATTTTCTCTTCGCCGAGCCGCCGGAGCAGCACATCCTGTTCAAGCCGCAGGCCTCGCTGCTGGTCGGCGACGACGGCGTGACCCTGCTGACCGACGCGATCGGCCGGGTCGAGGACATGCAGGGGTCCTACGACGCCATCTGCGCGCGGATCGGCATTCCCTCCCAGCCGCTCGAGCGCGTCAACGGCAGCCAGCACGGCGACTATCGCCAATACTACGATCAGGCCCTGATCGACGGCGTCGCGGCCCGCTACGCCCAGGATCTTGAGCTGTTCGGCTACACCTTCGAAGGCCTGCGATGAGCGCCATGCCGGTCGCCAATCCGCGCAAGACCGCGGCGGTCCGCAAGCTCGGTCTCGTCGACATCGCCGCCTTGCGGACGGCCGTGCTGGCGATCCCCGAGGACATCTGGGCGGCGGAGAACGCCGCCAAGCCGAACAGGTTCGAGGCGTTGGGCGCGACCCGTCACATCGTCTTCCGTTTCATCGACAGTCCGCGCGACTGGCGCGGGTCGCATGATCGTCGGGCCTGGGCCCCATGGCGCGATCTGCTGGAGCCGGTGCTCGCCCAGGCGGTGCGCGACTACGACTATGCGCGCGGGGTGTTTCCGCGGGTGATGCTGGCCCGCATGCCCTCGGGCGGGGTGATCCATCCACACATCGACGCCAACCCCGCCGCGAAATGGCCGCACAAGATCCACGTGCCGCTGACGACCAATCCCGGTGTCGTGTCGTTCTTCGGCGGCGAAGAGCGCCATTTTCCGGTCGGCGAGGCGGTGGAGGTCGACAACCTCGGCCCCCACTGGGTGCGCAATGACGGCGCCACGGACCGCATCCACCTCATCTTCGAATATTACGACGCCGACCAGCCGGACCCGGACTGGCTGTCGCCGTTCCTGGCGGCGAGCGCGCCGCGATGACGGAACGCGACGCCTTGCTGCGCGAAGCCCAGCACCTGCGCGCCGGCCAGCGCGTCCCGGACGCCCTGGCCACGCTGGCGCGGCTGGAGGCGTTGCATCCCCGGTTCAGCCGCCTCCACCAGGAACGGGGTCACTGCCACATCCTGCTGCGCGATGGGCCGGCGGCGATCGCGGCGCTGCATGAGGCCGTGCGCCTCAACCCGAGCCTGCCGGCCAGTTGGGACATGCTGGAACAGCTCTACCGCATGGCGGGCGACGCCGCCCAGTCGGCCACGGCGGCTCAGCATCTGGCGATCTTGAAGCAGCTGCCGCCGGCGGTGGTGATGGCCAGTAGCCTGCTGGCCGACGGTGACCTGGAACCGGCGGAGGAGGTGCTGCGCGACTACCTGCGCCAGGACAATCTCAATGTCGGCGCCTTGCGCCTGTTCGCTCGGATTCGTCTGGAGCGTGGCGATCTCGCCGAGGCAGAGGCGCTGCTGCAGTCGGTCGTCGAGCGCGCGCCGGACTACCATGCCGCCCGCTTCGACTACGGGATGGTGCTGCTGCAGCGGCAGAAGCCGGCCCAAGCGCGGCAGGAGGCCGAGCGCCTGCTGCGGGAGGATCCCGACAACCGCGACTACCTCAAACAGTACGGCGCGGCCTGCGTCGCGCTGGGTGACCACGAGCCGGTCATCGACCTCTATGCGCGGCTGCTGGACGGTCTGCCCCCGATGGGACCAGAGGTCGCCGACCTGCGCCTGTGGCGGGCCAACGCGTTGAAGGTCACGGGCCGGCGGGCGGAGGCCATCGCCGACTACCAGGCCTCGCTGGCGGCGCGACCGGACAACGGCGTGGCCTGGTTCAGTCTCGCCAACCTCAAGACCTATCGCTTCACCGACGACGAGGTGGCGCGGATGGGCGCTCTGGAGGCCCGGAACGACCTCCAGGACATGGACCGCGTCTATCTCGGCTTCGCCCTGGGCAAGGCGCTAGAGGACAAGGGCGAACACGAGGCGTCGTGGCGCGCCTACGCCCGTGGAAATGCGGTGCGCCGCAGCCTCGGCCGCTGGCGGCCGGAGGCGGCCGAGGCGTACGCCGCCCGGCTGAAGCAGGTCTTCACCGCCGAGGTCTTCGCCGAACGCGCCGACTGGGGCGCGGACGATCCGGCCCCGATCTTCGTCCTGGGCCTGCCGCGTTCGGGCTCGACCCTGATCGAGCAAATCCTGGCCTCTCATTCCCAGGTCGAGGGTACGCAGGAACTGACCGAGATCGGCCGCTATGCTGGCGAGCTCCGCGGTCGCGATCCGGACTGCGGCCTGCCGCTGGAGCCCGAGGCGCTGCTGGACCTGACGGCCGGAGAAGCGAGGGCGCTGGGCGAACGCTTTCTGACCGAGACGCGGACCTATCGCCGGCTGGGCCGACCGTTCTTCGTCGACAAGATGCCGAACAACTTCTGGCACATCGGCCTGATCCACCTGATCCTGCCGCGCGCGACGATCCTCGACGTCCGGCGCGAGCCGATGGCTTGCGGCTTCAGCAATCTCAAGCAGCTGTTCGGCACGACGAACCAGGAATTCACCTACGGGGTCGACGATATCGCCCGCTACTACCGAACCTATCTCGACGTCATGCGGCACTGGAACGCGGTGCTGCCGGGCCGGGTGCTGAGGGTCTCGTACGAGGACGTGATCGAGGATATCGAAGGCGGCGTGCGCCGGATGCTGGCCCACGCCGGGCTGCCATTCGAACCGGCCTGCCTGACCTTCCACGAAACGCAGCGCAGCGTGCGCACGCCAAGCTCCGAACAGGTGCGCCAGCCCCTCGGCAGGGACGGACTGAGCCAGTGGGCGCACTACGCGCCGTGGCTGGCTCCGCTGGCCGATGCGCTGGGCGACGCCCGGACGACCTACAGGAGCTGATCCGATGCGGCTATCGCGCCCCTTCTTCCAGATTCCCGTGCTCTTCGACGTGGCGCGCTTGCAGTCCGAGGTCGCTGCGTTGCCGAGCGAGGCCTGGGTTTCGCATCCGGATCGCCTGCCCGGCAACAGCGCGGCGCGCCTGATCAGCGCAGGCGGGGGCGAGACCGACGCCGTCCACGGACAGATGCTGCCGACACGCTGGCTGCAGGGCATGCCCTACCTTCAACAGGTCCTGGCGGGCTTTGGCGTGGTCTGGAGCCGCTCGCGGCTGATGCGCCTGGCGCCTGGCGCCGGCGTGCCCGAGCACGCCGACATCAACTACCACTGGCACACGCGCGTGCGGGTCCACATTCCGGTCTTCACCCAGCCGGCGGTGCGCTTCCATTGCGACGGCGAGGCGGTGCACATGGGCGCCGGCGAGGCCTGGATCTTCGACAACTGGCGGCGGCACCATGTCGAGAACAACGCCGACGCCGAGCGCATCCACCTGGTCGCCGACACCACCGGCACGGCGGCGTTCTGGCGGCTCGCCTGCGGGCCGACTCCGCCGCGCGCGCAATGGCGGACGGTGGCCTGGGATCCCGGCGCCAGCCCGGACCTGCTCACCGAGGACGACCAGCGCGCACCCGTAATGCCCGCCGCCGAGGCGCAGTGGCTGATCGATGACCTGTGCGCGGAGCTGGCGCTCGCCGACGACACCGCCGACGCCCGGGCGCGCGTCGCGCGGTTCGGCAAGCTGCTGGAGAGCTTCATGTTCGACTGGCGCCAGCTGTGCGCGCTCCACGGCGTCGGCGGGCGAGGGCTGGAGGACTTCCAGCGGCTGGTCGACGCTGTGCGCCAGGCCGCCGGGCCGCTGGCCGAGGGGCTGGTGATGCGCACCAACGACGCCAGCGCCTTGCTGGTGCTGGAAAAGCGCGTGCTGCAGCACCTCGTCGTGGATTAGGTGTCGTCCGCGCGATCGATCAGGTCGCGGAGGAGACCCTGATAGGTCTCCAGGCCCGCGATCTCGGCGTCGGGCGCCTTGCCTGCCTCATCATAGCCGCGTAGCCGCAGGGCGGGCCGCGCCGCCGGATCTGCCAGGAAGTCCTCGATCTCGGCGGCGGACAACGGACCGCCCTGCAAGGCCAGGCTCTGCAGCGAGGCGGGGCTGAGACTCTCCAGATAGGCCGGATCGACCGCGACCCGATAGCGCTTGGCCGCCACGTGCAGGCGGATCGGCTCGGTGACCGCCGGGCCGAAGGCGCGGGCCAGATAGCCGGCGCCGATGTGCTCGTGCCGGGTGTCGATGCCGAGGTCGGCGGCGTTCTCGCCGACCTTCTGCATCATGTGGCCCACGTCGTGCAGCAGGGCGGCGGCGACCAGTTCCGGCGGCGCGCCGTCCAGCTTGGCATGGTGCGCGGTCTGCAGCGCGTGCTCCAGCTGGCTGACGCCTTCGCCGTAGTGCAGGCCGCCCAGGCGCGTGAAAAGGTCGGTCAGTTCGGCCACGAAAGCGTCGGCCGCGAGACGAGAGGTCATCGAATATCCGTGAACTGAAGGCTTAGAGGCGCATACGGCCGATGCCCGGATCGGTGCGGCTGGCGCGGCCGGTTTCCAGGTGCCCGGCCAGGCGCTGGGTGAACGAAGGATCGTCGGCCAGGGTCAGGGTCAGGTCGTACCAGTGGTCGCTGCCGCGCAGATCCCAGATCGAGCGGACGACGCCCCGCGGCTTCAGCATCACGGTCTGGCGGGCTTCGCCCTCGGCCAGCGGATAGTCCTCGGCCATGCGCAGGGTCGCCAGGCCGGCGCCTTGCAGGCTGATGACCAGGCGCGCGCGGGCGTCGGCGGCGACCGTGACGACGGGCTGCGGCCTGGACGTGTCACCGGCGAAGCGACGGTGGAAACCGTTCGGGCCGTGGACGGTCAGGTCATAGGGGCCCAGCGCGTGGCCGACCTTGTTCCAGTGACCGGCGGCGTGTTTCTGGCCGGCCGCCAGGGTGAAGCGCCAGGGGCCTTCGCGGTCGGTGTTGTCGAAGACCTGGAAGACCGCGCCCACCCGCCCGGCATTGACCAGGTCGATCCACAGCGCGCCGCCCGAGACGCGAGCGTCGGCCGACAGGACGTAGGGCAGGGGACGCGCGCCACGCTGTGGGCCATCCTGGGCCGATGGACCTTGGGTTTCGGGGATCCTCAGGCTCGGCGCCGCCTTGGAGTGGGCCACGCGCTGCATGTAGTCGGCGGTGGCCGGCAGGGTCAGGGCTGTCCAGTCCTGGTTCGGCGTGGCGAAGTCGAAGGCCGAGGTCAGGTCGCCGCAGACCGTCCGGCGCCAGTCGCTGATGTTGTCCTCGCGTACGCCGAACCGCCGCTCCAGGAACTTCAGGGTCGAGGTGTGGTCGAACACCTCCGAGCAGACGAAGCCGCCCCGGCTCCAGGGCGAGACGATGATGGCCGGCACGCGGATGCCCAGGCCCAGCGGATAGGCGCCCTTGTTGGCGCCCTCGGCGTCCGGGCCATAGGTCTTGGCTTCGCCAGCCACCGACACCGAACTCCAGCCTTGCTCGGGCGTCAGTGGCGGCATCGGCGGCTGCATGTGGTCGTAGAAGCCGCCGGCCTCGTCGTAGTTGACGATGAAGACCGTCTTGGCGAACACCTCGGGGTGGTCGACCAGGGCCTTGATCAGTTCGGCGCAGACATGCTCGCCCTTGGACGGCTCGGCCGAGGGATGTTCGGAGAGGTCGGCGGCGGTGACGATCCACGAGACCTGCGGCAACCGGTCGGCGGCGACGTCGGCGCGGAAGGCCTGGACCAACTGCTCGCCGTCCGACCGCTTGCGATCGGCGCCCGACTTGCCTTCGCCCACCCAGGAGCGGCCGCGCGCGTAGAGCTCGGAGTCCTTGGCGCAGGGGCGGAAGGTCTTGAACACCGACAGGATGTTATCGCCGAAATTGTCATACTCCTGGTAGACCTTCCAGCTGACGCCAGCCGCCTGCAGGCGCTCGGCATAGGTCGTCCAGTCGTGCGGCCCCTTGGCCATGACCTTGTCTTCGGCCATGTCGGCGCTGGGCGTCTCGTCCTCGCCGTAGTTGCTCATTTCCGGATCGCCGCCGACCTTGCCGCCGCCGTTGCAGCCCGTCCAGAGGTGCAGGCGGTTCGGGTAGGTCTGGGTCAGGGTCGAGCAGTGATAGGCGTCGCAGACCGTGAAGGCGCTGGCCAGGGCGTGGTAGAAGGGCAGGTCGGAGGCCTTGTAGTAGACCATCCGCTTGTGCAGTTCGCCCGAGTGGCCCCACTGGTCGTAGCGGCCGCCGTTGACGATGGTGATCGCCGCCTGATGGCCCTGGTCCGAGCCGTCGACGGTGTAGGCGTTGGTCGCCGAGGCGTCGCCGTGGAACGGGGCGACGAAGCCGTCGGGATGCTCCTGACTTGGTTGTCGCCACACCGAGGCGCCGCCGGGCAGGCGCTGCGGACGCGGATCGCCCAGGCCACGCACGCCGTTCAGCGCTCCGAAATAGTGATCGAACGACCGGTTCTCCTGCATGAAGATCACGACGTGCTCGACATCCATGATCGTGCCAGTGCGATGACGCGCGGGGATGGCCAAGGCCCTGGCGACGGTGGTCGGCAATAGGCCAGCCGCCGCGCTGGCCGTGGCGGCGGCGCGCAGGAAAGAGCGGCGGTCGGTCGTCATCGGCCCATCTCCCGAGATTCAATTTTTGGTATAGACCAGATAGTTTGGCGCTTCGGCGAAACTTTCGTGACACCGAGACGCGGGCCATGCTGGCGGGACCGTTGGTCCGATCCAGTTCCTTGACCCTGGGGTAGCGCCCTCCCATCCTCACGGCGTGGCGGGATTCGACCGCTGGCCAGGTCGCCCGATGCAGCAGCCCGAAAGCCTTCAGTATATCGGCGTGCGCGACGACATCGCCGCGCGCATCGCTGGCGGAGAGTTCAAGCCAGGCGAGCGCCTTCCGTCCGAGCGCCAGATGCAGATCGGCGGCGGCGTCGCTCGCGGCACTGTGCGCGAAGCCCTCTTTCAATTGGAGGCCGAGGGGGTCATCTACCGCAAGGAGCGCAGCGGCTGGTACGTCTCGCCGCCGCCGGTGGTGTATGATCCGACCCGCTGGGAAGGCTTCATGTCCTATGTCGAGGCGCAGGGGCGGCAGCCGTCGACCGAGACCCTCAGCAAGATCGAGATCGCCTGTGACGGCGTGCTGGCCGAGATCTTTTCGCGCCCGATCGGGGCGCCCATGTACTGGATCCGCCGCCGGCGTTCGGTCGATGGCCGGGCGGTGCTGTTCGAGAACATCATCGTCGACGCGTCGCTGACGCAGGGTCTGATAGACCACGACCTGAATGGCTCGCTGACCAGCTTGCTGAAGTCGGTCTATGGCATCGGCGTGGCGCGCAACAAGGTCGATATGAGACCTTGCGCCCTGACTGGCGAGGAGGCCGAGGCCCTGCGGGTCAAGTCCGGCTTGCCAGGGCTTAGTCTGGTCCGCACCTGTTACGACGCGCAAGGTCGCGTGGTCGAGTTCGACCGCGAGCACTGGCGCCACGACGCCCTGAAGATCAGCGTCGACATCCGCGTGCGCTGACCCGTGAACCGGGGGAACCCGGACCTACGCGGCCGTCATCCAGTTGTCGTGGACTTGGTCTAGACCAGTGCGCTCCAAAGAGGGCGTCCCATGACAACTGGTCCAAAGCGCTGGCTGGAGCGCGCCAATCCGCTGGCCTTCACCCTGTTCGCGGGCCTTGCCGGTTTCTGCGCCTATTTTTCGATGTACGCCTTCCGCAAGCCGTTCGCGGCGGCGACCTTCGGCGCGGTCGAGGGCTGGAGCTTCGCGGTCGACTACAAGATCGCTCTCGTGCTGGCTCAGGTCGCCGGCTACGCCCTGTCCAAGATGATCGGGGTCAAGGTGATCTCCGAGATCGCGCCCCGCCATCGCGGTGTCGCCATCCTGGGCCTGATCGGCGTCTCGTGGCTGGCGCTGCTGGCCTTCGCGGTCACGCCCGCGCCCTGGAACGTCGCGGCGCTGTTCCTGAACGGCCTGCCGCTGGGCATGATCTGGGGCCTGGTGTTCGGCTTCATGGAGGGCCGTCGCACCTCGGAGGTGCTGGGCGCCATCCTCTGCGCCAGCTTCATCCTGTCGTCGGGCGTGGTGAAGTCGGTCGGCAAATGGCTGATGGTCGACTTGCACGTTTCACCGTTCTGGATGCCGGCCGCCACCGGCGCGATCTTCATGCCGCTGCTGGCGATCTCGGTCTGGGCGCTGGTACAGCTGCCGCCGCCCAGCGCCGCCGACGAGGCCGCTCGCGTGCGCCGAGAGCCGATGGACAAGGCCCAGCGCCGCGCTTTCCTGGGCACTTACGCGCCGGGCATCGTGCTGCTGGTGCTGGCCTATATCCTGCTGACGGCCTTGCGCGACTTCCGCGACAATTTCGCCGCCGAGATATGGACCGCCCTGGGCTTCGGCCAGGCCTCGGGCGTGTTCACCGCCAGCGAGCTGCCGGTCGCGGTCGTCTCGCTGGCCGTGATGGGCGCGGTGATGCTGGTGCGCGACAACCTGCGAGCCTTGCTGGTCATGCACGGCGTGATCCTGGCCGGCTTCCTGGTGCTGGGCGGCTCGACCCTGGCGTTTCAGGCGCACATGCTGACCCCCCTGACCTGGATGGTCCTGACCGGCGCGGGGCTCTACATGGCCTACACCCCGTTCAACGCCATGCTGTTCGACCGCATGATCGCCTTCAGCGGCCAGGTCGGCACGGCCGGCTTCCTGATCTATGTGGCCGACGCTTCGGGGTATCTGGGCAGCGTCGCCCTGCTGGTCTGGCGCAACTTCGCCATGGTCGACCTCGACTGGCTGAGCTTCTTCGTCAACAGCGCCTATGCGACCAGCGCCGTCGGCGCGGTCTGCACGCTGTTCGCGGGCCTCTATTTCCTGCGCCGGCGGAAGACGTCCGCCAGCGGGCAGGGCGCGGAGGCCTTCCCGGCCGCCGGTCAGGTCGTCGAGCCATGACGTTGGAGCGCCCCTTCGATCTCGCCGTTGTCGGCGCGGGCATTGTCGGCCTGGCCCATGCCCTGGCCGCCGCGCGCCTCGGCAAGCGTGTCGTGGTGATCGACCGCGACGCCCAGGCCAACGGCGCCTCGGTGCGCAATTTCGGCTTCGTGACCGTCACGGGCCAGGCGCGAGGCGAGGTCTGGCGACGGGCGCGGCGCTCGGCGCGGGTCTGGGCCGAGATCGCCGGGCCGGCCGGAATCGAGGTCGTGCAGCACGGCCTGACCATGGTCGCCCGCCGTACCGAGGCCAAGGCCGTGCTGGAGGCCTTCCTCAAAACCGAGATGGCCGAAGGCTGCGCCTGGCGCGACGCCGGTGACTTGGGCGACCGACTGCCGGTTCGGGGTGAGGTGCTGGGCGCGCTGACCAGTTCGGTCGACCTGCGGGTGGAATCCCGCACCGCCATTCCGCGCCTGGCCGCCTGGCTGGAGACGGCGCACGGCGTGACCTTCCTGCGCGGCGTCGCCGTGCGCGGCGTCGAGACCGGTCGCCTGGAGGCCTCCGTCGGGACGATCCACGCCGAGACCATCGTGGTCTGTCCGGGGGACGATCTCGTCACCTTATTTCCCGACGCCTTCGCCCAGGCCGAGGTGACGCGTTGCAAGCTGCAGATGCTGCGCCTGGCCGCCCCGGGCTGGCGGCTGCCCGGGCCGGTCATGTCCGACCTGGGTCTGGTTCGCTACCTCGGCTATGCCGCCCTGCCGGAAGCCGCCGCCCTCCGTGCGCGACTTGAGGCCGAGCAGCCGGCGCACCTGGAGCACGGCGTCCACCTGATCGTGGCGCAGAGCGCCGACGGCTCGCTGGTGGTCGGCGACAGCCACCACTATGCCGCCACGCCCGATCCCTTCGCCCGGGACGATGTCGACGCCCTGATCCTCGACGAGTTCGCCAAGGTGTTCGGCCAGGCTCCGCCGCCGGTGCTGGAGCGCTGGACCGGCACCTACGCGTCGGCGGCCGGTCACAGCCTGATCGAGGCCCCGATGCCGCGCGTTCGCCTGGTGACCGTGACCGGCGGCACTGGCGCCTCGACGGCTTTCGGTCTGGCCGAGGAGGTGATCGCCGGCCTCTACGGCCTTCCCCGGCAAGGAGCCGTCGCATGAGCCCGATCCAGGCCGTCATCTTCGACTGGGCCGGCACCATGATCGACTTCGGCTGCCGGGCGCCGGTCATGGCCCTGCGCGAGGTCTTCGCCGAGGCGGGGATCGAGATCTCGGAGGTGGACGTCCGCGCCGACATGGGCAAGACCAAGCGAGATCATGTGCGGGCGTTGCTGGCCTTGCCGCGCGTCGCCAGCCTCTGGACGACGCTCCACGGCGCGGCCTCGACGGAGGCCGATGTCGACCGCCTGCACGACGCCGTCGAGCCGAAGATGCGCGCCGCCGCCCGCGACTGCGCTCGGCTGATCCCCGGCGCGGCCGATCTCGTCGCCGACCTGCGGGCGCGAGGCGTGAAGATCGGCTCCACGACCGGCTACACCCGCCCGATGATGGCGGACATCCTGCCGCTGGCCGCCGAACAGGGCTACGCGCCCGAAGTGGTGGTCTGCGCTGGCGAGACGGCGGCGGGACGGCCTTCGCCCCTGATGATGTGGAAGGCCTTAGTCGAACTGGGCGCCTGGCCGGCGCGGGCCTGCGTCAAGGTCGACGACGCGGTCGTCGGTATCGGCGAGGGGTTGGAGGTCGGCGCCTGGACGGTGGGCCTGTCGGCCTCGGGCAATGGGGTCGGTCTATCGTTTGATGACTTGGCCCAACTGCCGGAAACCGAGCGCGCCGCCCGGATCGAAGCCTCCGCTCAGGCCCTGCGCGAAGCCGGCGCACACTACGTGGTCGAAAGTGTCGCCGGGCTAGGGCCCGTCCTGGCCGAGATCGCGACCAGGATCGAACGCGGCGAGCGCCCGGCGGCCTAGGCTTCCGGCGGCGCTATTCGGCCGCCACCGCCGCGCCGCCGAAGCGCTGGGCGCGGGCGGCGCTTGAGCGCAGGTCCGAGAAGCTCTGAGCCACGAGCGGATAGTCGGCGGGCAGACCCCACTTGGCGCGGTACTGCTCTTCGCTCAGCCCCAACTGGTTCAGGTGCCGGCGCAGCGAACGATAGCGGCGGCCGTTCTCGAAGCTGACGATGGCGTCGGGCGTGATGCTGGCGGCGATCTGGTCGGGCGTCGGCGGCTCGATGGGCGGGGCGATCGTCCCCGGGCCGGCGAAGACGGCTTCAAGCGCGGCGTAGGTGCGCGCGCTGAGGGCGGGCAGATCGTCCGCCGACACGATGTTGCGGCTGAGATAGGCGCACAGCACCTGGGCGGCGATCTCGGCGGCGCGTTCCTGGGCCTTGGTCATGAGAATAGCTCGGGACGTTGAGAAGAAACCCAGGGGCGCTGGGATCGCGCCCCTGGGTCAGTTGGCGGGCGAACGGTGGGTCAGTGCGCGCCCGCGGCTCGGAGACGGTCGCCGAAGGCGCAGGCCGGCGGCAGCTCGACCTTCACCCCGGCGCGCGCCTTGCCTTTCAGCCAGTCGCTGAGAGCCTCGGCGACGGTGTGGTCCAGGCTGGTGAGGCCGCGCGTGTCCAGCTTCACCCGGCCATTGTTCGGCGCGCCGTCGAGGACCTTGGCGATCTTCGGCAGCTGAATGAACGTGGCCGCACCCTCCAGTCGGATCTCGCTCTCGTCGGGACCCAGTTCGTGCTGGGAGACGCTGAGGCGCATCTTCTTGAGGTTGGGGACCAGCTCGAGCAGCGTCAGCCCCATGCCGACCAGCACGCCGGTCAGGAGGTCCGTCGCCACGACCATCACGAAGGTCGCCGCCCAGATCATCGCCGGCAGCAGACCGTAGCGGGCGAAGAGGTGGCGGACATGGTCCAGGCTGACCAGCTTCCAGCCCGTGACGACCAGCACGCCGGCGAGGGCCGCGCTGGGCACCATGCGCAGCAGCCAGGGCAGCAGGGCGACGAAGGCCAGGATCCAGACGCCGTGCAGGATCGCCGACAGGCGAGTCATGGCGCCGGCCTGGACGTTGGCGGAGCTACGCACGATCACGCCGGTCATCGGCAGGGCGCCGACCAGGCCGCACAGCATGTTGCCGACGCCCTGTGCGCCCAGCTCCTTGTTGTACTTGGTGCGCTCGCCGTCGTGCATGCGATCGACGGCGGCGGCCGACAGCAGGGTCTCGGCCGAGGCGATGAAGGCCACCGCGATGGCGGTCACCAGCAGCATCGGATCGGCCATGCGGGCGAAGTCGCCGACGCCAGGAATGGCGATCGCCGCGGCGATCGATTCCGGCACGACGATCTTCTGGACGTCCAGGCCCAGGACCGTGGCCAGCACGGTGCCGGCGACGACGCCCAGCAGGGCGCCCGGGACCAGCTTCAGCGCCTTGGGGCGGAATTTCTCCCACAGCAGGATCGAGCCGATGGTCACCACGCCGACCGCCAGGGCGGCTTCGACCTGGGTCAGGGTGGCGAACTGAACGCCGGCCAGAGCCGACGGGATGGCCGCCAGATTCTGCAGGCCGTGGGCCTTGGGCGAGTCGCCGAACAGCACGTGGAACTGGCCCGCCACGATCAGCACGCCGATGCCGGCCAACATGCCATGCACGACGGCGGGCGAGATGGCGCGGAACCAGTTGCCCAGCTTGGCGGCGCCGGCGATCAACTGGATCAGCCCGGCGACGACCAGGATCGGCCCCAGCATGGATAGGCCGTGCTTGGCGACGATCTCGAAGACGATGACCGCCAGGCCGGCGGCGGGCCCGCTGACCTGCAAGGGCGAGCCGGCCAGGGCCCCGACGATGACGCCGCCGATGATGCCGGTGACGAGGCCGCGCTCGGCCGGGACGCCCGAGGCGACGGCGATGCCCATGCACAGCGGCATCGCCACGAGGAAGACGACGATCGAGGCGATGAAGTCACGCGACAGGATCGTCGAGAAGCCAGGCTTCACACCCTGGGGAGAGGAGGCGACAGCTTGGGTCATTCGGCGGCGATGCCCAGGTGATCGGCGGCGACCATGCGGCGCGAGGGGCGCTGGGCGACGGGCAGCGGAGCCCCTTCGTAGACCTGCTCGAACTGGCCGGTGTCGCCATTATAGGCCTGGATCTGGCCGGTCTCGATCTCGAAGAACCAGCCGTGCAGGGTCAATTTGCCTTGGGCGATGGCCGACGCCACCGACGGGTGGGTGCGCAGATGGTTCAGCTGGACGACGACGTTTTCCAGCGACAGGGCGCGGGTCGTGCCGTGCTCGTCCAGGCCGTGATAGGCGTTGCAGACGACGCTGTGGGCGGCGTGGGCGTGGCGCAGCCAGGCGGCCACGTTCGGCATCTTTTCCAGAGCCGCCGGGTTCGAGAACGCCTTCATCGCGCCGCAGTCGGAGTGGCCGCAGACGACGATGTCGCGAACGCCCAGGGCCATGACGGCGTATTCAACCGCCGACGAGACGCCGCCATTGGCTTGGCTGAACGGCGGAACGATGTTGCCGGCGTTGCGGCAGACGAACAGATCGCCGGGGGCGGCCTGGGTGATCAGTTCGGGGACCACGCGCGAGTCCGCGCACGAGATCATCAGGGCCGAGGGGCTCTGGCCGTGGCTGGCCAGGCGTTCGTAGAGGGCGCTCTGGGCGGGGAAGACCTGGCCGCGAAAGAGCGCGGCGCGTTCGAGAAACTGTTCCAAGGGACCTCCATGAACTGATCGCCGCGACGCCCAAAAGGGGGGCGGGCGCCGCGGCGAGCGTCACGGCGAGAAGCGCCGGATGCGTCGACGAAGGTCGTTTGGGGTCTTTGCTGCGGTGCAGCGGCTTTGTGACAAAGGATGTCTTGGAAGATGTCTTTGGGGGGGACGTCTTGGGCGCGCTAAAGCGCGGGTAGGCGGATCTCGACGCGCAGTCCGCCTTGAGGGCGGTTCTTCAGGACCAGGGTTCCATTCTCGCGTTGCAGGATCTGCTGGACGATGGTCAGGCCCAGGCCGAGACCGCCGGTGTTGCGGGCCCGGGCGTCGTCGAGACGATGGAACGGCTGCAGCACATGAGCCAGCTCGGCCTCGGGGATGCCGGGACCGTTGTCCTCGATGGCCAGCACCGCCGCGTCGCCCTCGCGTGTCAGGGTCAGCATGGCGTCGCCGCCATAGTGCAAGGCGTTCTCGACGATGTTGCTGATCGCCCGTTTCACCGACAGCGGCCGGGCCAGCACGGGCAGGTGGTCGAGGCCGGCATAGGTCGCTGGCCGCTCGGCGTCGGCGGCGTCGTCGACGACGGTCATGGCGATGGCGGCCAGGTCCGTTCGTCGCCGGGGCTCGGGATCCTCCTGGCCGCCCAGATAGGCCAGCAGGGAGTCCAGCATGGACGTCATCTCGTCGACGTCGGCCTCCAGGGCTTCGCGAGCGTCGGCGTCCGTCACGAAACCGGCCCTCAGCCGCAGGCGGGCCAGAGGCGTGCGCAGATCATGGCCGACCGCGGCCAGGGCCTCGGTGCGGGCTTGCAGCAGGCCGGCGATGCGGTCCTGCATGGCGTTGAAGGCCTTGGCCACCAGCTTGAGATCGCCGGCCCCGCTCTCGGCGATGCGGACCTGAGCGCCCTTACCGACCTTGTCGGCCGCCTCGGCCAGCGCCCGCAACGGGCGGCTGAGATTGCGCAGCACCAGCACCGCGGCGATGATCACGCCAAGGCCCAACGTAAAGGCCGAGCCGAAGCCGCTCAGCAGCACGGCCCAGGGCGCGACGCGTATCTTGGTGCTCAACGCCATCCAACTGCCGTCGCGCAACTTGACGGCCACCTTCAGGTGCGTGTCGCGCGGCAGGGCGCGGTCGATGTCGGCGTGGACGCGCAGATCCCGGTCGCGCAGGCTGGGCTCGGCGTCGAACAGTTCCTCGCGGTAGTCGTTTTCGACCGCCCGGCCGCCGTCGACCAGCGTGGGCAGGACCGACCAGGTCAGGTGGGTGGCGCGATTGGAAATCACCGCCGCCCGCACCCCGCGCTCGTCGGGGGATGAGGCCTCCAGGATGCCCGTCGCGGCTACCAGTTGCTCGGCCACGCGTCGGATCTGGTTCTCGCGGTCGGGATAGAGGCGGCTGTTCTCGAACAGGATCGAACTGCCAATGAACTCCAGGGCTACGGCCAGCATCAGGACCAGGGTGACCTGGCCGACAAGACGCTGCGGCCATAGCCGCCAGGACTTCATCGGCGCTCGACGGCGGCGGTGAAGATATAGCCGACGCCGCGCACGGTGCGCAGCAGAGGTTCGGCCTGGCCGACGACGGCCAGCTTGCGGCGCAGGCGGCTGACCAGCACGTCGATGCTGCGGTCCGAGGCGTCGGAAAGGCGGGCGCGGGACATCTCAAGCAGGCGCTCGCGGCCGATCACCCGTTGAGGCGAGCTGACGAAGGCCAGCAGCAGGTCGAACTCGGCGCCCGACAGGTCGACGAAGGCCCCGTCCGGCGACAGCAGCTCGCGGCGGCCGGGATCCAGGCTCCAGCCTGAGAACGTCATCCGCTGGTGGCCGCGCGGCTGGCTCGATTGCGAGCCGGCCTGAGTCCGGCGCAGGATGGCGCGGATACGGGCGATCAGCTCCTTCTTGCTGAAGGGCTTGCCGATATAGTCGTCGGCGCCGAGCTCCAGGCCGATCAGGCGGTCGGTCTCGTCATGGCGGGCGCTGAGCATGACGATCGGCACGTCGCTCTCGCGGCGCACCAGGCGGCAAAGATCGAAGCCGTTGCTGCCCGGCAGCATGACGTCCAGCAGAATCAGGTCGACCGTGTTGGTCTCCAGAACCCGGGCCATTTCCGCGCCGTGGGCCGCGCTGAGCGGCTGGAAGCCTTCCTCGCGCAGCAGACGCATCAACAGCGTGCGAAGGGCCGGATCGTCCTCGACGACGAGCACCGTGGAGGCGAGCGGCGCGGTCGCCAAGTCGCGCGGCAGCGCGATCATTCCGTGGCCTAAAGAATCCATATGCTCGGGCTAGTTAGGCGCCATGGCGCCGGGAACAAGGCTGGAGCCGACGATTTCTCGCCGACTCCGCGCCTAAACTGGGGATACCCCTGGCATCCCAGCGAAACTGGGCCCTCGCGCGCATTTTGCAGGTAGGGGAGCACGCGAGGGCGGGCCGCCGCCGACGATGAAGTTACGGCGACCGTTCTGTACGCCGCGCTAGCTGGCGCGGCAGGTGTCGGGGGTGACTTCTCCGGGCGCGACGTTGGCCGCGGGAGCCTTGGGCTTGGCGCAAGCGAGGGCCGTCTGGGCCTTGGCGGCGCGCTTCTGGAGGTTCTTCTTGGCGACCTCCTCGGTGAAGGTCAGGCCGGTGCCGGCGGGACCCGCCAGGGCCGGAGAGGCCAGCAGGCAGGCGGCGGCGAGGCCGAGGGACGCGAGGACTTTCATACGAAACAGACTCCGGGAACTTGAACGAGGAAACTCACCCGCCAGCGGCGGTGTCGACTTGCGCCTGGATGGCGGGCAGGGCGCGGCGGTAGGTGTCGACGGCCTTCAGCAGGCCCTCGATCTCGGCGTGGGTGATGGCGGTGCGGTGCTCGTAGCCTTTGGCCGAGGTGAACTTGAAGGCCCAGGCGCCCGGCGTCGCGGCGGCGCGGCGCAGTTCGTTCTCGGCGACGCCGAACGAGACCTCCTCGCGGCAGACTTCCGGCGCCTCGAACAGGAAGCAGTGGCTGGCGTTGTCACGGATCTTGGTCAGCGGCGCCGCGACCGGCCATTGGCCCGTCTGGTGCGAGACTTCGCTGTAGCCGCGGATCGAGCCCGGATAGGTCAGGCTCTGACGCACCTCGAAGCGCGTGGCGCCCGAGCGCTTGTCGACGACCGCCCGCAGGTGGTTGTCGTTGCTGGGCGACTTGAAGACACCCTTGCCCGTCTGGAAGCCGCGCTCGGTGCTGATCACCGTCTCGATGTCCAACGGGTCGTCGATGACTTGAGCGCGGGCGTGAAAGTGGTCGGCGGTCAGGGCGGTCTGCTTGGCGGGCAGGCGGACGGTTTCGGCGCTCGCGGCGCCGGCGACGGCGAGTCCAGCGACGGCGGCCAGGGCCAACACGCGGGTGTGGGTCTTGCGCATCCTTGTTCTCCCGAACAGGGGCCGCGCCATCGGGTGCGGCCTTTCAACGGTTCGAGAGTGGCGAGGTCGCCTTGCGGCTCTGCATCGCGATTGTGACAAAGCGTGACAGGCGAGGCCGGCTCGCCGAAAGGGCCCGAGGCTATGCCGGCAGGCGCACCGCTCCGGCCTCGCGCAGGGCCTTGATCGTCGGGAAGCCGTCGACGGCCATCAGCAGGTCCGCCTCGGCCAGCAGCGAGCGCAGGACATGGATCGCGCCTTCGGTCCCGCCCAGGGCCAGGCCGTAGGAATAGGGACGCCCGACGCCCACGGCCGTCGCGCCGATCGCCAGGGCCTTGGCGACGTCGCTGCCCGAGCGGACGCCCGAGTCGAACAGCACCGGCGTGTCGCCCGCCGCCTCGACCACCCCCGGCAGCATGTCGATCGCGGCGATGCCGCCATTGGCCTGCCGGCCGCCGTGGTTGGAGCAGTAGACGCCGTCGACGCCCTCGTCCTTGGCGCGGCGCACGTCGTCGGGATGGCAGATGCCCTTCAACACGATCGGCAGCTTGGTCAGTGACCGCAGCCATGGCAGATCGGTCCAGGTCAGCACCTTGCCGAAGGTCGCCGCCCAGGTCATGACCGAGGTCTGGAGGTCCGTCTTTGGATCCTTGCCGACCATGGCGCGAAAGCGCGGGTCCGAGAAATAGTTGGCCAGCACGGCGCCGCGCAGTTGCGGGAAGTTGGAGTCGTTGAGGTCGCGCGGCCGCCAGCCGGTGACCCAGGTGTCGAGGGTGACGACGATGGCCTTGTAGCCGGCCGCCTCGGCGCGGCTGACCAGGCTGGCGGCCAGTTCGGGATCCTTGGGCGTGTAGAGCTGGAACATCCCGGGCGTGTCGCCCATGGCGGCGGCGACGTCCTCCAGCGGGTCGTTGGTCAGGGTCGAGACCACGAGCGGCACTCCCGTGGTCGCGGCGGCCCTCGCGGCGGCCAGGTCGCCGTGGCCGTCCTGGGTGCAGAGCCCGGTCACGCCGATGGGGGCCATGAACAGCGGGCTGGCCAGCTTCATGCCGAACAGGTCGATGGAGAGGTCACGCGCCGAGCAGTCGACCATCATCCGCGGGATCAGGCCCCAGTGCTTGAAGGCCGAGGCGTTGCTGTCCTGGGTGTGCTCGTCGCCGCAGCCGCCCTGCACATATTTCAGGGTCGAGGGCGGCATCGCCGCCTGGGCCCGCGCCAGGAGGCCGGCGAAGTCGACGGGATACTTCGGCAGCACGCCGTGCAGACCCTGAAAATAGATCTCGGTCTGATAGTCGCCGTAGTGCGGCATGGTTCGCTCCCCAGGGCTGCTCGACGGTCTGGGCGTCGATGCGTCGATCCGATTTGACGCGATCGCGCCGTCGGCCGCTAGCCCCCTCAGGCGCGTGATCGGCGCTCCAGCCACCAAAGAAGGCCAAGCACGGCCAGAAGGCCGACGGCCCAGGGCCAGGACGAACCCGGTGTCCTGCGGAGGACGCGGGCGTCGTGTGTGACGCTGGCCGCCACCGCGTCGAGCGTCGCCTGGCGGTCGGCGGCCCGCGCCAGCGAAGGCGCGGCGTCGGCGGGATGGACGTAGAAGCTCGCGCCGTCCGAGACCCTGCGCCATCCGGCCTGGCGAGGCCAGTAGGCGGCGCAGGCGGCGGGTCCGGTCGCCGGATCGACGACAGGCCGGCTTTCGACGCCATCGGGGTCGACGACTCGGATCGGTCCGGTGACGCCGCAGAGCGCCGCGCGTTGGCCCGCCCGGGCGATGCCGTCCAAGCGCACGCCCGGGCCATCGCTGGGACGCGCCAGGGCCGAGAACAGTTCGCTCCAAAGCTCTCCGTAGCGATCGGCGTGCCCGGTCAAGGCAAGGCTATAGCTGTCGGCCACGATCCAGAGGCCCACGCGACCCAGGCCGCGCGGCCGCCAGGCGGCCAGCGGCGCGCCGGCCTTGTCGCGGATCAACGGCACGCCCTCGCGTTCGGCTTGCGCCAGGTCGTAGCGGCTGAGTTCCAGGTCGGTCGGACCGCCGAGCCGGAAAGCCTGGACCTCGCCGTCGCCCGAGGTCGCCATGCCCAGGTTCATCCAGTCGCGTCGGGTGGCGGCCGAGAGCGGTCCAGTCGGACGCAGCAGCAGGCCGAGGCCGTCCTGCGTCGCCGCGGCCAGGGTGGCCCGAGCGCCGGGCGACAGGCTTTCCCAGCGCCGATCGTCGACCACCACGAGGTCGATCTCGGCCACGCTCGCGCGCGTGACCGGCGTCGGCGGATCGCCCAGGACCACGCCGCCGCCAACGTCGATGTCGAGGCTCAGGGCGATGCCGGCGTCCTGGGCCCAGCGGCGCAGATACTTGGTCTCGGCGCTCGGCGCGCCGGCCAGGACCAGTACGCGCGGCTGGCGCTGAGCGCGGGTCTCGACCGGGATGTCGATGTGCTCGACCAGACGCCCGGCGCCGTCCCTCAGGCGCAGGTCGAACAGCGCCAGGCCGGGTGCGCGAGTGGCGGCCGACAGCTGGAAGCGGCTGTTGGCGGTCACGGCGGTTTGGTCGACCACGGCGCCAGCGGGATCCAGCAGTTCGACGGCCCCCGCGCCCCCGACCTGCCCGGCGACGGTGAAGCGCCCCCCCGGGGCGAGCGGCTTCGGCAGCGTCAGGTCAACAAGGCCGCGCGGCGCGGGGGAGAGGGCGAACTCGGCGGGGCGGTCGAGCGGGATTCGGTCGCGCGGCGACAGGCCGTCGCCCTCGATCCTGAGGCGGCCAGGCTCGGGATATAGCCGCAGGGCCGAGCCGAGGTCGGGCAGGCGGACCGCGCCGGGCAGCGGGCCGGCTTCAGGCAGGGCGACAAGCACGTCGCCCGAGGCGGGCGCCGCCGGCTTCGCGCCGTGCGTGGCGACCACGAGACGACCGGGCGCCGCGCCGACCGAAGGCGGGAAGAGCGTCGGGTAGAGCAGCGCGCCGCCCAGGATCTGCAGAGCGATCAGCGCGGCGAACCGCCAGGCCGGACCCCCTGCGTCGGCTGACCGTCGCCGCAGAATCGTCCGCGCGATCCCGCCTATCGTGGCGACCGCGATCAGGATCGCCGTCCAGAGTTCGAAGTCGCCCGTCATCGCAGCGCGTCCAGATAACGCCGGCCCCGCGCGTCAGCGGGATCGCGGCGGCTGACGGCGGCGGGCGGGCGCTCCAGCGCGGTCCACAGCAGGGCGCGCAGCTTGCGGCGGCAGTCCTGGCACTGGGGTTCGTTGCGGACCGTGTCGATCGCCGCCGACAGGGCCAGCGGATCGGCCAGGCGCTTTTGGTTGGCGTTCACCCAGCGGGCCAGGGCCTCGAGCTGCAGCGGTGCGTCGGGGCGGTCCCCCAGCGCGCGCCAGACCTCGACGGCCGGCGTATCGGCGGGATCGCGCGTCGCTGGCGCCAAACGACCCGGCGCGATGCCCTCGCGCTTGCCGGACAGGCGGCGGGACAGGTCGACCGGCGGCAGCTTCGGCGGGGTGCGCGCCAGGAAGATGCGTCCGGCCTGCTGGGCGGTCTTCAGCAGGTTCAGGGCCTTGTAGGCGTGGGGCAAGGCGTCCTTGGGCTTGCCCTGGCGCAGGGCGCGCTCGGAATCCCACATGGCGTCCAGCGCCTGGGCCAGGGTCGAGCGCGTGCCCGGGTCGAACAGCGTCGCCGCATCCCCCGTATCATGGGCGTGGCCGTACTTGGCGACGACGTCGGTCATGTCGTTGAGATCGGCCCCGCCGCCATGGTCGTGGCCGTCATCGTCGTCGTGATGCTCGGCCTTGGCCGGCGCGGCAGGAGCGTCGTCGGTCGGCAGGGCGGGCGCGTCATTGGTCGGCAGGTCGAGGCCGCCGCCGCTGCTTTCGCCCTCGGCCTTCTCGCCCATGAACTGGCCGTAGCGCAGGCGCAGCTGAGCCTGGTCGGCGCCGAGGCTGTTCGAGCGGTCCAGGAAGGCGTCGGGCGTGAGCTTGCCGCGCTGGGCGATCAGGGCCTCGGCGTCGATGATGATCTGGCGCTGGCTGCGGAAATAGACGGGCATCACCTGCTTGGCCATGCCGTCCAGACCCTCGGCCAGGCCCATGGCGGCGGGCCAGCGCAGGATGACGCTAGGTCCCTCGACCGTCTGGCGGCGCGGGCTGCGATTGTCGCTGACCACCAGCTGCACGATCATGTCGCCACCCGGCGCCAGGCCTTCACCGGCCAGGTCCAGCGCGGCGGTGAAGCGCTTGAGCCGCCCGGCGCCCTGGCCGCTCAGAGGCTGGGTCCGCTGGGTGGTGGTGATGTTCTCACCCTCGCCCTTGGTGACGGTGATGCGTAGCTGGCCGGCGCCGTCGACGCCGTAGTCGTCGCGGACCTCGAACACCGGCGCCCACCGGCTCTGGCCGGGCGCAATGAGGGATAGCGAACTGTCGGGCGTCACGACGCGGACGACCGGCGGAGCGTCGGGGACGATCTCCAGGCGGTGCAGGCGCTGGCGGGCCAGTCCAGGGGCCTCGACGCGATAGAGCGCCGAGCGCTCGAACGCACGCCCGCCCAGCCAGCGTCCGCCGTCGCGGCGCAGCGACAGCGAGGCCTCGCCTGGGAAGTTGAGGCTGGCGGCGTCGGGATGCGGCCGGAGGGTGATCGTCCACTCGATGCGCGCCCCCTCCGGGGCCCGCGCGTCCAGGCCGCCTTGGTCGTAGGGGCGCTGGCCGGTATAGGCCGGCGGCGTGATCCGCAGCTTGGCGTTGGTGACCCTGGGCGCGCCGGGTGACGATGCGGTCTCAGCCTCTTCGGGGCCGAGAGAGACGCCGGATGTCGTCGGCCAGAACAGGGCGGCTAGGATCACGAGCGCGCCGAGGCCGGCGGTCCAGGGGATCCAGCGACGGGACCAAGCGGGACGCAGGTCGACCGCGGCCGCTTCAGCGAGGCGCGCCTCAAGGCGGGCGCGCTGCAGGGCGGCCAGTCCGTCGACGGAGGGTTGGAACAGGAGGTCGCTGCTGTCTTCCAGCCCCGGGGCTCGCGCGTCGAGGGCGGCGATTAGCCAAGCCTGGTCGAAGCGCCGGGCGCGTCGGATGGCGATCCAGCCCAGCACGAGGGCGCCGATCACGAGTGCGACAACCGCCCCCACGATCTCGAACCCGCGCAGAGCCAGCGCGGCGATTGCCAGGACGACGGGCAGGCCGACGGCCAGCGTGTCGAGGACGCTTCGTTGCCGGGCCGCGCGGAGATGATGGGCGAGAGCGGCGATCATGCGGCCACCGGCCGGTCGCGCCGCGTCGCCAGCCAGCGCTCGACGGCGAAGATCGCGGCGATGAGCAGCGCCAGCCAAGAGCGCAGGCTGACGGGATGCGGGTTGTAACCCATGCCGCCCGCCGCGGTTCGGACGCTCGGCGCATAGTCGGCGGCCGCGACCCGAGCCGGCGCGGGCGGCGGGGCCAGCAGCGTCCAGAGCTGGATGGGGAAGTCCGGCTCGACCAGGACCGGCATGGCGCTGGGCTCGAGGGGGCGGGTCAGGCGCAGCACGCGGCCCTTGCCGAAACGGCCGGCCGTGGCCAGCGGCGCGCCTTCGGCATCGCGCCAGACCGTGGGCTGGGCGCCTTCGACGGGCGAAGGGGCGTCGTGAGCCAGCAAGGCGACGCCGCCAGCCTCGATCCAGTCGAGCGTCGCCGCCGGCATGGGCGCGCCGGAGAGCCAGACGAGATACCGCGCAGCGCCAGGCACGGGGCTGTCGGCGAGCCCGGCGTCGAAGGCGAGCGGCTTGCCCGCCTCGGCGTAGGCGGTCGCCGCCGCACGGAAATAACCGACGGCGCGTTCGTTGCCAGGGGCGTAGCGTACCGTCAGTGCGGGCGGCGCTGGTGCGGTGACAGTCTTCGAGCGCGCGGGCGCCGCGCCGATCCGCCAATCCACTTTGCGCGACAGGTAAAGCCGTTCAGCGTCGCCGCTCAATTCCGGCGGCGCGACGATCGTGATCGGCGTCTTGCCGGGCGTTTCGGCGTCCAGTTGTCGGGCGAGGCTGGCGAAGTCCGCCGACGGCGCGGGAGGTGGACGGTCGAGGCCTGGGTAGCCGGGCGCGAGCCACACGCGCCGCTCGCCATGGTCCGGGACGCTCCTGGCGTCGACGGCCGGCGAGACCGCGAGCACGGGTCGGCCGTCGCCTGTCGGACGCAGCACCGGTTCGGCCAGAGCCAGCACGACCGCGATCACCAGCGCGATCCGCACCGCCAGCAGCCGCCGCTCGTCGAGGCGCAGGCGACGGACCGGCCTGGGGTTCGGGTTCAGCCAGCGCAGGGCGGCGAAGTCGATGACTTGCGTCTCGGTGCGGCGGGCGATGTGGATCGCCAGCGGAACCAGGACCGCGAGCAGGGCGCCGAGCGCGGCGGGAGCGAGCAGGGCGGGGGTCATCCGCGAGTCACCGGGCGGGAGAGATCCTGGATCGGCTGGTCCGGATCCCGATCGCTGAAGTGTTCGACGAACCGCGCGCCCTTGGCTTCCAGCCGCGCGCGCAGAGCGGCGCGAGCCTCGGCGAAGCGCGTCAGGAAGTCGGCGCGCAGGCCGCGGCCATCGCCGGCCAGTTCGATGTCGCTCTCCGGATCGCGGAACAGCAGGCTCCGATCGAACGGGAAGTCGCGCTCGTCGCCGGTCAGGAGTTGGACGAACGAGACGTCGCGGCCGGACGCGGCCAGCCGCTCGGCGGCCGCGACACAGGCGTCGTCGAAGCCGTCGGAGATGAAGATCACCAGGTCGCCGGGTGCGATCCGTTCGCCCAGCACCTTCAGGTCCCGCTCCCACTGGGGGACGCCCTCGGGCCGCAGGGGACCCAGCGCCAGGCGGATGCGGTCGCGGTGGCGGCTGTCGCTGGACGGCGGCAGGATGATCGGCCCCTCGGCCCGAGCCACGACCACCCCGAAGCGGTCACCCTGCTGCAGAGCCACCTCGATGATCGCGGCGGTCAGGCGGCGGGCGGCGTCGAAGCGAGTCCAAGCGGGCTTGCCAAGATCGGCCTGGCCCATCGAGGCGCTGGCGTCGAGGACGATCCAGATCGCCACCGGGCTCTCACGTTCGGCGTCGCGGACGAAGAACTTGTCCGACCGCGAATAAAGCTTCCAGTCGATGCGCCGCAGGTCGTCGCCGCGCTCGTAGGCGCGGTATTGGGCGAACTCCATGGCCCCGCCGCGATTGCGGCTGGCGTGGTGTCCGTCCCCGATCAGCACCGCGGCCGCGCGGGGCGTCAGCGACAGACGTCGCAGACGGCTACGCAGGTCCGGGGGCAGGTCGAACGGGGACATCTCCGCTCTTAGTCGCGGGCCGGCGCGGGCAGGGCGGCCAGCAGGGCGGCGACCACGTCGTCGGTCGATTTGCGTTCGGCCTCGGCGGCGAAGGACAGCAGGATGCGGTGGCGCATGACCGGCGCGGCCAGGGCCTTGACGTCGTCGCGCGTGGCGGCCAGACGTCCGTGCAGCAGGGCGCGGGCCTTGGCGGCCAGCACCAGGGCCTGGCCGGCGCGCGGCCCGGCGCCCCAGCGGACGTAGTCCTGGACGGCGGCAGGGGCGTCCGGACCTGGGCGGGTGCCGCGGACCAGCGCAGTGATCCAGGTCAGCAGGCCATCGCTGACATGCACCTGGCGCACCCACTTCTGAAGTTCGACGATGTCTTCGCCCGTCATCACCGCCGCCGGGGCGGCGATCGCGCCGCCAGTGGTCAGAGTCAGGATGGCGCGCTCTTCCTCCGCCGTCGGATAGCCGACGCGGATGTTGAGCAGGAAGCGGTCCAGCTGGGCCTCGGGCAGGGGATAGGTGCCGGCCTGCTCCAGCGGGTTCTGGGTGGCCAGCACGAAGAAGGGCTCGGACAGCCGGTGGGTGACGCCGGCATAGCTGACCTGATGCTCCTGCATGGCCTCCAGCAGGGCGGCCTGGGTCTTGGGCGGCGTGCGATTCAGTTCGTCGGCCAGCAGCAGGTGGGTGAAGACCGGGCCGGGCTGAAAGCGGAAGTGGCGGTGACCGGTGCCGTGGTCTTCCTCCAGAACCTCGGTGCCGAGGATGTCGCTGGGCATCAGGTCGGGGGTGAACTGCACGCGGCGGAAGTCCAGCGACAGCGCCTGGCCCAGCGTACGGACCAGCAGGGTCTTGCCCAGGCCCGGAACACCCTCGATCAGGCAGTGGCCGCCGGCCAGCAAGCCGATCAGCAACTGCTCGACGACCTCGTCCTGGCCGACGATGGCCTGGCCGATCGCCGCGCGCAGCTGGCCCAGGCGCTCGAGCTTGGCCGCGATGTCGGCTTCGGTGGGGGTGACGCTCATCGGAACTCCGGACAGGTCGTAAGGCGGATCAGGCCGTTAGGGCGTAGAGGACGATATTGACCGCGAACTTGGTGTTGTCCTCGGCCAGGAAGCGCTTGTTGCGCCAGTCGTAATCCCACTCGCAGCCGTAATCCTTGTTGCTGTAGAGCACCCCGAGGCGCCCATTGATCTCGATGCCCTTCAGGTAGTCATGGACGAGATCGTCGCCCCAGCCATTCAGCTCGAAGCTGGTGGCGGGCGGGCCGTCGAACTTGAAGAAGCTGCGATAGATCGGGTGGTCCTTGGCCAGCTTCTTCAGGGCGTCGCCGCCGAACAACTTGGCCATCTGCCGCTCGAACGACTTGGCGAACAGGCCGTCGATGTCGTGGTTGCAGTCGTCGACCAGCACGAAGCCGCCGTTGCGGACATAGCGCTGGAAGTTCGCGGCCTCGGCGGGGCTGAATTCGACCAGCTTGTGACCCGCGAGGTAGCAGAACGGCGCGGTCAGCATGGCCGGGTCCGAGAGGCGCACGACGCGCTCCTCGGTGTCCACGCGCAGGTTGGTGTAGTCGACCAGCGAGGTCAGGATGTTGGACGGCATCCGCTGGTCGACGTCCCAGTCGCCGGAATCGTAGCGCAACCGCGTGAACCAGAAGTCGTAGGTCGGCGCCGCCTGAGCGGCCGACGGTCGGCTGGCGAGCCAGCTTCCCATCGCGCCGCCCGCCAGCAGACGCAGGCACTCGGTACGCGTTACGCTTCTACTCGGCATGTCGAACGTCAGACGGCGTCCGACAGCGAGGTGAAGGTGAAGTCCCGCAGGCGCATGGCGGGGATCATCATCTGCATGCGACCACCTTCGCTGACGCGGACCGGGCGGCCCAGGTCGTCGATGTTGTTCAGCATGATCACCGGAGACTCGTTGAAGCGGAAGTTCTTCAGCGGATGCTTCAGCTGGCCGTTCTCGATGTAGAAGGTGCCATCGCGGGTCAGGCCGGTCAGCAGCACGGTCTGCGGGTCGACCATGCGGATGTACCAGGTGCGGGTCACCAGGATGCCACGCTCGGTCTCGCGCACCAGGTCGGCGGTCGATTTCGTACCGCCCGACATGACGATATTGCCCGGCCGGCCGGTGACCTTCTTGCCCTGCTTCTGGGCCCAGTAGGGGCTGTAGAGCAGGTTGGCGATCTTACCGTTCTCGACCAGAGGCATGCGCTCGCGCGGGCGGCCCTGTTCGTCCCACGGGAACACCGGCAGCTCCTTGTCCCACGGATCGGCCATGAAGGTGACGCGCGGATCGAAGACCTGTTCGCCGAGCTTGTTGCCGCCGCCCTTCTTGGACAGGAAACTGCGACCCTCGTCGGCCTGGCGGGCGTCGAAATAGTTGAACATGAACGAGATCAGGCCCGACGCCGCGTTCGGCTCCAGGATCACCGTGTACTTGCCGGGCTCCAGCGCCTGGGCCTCGGCCGAGGCGCTGGCCTTGCGCATGGCGATCTCGATGTCGCTGGCCGCCTTGAAGCTGCTGGAGTCCTGCAGGTTGCGGGCGACCCAGCCCGAGCCCTTGCCGTCGGCCGTCCGCACCGTGCAGGTGTAGTCCATCTGGGTGGCGCGCTGATAGCCGAACGCGCCCTTGCTGTTGGCGAAGGCCACGAAACTCTGCTCGTCCTGCAGGAAGCCGGCGGCGACCAGCTTCTGGGCGCGGCACGGGGCGATCGAGGCGCGGGCGACCTCGGCCCGCTGGTCGGGCGTGATCGCCGCGGTCGCCGCGCTGAAGGTGTCGCTGGGCTTGTAGGTCGTGGCCTCGACGGCGGGGACGAACTCGGGGTTCTCGGGCGCCAGCTTGGCCAGCTCCTCGGCGCGCTTGACCACGCGGGCCAGCGCCGAGTCCGAGAATTCGTTGATCGTCGCCGTGCCGACGCGACGCCCGAAGGCGACGGTGACGGCAAGGTCGATGTTGCTGACGACGCCACTGGTGGAGACGTTGTTCAGGGCGAAGCGGATATTGCCCTCGATCGAACCGGTCAGCTGCGCGGTGCACTCATCGGCCGTCGACAGCTTGATGACTTTCGCGAGGATCGTCTTGGCCTCGGCTTCGGTCATGATGCTCATTGGATAATCTTCCCCGAACCGATCAACCGAGCGAACGCGCGGTGTTGATGACGTTGATGCCGTTGAACCGCGTGGTCGACGAGCCGTGGCTCACGGCTGAGACCTGGCTGGGCTGGCCCTTGCCGTCGAAGAAGGAGCCGAACAGGCGGTAGTCGCGCTCGTCGCAGATCGCCGAGCAGGCGTTCCAGAACTCGGGCGTGCGCATCTGGTAGGCGACGTCTTCCAGCGGCTGGGTGATCTTGCCGTTCTTGATCTCGTAGAACAGCGTGCCGCCGAACTGGGCGTTGTAGCGCTGCTGGTCGATCGAGAACGAGCCGCGGCCCAGGATGTAGATGCCATCCTCGACGCCCGCGATCATGTCGTTGAGGCTCAGCGGCGTCTTGCCCGGCTGCAGCGAGACGTTGGGCATCCGCTGGAACTGCACCGTCGACCAGGAGTCGGCGTAGGAGCAGCCGTCGCTCTCGGTCTTGCCCAGGATGTGGGCCTGGTCGCGGGTGGCCTGGTAGTCGACCAGCTTGCCATCCTGGATCAGCGGCCACTGCTTGGTCTTGACGCCCTCGTCGTCGAAGCCCACGGCCCCGAGGCTGCCCGGCTGCAGCTTGTCGGCCATGATGTTGACGAGGTCGCTGCCGTACTTGAAGTGCGCCGCGCGCTTGTCCAGCGTGGCGAAGCTGGTGCCGGCGTAGTTGGCCTCGTAGCCCAGCACGCGGTCCAGCTCGAGCGGGTGGCCGACCGACTCGTGGATGGTCAGGCCCAGGTGGTTGGGATCCAGAACCAGGTCGTAGCGGCCCGGCTTGACCGACTTGGCGGTCAGCTTCTCGCGCGCCTGCACGGCGGCGGCCTGGGCGTCCTCGACCATGTCGTAGGAGCGGCCGTAGCTGATGATGCCGTTGGGCGAGAGGGTCTTATCCTTGGCCTGCGGGTCCAGGTACTCGTAGCCCATGCCCATCGGGGCCGAGAGGCCTTCGCGCGAGCGGAACTTGCCGGTGGTCTTGTCGACGGCCGTGACCGTGAACGGCGACCAGATGCGGTGAACGTCCTGGTCGATGTACGAGCCGTCGGTGCTGGCGAAGTACTTTTGCTCGTTGATCAGGAACAGGCTGGAATTGACGAAGTTGGCGCCGGCCTTCATCGCCGCGCCGTTGACGCGCATCAGCAGGTCGACCTTTTCCTGCAGCGAGACCTCCATGCCGTTGCGGCGCAGCGGCGTGGCCCACTTCACCTCGCCGACGCCCTTGGTCGGGGCCAGTTGCACGGGGGCGGTCTGGTTCTTGGCGTTGGCCTTGGCGATGGCGACCGCCAGGCGGGCGGTGTCGGCCACCGCCTCCGCCGACAGGCTGTTGGTGGCCGCGAAGCCCCAGGCGCCGCCGGCGATGACGCGCACGCCGACGCCGCTGGACTCGGTGTTGGTCACGCCCTGGACGTTGGCTTCGCGCGTCTGGATGAACTGGCGCAGGTAGCGGCCCACGCGCACGTCGCAATAGCTGGCCCCGGCGGCCTTGGCGGCGCTCATGGCCGCGTCGGCCAGGCGCTTCTTGACGGCCACGTCGAGGGTCTCGACCAGCTGTTCGGCGGCGATGGCGCGGCCGAAGCCGGGCAGCAGAACGCCGCCGGCGCCGATCCCGCAGGCGGCAAGGAACTGACGTCTATCCAAGTTTCTTCTCCCCAACGGCCCAACAACACAGGCGCTCGCGCGACACCCCTTCCGGCGGGAATCTTGCGCGCCAGAAGTTCTGTAGCGCCCCGCCGCCGAGGTCAAATCTTTCCCGTATATTGTAGTCGATATGATCAGATTGCGCGCATTGGCGATCAAGGGCGACGCAACGCCGCGCCCGGATCCCGAAGCGGTGACCGACCGCGAAGGCGTGGCCTAGGGTATCGCGTCCCGGATATAACGCCAGAGAGTCGGGAGCAGGGGCGGACGATCATGGATCGCTGGCAGGCGATGAGAGTGTTCGTGAAGGTCGCCGAGACCAAGGGCTTCGCTGAGGCCGCGCGACACCTGCACATGAGTCCGCCCGCCGTGACCCGCGCGGTCGCGGCGCTGGAGGAGATGATCGGCGCGCGCCTGCTGGTCCGCACGACCCGCTCGGTGACCCTGACCGACGCCGGCGCGCGGTTCTTCGACGACTGCTCGCGGATCCTGGCCGAACTCTCCGAGGCCGAAGCCAGCGCCGCGGGCAGTTTCGCCACGCCCAGCGGCACGCTGACCATCACCGCCTCGGTGATGTTCGGCCAACAGTACATCCTGCCGATCATCATGGATTACCTGGCCGAATATCCGGGGGTCAGCATCCGCACCCTGTTCGTCGACCGGATGGTCAACCTTGTCGACGAGGGCGTGGATCTGGCCGTGCGGATCGGCAACCTTCCCAATTCAGGGTTCAGCGCCTTGCGGGTCGGCTCGGTGCGCCGGGTCGTTTGCGGTTCGCCCGACTATTTCGAGAAGAATGGCGTTCCGGCCACGCCGGCGGACCTCGCCAACCATTCGGTGATCGCGGCGACCAGCGCCTGGACCTCGACGGAATGGCGCTTCGGCCAGGATCAGAAGACCATCGTCCACGTCCATCCTCGCCTCTACTGCAACACCAACGACGCGGCGCTGCAGGCGGCGATCAACGGGTTTGGCCTGACGCGCGTGCTGTCCTACCAGGCGGCGCCGTCGCTGGAGTCCGGCGCGCTGCGCACGGTGCTCCCGGCCTATGAGGAGCATCCGCTGCCGGTCCACATCGTCCACCCCGAAGGCCGGCACGCGCCGGCCAAGGTCCGCACCTTCATCGACTTCGCGGCCGGGCGGCTGCGGGCGGATCGTCGGATCAACTAGGCTAGAGCAGGCCCATCCAGGAGATTGCATCGACAGTCTGGCCCTCGCCGAGTTTCAGAAACATGTCGTGCAGCCTGGCCTTCGGCTTCCATGATCCGAGGCGGAAGCGAGAAGCTGGCTTCGTCTCGCCGATTGACCCGCGAAACCGGCCATTGAGTAGCGTGCTATTCATCGTCGCCTCCAGGCGTGGGAACTCCTCGGAGGGTGGCGCCCGGCCGTCGCCGCCAGAACGTCGAACCGGAGGAATGGATTGTTCCGGTTCTCGGAATGCCGACCATTCCGCTACGCGCAACAGTGCCTTTCTCCTGTCGCGGCTTCAGTCCGCCCGGCAGATGGAGTGTCCTTGGCTCATCGGATGGACGCCGTGTCCAGCCGTTCCGCAAAGGACACGATGATGCGCCTCTACTATCACCCGCTGTCGGGCCACGCTCACCGGGCCCACCTGTTCCTGTCGCTGATCGGCGCGGATTTCGAGCTGGTCGAGGTCGACCTGGCCTCGGGCGCGCACAAGGCGCCGGAATTTCTGAAGCTGAACCCGTTCGGCCAGGTGCCCGTGCTGGAAGACGACGGCGTCATCCTCTCGGATTCCAACGGCATCATGGTCTATCTGGCTCGCAAGTTCGGCAAGACTGACTGGCTGCCGGAGGGCGTCATCGAGGCCGCCCAGGTCCAGCGTTGGCTGTCGGTGGCCGCCGGCGAGCTGGCCTATGGCGCGGCCGCCGCCCGCCTGATCACCGTGTTCGGGGCCAAGCGCGACGTCGACGAGGTCATCGGGCGTGGCGCCGCGCTGCTGACCATCCTGGAAGGTCTGCTGGCTGGGCAGGCCTGGCTGGTCGCCGGCCGCCCGACGATCGCGGATGTGGCGCTCTACAGCTACACGGCACGCGCCCCTGAGGGGAACGTCGACCTTCAGCCCTATCCGGCCGTCCGCGCATGGCTGGCGCGCATCGAGGCCCTGCCGGGCTTCGTGCCGTTCCGCCAGACGCCCGTCGGCCTGGCCGCGTAACGTCGAGCGCCGGGGAGCGGGCCATGACCACCACCGAAAAGCCCTCTCCCTGGCATCGCGGCGAGGTCGAGATCCAGCGCAGCGTCGGCGTCGAGGCGCGGATGGAAGACGTCGGCCGTCGCGTGATCCGCGACTTCCTGCTGGACCAGCACCGCGCGTTCTTCCCGCAGCTGCCGTTCCTGGTGGTCGGCAGCGTCGATCCGGCGGGCGCGCCCTGGGCGACGATCGTCGCCGGTCAGCCGGGTTTCATCAGCTCGCCTGACATCCACACCCTGGCGATCAAGGCCGTGCGCCAACCCAGCGATCCGGCCGACGCGGGCTTGGAGGACGGCGATCCCGTCGGCCTGCTGGGCATCGAGCTGCATACGCGCCGCCGCAACCGCATGAACGGAACCGCGCGCCGTCAGGCCTACGGCTTCGACGTCACGGTCGGTCAGAGCTACGGCAACTGCCCGCAATACGTCCAGCTGCGCGACTTCGCGGTGGTGGGCGATCCGACCGCGCCCTTTGCCGGCCAGGTCGAGACCTTCGCGGACCTGGACGCCGATGCTCGCCGGGTGATTGGCGCGGCCGACGCCTTCTTCGTGGCGTCCTACAGCGATGAGAACGGCCGGCAGGTCGATGTCTCGCACCGGGGCGGCAAGCCTGGCTTCGTGCGGCTCGGCGAGGACGGCGTCCTGACCATCCCGGACTTCGCCGGCAATCTGTTCTTCAACACGCTGGGCAACATCCGGCTGAACGGCAAGGCGGGTCTGGTGTTCGTCGATTTCGCGACGGGCGACATGCTGCAGCTGACCGGCGAGGCCGAGGTGGTGCTGGACTCGCCCGAGATCGCGGCGTTCCAGGGCGCGGAGCGTCTGTGGCGGGTGCGTCCGACTACGATCGTCCGTCGTCGGAGTGTCCTGCCGGTTCGCTGGGCGGACCGCGCGAACGGCGCCTCGCCCAACGCCCTGATCACGGGCGACTGGGACGCGACGGCGGCCCGGCTCAAGGCCGCCGAGCTGGCCGGTCGCTGGCGGCCGTTCCGGGTCAGGAAGATCACCCAGGAGAGCGCGACGATCCGTTCGTTCGAACTGGAGCCCGCCGACGGCGTGGCGGCTATCCCGCACCTGGCCGGCCAGCACCTGCCCATCCGCGTCCAACTTCCGGGCGATCAGCGTCCCGTCATCCGCACCTACACGCTCTCGGTCGCGCCGTCGGACCCATTCTACCGGATCAGCGTCAAGCGCGAGGGCGCGGTCTCCCGATACCTCCACGAGCAGATCCGCGAGGGCGATCTGGTCGAGGCTCGCGCCCCGGCGGGCGACTTCATCATCGACGCCAAGGAAAAGCGCCCGGCGGTGCTGCTGGCGGCCGGCGTCGGCATCACCCCGATGATCGCCATGGCCCGGCACCTCCTGTTCGAGGGCTTCCGCACGCGCGGCATTCGGCCGACCTGGATCTTCCAGGCCGCGCGGACCAAGGCCGAGCGGGCGTTCGACGAGGAACTCGCGGCCCTGGTCGAGGCGGGGCAGGGGGCGATCCGCCTGACGCGCATCCTCAGCGATGCGGGAGGCGCGGAGAGCGACGACTACGACCTGTTGGGCCGGCTCGACATGGACGCCCTGCGCGCCGAGTTGCCGTTCGATGACTACGACTTCTATCTGTGCGGCCCGCCGGGCTTCATGCAGGCGATCTATGACGGCTTGCGCGGCCTGAACGTCGCCGACAAGCGCATCCACGCCGAGGCGTTCGGCCCCGCCTCGCTGCAACGCACGCCGGACCTTGGGGCCGCGCCCGCGAAAGCCGGCCCGCCGCCGGCGACCAGCGCCAAGCCGGTGCTTTTCATGGAGTCCTCCAAGGAGGCCCGCTGGGAGCCCGGTTCGGGCACGTTGCTGGAGCTGGCCGAGGCGCGGGGTCTGCGGCCCGAATTCAGCTGCCGAGCCGGAACTTGCGGTTCATGCAAGACCAGGGTGCTGCAAGGCGCTGTTTCCTATCTCACGTCGCCGACCGCTTCGGTCGCCGAGGACGAGGCGCTGATCTGCTGCGCCGTTCCGGCCGCCGAAGGTGAGGCGCTGCAACTCGCCCTCTGACCCTTCAGGAGAAACCCATGTCCCGTCCGCCGCTGCCACCGTTCACCCGCGAAAGCGCCATCCAGAAGGTCCGCCTGGCCGAGGATGGCTGGAATAGCCGCGACGCCGCCAAGGTCGCCCTGGCCTATACGACCGACACCCACTGGCGGAACCGCGCCGAGTTCCTGAACGGCCGTGATCAGGCCCAGGCCTTCCTGGAGCGCAAGTGGGCCAAGGAGCTGGACTATCGGCTGATCAAGGAGCTGTGGGCGTTCGAGGGCGATCGCATCGCCGTCCGCTACGCCTACGAATACCACGACGACAGCGGCAACTGGTTCCGCGCCTACGGGAACGAGAACTGGGAGTTCGACGCCGACGGCCTGATGCGCAACCGACACGCCAGCATCAACGAGCAGCCGATCGCCGAGGCCGACCGCAAGTTCCATTGGCCCCTGGGTCGCCGACCCGACGATCATCCGGGCTTGAGCGACTTCGGCTTCTGATCGCCGGGGCTAACGGCGCGCCTGCTTCTGGTCCTCGTGGATGTCCAGGAGCGCCTTCATCAGTTCCTCGTCTTCGCTGGACATGACGCCCAGCACCTCGGCCTCGTCGCAGCCTTCCGCGGCGAGGTAGGCGTGGCCCATGGCCGAGTCGAGATAGATCGACTGGCCGGCCTCCAGAATCACGGGGTCGTAGAACTCGGTGGTCACGACGATCCGACCCTTCAGGACGAAGATGTATTCCTCGCCGGCGTGACGCACGAGGTCGCCGAACTGCTCGGCGCTCTTGGCGCGGATCTTGGTGATCACCGGGATCATCCGCTTCCCGCGCAGTTCGGTGCACAGGTAGTAGTAGTCGTAGTTAGGGGTCTGGACGCGCACGGCGCGCTCGACATCGCCCAGGCTGCGGCGCGCCATGACCGCCTGCGGCGGGGCGGCCTGGTCCTCGGCGAACAGCTCCGACATGCGCATGCCCAACCGCTGCGAAAGCTGCTGCAGCTTGTCGTAGGTCAGGGTCAGGCGGTCGTGCTCGACCTTGGAGAGCGTCGAGACGGGAATGCCGCTCTTCTCGCTCATCTGCTTGAGGGTCCAGCCCTCGCGATCTCTCAGTCCACGAAGCAGTGTTCCAAGCGTGTGGACGTTAGCAGGCACGCGCCGCGACTCCTCGAAGGTGGTTGACGAATTTTCCAATCAGGATAGCAATTGTCCTAATTAGGATCGTTGCTCCCAATTTATCGGCTTGGCCGTGCGGGGGCAATCCTGCCGTCAGGCGAGGGGAGAGAACGCATGCGGGCGATCAAGGGGGCAGCCGTCGCGATCGTCGCGCTGCTCGCGGGGCTGGGCTCCGCACAAGGGCAGACGCGACAGGAAACGGCGTCGCCGCCGGTCGCCAGGGCGATCGCGCCGGTGAAGGCCGCACCGTCCGCCCCGGTTCCGGTGGCGATGGCGACAGCGCCCGCCCTGACCAAGGCCGATGTCGACCTGTGGCTGGACGGCTACATGCCCTACGCCCTGCGCACCGGCGATATTCCCGGCGCGGTGGTCACGGTGGTCAAGGACGGCCAGATCCTGACGACGCGCGGCTTCGGCTATGCCGATCGCGACAAGCGCACGGCGGTCGATCCCTACAAGACCCTGTTCCGCCCGGGCTCGATCTCGAAGCTGTTCACCTGGACGGCGGTGATGCAGCAGGTCGAGGCCGGCAAGATCGACCTGGACGCCGACGTCAACCAGTACCTCGACTTCAAGATCCCGCCTTACCACGGCAACCCGATCACCACGCGCCAGTTGATGACCCATACGGCCGGCTTCGAGGAAGTCGCCAAGGCGCTCATCTTCTATGGTCAGCCCGAGCCGGCGCTGGGCGACTATCTCAAGAAGCACCTGCCGCATCGTATCTTCGACGCGGGGACCACGCCGGCCTATTCGAACTACGGCACGGCCCTGGCGGCCTACATCGTCGAGCGCGTGACGGGCGAGACATTCAACGACTATCTCGACCGCCACGTCATCGGCCCGCTGAAGATGGCCAACACCACGTTCCGCCAGCCGCTGCCCGCCAACCTGACCGGTACGGACGCCCAGGGCTATTCGAAGCCTGGCAAGCCCGCGAAGGGCTTCGAGATCGTCGGCCCGGCTCCGGCCGGCTCGGCCTCGTCAACGGGCGCGGACATGGGCCGCTTCATGATCGCCCATCTGCAGGGCGGCGAACTGGACGGCGCGCGCATCCTGTCGCCCGAGACGGCCCGCACGATGCACTACAGCCCTTTGGACAAGGTTGATCCCAAGTCGCTGATCCCGCCGTTGGACCGCATGGAGCTGGGTTTCTTCCAGACCTCGATCAACGGCCGCTACGTCATCGGCCATCTGGGTGACACCGAGGGCTTCCACTCCTCACTGCACCTCTACATGGACGAGCACGTCGGCCTCTATCTGTCGCTGAACAGCGGCGGTCGAGAGGGCGCGGCGGGGACGTTGCGCACCGCCATCTTCCGTGACTTTTCAGACCGCTATCTGCCCTATGCCGGCGCCCCCGACGGCAAGGTCGACGCCAAGGTCTCGGCCGAGCACGCCAAGGCCATGGCCGGCGCATGGTGGGCCAGCCGGCGGGCCGACAGCAGCTTCCTGTCGCTGTTCTACGCCGTGGGTCAGGCCAAGATCGCCGTTGGCCCCAAGGGCGAGCTAGTCATCCCCAGCGTGCTGGGGCCCAATGGCCGTCCCAAGGAATGGGTCGAGATCGCCCCATACGTCTGGCGCGAGGTCGGCGGCCACGATCGCCTGGCCGCCCAGGTGGCGGACGGCGAGCCGGTCCGCTGGAGCTGGGATTTCGGCTCGCCGTTCATGGTGTTCGACCGCGCCCCGGCCGCTCGCGACATGACCTGGGCGCTGCCGGCGATGCTCGCCAGTATCGGCGTCCTGCTCCTGACCTTCCTCTACTGGCCGGTCGTGGCCCTGGTGCGTCGCCGCTACAAGGCCAGCCCGGACATCTCGGGCAAGGCTCTGACGGCCTCGCGCGCTTCGCGGATTGGCGCCGGCCTGCTGCTGGCCCTGCTGATTGGCTGGGTCGTGGGCATGATCCAGCTGACCTCCAGCGCCGCGGCTCTGGCCGGCGCCATGGACGGCGTGATGCTGCTCCTGCAGGGGCTGGGCTGGGTCATCTTCCCGGTGGCGCTTGTCACGGCCGGCTGGAACGCCTGGCTGACCTGGACCGACGGCCGTAGCTGGGCGCGCAAGCTGTGGAGCGTGCTGCTGCTGCTCTCGACCCTGCTGCTGTTCTACGTCGCCCTGGCTTTCCACCTCCTGGGCATGTCGGTGAACTACTGATGGGCCGGCTGACCCTGGACATCGCCGACGAGACGCTCCGGCTGGCTCAGCCCTTCCGCATCGCCGGCCACGTCTTCGACACGTCCGACATCATCGTCGTGACGCTGTCGGAGGCCGGCCGGAAGGGTAGGGGAGAAGCGTCCGGGGTCTTCTTTCTGAAGGAGACCGTCGACAGCATGCGGGCTCAGCTCGAGGCCGTCCGCGACGCGATCGAGGCCGGGCCGACGCGGGAGGCGCTGCGTTTCATCCTGCCGCCCGGCGGGGCCCGCAACGCCGTCGACTGCGCCCTGTGGGAGCTGGAAGCCGCGCGGACCGGCCTGCCGGTCTGGCGGCTGGCGGGGCTGGACGCGCCTCAGCCGCTGCGCACTACCTTCACCCTCGGCGCCGATACGCCGGAAGCGATGGCCAACGGCGCTATCGGTTACGTCCAGGCCAAGTCTATCAAGATAAAGCTGACCGGCGACCTGCCGTTGGATCAGGCGCGGGTGCGGGCCATCCGCGCCGCGCGACCGGACGCCTGGTTGGGCGTAGACGGCAACCAGGGCTTCGTCCGCGCCGACCTGGAGAGCTTGGTCGAGACGCTGGTCGCAGAACGCGTCTCTCTGCTGGAGCAACCCCTGGCGCGCGGCCACGAGCACGAGCTGGAAGGCTTCCATAGTCCGATCCCGATCGCCGCCGACGAGAGTTGCGTCTCGCTGGCCGATGTCTCGGCCGCCGTGGGCCGCTTCCAGGTCATCAACATCAAGCTCGACAAATGCGGCGGGCTCACGGAAGGCTTGCTGATGGCCGCCAAGGCCCGGCGCCTGGGCCTGGGCGTTATGGTCGGGACCATGGTGGGCACGAGTCTGGCCACCGGGCCGGGCTTCGTGCTGGGCCAGGTCTGCGATCTGGTCGACCTGGATGGCCCGACCTTCCTGGCGAAGGACCGGCCGCCGAGCGTGGTCTATCGTGACGGCGCGGTCTGGGCTGACGAAAGCGTCTGGGGCGCCCCGGCCGCGGCGGCGGCCGCATGAGCGGCAAGGCGCTCGACGCCTCGCCGTGGTTCGGTCAGCCGCGCGGCCTGACCGTCCTGTTCCTGACGAACATGTGGGAGCAGTTCTCCTATTTCGGCATGCGCGCCCTGCTGGTCTACTACATGACCAAGGAGCTGCTGATCGCCCAGGGGACCTCGTCCCTGATCTACGGGACCTATACGGCCTGCGCCTATTTCACGCCGATCGTCGGCGGGGTGATCGCCGACCGGTTGCTGGGCAAGCGGCGGGCGATCATCATCGGGGCCAGCGTTATGGCGCTGGGCCATTTCATGATGGGTTTTCCGAACCTGCTCTATGTCGCCCTGGCCACCATCGCCCTGGGCAACGGCCTGTTCCTGCCGACCCTGCCCAGCCAGATCAACGACCTCTATGCGGAGGGGGATCCCCGGCGCGGCTGGGCCTACAACGTCTACTATCTGGGCATCAATATCGGCGGCTTTCTCGCGCCGCTTCTGTGCGGAACGCTCGGCGAGCTATTCGGCTGGCACGTCGGCTTCGCCGTGGCGGGCTTCGGGATGCTGGCGGGCCTGCTGATCTATCTGTGGGGTCAGCGCTACCTGCCGGCCGAGCAGAAGAAGACCGACGTCGCGCCCGACGCCGCCAAGGGGCGCATGGGCTTGCCGACCGTGCTGGCCCTGGCCGGCGTCGCGCTGTCGGTCACCGTCTTCCGCGGCGCCTATGAGCAGGCCGGCAACACCGTGGCCTTGTGGGCCGACGCCGGCGTCGACCGGACGCTCGGGTCCTGGCGCGTGCCGATGACCTGGTTCCAGTCCCTGAACCCTCTGCTGGTCATGGCGATGACGCCGATACTGCTGGCCGGCTGGAAGAGACGCGCCGACGGCGGACGGGATGCGTCGCCGGCCCAGCGGATGGCGACCGGCGCGCTGATCGTGGCGGGAGCCTTCCTGCTGCTGTGCGCCGTCGACGCGTTCAGCGGGGGCAGGGCGCACTGGCTGTGGCTGGTGGCGTTCTTCGGGATCTACACCTTCGGCGAACTTTTCATCCTGCCCACGGGCCTCGGCCTGTTCGCCCGCCTGGCTCCGCCCGGGTTCGGCGCGACCACCGTGGCGGCCTGGTACCTGACCATCTTCGCGGGCAGCCTTAGCGCGGGTCTGGTCGGCACTCTGTGGAGCCGGGTGAGCCACACGGCCTATTTCGCGCTGCTGGCGGGGCTGGCCGTGACCGCGGCGATCCTCCTGCGTCTGATCGATCCCTGGGCGCGCAAGGCCGAGGCGGGCTGACCCCACGATTGCCGTTGACAATTCTCTAATTGGGATAACATTGTCCTAATCAGGATTACATTTGCGTAATGACAAGCGGGCCGAGCACGGAAAAATCCGAGCGGCCGCAGCGCGCGGCGGAGGGGATGTCTCACCGGGGCCGCCGGCGCTTCAACGAGGGGGAATTTGGATGAAGCTCAATCGTGCGACCCTGCTGATCTCCAGCGCCGTCGGCGCCCTGATGATGCAGGCTCCGGCCTTCGCGGCCGACGAAGGTCCCAAGCCCGTCTCCACCGTCGAAGAAATCGTCGTCACCGCCCAGAAACGGGAACAGACCCTGATCGACATTCCGCAGGCCATCTCGGTGGTGTCGGGGGACACGCTGGAGGCCTACCAGGCGACCAATTTCGCCGACTATCTGAAGCTGGTTCCGGGCCTTCAGCTGGACCAGAGCACGCCCGGCGAGGGGCGCCTGGTCATGCGGGGCGTCAACACAGGGGGCGTGGCCTCGACTGTGGCCGTCTATATGGACGAGACCCCGTTCGGCTCGAGCAGCGCCCTCGTCAACGGCGCGGTGCTGGCCGGCGACTTCGATACGTTCGACATCGCCCGCATCGAGGTGCTGCGCGGCCCACAGGGCACGCTGTATGGCGCCAGCTCGATGGGCGGCCTGTTGAAGTTCGTGACCAACACGCCTGACACCAAAGGCTTCATCGCTCGCGCTCGCGTCGCGCTCGAGGACACCAAGGGCGGCGCGATGTCGTATCGCACGACGGCGATGGTCAACATCCCGCTCGGCGAGACCGTCGCGGTCCGCGCCTCGGGCTTCTACCGCAAGGACGGCGGCTTCATCGACTCGATCGGAACCGGCGGTTCGGACGTCGAGCAGAACATCAACGACGCCAAGGTCTATGGCGGCCGCGCTTCGCTGCTGTTCAAGCCGACCGACAAATTCGACCTGCGCCTGACGGCGGTGCTGCAGGACATCAAGGCCGACGCCCCGACCGTGGTCGAGAGCGATCCCGACACCCTGAAGACCCTGCACGGCGGCCCGACCCTGTCGCAGTTCGCGCCGGCCTTCTCGGACGTCGAATACCGCATCTACAACGCGGTGGTGAACTACGACCTGGGCTTTGGCACGCTGACCGCGTCGAGCAGCTACAACAAGCAGAACCAGACCAAGCGCGACGACGCCTCTTTCAACCTCAGCGGCCTGATCGAGAGCGTGTTCGGTCCCGCCAACGAACTCTACCTGGCCCAGAAGACCAACAACCGGAAATATACCGAGGAAGTGCGCGTGGCCTCGAACGCCGGCGCGCCGTTCGAGTGGCTGGTCGGCGGCTATTTCACCGACGAGAAGGGCCTGATCCACCAGGAGTACATCGCCGTCCAGCCGGGCACGCTGACCCAGCTTACCGGCCTGCCGCTGTTGGCCGACCTCGACCTCAATTCGCGCTACAAGGAATATGCCGGCTTCGCCAACGCCACCGTGCATCTGGGCGAGCGGGTGGATGTCGATCTGGGCGGCCGCTACAGCCACAACAAGCAGGTCGCCGGGCAGTCGGCCACGGGCGTGCTGGCCGGCGGTACGCCGATCAACAGCGGCCTGAAGTCGTCGGACAACGTCTTCACCTACTCGCTGGCCCCGAAGTTCAAGATCGACGATCGCCGCGCGGTCTATGCCCGCGTCGCCAAGGGCTATCGTCCGGGCGGTCCGAACGTGATCCCGCCCAGCGCGCCGGCCGACACCCCGGCCACCTTCGCGCCGGACAAGGTCACCAGCTACGAAGCCGGCTTCAAGGGCGAGAGCGCCGACCGTCGCCTCAGCCTGGACGTCGCCGCCTTCCACATCGACTGGAAGGGCGTTCAACTGCTGACCGTGGTCAACAATTTCGGCATCAACACCAATGGCGCGGACGCGAAAAGCGATGGCGTCGAGTTCACCGCCACGGCGCGCCTCGCCAGCGGCCTGACCGTATCGGCCAACGGCGCCTATACCGACGCCAAGCTTTCGGGCGACACCAGCGCCCTGGTCGGCGGCAAGAAGGGCGATCAACTGCCCTTCACCCCCAAGCTCAGCCTGGGCTTCAACGGCGACTATACTTGGACGATCGGCGACAAGCAGGCCTATGTCGGCGCCTCGCTACGGGTGATGGGCAAGCAGAGCGGCATGTTCGACGCCGAGTACCGCGCCGCGCACAGCCAGCAGCGCCAGCTTCCGTCATATGAGGTCGTCGACCTGCGGGCCGGGGTCAGTTTCGGCAAGGTGGACCTGGAGGCGTACGTCAAGAACGCCTTCGACTCGGACGGCAAGATCTCGACCGGCGCGGTCACCGCCAATGGCCTGCCGGTCTCTCCGGGCGGCGCGATCGGCACGGGCGTGATCCGGCCGCGCACGATCGGCCTCAGCCTGACGGCCGGCTTCTGATCACATGACCGCTATCGCCAGAACCGCCCAGGACGAGAAGGCAGATGAGGCTATGGAGGGCGTCTTGCCGTCGCCCTACCTCCTGTTCCTCGGCGACACGGTCGAGCCCGGCTACGCCAAGACCGCGTTCGGCCTGCGCGACTGGGTCGGCGAGCGCTGCGTCGGCGAGTTCGTCCTGCCGGGCGCCCGGGTCAGCACCGGCCTGCCGGCCCTGGCGCCGGCCCAGGCCGTGGCCGAGGGCGCGCGGGGCATGGTGATCGGCGTGGCCAACGCCGGCGGGATCATCCCGCCAGCCTGGATAGCCGGTCTGGTCGAGGCGCTGGAGGCGGGGCTCGACCTCATCTCTGGCATGCACGCCAAGCTGGGCGATATCCCGGAGCTGAAGGTCGCCGCCCAGCGGACCGGCCGCCGGCTGATCGACGTGCGCACTCCGCCGACAGGGATTCCCGTGGGCTCGGGCAAACGCCGTTCGGGCCGCCGGATCCTGACCGTCGGCACCGACTGCGCGCTCGGCAAGAAGTACGCCGCCCTGGCCATCGCCCGAGGACTGCGCGGACGTGGTGTCGATGTCGACTTCCGGGCCACCGGCCAGACCGGGATCATGATCGCCGGCGCCGGCATACCGATCGACGCGGTGGTCTCCGATTTCATCGCCGGGGCGGCCGAGATGCTCAGTCCCGCCGCGCCGGCCAGCCATGTCGACGTGATCGAAGGGCAGGGGTCCTTGATGCACCCCGCCTACGGCGCGGTGTCGCTGGGTCTGTTGCAAGGCAGCCAGCCTGACGTCTTCGTGGTCTGTCACGAGCCGGGCCGCACCCAGATCCTCGGCTATCCCGGTCACGCCGTGCCGTCGATCGAGGCGGTGATCGAGGCGACTGTCCTGATGGGGCGGGTGACCAATCCGAATATCCGCTGCGCGGGGATCAGCCTCAACACCGGCAAGCTGTCGCCCGAGACCGCCCAGGCCGAAATTGCCGCCGTGGCTCAGCGCCTGGGCCTGCCGACCGCCGACCCGCTGCGGGGCGGCCCGGCCTTCGAGCGGCTGCTGGACGCCTGCCTCGCATGAGCGGGAAGGCGGCCCCAGGCTGGTTCAGCCGCTGGCTGCTGCCAGGCCTGGCGTTCAAGGCCGCCGTCATCGGCGGCGGCTACGCCACCGGCCGCGAGATCGCCGAGTTCTTCCTGCCCGCTGGTCCCTGGGGCGGCCTCGTCGGCCTGGCCCTGGCGACGCTGATCTGGAGCGGTATGTGCGTCCTGACCTTCCTGTTCGCGCGAGCGACCGGGGCGCGGGACTATCGGAGCTTCTTCCAGGCCCTGCTGGGACGCGGCTGGATCGCCTTCGAGCTGGCCTACGCCTTCTTTGTCGTCCTGGTGCTGGCCGTGTTCGGCGCGGCGGCCGGCGAAATCGGCCATGCGGTGTTCGGCGCGCCGAAGTGGGCGGGGATGCTGGCCCTGCTGCTGGGTGTCACCGGCTTCGTCGCCTTCGGCAGCAAGGTGGTCGAGCAGTTGTTCGCCTGGGTCTCGATCCTGCTCTACGGCGTCTACGGCTTGTTTCTCGTTCTGGCCCTGACGACCTTCGGCTCCGACATCGCCGCCGCCTTCGCGGTTCCGGTCCAGGTTGGGGCCGACGCCCTGATCGGCGGAACCACCTACGCCGGCTACAACATCATCGGCGCGGTGATCATCCTGCCGGTGACCCGGCGCCTGCTCAGTGACCGGGACGCGGTGACGGCCGGCCTGATCGCCGGGCCTCTGGCGATGATCCCGGCCTTCGTCTTCTTCGTCTGCATGTGCGCCTATGCGCCAGCCGTCACGGGCGCGGCCCTGCCATCGGACGTGCTGCTGGCCAAGCTGAACCTGCCGATCTTCCGCGCGCTGTTCCAACTCATGGTCTTCGCGGCGCTGCTGGAGAGTGGCACGGGCGCGGTCCACGCCATCAATGAGCGCGTCGCCGTAGCCTTCCAGGTCCGGATGGGACGGCCGTTCGGCGTCCGCGCCCGCGCCGCCTGCGCCCTGGCGCTGCTCGTGTTCTGCATGGTGCTGGCCGATCGGGTCGGGCTGGTGAGCCTGATCGCCGGCGGCTATCGCCTGCTGGCCTACGCCCTGATCGCGCTCTACGTCGCGCCGCTGGCGCTGGTCAGCCTTGTTCGTTTCGCCCGACGTCCCGTCTTCCAGCCGGAGGTCCCATGATCAGCCTCATTCTCGCCGCGGCGCTTGCCGCCGGCCCCATCGTCCAGCCGCCCAAGGGCTTCGACGCCCATGTCGAGGCCCTGCGCCAAAAGGTCGGCGCGCCGGGCCTGTCGATCACCATCGTCGACGAAGGGAAAACCGTGCTCGCCAAGGGCTATGGCTTCCGCAAGCTGGGCGACCCGGCCAAGGTCGACGCCGATACGCTGTTCATGACCGGCTCGACCGGCAAGGCCTTCACCACGGCGGCCCTGGCCACCCTGGTCGACGCTGGCAAGCTGTCCTGGGACGACAAGGTCGCCGATCGCCTGCCGGGCTTCCAGATGTACGACCCGTGGGTGACGCGCGAGCTGACCGTGCGCGACCTGCTGGTCCACCGCAGCGGTCTCGGCCTGGGGCAGGGCGACCTGCTGTTCGTGCCACGCAGCAACATCCCGCGCGCCGAGGCCGTGCGCCGCTTGCGCTATCTGAAGCCCGCCACCAGTTTCCGCAGCGGCTACGCCTACGACAACGTCCTCTACATGGTGGCCGGCCAGCTGATCGAGGCGGTCACCGGTCAGACCTGGGAGGCCTATACGCGCGATCATGTGCTGGTCCCGGCCGGCATGAACGCCTCGACCACCGACGAGCGCCGCTTCGACAACCCCAACCGCGCCCAGCCGCACGCGCGACTGAACGGAGGCCTGCGCGGGGCCGGCGATCAGGAGATCCTCGACGAGCGCGACGAGCTGGCGCGCAGCGCCGCCCCGGCCGGCGGCATGGCCGTCAGCGCCAACGACATGGCCAAGTGGCTGAAGCTGCAACTGGCCCACGGCGCCCTGCCGGACGGCAAGCGGCTGTTCAGCGAGGCTCAGAGTCAGGCCATGTGGCAGCCGACGGTCATCGAGCCGATCGACCACGAGCCCCCCGGGATGGAGGTCACCAAGCCCAACTTCCAGGCCTATGGCCTGGGCTGGGAGATTCAGGACTACCGCGGAACTCAGATCGTCTGGCACAGCGGCGCGGTGCTGGGCTTCAAGACGGTGGTGGTGCTGATCCCCGACCGCAACGCCGGCTTCTCGATCGAGCTGAACAGCGAGGACGGCGAGCTGCCGCGCGGCCTGATGCTGGAGCTGCTGGACCACTATCTGGGGGTCAAGCCCGAGCCGTGGACCGAGCGCTACATCGCCTACAAGAAGCGGTTGATCGCCGGCGCGCTGAAGACCCTGGGCGGCGTCCAGGTCAAGCCGGCCGGCGTCGGGCCTTCGCTGCCCGCGGCCAAGTACGCCGGGACCTATGCCGACCCCTGGTACGGGGACATCGCGGTAACCGAGGGCGACGGGGCCTTGCGCATCGACTTCAAGTCGACCCCGCGCATGGCCGGCAAGCTGGAGCACTGGCAGTACGACACCTTCGTCACCCGCTTCGACGACAAGACGCTGGAGCCGGCCTACGTCACCTTCAACCTCGACCCCGACGGCAAGATCACGCGGGTGACGATGAAGGCGGTGTCGCCGATCGCCGACTTCAGCTGGGATTATCACGACCTGCTGTTCACGCCAAAGGGCGCGCCGTGAACCACGTCAAACCCGCGTCGCTGCAATCTTCAAAGGTGACGCCCGGGCCGGGCGCCGCCCTGGAGGCCGATCTGGCGATCATGGCCCGGCTGGAGGGCAAGCCGTTGCCGACCGTGGTCGAGCTGGCCCAGATGCTGGAGGTCTCGCAGACCACGGCCTTCCGGATCATCACCCGCTTCAAGCAGAGCGGCCTGCTGAAGCTGGTCGACCGCGTAAGGCTGCCGGCCGATGTCTGCCACTGCATCGCCGACCTGCGCACCCGGCTGACCGATGGCGGCGCGCTGGACCGGCTGGAGGCGCGGCTGCGGGACGATCCATGCGTCTCGACCGCTGCGGCCGTGACCGGCAAGCACAGCTACCGGGTCATCGCCCTGCATCGCGGCATGGCCGAAGCCAATGCGTGGTTCAGAACCCTCCTGACCGAGGACGCTGTCATCGACGGCGCGCTGATCTTCTGTCGGCCGATCATCGACCGTCAGCACTACGCCCAAGCGTTGACCGGCGGCTCTCGCTAGGTTTCGTCGAGCAGGGCCAGGACGTTAGCCAGGGTGGGGGCGAGATCGTCGCGCCGCCAGGCCAAGCCGGTCTCCAGCATCGGAGCCGCGCCGGCCAGGGGGACGTAGGCGACCCCCGCTCGCGCTAGGTTTCGCAGCGAAGCCGGCACGAGGGCGATCCCGAGACCGCTGGAGACCAGGCTGATGATGGTCTGCATCTGGATGGCCTCCTGGATGATCCGAGCCGTCCCGCCCAGCGATGCGAAATAGCCGGTGACCAGGTCGTGGAAGGCCGGAGCCACGTGCTTGGGGAACAGGATCAGCGGCGAGGCCAGAACCTCGGCGCTGGACATCTCGGTCTCGCGGGCGATGCGGCCGTCCTCGATCCAGGCGCTGGGCACGGCGGCGACCAGCGGCTCGCGCAGCAGGCGGCGGTAGGCGAGGGCCGGCGGCAGGGGATGATCGGCGGGCGGGATGATGATGCCGGCATGGCGCTCGCCGCTGACGATGGCCGGGATCTGCACGTCGCTGGTGGCCTCGAACAGGCGGATCTCGACGTCCGGATAGGCCTGGGAGTAGCGCCGCACTAGCGATGGCAGGACGCTGTAGTCGGCCGTGCTGACGAACGACAGCGCCAGATAGCCGGTCTGTCCATCGCGCATCCGCTGGGCCAGGCCAGACAGGCCGTCAAGCGTCGCCAGTGTTTCAAGCACGTAGGGCAGCCATTGCTCGCCCAGGGCCGTCAGGCGGACACTGCGCTTGGTGCGCTCGAACAGCGGCGCGCCCAGGTCGCGCTCAAGGCTCATGATCGACTGGCTGAGCGGCGGCTGGGTCATGCCCAGCCGCTCCGCCGCGCGGCCGAAGTGCAGGGTCTGAGCCACGGCGACGAAGTGGCGGAGCGGGCGAGCGTCCATTGATATTCTCAGCGACCTAATTCGGCTGAACTAATATATTTTGAGAGCGAGCGAAACAGCCCTAAATAACCCCATCGCAGACATTGAGATTTGCCATGCCTCCTTATCGCTCACGCACCTCGACCCACGGTCGCAACATGGCGGGGGCCCGCGGCCTCTGGCGCGCGACGGGCATGAAGGACGAGGACTTCGGCAAGCCGATCATCGCGGTGGCCAACAGCTTCACCCAGTTCGTCCCGGGCCACGTGCACCTGAAGGACCTGGGCCAGCTGGTCGCCCGCGAGATCGAGGCGGCCGGGGGCGTGGCCAAGGAGTTCAACACCATCGCCGTCGACGACGGCATCGCCATGGGCCACGGCGGGATGCTGTACTCGCTGCCCAGCCGCGAGCTGATCGCCGATAGCGTCGAGTACATGGTCAACGCCCACTGCGCCGACGCCATCGTCTGCATCTCCAACTGCGACAAGATCACGCCCGGCATGCTGATGGCCGCCATGCGCCTGAACATCCCGGTCGTCTTCGTCTCCGGCGGCCCGATGGAGGCCGGCAAGGTGCAGATGAAGGGCGCGATCCGGGCGCTGGACCTGGTCGACGCCATGGTCGTGGCCGCCGACGACAAATATACCGACGAGGAAGTCACCGCGATCGAGAAGGCCGCGTGCCCGACCTGCGGCTCGTGCTCGGGGATGTTCACCGCCAACTCGATGAACTGCCTGACCGAGGCGCTGGGCCTGTCGCTGCCGGGCAACGGCTCGGTCCTGGCCACCCACGCTGATCGCGAAGCCCTGTTTAAGGAGGCCGGCCGCCTGGTCGTCGACCTCTGCCAACGCTGGTACGAACAGGACGACGCCACGGCCCTTCCGCGCGGCATCGCCACGCGCGCGGCGTTCGAGAACGCCATGAGTCTGGACATCGCCATGGGCGGCTCGACCAACACCGTTCTGCACCTTCTGGCCGCCGCCCAGGAGGGCGGGGTCGACTTCAAGATGGAGGACATCGACCGCCTGTCGCGCCGGGTGCCGTGTCTGTCCAAGGTGGCCCCGGCCAAGGCCGACGTGCACATGGAGGACGTCCACCGCGCCGGCGGCGTCATGGCCATCCTGGGCGAGCTGGAGCGCGGCGGTCTGATCGACGCGACCCAGCCGACCGTCCACGCCACGACCATGGCCGAGGCCCTGGCACGCTGGGACATCGGCCGCACCAACAGCGCCGTCGCCCACGAGCTTTTCCGCGCCGCGCCAGGCGGTAAGCCGACCCAGATCGCCTTCAGCCAGGCCGCCCGCTGGGAGAGCCTGGACCTGGACCGCGAGAAGGGCGTGATCCGCTCGGTCGAGCATCCGTTCTCGAAGGACGGCGGTCTGGCCGTGCTGTTCGGAAACCTGGCGCCCGAGGGCTGCATCGTGAAGACGGCCGGGGTCGACGATTCCATCCTGACCTTCCGGGGCACGGCCCGCGTCTATGAAAGCCAGGAGGCGGCGGTCAGCGGCATCCTGGGCGGCAAGGTCGTGGCCGGCGAGGTCGTGGTCATCCGCTACGAAGGCCCCAAGGGCGGTCCTGGCATGCAGGAGATGCTGTACCCGACCACCTATCTGAAATCGAAGGGCCTGGGCGCGGCCTGCGCCCTGATCACCGACGGCCGCTTCTCGGGCGGCACCTCGGGCCTGTCGATCGGCCACGTTTCGCCGGAAGCGGGCGAGGGCGGCCTGATCGCCCTGGTCGAGACCGGCGACTCGATCCTGATCGACATCCCCAATCGCGGCATCACGCTCGAAGTCTCCGACGCGGTCCTGGCCGGGCGCCGCGAGGCTCAACTGGCCCGTGGGTCGAAGGCGTGGAAACCTCTCGACCGCAAGCGCGAGGTCAGCCCCGCCCTGCGCGCCTACGCCGCCATGACCACCAACGCCGCCCGCGGCGCGGTGCGCGATGTCAGCCAGGTCGAATAGAGGGTTATAGCTGGGCCGCTGCTTCCCTGCAGAGGTCCAGCAGCCAGCCATTGGGCGAGTCCGCCGCGTCGCTGGCGCGCAGCACCGCGCCGAACGGCATGGGGGGCGGGGCGTTCGGCGGTTCGACCATGAACACCTTGCCCCGATCGGCGGCCAGCTGGGCCAGGCGACGCGGAAGGATGCAGGTCATGTCCGAGCGGCCGACCATGTTCATGGCGCTGAACGAGTCCTGCACCGTGAACGGCTGATAGGGGCTGTCGCCCAGAGCGTAGGTGTCGCCCCACGAGGTCACGCGCCGCAGGCCCAGGTGCCCGGCCGAGGTGCGGTCGGGATCATCGTTGCCACCGCCCGATACGCCCAGGCGCGGCAGGCGGGCCAGGGCGTCGTAGTCGACGCCGCTGGCGACCATCGGGTGGTCGGCGCGCAGAACCCAGACCCCGGTCTCCTCGAATAGCGGACCATAGGAGAAGCGGCCGGGGATTGCCTCGAAGCAGCCGATGACCATGTCGAGCCGCCCCGTGTCGAGGTCCTCGGTCATGCCGGCATAGAGGTTGTGGAAGTGGATCTGGACGTTCGGCGCGGTGGCGATCACGCGCTCGGCGATCAGCGGGCCCAGGACATAGGAAATATAGGTCCCGGCCGCGATGTTGAAGGTGTGCGTATCGACCGCCGGATCGAACCGCTGGCTGGTGACGGCGCTCTCCAGCAGCTTCAGGGCGGTGCGCGCGGTGTCGGCGATCTCCAGCGCGCGGGGCGTCGGCCGCAAGCCGGTCTGGCCCCTGACGAAGAGGTCGTCCCCGACCATCTCGCGCAGTCGCCGCAGCGCATGGCTCACGGCCGATTGCGACAGGCCCAGGCGCTCGCCGGCGCGTGTGGCGTTCTTCTCTTCCAGCAGGGTGACGAACACCCGGAAGAGGTTGAGGTCGGCGGTTCTGAAATTCACGGCGTTCATGGCTGTCGTGAAGATATATCATTTCTCTCATGACAGGCCGAGCCCTATCTGAGGGCCAAGGTTCGCGAGCCGAACGAACCTCGACGATTCCCCAAAACCTATCGAGACGTGGAGCAGCGCGTGAGCGACGCTGAAGGTTACGACGCCATTGCCGAAGCCGAGGTCGGCGCGGCCAACAGGCGGCGCGAGAAGACCCTGGGCCAGCACCTGCGCTGGCCGCTGATGATCGGCGCGCCGCTGGTCGTTCTCGTGGGCATCGGCGCCTTCGTCGTGCTGACGGGCGGCAAGTCGGAGACCACCGACAACGCGTATGTCCAGTCCAGCCGCACGGGCATCAGCACCAGCATCGACGGCCGCGTGGTCGAGATCGACGTGCAGGAGAACCAGCGCGTGGCCAAGGGGCAGGTGCTGTTCCGCCTCGATCCGGCCGACTACCAGGTGGCGGTGTCGCAGGCCGAGGCCGCCCTGGCCCAGGCCCGCTTCGACGTGCAGGGCAAGCGCGCGGTCTACGCTCAACGCCTGGCCGATCTCGCCGCCGTCCAGGAGACCGCCGGCTACGCTCAGCGCGAAGCCGCCCGCCAGCGGGACCTCGCGGCCGCCGGGGTCGCCACCAAGGCCCAGGCCGACGAGGCCCGCCACGCCGCCGACCAGGCCCAGCGCCAGGTCGCCGTCGTCCGACAACAGATCGCCACGGCCCTGGCCGACCTCGGCGGTCGCGCCGACATCGCCACCGAGCAGCAACCCGGCGTGCTGGAGGCGTCCGCCAAGCTCGAGCGCGCCAAGCTGGACCGCTCTTACGCCGCCGTGGTCGCCCCGACCGACGGCGTCATCGCCAAGGTCGAGCAGCTGCAGGTCGGCCAGCGGGTCGAGGCGTCCAGGCCGCTGTTCTTCCTGATCTCCGGCAAGCCCTGGATCGAAGCCAACTTCAAGGAAGACCAACTGGCCCATATGCGCGTCGGCCAGCCGGCGACCATCAAGGTCGATGCCTATGACAAGCCTTTGAAGGCTCACGTCGCCAGCTTCAGTCCCGGCACCGGCGCCAGCTTCGCCCTGCTGCCGGCCGAGAACGCCACCGGCAACTGGGTCAAGGTCGTCCAGCGCGTGCCCGTGCGCCTGACCCTGGATGACGCCGCGCCCAGCAACCTCTCGGCGGGGCTCAGCGCCAAGGCTAAGGTGGATATCCGTTCGGGCAAGACCCGGTGACCCCCAAGGCGCTCCAGGACGGTCACGCCCGCGACGTCGCCAATCGCACGCCGATCACCATTTCGGTGATGCTGGCGACGATCATGATCTCGCTGGACACCACGATCGCCAACGTCGCCCTACCGCACATCCAGGGCAGCGTCTCGGCCTCGACCGACCAGATCACCTGGGTGCTGACCTCCTACATCGTGGCCTCGACGATCATGACGCCGCTGACCGGTTTCCTGACCGAGCGGATGGGCCGCAAGATGGTGCTGATCGTCTCGATCATTGGCTTCACCGCCGCCTCGATGCTGTGCGGGGTCGCGCAGAACCTGGTCGAGATCGTGCTGTTCCGCCTGCTGCAAGGTCTGTTTGGAGCCGCGCTGATCCCGCTGTCCCAGGCCGTGTTGCTGGACATCAATCCGCCCGAGCGCCACGGCCAGGCCATGGCCGTGTGGGGCGCGGGCGCGGTGCTCGGTCCGCTGCTGGGGCCCGGCCTGGGCGGCTGGCTGACCGACAATCTCGACTGGCGATGGGTGTTCTTCATCAACCTGCCGATCGGCATCCTGGCCTTCTGCGGCGTGTTCTTCTTTCTCTCCGAGAAGAAGAGCAGCGAGAAGCGCAAGTTCGACACCCTGGGCTTCCTGGCCCTAGCCATCGCCATCGGATCCTTCCAGCTGATGCTGGACCGCGGCCCCAGCCAGGACTGGTTCGGCTCACGCGAGATCTGGGTCGAGCTGATCGTCGCCGTCATCGCCCTGTGGGTGTTCGGCGTGCAGCTGGCCACGGCCGAGAAGCCGTTCGTGGCGCGCGAGCTGCTGGCCGATGGCAACTTCATCACCTGCTGCCTGTTCGGCTTCTTCATCGGCATCCTGCTCTACAGCACCCTGGCCTTGCTGCCGCCGCTGATGCAGACCCTGCTGGGCTATCCGGTCGCCTTCACGGGCCTGGTCTCCATGCCTAGAGGTCTGGGCTCCTTCATCGCCATGTTCGCGGTGGGCCAACTGATGGGGCGGATGAACATCAAGCTGCTGCTCAGCATCGGCCTGGCGATCAGCGCGCTCTCGCTCTGGCAGATGAGTCACTACAATCTGCAAATGGACACGACCCTGCTCGTGGTTTCGGGCTTCCTGTCGGGGGTCGGCACCGGTCTGATCTTCGTCCCGCTCAGCACGATCGCCTTCGCCAAGGTCATGCCGCAGCATCGGGCGGAAGGGGCGGGGCTGTTCACCCTGATCCGCAACATCGGCTCGGCGGCGGGCATCTCGATCATGCAGGCCCTGTTCGTCAGCGGCATCGAGAAGCACCACGCGGTGCTGGTCGAGCACGCCCGGCCCGACAACCCGCTGTACCAGGCCTACGCTCCGAACGTGTTCTCGACCGAGGCCGCCATGGCCGCGTTCAACGGCGTCATCAGTCGGCAGGCGGCGATGCTGTCCTATCTCGACGACTTCCGGCTGATGCTGGTGATCACCATCGCCTGCGCGCCGCTCATCCTTCTCATGCGTACCCCGAAGCCCGGGGCGAAGGCCGCCAATGTCTCCGACCACTAAGCTCCTGACCGCCTTGCTGGCGGCGACTAGCCTGTCCGCCTGCGCGACCGTGGGGCCGAACTTTCAGGCGCCGGACGCGCCCAAAGCCGCCTCGACCCTGGGCGCGGGCGAGACGGCCCCCGCCGCCGCGCGCCTTGACGCCGACACGGCCAACGCCGGTCCGTGGTGGACGGCGCTGAACTCGCCCGAACTGGACGCCGTCATCCGCCAGGCGCTGAAGGATAGCCCGACGCTCGCCGAAGCCGACGCCACCTTGGCCCAATCGCAATCGGCCTTGGCGCAGGCGCGCGGCGTGGCCGGACCTCAGGTCACGGGCAACGCCGGCGTCGCCCGCGAGCGCGCCAACCTGCAGTCGTTCGGCTTCACGGGCTTTGGCGACATCCAGCTCAGCAACCCGACCTTCAGCCTCTATTCGGTCGGCGGCGCGGTCAGTTACGACCTCGACCTGTGGGGCGGCAATAGACGCCGCATCGAGGGCGCCGCCGCGCGCGTCGAAGCCCAGGGGCGCCGCGCCGAGGCGGCCTATCTCAGTCTCACCGCCAATGTCGCCCTTCAGGCGGCGACCATCGCTACGCTGCGGGCCCAGATCGCCAGTGTCGAGCGGATGATCGCCGACGACCAGGCCAATATCGAGCTGATCCGCAAGGCCAACGCCCTGGGCGGCTCGACCAGCCTGGCCAAGGTCTCGGCCGCAAGCCAGCTGGAAGAGGACCGCGCCCAACTGCCGGCCCTGCAGGGCGAACTGGCCGCCGCCCGCCACGCCCTGGCCGTGCTGATCGGCAAGGCCCCGGCCGACTGGAGCGCCCCGGCCTTCGATCTGTCGACCATGGCGCTCGGCGCCCCCGTGCCGGTGGCCCTGCCGTCGCAACTGGTTCGCAAGCGTCCCGACATCCTGGCCGCCGAGGCCGAGTTGCACGCCGCCACCGCCGACATCGGCGTCACGACGGCCGACCTCTATCCGAACCTGAAGCTGACAGCCTCGCTGACCCAGGGCGCGCTGAAGCCGGGCGATCTCTTCTCGTACGACGCCAGTGGCTGGGACATCGGGGCCGGCCTGACCGCGCCGATCTTCGACGGCGGCGCCCTGAAGGCCCGTCGCCAGCAGGCCCGCGAGGCCGCCCGCGCCGCCAGCGCCCGCTACCAGCAGACCGTGCTGACCGCCTTCGGCCAGGTCGCGGACGCGCTGTCGGCCCTGTCGGCCGATGAAGCGGCGCTCGCCGCCCACGCCCGCACCGAGCAGCAGGCGACCGAACGCCTGCGTCTGGCCAGGGTCGCCTTTGACAAGGGCGGCGGCACGCTGCTGGAGGTCGTCGACGCCCAGCGCACCCTCAACGCCGCCCGCTCGGCCCAGGCCCGCGCGCAGGGCCAACGCCTCGTCGACGCCATCCGCCTGTTCGCCGCGACCGGGGCCGATTGGCGCACCGGTTGACCGAATAAGGGGACGCCTCAATTCTGACGGCTTCACCTCGTCTTTCCGAGCGGCTAGCTTCGCGCCGCGATGGGGTACGGGTTGGCGTAGCCGCTGAGAGAAGGACGGCCGTGATGAGCCGAAGCATGTCGCGTGGACTGGTTGTGGCGTTAGCGCTGTGGGTCGGGGGCGGAGCCGCCTTCGCCCAGACCGGCGCCGCGCCGCGTCCGGGGGACATCTACGGCGTCTGGCGTAATCCCAAGGGCAGCGTCCATATCGAGATCAAGCCGTGCGAGGCCCGCACCTGCGGCGTCGTCGTCTGGGCCAATGACCACGCACGCGCCGACGTGAAGAAGAAGAAGAACCAGGATCTGGTCGGCATGCAGCTGCTGCGCGACTTTTCCGCCGCCGATCCCAACGAGTGGAAGGGCCGGGTCTATGTACCCGACCTGGACATGACCTTCTCGGGCCAGGTCAAGCTGCTGGACCGCGCCTCGCTGAAGGCCAAGGGTTGTCTACTGCCCAACTTCCTCTGCAAGTCGCAGACCTGGACGCGGGTCGACACCGCCACGGCGAGTACGGCCAAGGCGTCCTGATCGGGCTCAGGCGTGGCGACCCGAGCCGCCGGGCTTCTTGCCGCCGCCGTCCTGCTTGTTGACCGTGGCCCAGGCTCGGCGCTCGGCTTCTTTGTCCGAGACGCCCTTGGCCTCGTAGCCTTCGGCGATGTGGTCGGCCTTGCGTTCCTGCTTGTCGGTGTACTTGCTCTTGTCGCCCTGGGGCATGGCGGAACTCCTCTGCTGAGGACCTAACCGGCCATGTCCGTTCGAGTTCCTCGGGCTAAGCTTCGAACGAGAGCAGGGCCAGCAACGCCCCCTCGGTGTCCGAGAGCCGCCAGCCGCGATAGGCGAAGACCGCGCCCTTGCGGAAATCGGCGGCGGCCTGGTCGCGCAGGCGAGGCAGGGCGGCGAGGCCGCGTCCGGCCGGGAAGAGGCGCTTGCCGAGGGCGCTGGCGGTGACGGTCGGGTGCTGCTTGCGCCAGGCCTTGCCGATCCGCTGGACGGCGGCGGGGTCTAGGCTGGCGAAGACGTCGGGCGTGGCGGCGCGGGCCAGGGCCGGCGTGGCGGCCAGCGCCACCAGTGCGGCCAGGAGGTCGCGGCGGCTGGTCATTGTACAGTCTCGCTTTTCAGGTGATCGGCCAGGCGCATGCACAGCGCCAGGATGGTCAGGGTCGGATTGACGATGCCGGAGGTCGGGAAGACCGAGCTGCCGGCGACGTAAAGGTTCTTCGCCTCGTGCAGGCGCAGGTTCGCGTCGACGACGCCCTTCCTCGGATCGGGGTGCATCCTCGTCGCGCCCATGTGGTGGCGCGAGGCGCTGGAGGTCGCCAGCAACTTGTCACGCGGGATCGACCAGCACAGCCGGCCCTGGCCCGAGGCGCCGAACGCGTCGGCCAGCCCCGCCACCGACCGCTCCAGGTCGGCATAGTCCTTCTCGCCATAGATCCAGGTCAGGCGCACGCGCGGCATGCCCAGCGGGTCCTTGTGCTCCGGATCCAGGGTCACGCGGCTGTCGGGATTGGGGAAGTGCTCGGTCATGGCGAAATAACCCAGCAGTTGGGCCTCGTCCTGGCCGGCGATGCGGCCGCTGGTCCGACGGATCGCTTGCGTGTCGGCGCCGACCTTGGTGTCGGTCCCGGAGGGCGTGGCCTTGTAGAGCGTGGCGGTGAAGTTGCCGGTCTTCATCCGCGCCTGGGCCTTCAGTCCCGAACCGATCACGCAGTGGGGCGACAATCGCTTGGTCGGCGCATAGAGCTCCAGCGGCGTGGCGCGCGTGACGGCTACGACCGAGCCTTCGGTCTCGGCGTCGCCGTCGTTCGAATAGGTGACGTGGCCCTGGAAGAACCGCCCGACCAGGTCGTGGCCGTTGCCCAGGTTCTCGGAGGCCAGTAGCAGGCGGACATTCTCGATGCCGCCGGTCGCCAGCACGTAACGCCTGGCCTTTGCGGTGTGGTGCGAGCCCTTGAGGCAGGCGACGTCCAGGCCAACGATTTCAGCGCCTTGCCGGCGAATTTTCACGACGTTGGCGTAGAGATAGACGGTGATGTTCGGCGCGTCGGCGAACTTCGTGCGCCAGGCGTCGAAAGCCGCCTTGTCGCCGCCGCCCGAGAATTTCGAGAACACGCGGGGGGCCGGGAAGAAGCCGTCGGCCGGGTCCAGCGCCAGGGGCTGGCGCTCGGGTTCGGTCGGTTTGGCCATCTCCAGCGGGAAGCGCGGGATCTCCAGCAGGTCGCAGGCCCGGTCGTAGTAGGCCTGCATCTGGGGGCGGGTGACGGGCCAGCCGCTGTAGGGGATCCAAGGCCGCTCGGCGAAGTCGGCGGGGTCCAGCGGTCCGCACTTGCCGCCCCACACGTGGCCCGAGCCGCCCAGGGCCCTGATGCGGGACTGGACCGGATAGTTGTCGAACGGCCGGTCGGGATTGCCGGGCGCCTTCTGGACGCCGGAGCCGGCGTAGAGGGCCTGGTTCTCCATGTCGATTTCCAGGCCGCCGCTCTCCAGGATGGCGACCTTCAGCGGACCGCCGGCCAGCTCCTTGGCCAGGGTGATGCCGGCCAGGCCGCCGCCGATGATCACGAGATCGGCCTCGATCCGGCTGGCGTCAGGCAAAGTCCGGGCGTCGATGATCGCCATCGTTGAAAAACTCGCTGATTTTATTGGGGAAGTTTGGGGCGGTCCCTTAGGACCGCGCGCCCCGGCTCTTCAGGTAGTCGACGATAGCGCCGTGGCCGTTCTTGCGGGCCTGACTGAGCGGCGAGCGCATCTCGCCTTCATTGGCCTCGACCGCGCGGTTCACGTCGGCGCCATGCTCGACCAGGTAGGCGACGATGGGCAGGCTTCCCGCCTGGGCGGCGTTGATCAACGGGGTCTCGTCGCCGGGGACGAAGATCTCGACATTGGCGCCGCGCGCCACCAGGGCCTGGACGATGTCGAGGTGGCCGGACAGCGAGGCCTGGATCAGCGGAGCGCCGTCGCCACGCACGGCCAGGTTCGGATCGGCGCCGGCGGTCAGCAGGGCCTGGACGATGTCCATGCGGCCGCGACGGGCGGCTTCGATCAGCGGCGAGCCGTCGCCGACGACCACCGTGTTCACATCGGCCCCCAGGGCGATCAGTTCGCGCACGGCGGCGATGTCCTTGGCGCGCACGGCCTCGAACAGCGGTTGGCCCAGGTGACGGGCGGCGGCTGCCTTGGCCGGGCTCCGCTGGACGACTTGGGCCGGCTGGGCGGCCCAGGCGGCGACCCCGGCCGAGAGGCCAAGGACCGCAACGACGGCCGCGCCGGCCAGGTGGCGGCCGCGATGGGCATGGTGACGGGTGAGCAAGGTGAAGCGCTCCTTCAGTTGGTTGTTGGCCGAGGCGGGCCAATGGCAGCCCAGCGGCGGGGCGAAGGCGGCCAGCTGGGTCTTCAGCATGGCTTCGCCATAGGCGCGGCGGGTCTTGGGATGACGGGCCAGCACGGCGGCGTCGCAGGCAATCTCCTGATCGATCCGCAGCACGGCCGCGCCGAGATGGACGAGGGGGTTGACCCAGAACAGGCACCGCAGGCCGGTGACCACGGCGTTGATCTGGGCGTCGCCGACGGCCAGGTGGTTGCGCTCGTGGGCGATGATCAGGGCCTGCTCCTCGGGCGTGAAGCGCTCGGCGAAGTCGGCGGGCAGCACCACGCAGGGCGCCAGCGCGCCGATCACGGCCGGACCGACGCCGGGGCGCTCGGCGAGCAACAGGCTGGCGTCGTCGGTGACGCTGAGCCGGCCCAGCGACCGCACGAACCGGCGCTGGCGCTCGGCCTGGACAACCAGGCCGGCGAAGGCGACGACGGCCCACAGACCCAACACGATCTTGGCGATCGGCAGGGCGCGGAGTTGGCTCGGGATAGACGGTGGAGGCGGCGTGGTTGTGGGCGACGACGGCCCGTCCGCCCTGGCGGTCGCGACGGGCGTTACGGCGACGACGGGCGCGGGCAGGACGACGGTGCGGGCCGGGATCAGCAGGGCCAGGATCGACAGCGGCACGACCAGCCACAGCGCATAGGCGCTGCGGGCCCCGAACGCGGCGCGGACCGGCTTGCGCAGGGCCAACGCCAGCAGCACGGCCGCCGCCAGGGCCAGGTTGGCTTTGGCCAGGAAGAGGATCAGGTCACTGGTCATCGTCGATCTTGTCCAGCAGGCGGCGCAGTTCGGCGATGTCCTCGGGGTTCAGCTTCTCGCGCTTGGAGAAGTGGCTGACCAAGGGCGCCAGGCGTCCATCGAACAGGCGGTCCAGCAGGCCCTGGCTCTCGGAATCCACATAGTCCTCGCGGCCGACCAGCGGACGGTAGAGGAAGCGGCGGCCATCCTTGTCGGCGGCGATCACGCCCTTCTTCAGCAGGCGGTTCAGCAGGGTCTTCACCGTGCCCTCGGCCCAACCGTGGTCCTTGGCCAGGATGGTCAGGACGTCCTCGGCGGGCTTGGGGCTGTCGGCCCAGAGCACCTTCATGACTTCGCTCTCGGCGGCGCTGATGCGTTGCGGGTTCGTATCCATGCTCTAACGATTACGCACGTAAACGATCGCGTCAAGCCAACGATTACGCTCGTAAACGAATTGTAATGCGGCGCGCGTCTCCGCCAGTTGGATCACAAGCCGAAGCGGCTTAACCGTGCCGGCGATAGCAGGAGGCGCCGGATGGCCGAGACGTTGCAGATGGGCCTGCCGGGCTTCGACCCGCCGACGCCGACCGACCGGCTGATGTTCCTGCTGTATCCGGACCCCGCGACGGCCGAGCGGATCGCCGCCGAGGCGCGCCGGCTGAAGGAGGCCCTGGGCCTGCGCGGCCAGCCTCTGCTGACCGACCGCTTCCACATCACCCTGCATCACCTGGGCGACTATGTGGGCCTGCCCAATGACATCGTGGCCAAAGGCAAGGACGCCGGGGCGGCCCTGAAGGCCGCGCCGTTCGAGGTCGCGTTCGATCAGGCCGTCAGCTTCGCCAACCGGCCGGGGAACAACCCCTTCACGCTGCAGGGCGGGGAGGGCGTGCAAGGCTTGATCGCGTTCCAGAAGGCGCTCGGCGAGGCCATGGCGTGGGTCAAGCTGAAGCCCGACAGCAGCTTCACCCCGCATATCACGCTGCTCTACGACGGCCAGGTGATCCCGGCCCAGGCCATCGCCCCGATCCGCTGGACGGTCGATCGCTTCGTGCTGGTGCAAAGCAAGCTGGGCCAGACCCAGCACATCGTGCTCCAGGCCTGGGACCTGACCGGGTAGGATCAAGGGGATTCGCGCCAGGAGACCGGCCATGACCCCGACGATGTACAGCATCAAGAACTGCGACACGGTCGCCAAGGCGCGCAAGTGGCTGGAAGCGCGCGGCCAGGCCTATGACTTCCACGACTACAAGGCGGTCGGGATCGATCGCGCGACGCTGGAAGGCTGGGTCCAGGAGCACGGCTGGGAGACGATCCTGAATCGCGCGGGCACGACCTTCCGCAAGCTGGACGAGGCCGATCGCCAGAACCTGAACGCCGACAAGGCCATCGCCCTGATGCTGGCCCAGCCGTCGATGATCAAGCGCCCGGTGCTCGACCTGGGCGACCGTCGGCTGGTCGGCTTCAAGCCTGAGATCTACGAAGCCGAGATCGGCTAGTCCGCGTTTCCCTCGCGCCGCGAGCGAAGTTTAAGACGACAATTTCCAGAGGATCGGTCTATCACTGGACGGAAGGTCCCGCGTCGTCGCGGGCCATGAGGGGGTTTTTGACGCGTGGGGGACGCTGTCTCGCGATACGAGCTGGTCATCTTTGACTTCGACGGCACGCTGGCCGACAGCGCGGCCTGGATGATGAGGGCTGTCAATCCGATGGCGCGCCGGTACGGCTTCAAGACCGTCACCAACGAAGAGATCGAGATGCTGCGCGGCCGCAGCACCCGCGAGGTCATCCGCTATCTGGGCGTCTCGCCCTGGAAGCTCCCCTTGATCGCCCGCGCCGGCAAGAAGCTGATGGCCGCCGACGCTCACACCATCCCGCTGTTCCCCGAGACCGCCCGGATGCTGCGCGCCCTGCACGCGGCCGGCGTGAAGATCGCCGTGGTCAGCTCCAATAGCGAGGCGGTGATCCGCCGCGTGCTGGGCGAGGAGCTGGGCGACCTGATCAGTCTCTATGCCTGCGGGGCTTCGCTGTTCGGCAAGGCCCGCAAGTTCAAGCAGGTCACGGCCCGAGGCGTCAGCCGCGACAAGGTCATCTGCATCGGCGACGAGACCCGCGACATCGAGGCCGCCCGCGCGGTGGGCCTGGACTGCGGCGCCGTCGGCTGGGGCTACGCCAAGCCCGCGATCCTGGCCCAGCACCAGCCCACGGTGTCGTTCGCCACGATGTCCGAGATTATTTCGTACGTCGGCGCGTCCAGACCGGCGGTCGGCGGCGACTAGCCTTCGAGGGCGCCTGCCGCAGCTCTTGGGGTTTCGTTGCGCCGCGGTCCTGATGGTCGGCGGCCCTTCGGTATGGCGTCGTCCGGCCCTCACGATCGTCTAGCTTTTGTTGGCCTTACGAAAGTTTCATCCCGGCGGGCGCCTCCAATCAGGACCGTGAACGCCTCTTACCAGTGAAGGCGGCGCGGGGGCGTCGTCCAAACAACTCGTTGGAGGATTTAAAATGGGTCCTGAAATCATCGTTCCGATCGGCGCCTTCGCCATGATCGTCGCCATCGTCTGCCTGCCGTTCTACTTCAAGAGCCGCGAACGCCGGGAAATGCAGCGCACCCTGCGTGTCGCCATCGAGAAGGGCCAGCCGATCCCGCCCGAGGTCATCGAGGCCATGAGCCGCAGCGTGAAGACGCCTCCGACCCGCCTGCGCGACCTGCGCACCGGCGTGATCTGGCTGGCGATCGGCATCGGCATCGCCGGCGCCACCTATTTCGGCGACTTCATTCACGGCAGCGGCGACTTCGACGGCTTCGGCATCGCCTGCATCCCGGTGGTGATCGGCGTCGCCTTCATCGTCCTCAGCTTCTTCAATCCGAACAAGGAAGAGCGGGTCTAGGCGGCTCGCGAGCCTTTGGGAGGGGCATGATCCAATGGGCACGGAACGCCCGCCAACTGGTCACGACGTCGAGCTCGCCGCGCAAGCGGCGGCGGGCGACCGCCGGGCCTACGGGGAGCTGGTGCGCAGGCACGGCTCGGCTGTCCGGGGTCTCTTGAGACGCATGGGCGCCGACTCGGCCACCGCCGACGACCTGGCCCAGGACGCCTTCATGACCGGTTTTGAACAGGCGGCCGAGTTTCGCGGGGAAGGGACCTTCGGGGCCTGGATCAGGAAGATCGCCGCGCGGCTCTACCTGAAGAAGGTCAAGCGCGAGGCGCGTCTGATCTTCTCGGACACCATCGAGCCGGTCGAGGATGTCATGGTGCGCGACGCGTCGAAGGACGCGGCCAGCCGCATCGACCTCGACGAGGCCCTGAAGTCGCTGTCACGCGGGGAGCGCCTGTGCGTTTCCCTGTGCTACGGCGCCGACTGGTCTCACGCCGAGGCGGCCGAGGCCTTGAATATCCCGATCGGCACGGTCAAATCCCATGTCAAACGTGGTTTGGATAAACTCCGGGCGAAGCTCGCCCGGCCAGAGGAAGGGGCGAGGAGGGAAGCTCATGGCTGAACCCGATTTCGAAGCCCAACTGAGCCGCATGTTCGGCGAGCCGCCGTCGTTTCCCGACGCGGCCCTGTTCAACGCCGAGGTCGCGGCCAAGCTGGACCGCGGTTGGGCGATGCGGCGCATGTTCATCGCCGTGGCCGGTGGCGCGGCGGGCCTGGTCGCGGCTTTCCAGATCCTGTCGAGCCGCTTCTCCAGCGAAGTCGCCCAGCTGTCGAAGAATGGCAGCCACACGCTGGAGAACGAGATCAGCGCCGGCGTGGCCAAGTTCAACGCGGTGCTGACGACCCCGTCCAGCGCCGAGGCGGTCTGGCTGGCGGCCGGCCTGGCTGTGGTGGCGCTGGCGTTCTTCGTGACGCGCGCGGTCGAGGACTTCTGACGCCACGGGCCGAAGGTCCGGTGCGCCGTACCGCCTGGATGGCGCTATCGCCGTTCATGTTGCGGTGCGGCGCGATCCGGCCCACAAACGGCGCCCTAAAAGAAGCCGCTTAGGGAGCGCTCGCCGTGTCCGCCCATCGTGAAGAGACGGTCCGCCGTCTGGCCGCCCCCGACATCACCGCCCGCAAGGGCGGCGTCCCCATCGTCTGCCTGACGGCCTACACCGCCCCGGTCGCCGCCGCGCTGGACGAGGCCTGCGACCTGCTGCTGGTGGGAGATTCGCTGGGCATGGTGGTCCACGGCTTGCCCAACACCGTCGGCGTGACCCTGGACATGATGATCCTGCACGGCCAGGCGGTGATGCGCGGCTCCAAGAAGGCCATGGTCGTCGTCGACATGCCGTTCGGCTCGTACGAGAACTCGCACGAAGAGGCCTACGCCAACGCCGTGCGGATCATGAAGGAGACCGGCGCCCAGGCCGTGAAGGTCGAGAGCGGCCTGACCGTGCCGGCGACCATCGCCTACCTGACCCAGCGCGGCGTGCCGGTCATGGGCCATGTCGGCCTGCGCCCCCAGGCCGTGCTGCTGGAGGGCGGCTTCAAGGCCAAGGGCCGGGACGAGGCCGGCCGCGCCAAGGTGCTGGAAGAGGCCCGCCTGACGGCGGAGGCCGGCGCCTTCGCCATCGTCGTCGAGGGCGTGGCCGAGAGCCTGGCCCGCGAGGTTACGGAAGCGGTCTCGGTCCCCACCATCGGCATCGGCGCCTCGGCCGGCTGCGACGGCCAGGTGCTGGTCGTCGACGACATGCTGGGCCTGTTCGACTGGACCCCGAAGTTCGTCCGCCGCTACGCCGACCTGAAGGGCGAGATCGAGCGCGCCGCGGCCGAATTCGCCCGTGACGTGAAGGATCGCAGCTTTCCAGGCGACGCCGAGACCTATTACGCGAAGAAGCCATAAAGCGCTTTCGCGATGAACCTCGAACGTCGATCGAAATCGCGGTTCCAGCGGGCGTTGCGGCCCGGCGCGGCACGCTATAGGTTCGCCGCCTCGGCGAGCGGCCCTCCGCCCGCCACAATCTGTCTTCAACCCAGCGGCGTCGCTCCAGTGCGGGCGGCGTGCCTGGGCTAGCGCCTGTTTCGGAGCCTCGTTTCGTGGTCGATGTTTTTGACGAAGTCGAAGAACAGCTTCGCTCCGAGCGCTATCGTACGCTGGCGGTGAAATCGCTGCCGTTCGTGGCGGCGGCCGTGGTGGCCGTGGTGATCGGCGTCGGCGGCTACTGGGGCTGGACCTCGTACCAGACGACCCAGGCCAACAAGGCCTCGGAAGGCTATCAGTCCGCGCTGGAAACCGCTCAGAAGCAGGGGCCGGCGGCGGCCTTCGGCCAGTTCAAGACCGTCGCCGACGGCGGCGCCGCGGGCTACAAGGCCCTGGCCCTGCTGCAAATGGGCGACATCCGCCTGGAAGAAAACAAGACCAAGGAGGCCGTCGGCTATTTCGACGAGGCCGCCAAGGCCGCGCCGAACGCCCTGCTGGGCGATCTGGCCCGCCTCAAATCCGCCTTCGCCCTGATGGACACGGCTCCCTACAAGGATCTTGAGTCGAGGTTGACGCCTTTGGCGGGGGAAAAGAGTCCGTACCGCGTGTACGCCAAGGAAGCGCTGGCCTTCGCCAAGCTGCAGGCCGGCGACCTGAAGGGTGCGCGCGCCGACTTCGTGATCCTGGCCAATTCGCTGGACAGCAGCACCTCGGAAGAGGTGCGCCAGCGCGCCCAGGCGGCCATGCAACTGATCGACTCGGGCACCGCCAAGGACCTGGCCGCCGCCGTGAAGGCCGCCGCCGCTCTGCCGCCCATGCCGCCGATGAGCCAACTGCCCGCGGGCCTCGCTCCGCAAGCCGCCCCTAACGCCCAATGAGCCGCCTGATGATCTCCAAGCGTTCCGTCGCCCTGGTCGCGCTGATGTCGGCGTCCATGGCCGTCACCGGCTGTTCGACGGTTTCGAAGCTCAATCCGTTCCACGGCAAGGACAAGAACAAGTCCACGGCCAGCCAGGGGCAGCGCATCTCGATCATCGCCTTCGACCAGAAGGTCGAGGCCAACGAGACGCTGAAGGGCGCGGACTTCTTCCTGCCCGAGCCGGTCGTCCAGACCGAATGGCGCCTGCCGGGCGGCAACGCCGAGCAGTCGATCGAACACGTCGACGCCGGCAAGGGTTTCCAGATCGCCTGGAAGAAGGGCTTCGGCAAGAAGAGCGGCAAGACCTTCCACGTCACCGCGCCGCCGGTCTCGGCCGAGGGCCGCATCTTCGTGATGGACGGCGAGGCCGACGTCGTGGCGATCGACGCCAAGTCGGGCTCGCAGATCTGGCGCAAGGACCTGCGTCCGGCCGCCGGTTCGATCAAGAAGGCCGGCTTCATGGGCCTGCTGCCCAAGAAGAACGACCGCACGGGCTTCGGTGGCGGCCTCGCCGTCGGCGCCGACAACAAACTCTATGTCGCCTCGGGCTTCCGCTTCGTGGCCCAGATCGACGCCGCCTCGGGCAATCTGAACTGGACGCAGCCGGTCACCACTCCGATCCACGCCGCCCCCACCGTCGCCGACGGCCGCGTGTTCGTGGTCTCGACCGACAACGAACTGCTGACCTTCGACGCCGCCACCGGCGCGCCGGGTTGGACCTACCAGGCCCTCAGCGAACCGGCCCGCATCCTGGCCGCCTCGACCCCCGCCGTCAGCGGTGACACCGTCGTGGCCGGCTTCGCCTCGGGCGAACTGGTGGCCTTGCGCGCGACCAACGGCAACGACCTGTGGAGCGAGGCCCTCAGCCGCGCCAGCCGCACCAACGCGCTGTCGGAAATTCGCGACATCCCGGGCCGCCCGGTGATCTACAAGGGCGACGTCTTCGCCGTCAGCCACTCGGGCGTCTTCGCCGCCACCGACCTGCGCTCGGGCCAGGCCCGCTGGAGCCTGCCGGTCACGGCCATCACCACCCCGTGGGTCGCCGGCGACGTGGTCTATGTCGTCGACAAGGCTGGCCAGGTCATCTGCGTCTCGCGCGAAAACGGCTCGGTCTATTGGATCCAGGACCTCAACAACACCGAGGCCCTGTCCAAGAAGCAGAAGAAGAAGCGGGCCAAGCATCCGATCCTGTGGTCGACCCCGATCCTGGCCAATGGCCGCCTGATCACGGTGTCCAGCGCCGGCGAGGCCGTCGCCTTGAACGCCAAGACCGGCGCCAAGGAAAAGACCCTCAAGGTCGGTTCCTCGGTGCTGATCAATCCGATCGCGGTCGGGGACATGATCTACGTCGTCACGGATGACGCGGAGCTGATCGCCATCCGCTAAGCCAGGAAGGCGCGCCTTCGGGTTCGCTCGACAACTTGAAACGCTCTTGAGCCCGGGTCCGCGAAAGCTGGCCCGGGCGTTCGCTTTTCCAACGCCTTTTGCGGGAAACGTGAAAATCGACTACTGGACGCCCTATGCCTTTGAAACTCGCCATCGTCGGCCGCCCCAATGTGGGCAAGTCCACGCTGTTCAACCGTCTGGCCGGCAAGAAGCTGGCCATCGTCGACGACCAGCCGGGGGTCACCCGTGACCGCCGCTACGCCGACGGCCGCCTGGGCGACCTCGACCTGCACCTGATCGACACCGCCGGCTTCGAGGACGTCGCCGACGAGAGCCTGGAAGCGCGCATGCGCGCCCAGACCGAACTGGCGATCGAGGAGGCCGACCTCTCGCTGTTCATCTACGACGCTCGCGAAGGCGTCACGCCGCTGGACGAGGTGTTCGCGGCCCTGCTGCGCCGTCGCGGCAAGCCGGTGATCATCGCCGCCAACAAGGCCGAGGGCAAAGCCGGCCAGTCGGGCATCGGCGAGGCCTACAAGCTGGGCCTGGGCGAGCCGATCCCGATCTCGGGCGAGCACGGCGAAGGCATGGCCGAGCTGTACGCAGCCATGCTGGAAGCCGTTCCCGAGGACCAGTATTCCGACGACGAGGATGACGAGGACAAGCCGATCCGGCTGGCCATCGTCGGCCGTCCGAACGCCGGCAAGTCCACCCTGATCAACCGCCTGATCGGCGAGCAGCGCCTGCTGACCGGCCCCGAGGCCGGCATCACCCGCGACTCGATCTCGGTCGACTGGATCTGGGGCGACAAGAAGGTCCGCCTGGTCGACACCGCCGGCCTGCGCAAGAAGGCCAAGGTCCAGGAGAAGCTGGAGAAGCTCTCCACCCAGGACACGATCCGCGCCATCACCTTCGCCGAGGTCGTGGTGCTGGTGATGGACGCCACCCACCCGTTCGAGATCCAGGACCTGCAGATCGCCGACCTGACCGAGCGGGAAGGGCGGGCCCTGGTGTTCGTGCTGGCGAAATGGGACCTGGTCGAGGACCAGGCCGCGACCCTGGCCGCCTTCCGCGAGCACGCCGAGCGCATGCTGCCCCAGGTGCGCGGCGCGCCGGTGGTGGCGCTGTCGGGCGAGACCGGCAGCGGCGTCAACAAGCTGATGCCGGCCGTGCTGAAGATCCACAAGGACTGGTCGACCAAGGTCAAGACGCGCGACCTGAACGACTGGCTGCAGATGGCCATGCAGCGCCACCCGCCGCCCGCCGTCAGCGGTCGCCGCGTCAAGCCCAAGTACATGGCCCAGACCAAGGCCCGTCCGCCGACCTTCGTGCTGTTCTCCAGCCGCGCCGACCAGATGCCCGACCACTATCGGCGCTATCTGATCAACTCCTTGCGCGAAAGCTTCGACCTGCCGGGGGTGCCGCTGCGCATCACCATCAAGTCGGGCGCCAACCCCTATGCCGACGGCGAGGCCAAGGGCCACAGCGGCCGGGGCAAGCGCGAGTTCGAACGCCGCGAACGCGAGGAGGAACGCATCCGCGCCTCGCGCAACACGGTCAAGAAGTCCAAGCGCCTGGCCGACGAAGCCGCCGCCAAGGCCGCGATCGAGGCGGGCCTGCCCGACCCCCGCGAGGCCAAGCCGGTCAAGAAGAGGGCGCCCGCCGCCAAGGCGGCTCCGGCGGTCGAAAGCGCCGTGGCCGCCGAACCGGGCAAGGCCGCGGTCAAGTCGGTCAAGAAGTTGGGCCCCAAGGTCCAGAAGAAGGTCTCGACCGCGCCCAGCTACAAGGTCGGGGCCAAGTCGGCGGGCGGCAAGGCGGCGGGGCCCAAGCGTCCAGTGTCCGGCGCGCGCACCGTGCGGGGCAACACCGGTCCCGGCAAGTCGAAGGGGCGCTAGTCTTCCAGAGGTTGTTAAAGGGTCGACGCTAAGCTCGTTCTTGCAACGACAGGGCGAGGCGGCGTGGCCTGGGACGATATATCTTCGAAGAAGACTCGGCGTCGTTTTCGCAATGAGCTGTCCCTCTGGATTGTCCTGACGGGCTTGGCGATCGCGGGCCTGCGGAACGGGCTGGTCGTACTCGGCCTGCTGTTCTTTGCGCCTGGCGTCGTGCTGATGCTGGCCCCCAACCTGCTGCTGTATGCCGCGCCGCTGCGGGTGGCGGTGTGGCTGGGATGGAGGTGGCCATCCATCCTCGGCGCCATAGCCGTTCTTGGCATTGGCGCGTCGCTGGTGCTGGGTCCGCCCATGACTGTCAATGCGCGCCTGGACGCCGATGCGCGACGGTTCCAGGCTCAAGACTTCGACAACATCCCGTCCTCGTCACCAGCACCGAGGACCATCGCGTTCGGCGAGGATTGCTTCGAGGACTGCAAGCTGCTTCTGGGGCAGGGGCTGGCTGATCGCATCGTCACGCCGCTGACCCAGCGCGATGGCCTGGAGCCTAGCAAGTTGGAGGCCGTCTTTCGCCTCGCTGGCGCCGAGGCGTGCCGCGCTGCGGGCATGGCGATGGAAGCGGCAGCCCGAGGCTGCATTCTGCGCGGACTTGAAATGGATCCGAAAGTCGACGCCGTCGTGAAGACCGAATATCAGCGCGATAAGTATCGTGGCGTGGAAACCAGAGAGCAGCTGCTAGATCCGATGGAGCTTGGTCGGCAGACGGTTCAGCGCCTTGAGTTGTGGATCTGTTTCCAGAGCTGTTCACTGGCGGTCCGGCGGACTTACGTGCTGCAGGAGCGATTGTTCGCGCCACTTGTGCTTTACGCTGATCAGAATCGGTTCGGCTTCGGGACGGAGCGGGCCTGGATGAGACTGCCGTGGGGAGGACAGGCCGATCCAGTCGCGTTCGTTGCGTCAAAGTGGCCGGCGAAAGCGTCGTCATTGAACGCCGCCGAGGTTCAGGATCTTACGATTGTCTACGACGTCGACGCCGCCGCGCGCATCGCGACGCCTGGTCTGGACGACGCGGGGCTTCGATGGGTCCTGAGGAGCATCGAAAACGGCTCGGGACCGCTGTCCGCATCGGAGAAAACGCTGTTACGCAGGCTGTTCGACAAGCCGAGTCCCCAGGGCATTCCGAACGACAACCTGAACAAGCGGCCCGAGGTGGTGGAAGCCGTGAAGGATCAGTTGGGACCGTTGCTGATGGCGCTCGCGGCGCGACGCTCCAAAAACGCCAAGGGAACAATCAGATCGTTTGACGATCCTGAGGCGGAGATGCGGGTGAACACCCAAAGGCTGATCGCCGATCTCTCTGAGGTCGACTATCGCAAGCTGCGTCCAACCTTGCTTAGCTGGCTGAAGAGCGGGGCCCAAAAGGAAGGGCCCAATGACGAGCGCTTCCTGGCTCGTCTTAAGGATTTGGGGGCGGTCGCCGAGACGCGAGCGATCGCGCCCGTCAACTGAGCCTAAACTTCGCCATACGCGTTCAGCCTTGTGGGCTGAACGTGGAGGGGCGGCGATGCGAGGCTTGGGGCTGGCTTTGATTTTGATGGCGCTGCCTGTGGCGGCGTCGGCAGCCGACTACAAGCCCGTGGTCTGCACCAGCGCGGTGACCTATGCCGGCCCGCCGCTGCATCCGGCCGTCGCGCCGCCGCTGTTGGCCGAGGTCCCCAAGGCTGAGCTCGATCCCGAGACCGTCGCGCGGCTGGTGGCGGCGTTCGCTCAGGCCAAGGCCGCGACCAAGGCGCCGGCCATGACCGCCGCCGTGCTGATCCCCGGCAAGGGCGCCTGGAGCCGCACCGACAGTGGTGAGCAACCGCCGATGCTGTTCTGGGCCAGCGCCGGCAAGAGCCTGGTCGCCATCGTCGTCCTGCAGTTGGCTGAGGCCGGCAAGCTCAAGCTGGAAGATCCTATCTCGAAATACGTGGCCGGCGCGCCCAACGGCGACGTGGTGACTCTTCGCGACCTGCTGGCCCACACCGGCGGCCTGTTCAGCGCCAACGAGGATCTGAAGGCTCGGGCCGAGCGCCGCGCCCATACCCTGGACGAGGACGTGAAGATCATCGCTCGCCATGGGGCCATGTCGTGTCCCGGCGAGCGCTGGCGGTATTCCAACACCGGCTACGCCCTGCTGGGCAAGGTGATCGAGACGGTCGATGGTCAGACGTGGCAGGCCGCGATCGAGGCGCGGATCGTCAAGCCGCTGGGCCTGAAGTCGCTGCGGATGCTGGCTTACGGCGACAGGGCCGAGGACGTCGCCAAGCTGGTCTCGGCCAGGGAAGCCCCGATCGAGCCCGCCTGGGCCGGCGCGGCGGGCGGCGCCGTGGGCTCCGCCGAGGACATGGCTCGGGTCTGGGCGGCGCTGCTGGGCGGCAAGCTCCTGAAGCAGGAGACTCTGACGGCGATGTTCGGCCAGCTTTATCCGATGTTCGACGCCGGCAGCTTCTACGGCCTGGGCGCGATGGTCATCGAGGTTCCGGAGGCCGACGGCTCTAAAGGCCTTTGGCTAGAGCGGATTGGGATTTCTGGGAATCGACGGATTCTCAAATCGGCTGAGGTCTGATTCAAGCTTCCTGCTGGGACGGGAGGCCGGCAGGGATGACCAAAC